>Ga0098068_1000558_pt1 | contig 14445 bp, 16 predicted proteins | sample 26BtaG_FD_75059 | JGI IMG/M metagenome (GOLD analysis project Ga0098068, IMG submission 75059) | Marine viral communities from Cariaco Basin, Caribbean Sea - 26B_WHOI_OMZ_CsCl | ecosystem: Environmental > Aquatic > Marine > Oceanic | place: Caribbean Sea: Cariaco Basin | collected 2014-11-09 | reverse complement strand
TGATAGCAGGCTTCACAGGAGTGGAAACCATCATCGTCCGGGGCGAGCCTGAGATGAGCGCACTCAGGATCATCGATCCCCGCAGCGTCCGGAAAGCCGCAGGCATCGAGACCGATCCTGTCACAGGCCGAGTCCTCGCAGTCCATCAGGAAGTGGGCAGCCAAAAGAACACCATCAGGCATCTCGGCTTCAACGAGGCCAATACCGTCTACAAGGGGATCGCATGGTTCAACTACGGCAAGCTCGGAACAGACCCTCGAGGGACCAGCTACGTCAGAGGAGCCACGGACCTCCTGAACACCATCGTCGACGTCCAGAGCGACATCGATAAGATATTCGAACGCTACATCAGCCCCCTGGTGATCTGGACCACCATACAGGCCATCGACAACATCAAGGCAGCCGTCCTCGAGAAGGACGCTGGAGAAGACATCTTCATCGGCAAAGTCAAGCCCGAGGAGATAGAGCACCTCTTCAAGATCCTACAGATCGACCCCCGGGTCCCCTATTGGGAATATCAGGAATACCTCGACAGAAGGCTATACGCCTACGGAAGGTCTAACAACCTGTGGTATTCCAAGGACGCCACGGTGGCCAGCGCAGAGACTCTTGACAAGATCGTAGGCCGCCACGTCACCGCCATCCAGCGAGACCAGAAGCGACAAGCGGAGCGAGAGTGGTATGAGCCCCTCATGGTCGTAAACAGCATTCCTGTCAAGCTCAATTATCCCCGGATGAACTTCGGAGCGGAGCCCACAGGCGTAGAGGAGATCACCATCGAGCCCATCATCGTGAAGGGTATCGAGCTGGGCTATGTATCGGAGCTCAAATATTGGGACATCCTTCGGCAGCTAGGAATCGAGGTCGCAGAGGAGGCTCTCGAGGAAACCCCTGAAGAAGAGGAGGAAGAGGGCCCTCCCGAAGAACAGGAACCAGATGACGAGGTCCCCGATGAGGTAGAACCAGAAGATGAGCCAGAAGAAGAAGAGTCCTGATCTCACGGGCCTCAGCAGCTTCGTCCTTCCCCATGGCCTCTACACCATGAGAGCAGGACAACTCAACCGGAAGCTCCAGAGCATCTATCGCAGAGTCCGCAGGAAGAGCATCACCAAGGACCAAGCCCGGGTATTGGGAGCTGCTGAAATAAACGCTCATAGAGACCTTCTCGACAGCGATGTGGATAGATATTTCAGTAAACGTGGCCTCATGCCAACTGAGCCGCAGACCTCAAACGAGCTCGATAAATTCACGCAGGACAAGGTCGATGAGTGGAATGCAATCGTCGACGACATGTAGCTGTCTGAGCTGCGAGGAGCATGCGAATCACTCGTTGATGGAGCAGCGGGAAGACTTCTGGAGCACGCCTGCAGGAATATCCAAGCGGATAAAATCCCTCGCTCAGGACTTCACATACAAGGCCGTCAACGGGGCCATGAAAATATACGGTGAGACTCGAGGGGCCAAGTGGCTCAAATGGAGGTGGGAGTTACCATGGTCTGTAGTCTGCGAGATCTGTCGGGCTGCTTCATTTGGAGGCCAGAACGGATATTACAAGCCTTCGTGGTTCATGCCCGATATGCCTGCCCATCCGGGCTGTAGATGCCAGTGGATAGTCTATTATGGACCCCTAACATAGCAAAAGATTTTAACCCTTAAACCTTAGGAGTAATCAAAAGTGGAGAATCCCCTAGATGAGACTATACGATGGATTGGGGAATGACGTCACCGACGACTTTGTGCACGTTACTGAGCTCGTCAAGGTGCGATCTCAGGTATGCGAGCTCGAGGCTAAGGTGAAGAAACTCTCCAAGAAAAAGAAAAAGGAGACTGAATGAGATGTCGACGGAAGAAAACGATTGGGGCGCATCCGGACTCAGGTCCAAGGTCAAGCCTACAGAGATAAATCGTGACTCAGAACTCAAGACCACGATGGGCGTGATCAACATGAAGGCTGCAGAGCCTGCGGGCAAAGACAATCCCGCCGACCGAGGTCCCGGACAGAGAGTGGGAAGGGCAGAAACCAAGTTCACCAAGAGAGTGCCAACTCCTTAGTGATCTGCCTTGCCCGTTCCTGAGCCAAGGAGCGGCGAAACGCAGGACCAATTCGTGAGTCGCTGCATGTCGCAGCTCGCCAAAGAAGACCCTGACCGACCCAACGAGCAGAGACTAGCGATCTGCTTCAGTAAGTGGAGGGACAGGCTCGGAGCGGAATCACTCCATCCAGATTTTATGCGTATCCTCAAGCTCTTCATAGCACGCTATGGTGAAGATGGCGGACTACTGAAGTTTGAGGACTTCTTGAAAGCGAACAGGCTGAATCCCTCGATCGCCTATTCGCCGAAGGTCCAGTTCAGAGAGGACTTCCAATGGGTAGCTCCTCTCGTCCAGAAATACAGGGAGGATGCGAAAGCCAGATATTATCTCATCCGTTGCCTCACAGCTAACGTGAGCCTCAATAATAACGACTACAGCGACTATGAGAAAATGAAGCAGGCAGCTCCTTCCTTGAGTTATAGGCCCGTGAACATCGATCACTTCCATGAGGACGAGTTCAGGGGTCAGGGATCCCCGGGAGGCTGGATGCCATACCCGAGGACCAGAATGGACTTCACCAAGGCCGACGACCTCAGCGTCGAAGGCACCCTGCGGGTCGACAATCTTGATCGCCTCTTCCAGATGATGCTGGAGCACGATCCTAGCATCCCGGAGAGCGAATGGATAGTCCACCCCAGCATAGAGGGAAGGCCCGATCCCGGAGGCGTATCTCCGAGGGACGGGTATCACTTCACGGGTATTTCCTTTCTTCGGAAAGGACATCAACTCCCGGGCGATCCCCTTACGGAGATCTACCCGCTCATGCTACACGAGGCATTGAGCGAATCTATCCGGGAGGAATTCGTGGATAGAATGGAGACAGAGAACGAGAGTGAAAAAATGAAGGAATATGAAACCGACCCACCTTCACAACAGCCAGAAGTGCCCATCCAGTGCAACCAGTGTGGATGGCAGATAAACCGGCCCAGCATAGAGTCAGACAATATCACCTGTCCCTCATGCGGGACGAAGGGAGACTTCACCAAGAGACCTGTCTCTGAGAAGGACCCCACAGACAACTTCACGAACGAATCCCTCGATGCCATTCTATCCGTCCTAGAGGCCATCCCAGACGACGCCGAGGTCACCTTCGAATTCGCAGAGTTCCAGCCCAAGGCCGACTGGCCCGACAGCAGCTTCGCCTACGTGCCACCCGAGGCTGTAGGCCCCGACGGAAAGAAGAGCCTCCGCAAGTTCCCCTACAAGTTCCCCGATGGCAAGGTCAGCATGCCGAACGTCAGGAACGCCCTCGCAAGACTCGCAGGGGCCAATATCCCAGATGAGGCCAAGACCCGGATCAGGAACCTGATGCAGAGGATTCTTAAGCGGGACAACCCAGATTATCAACCTAGTGAGGCCACAACCTTGGACGACTTAGACAAAGCCGTGACGGAGCTCTTCAAGCCCCCACACGGAGGAACGGCTCAGTCAGGGGATCCCCAAGCTGTCAGTCCTGATGGCACAAAGGTGACTCTTGAGAAGCCCAACATACCCACGGTAGGAGACGTTAGCGGGGCTCGGATCGGGCTGGTGGAAGCCCAGCTTCGAGAGGAGATCGCTAACCTCACCTCCAAGGTCAACGAGGTCACCAAGGAGAAAGACGCCTACTCCACGAAGATCACCGAGCTGCAGGAAGCCAACATCTCCCTCAAGGAGGAGAACGTCGCCCTCCGTAGGACCGACGGCGAATCCATACACCTCCGGACTCAACTCGAGGAGGCCCATGGGAAAATCGCCAAGGAGAAGACCAAGGTAGCGGAGCAGAAGGGCTCTATCAAGAAGCTCAAGGAGACGGTAGGCCTACGGGAGAAGACCATCGACAGCCTCGAGACAAGCATCGAGAGGCTCGAGGAGCAGATGGGCGGACTCAAAGTGGAGATCGACAAAGTCCGCAGGGATATCAACGACGAGTCTGGCAAGCGAGCCATGGCAGAGCAGAAGGCCCGGAACGCTGATGTCGATCGCTCGAGGATGCAGCTCGAGAACGCAGAACTCAGGGAAGAGGCAGCCAAGCACACCCGGGACCTCAGCGACATCGCTGGCAAGAGGAGCGAGGATGCTCGCAGAATCTACAGCCTCGAGACTGAGATGGCCGTTCTCAAGGAGGACAAGGGCAAGCTCGAGGAGATGGTCAGGCAGCTCAACGACGACCTGAAGCTGGCCAGACGACTGAGCAATTCGATGAACAAGAAGCTGAAGAACGCAGGCATATTCGAAATCGATAAAGAGGGCAACATCAAAATATAGTCGCCATAGTTACTATAACCCTAATGGAAGCTGTGGCTCATCAATTTAGTTAGTTTTATATATCCCCCTTTTATATAGGTGAGGAATAGGTGAGGAGACTGGTTTATAAATACACACCTATAGGTATGAATTTAGGTAGAACAATAGGTAAAATAAGTTACCTACATGATAACTGCGCCATGAGACTAAATGCGACCCTTGGACCGAAAGCCGTTCCATTTGAGGGAGAGATACCTTCAGTCGCAAAATGCCCTTGGTGCGGGCGCACAATAGGTGAGAAAAATAGGATTTAGATACAGATTCACTAAAGAGCAATATGAAAAAGCATTCGCTCTGGATACTGAAGGATACAATATGAAAACAATTTCAAATAAACTCAATATACCATACGACACAATTCGGGGCTGGCTTAGAAGAGGAAATAAACCAATCGCTGCATGGACTAATGAAGACTGGCAGAGAAAGTTCTCAAACAACATGAAAAAACGTATGAATTGGTCAGATGAACGCAGACAAGAATTCATTGAGAAATGTAGAATCTCAAAACTTGGCGAGGATAATCCGATGTGGGTTGGAGATAATGCAATGGATGATGACACTCCAAGATCAAGAATTCGTAGAAAATACAAGTCCGTCATAGATTTACTGAACGAAATATCTGAAGCAAGATGGGATATTCATCACATATATGGAAACCCATTCAATAATGATCCTGATAACTTAGCGATAACCACTCGAAAAGGTCATATGCAGATTGATGGTAGATTAGAACAAGTCAGAGAGATGATGATTAAAATGAACAGTGAAAAAGGGGGTGATCTGAAACGGTCTTAGTCTGCCCACATTGTAATGGCAATGTAGGAGAAGAAGGCTGTTCTCTGGATGCCGTAGAGTCATCCCTCACTATGTATGTTCTGCCTGCGGAGGCGTGGTGCCCAACCCCCGGTATAGGGGCGGCCTTGTATGCAAGAACTGCGGGGAACACGTCCATGTTGAACCCAAGAAGCAGCTCCGACACCTCGTGAAGGCTTATCTATGTCAGGGCTGCGGGGAGATCGTCCAGAACCCTGCCTTCCAGTATGAGCATCCATGCGAGGGCTGCCAAGCACCCCACTGCACTAATATAGTCGACGGAGAGGAATGTGGAGGCTTCATGGCTTACAGCCCAACGCTGACTTGGAAACGCTGTATTATGTGTGACTACACGACTCCAGTGCTGGACTCGGAGTCATCAAGACGGGGAGACAGGGGTGTAGGGTTCACACAGCCGTTCAACCTGTGTGACGATCCCTGAGATGGTGAAGATCAGCGACTATCGCCCAATAATCTTTTATCTTCATTCTCACACCCCATACACAGTCGGCCCTATGGCCCTGAGCAGGCATGCGATGAAAATCCCGGTGAATGCCACCGTGAGCCCGACGGGGTGTGCAACCTAAGGAAAAGACCAATTTGGAAACTGCAACAGAGGAACCTCAAACGGTAAACCTCAAAGAGATGCTCTCAGAACTCCGCAAGGATATTCTGGAGGACCTCAAGACAACCATGGTCAAACCCGCTGAGCCGACAGCGATTCCCTTCACCCCGGGTCAGACGTCTGACTTCGACGTCATGGAGCACTACAAAGGTGTTCTCATCAAAGACCTCAGGCAGGGCAATCGCCAAGACTACGGCTGGGTTTGGGATGGTAGGGAAGACAACGACAAAAACGAATTCTCAGAGGGCCTCTTCGTGGAGGCCAAGATCGAAGGATTCCAAGAGACCATCGGGGCCCTGAGCGCAGGCTCAGCGATCCCGGAGATCTGGGCACGGGACGTGTTTAGGTGCTGCCCATATCCGGCCTCTGCGTTCTGGGAAGCTCCCTACATCAAGTGGCACGACGACATCAAAGGAAAGCCCGGTGACACCGTTCACGTGATCACCGTCGGCAAGGCTGTCTGTGGGACAGCAGGCTGTGCGGAGCCAGCCTCAACCGCTTCAACCATCGGGGCCACTGCCATCACTCTCGAGGAATACCAGTGCTCTCTCTACGTATGTAGAGACGACTTGGAGGACATGGTGGAGGATACAATCACCGAGATCAACAACTCGCTTGCGAGCTGTCTCGATGAGTGTATCGATAACGCCTTCATCGCCAACCTCCGAGGAATTGGAAGCACACTAGACAAGGGAACTGCCTACATCACTCCTGCCTTCATCGCAGAGACTATCGGAAGCGTGAGAAACGGGACGTGCGAACCCGTCGTCGTCATCATGCACCCCGTGGTCGAAGCGAGGCTGATGCAGAACGCCCAGTTCGTCAACGCTTCGACGTATGGCGACCGGTCGGTGATCACAGGCGGGCACATCCTTGTATACTTGGGCTTAGACTTCGTGGTTGTCCCCAAGGGATCGCTCGTCCAGAACGCTCCCGGCACCTACCACACGCTCTTCCTCTCGAGGCATGCGGTCCATGCTGCGAAGAAGAGAGACCCGACGATCGAGACTCAATATCTCGTTCAGACCCAGCGCAAGTATATCTACGCTTCCGTGAGGTTCGGTAAATCGGGCGTCTGTGAAGACGGCATCTGGTGGCTCCTCAGCGGGGCCTAGTCCAGCTTAGGTTCATCTCCGGCAGCCCTGCGGGGCTGTCACATAGGAGGGTCAGAGAATGGAGAGTTACACAGAATGGAAGAAGAGCGAAAGCAGTGGTTTGTGGCACGCAAGAAGCCAGTAGTGATTGCGTTCCGAGAAGTCAGTTCTGAGGGAGAGTTCATCGAGACCCGAGAAGGCACGCTCGAGGCTACTCCCGAAATAGATTATATCATCCGAGGGGTGGCGGGAGAGGAATATCCCATCAGCAAGGAGATATTCGAAAAGACCTACAACGTCCTCAACAGGGCGGAGATGGATAGGTTTCCCATCATCATCAAAGAAAAGGCCATCCTCGAGATGATAGATAGGGCTCGAGCTCTGGAATGGGTGGCCAATCATCAGTTCGGAAAATACAACGGGCTGATGAGAGAGATATGGGCACTTCTCGATGAGCTCTACGATCTCGATTCAGAGAATCATGTTTATACCATGGCTTCTGAAATACCCACAATCTACTACGTCAAGGAGATCGTGAAAGAATTTGAAACGGAAACTGCTCCCCGGAGCGAAGGACTTTAAAATCCTCTACTTGAGCAATGCCCCATTCACGCCCAGCGGATATGGCGTGCAGTGTGCTGGCAATTGCTATGAGTGGAACAAGCACTACGATGTTAGAGTTCTAGCCAACTACGGGATTCAAGGAGGAATGCTCGGCCTGAACGACCTCCCCGTCTACGCCCCTCTAACGGCGGACGACCATGGGAATCGCACAGCCGACCTGATATTCAAACAGTCGAGCTGGAAGCCCGACCTATTCATCACACTGTATGATATCTGGATGGGGGCCTACATCAAGGAGACGGGCCTGCCCGATCCTGCACCCATCCATCCCTTCTGGATTCCTATCATCATGGTTGACCATGAGCCTGTCCCTGAGGCCACGGCGATTGCCGCTCGAGCATCCTACCGGTCTGTCTGCCCCACGAAATGGGGAGTTGACCAGCTCAAGCGTCACGGCGTCCCCCAGAGCCACTATATCCCGTTCGGCATAGACCGTGAGATGTGGAGGCCCAGCAAGTCCAAGGGAGAGCAGCGGAAGGATAAGGAATGGCTGTCCGAGAGGGTGATGCCCTTCAACCTCGGGAACCACGCCAAGATCGACGGGGACAGCTTCCTCATACACATCAACGGGGCCAACAAGGACCCCTACCGCAAGGCGTTTATGAGGATGTTCACTGCGATCCAGATATTCCTGCAGCAGAACCCTGACGCCGTTAAGGACACCCGGGTCTACGTTCACTCATGGATGAGGATGGCCCGTGACATTCCCCACGGAGCCAAGGTGCTCCACGTCGACCGGTTCTGCAGTGCATCCAGTGACTACCACATGCTGCAGGGCGTCCCCCCGGAGGCCATGGCACGCATCGCCAGATCGGCAGACGTCTTCATGCACCTCAGCGAGGGAGGCGGCTTCGAGATACCCATCATGGAAGCTCTCTCCTGCGGGATCCCGGTGATTGCTCAGGACTTCGTGGCCAACAAGGAGATCGTGGGAGACGGAGGATACATGGTCCCTACCATCAAATCTGAGTCGGGGGCCTTGGGTAAGTATTTCACTCCCCTCGACGCCCTGCAGGGTATCGCAGACGAGTTCAAGGCTGCGGAGGCCCTAGCGAAAGCCTACAACGGTCAGGATCGGGGCGACCTTTCCATGAAGGCCCGCATGAAGTCAGAGGAGTATGATTGGAAGAACGTGCATCCCCTGTGGTATGACTTCTTCGAGGACATCAGGGAGGAGCGTCGCTACGTGCCGCTCAAGGAGAGGATGATATGAAAATCGGAATCGTAGGAATGGGAACCGTCGGAAGAACTCTATGGGAGGGATTTCTCCAGAAGGGTCACGACGTCTACGCCAATGACGTCAGAGACCTTGGACCAACTCTCACACAAAATACGCCCAAGGAGACCCTCATGGCAGAGTGTCAAGTCGTATTCATTTGTGTGGATACACCCAGCAGGCAGGATAATGGCGGATGTGATCTAACAAATGTATACACCGTCTTCAATGAGCTCCACAGGGCATGGGGAGAACTGTCGAGAAAGGGTGAAGGAATCCGAGTCACAGAGAAGCAGCCTATCATCGCCATCAAGTCTACTGTGATCCCCGGGACACTCGACACTCTCAAAAAGGCATATCCGTGGTGCTGCAGTAACCCCGAGTTCATGAGGCAAGACTCAGCTCTCGAGGACTTCCTGAATCCAGACAGGATCGTGGTCGGCGCAGACAAGGAAGTCGTCTTGGATATCATGCACGATCTATACGAGGACTTCGGGGCACCAATCATAGAGGTGACTCCTCGAGAGGCTGAGGCCATCAAATATTTCTCAAATGCCTTTCTCGTTCTCAAGGTCGCCTTCAGCCAAGAAGTCTGGAACATCTGCGCCAAGATGGACGTCAATTCAAGAAATGTCATGAATGGCGTCACTGGAGATCATCGCATCAACCCCAGCCATCTTGACCCGATAAGAGGCCCCATCGAATACAATTCACCCTGTCTCGTAAAGGACCTCCGAGCCATCATTCAGGCCACAGAGATGTCTAGCTACGACCCATGGCTGCTCAAAGCAGCCTACATCACAGGCGTGAAAGCGGCTGGATTCAATCTGAAGATGGAGGTGCATGGATGAGCACTCTCGTGGCCACCAAGGTCAAAGAAGGAGAACTCTGGCTTCCCCGCTTCATCTCACAGGTGGAGCAGCTCGAGGGCGACATCCTCAAGGTCGTCGTCATGTATGGGGCCAGCCGAGACAAGTCCTACAGCTACCTCAAGCACTGGCAGGCCATATCCCAGCACACCATAGAGATCTACTCCGACCCCTACCTCCCCCCGGGGGAACGCCACGGAGCCTTCCTCACACGGGTGAAGCAGGACATCCAGAAGCTCCTCGAGGAATCCGGGGCAGACTACTATTTCAACGTCGACTGCGATCTCGTGGGGATCCCGCCCTATTCGATACCCCACCTCATGGAGAAGGACAAGGACCTCATCGCAGGCATGACGTGGATAGAGGGCCGCCAGACGAGGACCTTCTTCGACACCTACGAGTATCGGATGGACGGCTGCAGATTCCATCCCTACAACCCACCCGGGGCAGAAAGGATCGAGCCTTTCACCGTGGACAGCGTCAGCACATATTATCTGGCGAAGACTCCTGTCGAGCTCGAAGGCGTATACAAGAACCCGTATCCCCACATCCCCTTCTGCAAGGACCTCCGGGACAAGGGCTACAGCATCTGGGTCGACCCCACCATCGGGGCCTTCCACTACGACCTCGAGGCCATAGGCCAGTTACACCAGCCTCTCCCCATACCTCTGTCGGCAGCTACCTTCATCGACGATAAGGGAATGAAGTGGGACGGCTCGGTGATCGGGGCCCTGCAGTTCCACAATGCGAAGCTCGAGTATGACATCAAGCTCCTCGAGAGGGAGGACATGAGCTATCTGAACGGCCTTGTCTTCACTCGCTCGAGGCCCCTAATCACAGCCAGCTACAAGATAAGCCCAGAAGACATGGAGTGGTTCTCATACAGTCTCGAAAGCATCAAGGACTACGTCGACAGGATAGATGTCGCCATTGGCCCTGTCAAGAGAAGGTGGGACGGCAGCCCCATAGAAGGATCATATCCCGTGCCTCGAGCTCTTGGAGATGTCGCAGAGAGGATCAGATGGCTGGATAACGACTTCAAGCCATGGGAATCAAAGGAGGAGATACAGGCCAAACTCCTCGAGGTCTGCCAATCAAAGTGGATGTTCTTCATCGATGCCGACGAGATATACACAGAGTCCGCCATGCAGGCCATCAGAGCCTTCTGCGAGGAACACCCGAACGGAGACATGGTATACGCAAGGCCCAAGCGGTTCTGGAACTTCTGGGGCGACTTCAAGCACATAGCTTGGAGCATGAACCCGCTCAGCCCCTTCGGCGAATTCGCAGTGCCCCACCCCATGCTCCTCCACAGAGACATTCCCGGACTCAGCTTCCCCTTCCACACGGTGCCTCAGGACGGCTTCGGCACGCCCTTCACCACACAGGAGAAAGCCTACCCCGGCAGGATCGCAGTGCTCGACGAGGTGGAAGTCTTCCACTTCGGCAACGCCAAGGACGTCGGGGATCTCGAGGCAAAGCGGGACTACTACAAGGCCCGGGGCGACGCCAATGTCTACGAGGAATGCTTCTTCACAGGGGAGATGCCTGTGGACATGGTGATCGCCAAAGCTCCACCTCTAAGGCAATGGCCTGCGGTGCTTCGGGATCACCCGAGGTGGAAGGAGAAGAGCCGCATACGGATCACTCGTCGGATGCCCTCGTTCAAATTCAGGTGGTTAAAATGAAAGCGATGGAATTCGTTAGACTACTTTCAACCTTTCGGATACCTAGAACTCCCTATAGGGGCTATACGATAATGGTTCCACTAATGGAAATACTCGAAGTCCTTGAGAAAAACAATCTCGAAATAAGATTCATCCCCGATCCTAAACCCCTATGTGCAGCAGAACCCGACTGCGACCAATGCGAAACTGATGTTGACTGTGGAGGAAGGGAAGAAAAACAGTCTGGTCATGTGACTCTTGAGGGCCCGGACAAGCTCATGAGGCCCAGCCTTCTCGGTAAGGAGCTGTTCGAATGAAGGTCCCTGTCTCGACCCCGGACATCACCAAGGCAGACATCAAGAACGTCACGGCCTGCATGAAGGCTGGATGGGTCAGCGGGATCTCGAGGTGGGTGGAGGACTTCGAGTCAAACTTCGCCAAGTTCATCGGCACCGAGTATGCTGTGGCCACAGGCTCAGGAACCACGGCACTGCATCTCGCCTGCGCTACACTTGACATCAGGCCGGGAGACGAGGTGATCATGCCCACGTTCACCATGATAGCCTCGGCGAACGCCGTCAGATACCTCGGGGCTAAGCCAGTGTTCGTCGACAGTGATCCCCAGACTTGGTGCATGGATGTCAACCAGATTCAGGATAAAATCACGAAGAAGACCGTGGCCATCATGCCCGTCCACATTTACGGTCATCCCTGCGACATGAAGCCCCTGATAGAGATGAGTGAAGATGCCTCCCTGTGGGTGATCGAGGACGCTGCAGAGTCCCATGGAGCGGACATCGAGGGGATGGGGCGGACAGGCAGCATCGGAGATATCGGGGCCTTCAGCCTATACGCCAACAAGATCATCACCACAGGCGAAGGAGGCATCCTGACCATGCACCACAAGAAGGACTATGAACGAGCGAAGTGGCTCAGAGCCCACGCCTTCGGGCGCCATGGACGCCACTACTGGCACGAGGAAGTCGGATATGGATATCGGATGAGCGGCCTGCAGGCTGCCCTCGGGCTAGGCCAACTCGAGCGCATAGATTATTACATCGAGAAAAGGCGGCTTGCTGCCAACGTTTACATGATGGAACTTCTCGATCTCATGAAGAAGAATCTGATTTCCTTCCCTGCAGAGCTCGAGGGATTCAAGAACGTCTACTGGATGTTCAGCATCCTCATCAAAGACAATATCCATATCGACAGAGACGACGTCATGGACCATCTGAAGAAGAAGGGAATCGAGACCCGGACATTCTTCTATCCACTTCACATAATGCTGCCCTACAAGACTAGCGAGGAGTTCCCCGTCGCAGAGGACATCGCCAATCGAGGCATGAACCTCCCCTCCGGGAACCAGCTCACGATACCCCAGATCAAGTATGTCTGCAAGTGCATCAAGGAGCTCTTTTGATGCAGCACTTCATCATGGTGGGGGCAGGCGAGTGGCCTTCAGCCATGATAGAGCTTTTCGGAAGAGAGAAGGATATCCTGTTCTTCTATGCCAAGCCTCGAGCTCCCGATGAGACCTGTATGAACAGACCCGTCAGCCTCAGATGGGTCAAGGAGTTTGACGTCATAGACTGCATAAGCTGCGTGGGGGATCCTCGTCTGAGCAGAACTCTAATTGAGTCCATCCCCGGGATGCCATGGTGGGTGAACTGGATAGACCCTTCGCCCAGGATCGTAAAGTCCGCCCGCATGGGGAAGGGCAATATCATCCAGCCTCACTGCACAATCCGTTCAGAGAGCGTCCTTGGCAGCCATATCACCGTCTGTGGCTACGTCAACATCGCACACCACAGCAAAGTAGGAGATCACTGCTTCCTTGGTCCCAAGGCCACCTTCACGGGGAACACCACTCTCGAGGAAGGAGTGTTCTTCGGCGCAGGGGCCGTCATCCAGCCCGGGCTGACCATAGGCGAGGGCAGCATCATAGGGGCAGGCTCTATCGTCACCAAGGACATACCTGCGAACGAATGCTGGGTCGGAAACCCCGCAAGGAAACTCAAGGACTTGGAGCCATGGTGAAGCGAATCCAGACGCTGGGTAAGTTCTATCAGATAGGAAGCGAAGTCGTCGAGGGCCACTACTTCACCCGATTCATGGAGAAGAAGACGGAATGCTGGTTCTTCACCACGGGAATAGGCGACCAAACCATGTGCCAGCAGATGGGCGACAGCTTCCTAGAACTCTGTGACACAGAGGGCGACCCTGAGCTCGGCAGGATCATGTTCAGCATGGGTCTGGGACCCGGAGCATTTGAACCATATCTGGGGGACTTCAACGTCTGCTGGCCATGGGGCGTCAAGCCTTGGGAGATGGAAGATCACCTAGACAGGATCGGCGTCAAGCAAGACCTCGTAATCGGTCCATGGCCAGAACGCCTCGAGGCAGCCGAAGATGCAGGCGTGGCCTCGATGCCAATGACTGTCGGTGTGGGACGTTTCTTCAAGCCTCTGTGTCTCGAGAGGAAGGGCCTCGGATATGCGGGCTTAGACAATAAATCCGAAAATCAAACTCATGTCGTCCTCGAGCCTGCCATGCAAAGAGACGACTTCGAATGGCGAGCCAAGGGCCTCGACGATGCGTGGATAACCACTGAGGAGCTCAACGAGTGGTATAACTCTAAGCAGATTCTCTTCGGCATGATTCAGGAGGATCGCCATCGCACAGACTACATGCCCAGCCGCTTCCCGGAGACGCTGGCCAGTGGCACGCCCTTCATCACCTACAAGATTCCGGATACCACATCCTATCTGGGTCATGAATATCCCTACATGACTGAGAGCTACGAGGAAACGGAAGGGCACATCGCTGAGATTCTGGATGCCTTTCCAGAAGTCATGACTTACATGCTGCAGGTCTCCCATTATATCCGGACGGAGCACAGCTACAAGAAGAAGATGGGCGATCTCTTCGAGGTGCTGAGTAACCTATGAGCAAAAAAGAGCGGGTGGGAGAGCCTTTAGCAAAATTTAAAACTGCATGTCCCGAGTGCAAGCACAGTTTTCCCTTCTATGTCAATTGGGAGAACATCAAAGACGCCTACAAGAAGCTCAAACGGGCTCGGAAGAGGAGGAAGCTGCCGACATGATCAAAACGGAGGCCATCTGGACTAGCCTAAGTGGGCTTAGTTTCGATCGCCAGA
>Ga0098068_1000546_pt1 | contig 14658 bp, 8 predicted proteins | sample 26BtaG_FD_75059 | JGI IMG/M metagenome (GOLD analysis project Ga0098068, IMG submission 75059) | Marine viral communities from Cariaco Basin, Caribbean Sea - 26B_WHOI_OMZ_CsCl | ecosystem: Environmental > Aquatic > Marine > Oceanic | place: Caribbean Sea: Cariaco Basin | collected 2014-11-09 | reverse complement strand
GATACCCACTTGGTGGGGTCCGGGCAATGATGGTAGCCTAATCCGTGGTGATGCCAGTCGCTCTGTAGTAGGCGTGACTATGCAACGTGATGAGCAGACGGCTCCTGCCTCGCCATATTTAGCATGGACGGGGCCTTGGCAGTATCAGTTATTTGCTGGTCAGTTGGATGATTACGAAGCTATACCAGAGGCCAAATTGTTTGGCATGCGTCTCGCTGCTAGCCCATTTCCATGGTTAGAGTTGGGGGCTTCGCGTACTTTTATGTGGGGTGGGGAGGGTCGACCAGAGAGTGCCAGCTCATTCTTTGATGCGTTAACAGGTATGCGAGACAATGGCGATACCGGTAAGGAAGATCCGGCCAACCAGCTAGCTGGTTTTGATGCCCGTTTGAATTTAGCGCCTTTGGTAGCAGTGCCAGCGACCGTCTACGCTCAGTTAGTAGGAGAGGATGAGGCAGGCGGATTACCCTCTAAAAATATGTATCTTTTGGGCGCCGAGTATGCGAGCGCTATCAATGGTAAGCCGTATCAGCTGTATGCCGAGTATGCCGATACCCGTACGGGTGGCGAGGTGCGCGGTATTTCTTATAATCATTCGATTTATCGCGATGGCTATTATCAACAGGGTTATCCCTTAGGCCATGGCTTAGGTGGTGACGCTGAAAGTACCTCTATAGGCAGTAAGCTATGGTTGAATCGAGATAACTTTGTACGTGCTAAAGTCCAATACGCCAAAGTGAACCAATCCGATAGAGTGACCAACCAAGCTTTTCCGACCAGGGATAAACTCAAAGCGATTGATATTGCTTGGGATCATCAGCTTAAACCGCAAACCCTTATCTCAACCAGAGTTTGGGCGGTAGATTCGGATGTAAATTCGAGTGATGTTGGCGCGGGTGTTGGTTTAGAATGGCAATTGTATTGATAAGTAGCTTCATCTCTTACTATCGCTGAACCCAATGATTTTTTAGCAACCACACTGTAAAGTGTGGTTTTTTATTGACTGCACTTTTTAACTGATTTTAACCGTTCTTCGCAAACACTCTCCGCAATACGCTCCAATCCCAGCTTATCAATACTCGATTAGCTCAGTTACATTTATTTAGTTTATCAGAGATAAATAATTTATCTACAACTTCATATTGTTAAGTAAATTTAAATAATAAATGTGGTATTTATAACTATATATTTGTTTACTACTTTAAATTGTTATTGTAGTATTATTTAATAATAACATTAGATAGAGTTATTATTGTTAGATTTCAAGTAGTTTCAATAAATCAGTTTATTTGAGCGTAACTTATGGAATTTACAGCAATAATCTTAAAGAAGTCCGTTGCAGTGCTTAGCAAAGTATTGTTTTTTGGGCTATTTGGATTACTCGCAAGTTGTGCGGTTACTTCTGGATTTCATGCGGGTGATTTGCCGCAGTCAGGTCGCTTTTTAGCGTTAAACGGCATGCAGTTCCATATTCAACCATTGAGCTTAGCGAGTTTACCGTCTGCTTCGTTACCGACTACGGACCATAATAACTCTCCTCTGACTAACCATGAAGCCTATACCAACCACTCCCTATCTTCGTTATTAAAGCCCTCAAACCAAGCCGATTACCGCATTACCGCAGGAGATATTCTGAGTATTGCGCTAATAGACTATCCCGAGATTATTCCAGCGGCCAATACTAGCTCTAGCAATCCTTATGCTTCAGGTTTTGCAGTGGATCAGCAAGGCTACATTCAGTTTCCTTTGATTGGTCGAGTCAAAGCCGGCGGACTTAGTGTCTCGCAGTTTACGGCAAAGTTACGCGCGCAATTAAAAACTTACCTCAAATACCCAGACCCGCAAGTTAAGGTCATCAATTATCGTGGCAAAAAGTACTTTGTAGATGGCGCGGTAAAGCAGTCGGGTGAATTTAATATGGCCGATGCGCCGGTTTCCTTAGTAGAAGCAATTTCTATGGCGGGCGGGGCACTGGCGAGCGGCGACTCTAACAGCATCGAGCTGACTCGCCAAGGGACCCGTTATCAACTTGGATTACGCAATTTACAAGATCAAGGTGTCTCTCCCAATCAGATTTATCTGCAGGATGGCGATGCACTGCATATCAATAATCGCGATCGCAACAAGGTTTACGTGTTGGGTGAGTTTGGTGAGATAGAGCCGCTGGAGATCCCTGAGCAGGGGCTGAGTTTGGCGCATGTCTTGGGAGAATCCAAAGGTTTGGATGCCGAGACCGCTGATGCGGCTAAAGTTTATGTGATTCGTGATCGTCCAGGACAGCGGTATACGGATATTTATTATGTGGATATGCGCTCAGTGACCAATTTTGCTTTGGCCAATCGCTTCAAGATGCAGACTGATGACATTATCTATGTCGATCCTACCGGTATCACGCGCTGGTCAAGATTTATAGAGTCTATCCTGCCTTCTGCCTCAGCAATTTCTTTAATTACAGGGCTTTAACAGCGGCGGTAGCCACAATTGAGGCAATTGAAAGGTTTAAGTAAAGAACGCTGCTATAAGTAATAAAAGACAAAGCAGAGATTTGCTTAGGAAAATAACAATAACAAGTGCTGGTTTACGAGTATAACTTATGAGTATAACGCCACCAAAATTACCGAGAGCGACGCCAAAAGTTGAGGATGATGAAATTGATCTACTGGCTTTATTAGGCGTATTACTACGCGGTTGGAAGATTGTACTGGCCTTTGCAGTGCTAGGCCTGTTATTCGGTGTGCTGTATAGCCGCTATGTTAATCCTACTTACCGCGCCAACGCGCTGCTGCAACTTGATGAAAAGTCGCTCGGTCTGTCCGCTTTAGGGGCTAATATTTCGGAGTTGGTCGCCCCTGAAGTGAGTTTGGCGCAAACCGAGCGCGAGCTCATCAAATCGCGCATGGTATTGGAGCCAGTGGTGGACTTGCTGCATCTCGATATCCAAATGGTAGATCCGCAGCAGAATGCTTTAGACAGACTTCTGCAGGCCCAAACGGCGACACCTATTCATCGCAATGATGGCGTGACGCTAGATACCGAAGATGGACACGCTCGGGTGAGTATGTTTGAAGTGCCGCAAGCTTATCTGAATCATACGTTTACTTTGCGAGCTACGCCATCGGGCTTTGTCCTTAGTGATGGTATTTATAACTTCCCTGGGCCGCTAGGGGAAAAGACTACCTTTAAGACTACCGCAGGGAATATCACCCTCACTGTACTGTCACTGCCTCAGGATGAGCATCCAATTCGTCTCACTAAGCAGTCGCTTCAGGCCAGCACTGATGCCTTAAACACAGCCTTATCAGTCACCGAGCGGGGCAAACAAACGGGCATTATCGAGCTAAAACTAACCGGTAGTGATCAAGAGCAAGTTCGGCGTATTCTGACCCAAATCGTCAACTCTTACGTCACGCAAAACCAAGAGCGCAGCTCTGAGCAGACGACCAACACTATTGAGTTTATGAAGTCGCAAATTCCTAAGTTAAAACAAAAGCTAGAAGCCGCAGAAGCCACTTTTAACGAATTTCGCGAAACTTACGGCACTATTGATGTCAGTAAAGAGGCCGAGCTGCTATTGACCGAGAGCTATCAGATCGAGTCACAATTAAATGAGCTCAATCTAAAGTTGGCCGAACTCAGTACTTACTATACCAGTGAGCACCCGCTAGTCATTCAAATTAAGGATCAGCTCAAGGTTTTGCGCACACGGCGTAAAGAGGTCAAAAGGCTGATTGCCCGCTTACCCGAAATCCAACGCGAGTTTCTCCAGCTGTCAGAAGACATGGAAATCAATCGTGAGATTTATCTAACGATGCTCAAAAATCACGAGCAACTTAAAATCGTGCGGGCCGGCGAGATTGGTTATGTGCGCGCCATTGATTTGCCTATCAGCACTTTCAAACCAATTGCACCCAAGAAGTTACAGATTTATATTCTGTCGCTTTTGCTTGGCACCTTGCTGGGGACGCTGCTTGTACTCTTGCGCAACTTGATGCGCAATACCGTGAAGGACCCCGAGCATCTTGAGGCCAAGACAGGGATACCTGTGATTGCGACGGTACCACGTTCAAGATCTTTACAGCGTCTCAGCAATAACAAGCGAGCGGGTAAGCGTTTACTGGCGCAAGTCGATCACGATGGTCTGGCTTACGAAGCTATCAAGAGTCTGCGCACCTTTTTAATGTTTGGGATGCCAGCGATACATAAAGCGGCGGGTAAAGGCAAAGTTATCTTGATTACTGGAGAGAGTCCCGGCGTAGGCAAGTCTTTTATTACCGCAAATCTAGCCGAAGTGTTTGCCCATTTGGACAAAAAAGTTTTAGTGATGGATGGTGATATGCGCCTAGGTCATTTGCATAAGGTGTTTACTCTTACGCCCGCGCAACAAGAGCAGGGTTTGGCGGAATACCTTTCGCCACCGTCATCGCTTTCATCCGCTCATTCTGACGAGTCGACAATGGATGGCGTAGCTCTGACGCAGTGCATTCATCCGACCGCCTTTGACCATATACACCTGTTGCCTCGCGGTCGCCATCCCAAAAACCCGACTTCCTTACTAGCAAGTGATCGTTTTGCGGACTTGATGGCTCAGTTAACCCCGCTGTATGACTATATTTTTATTGACTCTCCCCCGGTATTGGTCGCGTCTGATGCCATGATTACTGCGCAGTATGCGGACAAAGTGCTGATGGTGACCCGATACAGCCATTCTATCGAAGGCCAGTTGGCTTATGTGGTCAAGCAATTGCAAAAGGCGAATATCGAGGTTGATGGGATCATCCTTAATGACATCCGCCAAGGGGTGCTAGGCAGGTATAGCTACCATTATAGTTATGGCTATGCTCAAGAGGGTCTGAGGTAACTTGTGGCTTTAAATAGAAGTTTGTAAGTACTAATTTTAGTAACAGCTATTAGCAACAGTAAGCAAAGAGGTTCTCTTTAATCAGCGTAAGCAGTGGTGCGATACCATGACTATGAATATAGACAGTAGTACTAATAAGCTCCGCCGGCCTGAGGATAGTCTAGCTGTTTTAGAGCCTCGTGCTGCCACCAGTTGGAGATACCGCGTATCCGCTAGTTTGCTAGAGTTGCCACGCTATGCTAAGCGGTGCATCTTATTGGTGAGCGATTACTTTATATCTTGTCTCTGCTTATTTTTGGCTTTATCGCTGCGCTTTGGCACGGTTGAGTCGCATATCAGTGGAATGTTGCTCAGTCTCTGTGCACTGGCCCCCGTTCTTGGCCTTTATATGATTGGGTTTTATAAAGGCGTTACCCGCATATTCTTCGATGGGGAGATGCGCAGTGTTTTACAGCTGTTTGTCTTGCTACTAGTCGCCATTGGCGTGATTCACTATCTCGACAGTTTGCGTGCTATTCCTCGCTCTGTGCCCACTATGTATTTATTCCTATTTTTCATTTGGTTATGGAGCAGTCGCTTAACCCTACGTGAGTTATTAGCTAGTGGGCAGGGTCAACGAGAGTTTCTGGATAATAGGACGGAAAGATGCGAAAAAGTCATCATTTATGGCGCAGGAGCAGCTGGGAAGGCTTTATATGAGGCGCTGAGGTACACCAGTCGCTACCAGGTCATAGCTTTTGTCGATGACGATTCGCGATTGACGGGCGCCCATTTGTTTAATAAGAAAATATATGCCCCCCTTGACCTGCCAGCGCTAGTAGTTAAATTCAATATAGAGCAAGTCTTTTTGGCTGTGCCTACTATGGGCCGCGCGCGCACACGCCAAATCATCGATACACTCTCTAATATCTCTGTCAAAATCAAGAAACTACCTAGTCTAACCGAAATTGCCGATGGCAAAGTGACGGTCAGCACTTTAAGGCAAGTGGATATTTTAGACGTGCTGAATCGGCAGACAGCCGCACCAAATGCCGAGTTATTACGACAAAATATCAGCAATAAAGGGGTTTTAGTCACGGGGGCAGGCGGCTCTATTGGGAGCGAGCTGTGCCGCCAAATCCTCAAAAACCGCCCGCGCTGCTTGGTGCTATTTGAGCTATCAGAGTATGCCCTATATGCCATCCATCAGGAGCTACTAGCACAGCAAGCAACCTTACCATTAGAAGAACGTAGCGAAATCGTAGCAATAATAGGTAATGTCACCAATGAGCACAAACTGCAAACGGTATTTGTGACGTATCACATTCAGACGGTTTATCATGCCGCCGCTTATAAACACGTGCCCATTGTGGAACAAAACCCTTTTGAAGGCGTCATCAATAATGCTAAAGGCACCTACCACTGCGCGCGCGCTGCTATCCGAGCACAAGTGAGCACCTTTGTCCTAATCTCTACTGATAAAGCCGTGCGCCCTACCAATATTATGGGGGCGTCCAAACGTTTGGCTGAGCTCGTCTGCCAAGCCTTGAGTTGGGAGGTTAACAAATCGGATAACGCGCTAGGCAACCACCGCACCCGTATTAGTATGGTGCGTTTCGGCAATGTATTGGGGTCTTCAGGCTCGGTAGTGCCCTTATTCACTCGGCAGATTGAGCATGGCGGGCCGATTACCGTCACGCATCCTGAGGTAACCCGGTATTTTATGACGATACCGGAGGCTGCCAATTTGGTCATTCAAGCAGGTGCTATGGCAAAAGGGGGTGAGGTGTTCGTCTTAGATATGGGGCATTCGGTCAAGATAGTTGATTTGGCGCGGCGAATGGTGCATTTGAGTGGCTGTCAAATCAAAGACGAGGCCAACCCCCATGGTGATATCGAGATTGTCTTTACTGGCCTACGGCCAGGCGAAAAGTTGTATGAAGAGCTAATCATCGGTGAGGATAATATCGCTAGCACGAAGCACCCTTTAATTAAGCAAGCTAGAGAGCACTGTTTTGCCTTGCCAGATATTGAGGAGACCTTAGAACAGCTGGCACAACGGGCACAACAGGACGATATCAGTTGGCTCAAGCAGCAGTTTCGATACTTTGTGTCGGGCTATCAGCAGGCTACCGAGGTTAAGAAGCCATCTGCTGCAATAGCGACTACCGAATTGATTTAAGTAGGCGATAAATAATAACTATAAATCGATCAGCTAGAGGGATGTCATGGGAGGCATGAGAGAGATGAAACATATCAAAGAAAAAAAGGATATTAGCGATAGGCAGGATATCAATAGAAAAGATATCAGTGACATCAAGATAGCCCTTATCGGTCTAGGGTACGTGGGCCTGCCCTTAGCTGTCGAGTTTGGTAAGCAGCGAGCTGTACTCGGCTTTGATATTAATACCAAACGCATCATCGAGCTAGCTTCGGGGATAGACCGCACCTTAGAGGTAAGTGAGGCAGAGCTATTGTCCGCGGCACAATTGCGCTTTACCTCAGATATTGAGGCACTTGCAGACTGTAATTTTTTTATCGTCACTGTGCCCACTCCCATCGATTCTTCAAAGCAGCCCGATCTAAACCCATTGATTAAAGCTTCGGCCGTCATCGGCAGTGTCTTAAAAAAGAATGACATTGTGGTCTATGAGTCGACCGTATATCCTGGCGCGACGGAGGAGATATGCATTCCAGTATTAGAAGAGATCTCTGGACTCATTTTTAATCAAGATTTTTATGCGGGTTATAGTCCTGAGCGGATCAACCCAGGTGATAAGGTGCATCGCGTGACCACCATTTTAAAAGTGACTGCAGGCTCTACTCCCGAAATAGCAGACCTAATCGACGACGTTTATAACTTGGTAATTACGGCAGGCACGCATAAAGCCCCGTGTATTAAGGTGGCCGAAGCTGCAAAAGTGATTGAGAACACGCAGAGAGATGTAAATATTGCTCTGATTAATGAGCTTGCCTTGATTTTTAATAAGATGAATATCGATACCGAGGCGGTATTAGCAGCAGCTGGCACCAAGTGGAATTTTTTGCCGTTTCGCCCGGGTCTAGTCGGTGGCCATTGTATCGGAGTCGACCCTTATTATTTGACCCATAAAGCCCAGGCTATTGGTTATAACCCAGAGATTATCTTGGCGGGTAGGCGTCTTAACGACGGCATGGGCGAGTATGTCACCACGCAATTAATTAAGACCATGATCAAAAAGCGCATTCAAGTAGAAGGCTCTAAGGTGCTGATATTGGGCCTTAGCTTTAAAGAAAACTGCCCCGATGTCCGTAATACTAAAGTTATAGATATCATCCACGAACTGCAGGACTATAACATTGCCGTCGACGTTTATGATCCTTGGGTGGATGGTAGCGCTGCCCAACGTGAGTATGGCATAACCCCTATTAAGACACCGCAGCCCAATCAATACGACGGCATTATATTGGCTGTAGCCCATCAAGAGTTTGCGCAAATGCAGGTCGAAAACATCCGCGCTTTGGGCAAACAAGAGCATGTTCTGTATGACCTCAAATACTTATTTACCAAGGATAAAACGGATATTCGCTTATGACTTACGTGGCCATAATCAGTGTTCGTAGTGATGGGTACTGTTCGTGGCTATAAATACTGGATGGCAGTAAAAAAACAGCCTAAGCAACGCTTGTAATGCCAAGTGCCTAATAACAATAACTTGCCCAAAAAACACAACAAAAAGGGCTATAAAAATGGAGAGTGCAGATGAGTCAATATGAGCAGGTGTGTCAGCGTCTCGTTAAAGAGCCCCAAACTTGGTTAATCACTGGGGTGGCTGGGTTTATTGGCTCTAATCTTTTAGAGACCTTATTGAAGCTCGAGCAAACCGTCATTGGCCTCGATAACTTTGCGACCGGACAGCCACAAAATTTGGAGGAAGTAGAGTCACTAGTCACTAGAGAGCAGTGGCAACGTTTTCACTTTATTGAAGGGGATATCCGCAATCTGGGCAGCTGTCGCCAAGCCTGCAAAGGGGTGGCTTATGTGTTGCATCAAGCGGCCTTAGGCTCAGTGCCCCGCTCTGTTAAAGACCCTGTCATGACGAATGCCGCCAACATCGATGGTTTTTTAAATATGTTAGTCGCTGCCCGCGATGCTGAGGTGATCAGCTTTACCTATGCGGCAAGCAGCTCAACCTATGGAGACCATCCTGCGTTACCCAAAGTAGAGGCCATTATTGGGCAACCGCTATCTCCGTATGCCGTCACGAAATACGTTAATGAACTATATGCCGAAGTCTTTGCTCGTAATTATGGCTTTGAGACTATCGGGCTCCGTTATTTTAATATCTTTGGGCAGCGCCAAGATCCGGACGGGGCTTATGCCGCAGTGATCCCTAAATGGACTGCCGCGATGATTGCTGATGAGGTGATTTATATCAATGGTGATGGGGAGACCAGCCGCGACTTTAACTTTATTGAGAATGCGGTTCAAGCCAATATCCTAGCAGCCACTACCGACAACCCGGCGGCCAAAAACCAAGTCTATAACGTAGCGGTTGGCGATAGGACTAGTCTCAATGAGCTGTTTTGTTATCTGCAATCTGCTTTGATGGAGCATGACATATCTTATGAGCTAGCGCCCATATATCGCGACTTTAGAGCGGGGGATGTGCGGCATTCGCAGGCTGATATTACGAAAGCTACTCGCTTATTGGGGTATAAGCCTCGCTATCCCATTCGTGAGGGAATTGCGCAGGCGATGAAATGGTATGTCAAGCAATATGCATGATTTTATAGCGTTATTGCATAAAGCGAAGTGGCTATTGGGCGGCAACGTACTTTTTGCTTTTTCGCAATGGCTACTGCTAATTTTATTCAGTCATTTTAGTAGCCCTGTGCAATTGGGGTACTACTCTTATGCGTTAGCTATTACCGCACCTATTTTTTTACTCAGTAATTTGCAACTTAGACCGCTGTTGATTGCAGATATTAACTTAAATAATAGGTTTCAGTTTTCACAATACTTTTCGCTTAGAGTAATCACTGTAGTACTAGCTACTATTTTATGTGTGCTGTTTATAGAGTGGCAAAATCGACTGGCTATGACCATTTTTATGCTCGTCATTATCTTAAAGGCTTGTGAGGCTATGTCAGACATTATTTATGCTCATTACAATGCGAATAAGAAAACCGTCTTTATTAGCCAGTCGCTTACCCTAAAGTCGGCATTGCTGGTGAGCTTATCTTTTGCGGCTTTATATCTAACGCATAACCTGGTTTATTCGTTAGCAGCCACGCTGGCAGGTTATGTCTTAGTGTTATTTTTAATGGATATCCGCAAGAGTAAATCCGCTTTAAAGCCAATAAAGATAGCGGATAAGCAGCTCAAGGCATTAGCAATTATGGGCTTGCCGTTAGGCATGTCTGTGATGATGATATCCCTACAAACTAATATTCCTCGATATTTTTTGGAGCGCTATTTTAGCGTTGAGTTGGTTGGCGTCTATACCATTCTTTATTATTTTTTATTAATAGGTAGCATCGTTATTGGCTCGGTTTGTCAGTATCTAAGCCCCTATTTTTCTGAATATTATCACCAGTCTAAAAAATATGAGCTAACAAAGGTGGTCAGACAGGCATTAGGTATTGCCTTGGGTTTAGGGGTAATCGGTTTGGTCGTCTCGCTCCCTCTACATCACTTCATTATCCAAATGATATATGGCAGCGACTATACACAATATAGCTATTTGCTGCCTTATATCATGGCAGCCGGGGTATTCACCTATTTATCGATAGTGTTTGGGTATCTGCTGACGAGCTTACAGCTGCTTAAAATACAACTGCCTATTTTTATGTTTTTAGCCGCTATGGCCCTAGTCTACAGCTATATTTTCATCCCTAAATATGGGGTGTTGGGCGCCGCTTATACGACCATCCTCTCCGCGCTGTCACAGCTGCTCATTAGCGCAAGTTTAGTCGGTGTAAACATTCATAGGATGACCGCTCATGACTAAGACTGTGGTGCATGTTTTACAAGCAATGAATGTGGGAGGGGTAGAGGCTTGGCTGATGACCTTATTACGCACTACCGACCCGCAAGTCATCCAGCATGAGTTTATCGTGCATGACCAGCAGCCAGGGTTTTATGACGATGAAATCAGAAGGTTAGGGGGCAAAATACATTACTGTTCACGGGCAACTAACCCTTTGCAGCATGGGATGAAATTATACAAGGCTTTTAGGCGAATACAGCCGGATGTTGTGCACAGTCATTTGCATGCTTTTAGTGGGTGGGTGCTAGCGGTAGCCTATCTAAGCCGAGTCAAAATTAGGATAAGTCATTGCCATAGTAATGCCAATGCTCAATACAGATCTAGGGGCTATCGCTGGTATTTTCGGTCAATGCAGACCTTGTTAGCATGGTTTGCGACCCACCGTATAGCCGTTAGCGCGAGTGCTGCCAAAAACTTGTATGGGCGCACTTGGCAGGATAAACCAAACTGTAGGGTCTTATGCTGCGCCATAGATTTGCAACAATACGATGTGCAGCATAAGGACGCCACCCTACGGCAACGCTTAGGGTTACCTGATAAAGCGTTTGTCATGGGCCATGTAGGACGGTTTGAACCCCCTAAAAACCATCAGTTCCTCATTGAGGTATTTGAGCAAGTTCATCAAAGAGACCCTAATACTTACCTGGTATTAGTAGGCGAAGGGTCACTCAAATCTCGCATAGAGTCTCAGGTAGCCATGCTCAACTTAAGCCGTTATGTGAAGTTTTTGGGGTTACGTCAGGATGTACCCGTACTGATGTTAAGTGTATTCGACGTCTTCGTTTTCCCTTCTCTATGGGAAGGTTTGGGGTTAGTAGCGGTGGAAGCACAGATGGCAGGTTTGCCCGTACTGGCCTCTGACCAGGTGCCTCAAGAAGCCTATTGTGGCCACCTGCAGTTTATGGCGCTAGATAAGCCACAGTGGGTGAAAACTCTACTGGATATCAAGAATTATAAAGGGAAGAGATCTAATAAAAAAGATCGAACTAATTACGATTTTGCAAATTCTCCATTTGTTAAGGATAGCGCAGAGCTATATAGGATATATACCCAGTAAGACTTAATGAATGCTCTAAATCAGTATGCCAGTAATGGATAATTCATAATGAGCTTTAAGTTACAGCGTTCCGACTTGGTTATAGTCATCTACCTGCTATTTATTATGGTACTGGGTTTAAATCCGCACAATCAAGAGTTTGTCGTTAAAGGCCTACCGATATACTTAAAAGAAATAACTATTGTGGTCTTTTATAGTCTTTCTTTTATATTGTTGTTCTTACTACGAAGAGTGAAAATTAAGAAAATAATAATCTTGCCCGTAATGCTATTTTTATATGCTTACGTTACTACTATATTTAGAGAATACGACTTGGCATTCTCTTATATTTTTTACCCCCTATTTTTATACTTAGTCTCCTTGCTGGTGTCGTACCTTTATTTTATTAATATTGTAGATTATAGGCGGTTTTTATATTTACTCTCGCTAGTGTTGGTGTTTATTAGTTTGGTCTATGCTTTCTATTTTCCTCTTGGCGATAGTGGCTACAATCGTTTAAAAGGACCACTGGGTAATGCAGCCTCCATACATGTCATAATTTTATTATGCATCTCCGTATTCGCTGCTAATTTATGGAGTGGTTATGGCAGTAAGAATATTAATTTAATTTTTATCGTTATATCTATATTTTTAATTATATTGACAGGCTCTAGGTCAGCATTATTGGGGCTATTGATTTTTGGGCTTATATTTCTAATTCGTGATATTACCTTTAAGAAAATATTTTTATTTGCTCTATTATCGTTAGCTGCTGTCTTTATTTTTAATAATTTCTTCGCTGTTGAGAGGATTAGTATTGAGGATTATAGCCGGACCGAGAACCTAAGCACTTCGTTAAAAATATTCTCGCTAGACTGGGGTAATATAATTTTTGGTAGTGGTTATGGCACGGTATGGCAATGGTATATCCAAGACACTACCCATAGAAATATCATGCAATACAGCTTGATAATTAATCAACAGGGTTACCTGCTCTATCATCCTCACTCCTTGATTTTATGGGCTTTAACAGAATTGGGGCTGATTGGGTTGACGATATTAGCTTATATATTTTTGCCCATTTTTCGTAATTTTATGCGAGTTAGAGACAGCTATATTCATATAATAATTTTTGGCGTTATCAGCACTCTACCAAGTTTTTTGTTTGATTTTTTTTGGTTGAAGAACTGGTCTATTAGTTTAATTTGGTGGTTATTTTATTTTTATAGTACGCAAAAATTCGTTTCTACTAACAAGAATGATAATTTGCAAGAGTTTTAAAGATATAGCAGGCGTTTAAGGTATATTTTAACAAGCTATGGCTAGATTTTTTTATTAATTTTTTTTATTTATTCATGAGCTCCAATTTTTTTATTTTGATAAGGATGGTTTGTTGGGAGGTGTTGCTAATTAATAAATTCAAAGTGGGTGAGGGTTTTGAAATAGTTTTATCGCAATAGAATATATCAGAAGTATTATTCCTTTATTAAGCCTTCGGGCTTGGGATATACGGATTATGAAGAGCTATTCTTTAAACTGTTTGTATGTGCACGATCATAAATTTAAAAAAAATGCCCAGCACTTCTATTCTGAAGGCAACATGAGCGACGCCGTATTTTCACGCTATGTTCCAGTGGATAGTAAGCTAACAATCATCAGTAGGATGAGTGAAGTGGCGGATTGGAGCAACTTATCGCAGCTCACTTTGCCCAACCTTAAATTTTTACCTGTGAAAGGCCTGTCTTTTTACAAAACCTTTACGGCTCACTTACTGCCTAACACGCAGCTGGTGATGGCTGAGGTGACGAACTCTGATTTTCTTGTGGTGCGACTGCCCAGTTTTTTGGGCATTTATGTGCTCTCTATCAATCTGTTATTTAGGAAGCGACACTTCATTGAAGTGGTGGGGGATGTGCAGGAAGCTCTGTTAAGCGCTAAAGTAAAACCGGGGCTAACTTATCAGACCTTTACCCAAGTTATGCAGCTTCTGAATGGCTATTTTATAAAGCGAGCTGACGGGGTCATTTATGTGACCGAGCATGCGCTACAAGAAAAATATCCCACCCAAGGTCTCGCCAGTTATGCCTCTAATGTCGAAGTGTCTGTCAAAGACCGAGAGCTTAAGTCAACTGACTATGAGGTGAAAAAAACCGTCTTTAAAATCGGTCTTATTGGTTCATTTAATAACCCTTATAAAGGTATTCATGAGGCCATTACAGCAGTAAAGATTCTTAGAGATAAAGGTTATGAAGCCCGCCTGCATATCTTAGGGTCGGGTTCGCTACAAAGCCACTATGAGACGGTCGCAGAGACGCTAGGCGTATCAGACTGTATTTATTTTGATGGTGTGCTTGAAAGCGGCGATGCGGTATTGTCGTGGTTGGCAACGCTAGATTTATATCTGCAACCTAGCTATAGCGAAGGGTTGCCGCGTGCGCTTATTGAAGCTATGAGTGTGGGCCTGCCGGCAGTGGCCACTCAAGTCGGCGGCGTGCCCGAATTAATTCCGCAACAGCACCTGATACCGCCACGCGATGCGCCCGCACTAGCTGAGCAGATTGCCGCTTTTATGCAGTCGGTGACCTTACGCTGTCAAGCCGGTCAACAGAATTATCAAACGGCCCAGAATTATGATCAACAAGTCTTAGCAGAGCGGCGAGCTGAGTTTTGGCAGCAAGCTCGTCAATTAGCCCTGCAGGATGCGCGCAAAAACTTCTTACTTTTTGCCAGCTATTTGCCTTCGGTCTTAAAAT
>Ga0098068_1000542_pt1 | contig 14724 bp, 10 predicted proteins | sample 26BtaG_FD_75059 | JGI IMG/M metagenome (GOLD analysis project Ga0098068, IMG submission 75059) | Marine viral communities from Cariaco Basin, Caribbean Sea - 26B_WHOI_OMZ_CsCl | ecosystem: Environmental > Aquatic > Marine > Oceanic | place: Caribbean Sea: Cariaco Basin | collected 2014-11-09 | reverse complement strand
TCTGTCGGCTGCTAGGCAGTATAAAGCTCGGTTGCTAATGATTATAAATAGACCGCTGCTGACTGCAACACTTATGCTACAAGGCTTTAACTCATGGCACTGTCCCGATTGCGCTCCACGACTTTCTTACCTTTGTTGGTAGCCCCAACTCTATTGATTAGTGGCTGTCAGCATTTGCCTGCGCAGCCACATTTGCCAGAGAGTCAAGCGTTGACCGAGCGGGTAGAAGCGTTATACAACCAACCGGAGAGTAGCGTATCGACAGAGCTTGAGCCAGATACTGAAGCCGAGTTGTTAGCGCAAGCAGATGCTACCGATGAGACCGCTGAGTCCCCCACCAATCCTGTCACAACGACTAAGGGTAATGCAGCAATAGCGGCAGCAAACTCAGAGCCTTCGACCATCGCCGAACGTATCCAAAATTATGATTTGGCGGCTTCTATTAGTGAGCAACATAAAATCCACCCAGAGCTTTCAGGCTACTACCCTATTGTCACCGGTGCAAATGCTTTTGCCTCACGCAGCATTTTGACCGGTATGGCGGAAAAGAATATCGATGTGCAGTACTATATTTGGCATAACGATCAGGCAGGCCAGCTGATGCTTAAAGACCTGTGGGATGCCGCTGAGCGCGGCGTCATGGTACGGTTGTTATTAGATGACTTTAACACCGACGCCAAATTTGATGATCATTTGCGCCGCTTTGCTAGCCACCCAAATATCTCAGTACGGATTATTAACCCGCTCCTTTATCGTAAATTTCAGTCGCTAAATTTTGTGACCAGCTTGCCGCGTATCAATCGCCGCATGCACAATAAAAGCATGATTTTTGATAAGCAAATTACTATTATTGGCGGCCGTAATATCGGTAATGAATACCTAAGTAACGATCAAAACAGTCAGTTTGCTGATTTAGATGTGCTTTTAATTGGCCGCGTCGTCGCTGATATTAGCCAAAGCTTTAGCCATTATTGGAACTCCTCAATGTCTTATGATATTGAGACTTTAGTTAAAGCCGATAAGACCGACACGGATTTCTTACAATCCTTAGATAAGATCGATGGGGATGAAGACAGCGGTCCACGCAGCAGTCTCTCGGTGTATAAGGCGGCAATCGAAGACTCAACGATTGACTCAGATCTATTGAATAAGCGCGTGCCTTTTCGCTGGACCGATATGCAGTTTTTAAGTGACGATGTGGGCAAACTCAGTAAGACCGCACCGCCCAATAGCAATCTGGTCCATCAATTGCGCACGTTACTCGGTAGCCCTACAGAGCAGCTGACCATTATCTCTTCGTACTTTGTCCCGACTAAAGACGGAGTAAGTGCGCTAATCCAATTGGCTGAAAAAGGGATTAAAATTCGGATTCTGACCAACTCTTTTGATGCCACTGATGTCACGGCGGTTCATTCTGGATACAGTCAATGGCGTCCCGCGTTGCTCAATGCTGGGATTAAAATTTATGAGCTTAAATCTACGGCTAGCGAAGAAAAACGCGAAAACAAACTTTGGCGCGCGCGCAGTCAATCCTCAACGAGCTTGCATGCCAAAACCTTTGCTGTCGACGACCATCAAGTTTTTATCGGCTCCTACAACGTCGACCCGCGCTCAGCCAATATCAATACTGAAATGGGCGTCATTATCAATGATGATGAGCTTGCCCAGCAATTGCACGAAGCGTTGGACGATGATTTGCTAGATCAAGCCTACGAGGTCACTATTACAGAGGCAGGCCAGCTGCAATGGAAGACTTTAGAGGGTGGCAAACTGGTCACTTATGATAAAGAACCAGAGGTTGATTTTGCTGATCACATTTGGCTTACGATTATGTCATGGTTACCTATTGACTGGTTGTTATAGAATGCGGTTCGTTTGACCATGCCCTAACTTAAAAACGGCACCAAGCGCTATCGTTGCCCTGGTTTATTATTTTTATACTTTATATTGCACAGTTATAGGTCGTACCGATGCCTTTTAATACCAACCCTCGTACTCTTAGACAATTGGGTATTATTTCTTTTAGTAATTTTGCGGCCTTTTTTGACTTTCTTATTTACTTATATCTCGCCGATATCTTAAGCGCAGCTTTTTTTCCAGCTACCGAAGCGACTTTGATTGGCAAACTACAAACCTTAAGTCTGTTTTCAGCGGGGTATTTATCGCGACCTGTTGGGGCATTATTGCTGGGTCGCTTTGGCGATATTAAAGGGCGTAAGGCCACTTTTTACATTAGTGCTTCCTTTATTGCGTTGACCTCGCTGGCGACCGCTTGTTTGCCAACTTACGCCCAAGCTGGTATTTTGGCGCCTATCCTATTCTTTACTGCTCGAGTCGCCCAAGGTATGGCATTTGGTGCTCATTCAACTTTAGGTTGGGTGTATTTATCAGAGCAAGCACCAAAGTCACAGATGGCTTTTTATTCTAGCGTATCTTCAGCCAGTTTTATGGTAGGCATCGTCGCAACCTTAATTATCTTTAAGGTCATTTTTAACACTTATACTGATCAAGCTTTAGTGGAATATGCTTGGCGTATCCCTTTTGTGATCTCGGCTTGTTTGGCTACTATAGCGGTATTACTAGGCCGTTATTTGACCGAAACACCGTTATTCCTAAGCCAAAAAGTCAAGCGTCCCTACATTCCACGCTATAAAAACTTTAGCTTATCGTTCAAGCGTTTTAATGCCATCTTTATCACCGTATTATTAAGTTTCTATATCTCAAGTTTAGTGATTGTCGTGGCGCTCCTATTACCCCAGATGATTACGCATAAGTTTAGTATCGACCCTAGCTTATTGGGCTTCTCGAATGGTCTAGCGATTTTATTCTTATCGTTAGGGTGTGTCTTTTTTGGCCTCATGGCAGACAAAGGTCATATTGGTAAGGCGCTTATGATAGGCTCAATAGCAGTCGCCTTGCAGTCCCTAGCCTTTTACTATCATTTACAAAACAGCTCAGGAGACTATATCCTGCTGATGTATGCCGTATTGGGCTTTAGCACAGGGGTTATTAGCTTGTGTCCTGTCATTATGGTGCAGCTCTTCCCAACCCGCACGCGGCTCACTGCCGTGGCACTGACCTACAACTGTACTTATGCGGTCGTGGGTGGCGCGCTGCCTATAGGTCTACTGTATGCGACGGATCATATTAGCTTTTCCCCTGCGCTCTATCTGATTTTCATCGGTATAGTCGGGGTGATTATCGGAATGTATGTCATGCGAGCGCCGCCATTAGCGAGCTTGAACAGTCAGGTATAAATTTCTACCATAAACCAAGGGTCTCAGCTTAGAGGCTGAAGACGAGACCAACTACTATGCCAAATATTATGCAAGATAAACGCTTATCGATTGCTCCTATGATCGATTGGACCACGTCTGACTATAGATTTTTTGCGCGGTTGTTTAACCCGTATACTTACCTCTATACGGAAATGATCAGTACGGGCGCGCTTATTCATGGCAAGACCGACCGTCATTTACGCTTTGACGCCAGTGAGCAGCCGTTAGTATTGCAATTGGGCGGGGCTGATATCGCTGAGATGACTCACTGTACGGAGTTGGCGCAAACTCGTGGCTTTGCGGAAGTGAATATCAATGTCGGTTGCCCGTCTGATCGCGTACAGCATAATAAAATTGGCGCTTGTCTCATGGCAGAACCGGAGACGGTAGCAGCTCTGGTTAAACATATGCAGGCTGCAGTCTCTATCCCGGTGACGGTCAAACACCGTATCGGTATCGACCATTTTGATAGCTATGAGTTTATGCATAACTTTGTAGAGACAGTAGCGGCGGCTGGGTGTGAGCGTTTTATTGTGCATGCGCGCACGGCATGGTTACAAGGATTGAGCCCTAAGCAGAACCGTGAGATTCCACCCTTGCGCTATGAAGACGTATACCGGCTCAAACAAGACTTCCCAAGCTTAGCGATTGAGATTAATGGCGGCATTACCACTGTTGCAGAGATTGAAACCCATTTGCAACATGTTGATGGGGTGATGATTGGGCGATCGGCCTACCAAAATCCTTATATTATGGCTGAGGCTATGAGCTTATGGGGAGAGGCTGCTCCGAGCCGGGAAGATATTCTTGAGCGCTTAATGCCTTATTTACAAGAGCAAGTCGCTAAGGGTGAGCCTCTACCCACTATAGCGCGGCATTTCTTAGGGCTATTCCAGGGGTTGCCGGGCGCCCGCAAATGGCGACAAGCCCTCAGCGGTAAGCAGTCTTTGACCATTGCAGAGATAGAAGATGCGGCGGCGCAAACCCTCGCTTTTATTGCCCAACAGGACGCTTATCAAGAAAGTTTAGAGGCGCAGAGTTAGTCTGCTAGTCTTTATAGCCAGAACCTGGTTAATAAATAAAAAGTTTTATAAATAAAAAAAATAGCGGCCCAGTAGTTTACTGAGTCGCTATTTTTTTATGACTAAAATACTAAATAACTCAAATTAAAGGACTGCGAATAAATGTAAGAAACGGGCTCAACGTTTGGAGAAAACAGCTTACGTGCCAGACCCCATAGTAAGGTAAAGCGCCATTGCTACCCCATTATTAAAGATATGCAGCAGTATTGGCAACCATAAAGAGTTTGATTTCACCCGCACATAGCAAAATAGTAGCGCCAAAACAAAGATAGCACTCATCTCAAAGAGTTCATACTGAGTATGGATAGCAGCAAACAATACACTACTGATAATACTAGCGATAATCACACCACGCCGACGGTCGAATTGCTCAGCAATGGCAGACCAGATTAAGCCACGAAAGACCAACTCTTCATAAATAGGCGCTACCACTACGATCACTAGTACCAGCAGCCACTTGGCATTGGTACTAGCAAATAGCGGGTCGACGAAATCTAAGGGCGTCCGATTAAGGAGCTGACTTGCCACTTCATTAACCAAAATAAATAGGGTTAGTAAAGACGCTCCCTGGAGCAGCATACGCCCTGAGATACGGCGAAAGCCTAGATACGCGAACAGTTGCTGTGAATTGCTCACTTTGCGGGCGAGCAGCAGATAGGTGAGCAGCGACAACAGGATAAAGCAGAACAATACCGATAAACTAACGATAGTGCCCTGCTCTCCGCCCTGCGCAAACAACTCGCCAACCGTCAGCTCAGCGGCATCGGGCAATACCATCTTTGCGGCAAGATATAAACCCAAGAGCTGACTGCCAAAAAAACTGGCAATCATAGCAATGACCAGGCCAATGACCCCTAGACGACTGAATAGCGGTGCTGACACGGCTTTAATAGGAGGGACAGTCATTGTTATGGTCTCAAGTTTAAGCGTAATAGGGACTCTTTAGGCGTTGTCAGCGCTATTAATTCGCAGCCGCTAACAGCTGTTTAATGCGCTTGGCGACGGCTTCAGGCTGCTCCAAAGGGAACATATGGCCGCCTGGATAGACTTCATAATCGATACCCAAACGCTTATTAATCTTTTGTGGGAACTTACGCTTAATAAAAATGCCTTCTTCGGCAATAATTAGCTTAACCGGCACTTTAGGCGGCTTGTTGGGGGTGAGCCAATACCATGAAGGGTTGGTACGGAAAATAGCCACTTCGTCCGCTTTAGGAATGGTCAAGGTCACAGTACCATCGTCACAATCTGTTAAACCATGATCGATATAGCCCTGAAAGCAACGCTCTTCGAAATGTTTAAACATACCTTTATCGCGCAGCTGCTCATACGCCTCTTCGCGCGTATCCCAAGTATCACGGCGACGCTTAGACATATTCGCAGGCGACATTTTATCCATCAGCCGATGGTTCATTTTAGGCAATTTATCCCCTAATTTCGCCATATGCCAGATAAAGCTGACTTTTCCATAAATCCACGGCGGATCCATCAGCAATACGCGAGTGAACAGCTCGGGACGACGGTAAGTAGCCTGCAGCGTACACAATGCCCCTAATGAATGTCCTAGCCCAATAACTTGGCTAACCCCATGCTTCTTGCAAGCCTGTCTGACACTATTGATGACTTGCTCGGTTAGCGCCTGCCAATGGTTGTCCACCGGATAGTCAGGATTGGGACCTAATAGCGGCACATATTCAATCGTATAGGTATCTTCTAAGACCGCAAATAGCGGCGCATAAACCGCACTCGGTATCCCATTCGCGTGGGCGAAATGAATCACAGGTTTATTGGTCAATTTGGAGGCAGCAGGTAATTGTATAGCGGCATTGCGCGCAGTAGCACGTTTTTTAAGAGGATTAAGCATCTTTTCATCCATGAAGTAACAAGTGAAGGTGAAGCAAGCAAGCAAAGTCATGACCTAATAAAAAGATGACGCCATCTAGCATCATCTTTTCGGGTAGTAATACTAAGTTATATAAAAATTTAATACCTTAGTAAGCCTATTTATTAAGCTATTGCATTAGGACTAGCCTTGAATAAGACTGGCATTTATTAGCATAAGAACATGTATTAGCAAGGCAACACACTCTTATCAAGGCAACTTGCTCTTATCAAAGATAAACCACTAACAAGGATAATAAATAGTCTTAGAATTAATGATATAAATCATAGTGCTAACATCGGTATAGACCAAGCTTATCTTTATAAGATAGTACACTAACGGCGGTAAGAAAAGCCGAGGTAGTCAACGTTTTTTAGTTGACAACGGCAGCCGTCAGCGTACCCGCTACAGCCAGTCTCTAATGACTAAATTAACGCAGCTCAGCTGTATTCTGCTCATTGGGCAAAATATCTAGTTTGATGTTAGAGCCTAAGCCTGCACCCATTTTAATAGCAAAGCGGTCAAACAAGCGCTCAAACGGATCGACTGGAGAATAGTTCACGACATTGTCCAGTTTTAGCGTTTTTTCTAAAGAATAAATGCTGCCGGTTTTGTCCGCTAAGCCCAATTGAATCGATTGCTCGCCCGTCCAGAATAGACCTGTAAACAGTTTATTTTGCTCAGGATTCTTTAAACGATCGCCACGACCTTCAGTCACAGCATTGATAAAGTGTTTATGCGTATTGGCTAGGACGTTTTTAACATGTTTTTCTTCATAGTCCGTCAACGGTCTAGTTAGACTTAAGATGTCTTTATACTCGCCTGCCGTAATCGTTCTATCTTCTACGCCCACTTTGTCCATGAGCCCTTCGATATTATAGCTCGGCATAATCACCCCAATAGAGCCTACTAAGCTTGAAGGGTTGACGTAGATTTCATCCGCTGCTGAAGCGATATAATAGGCGCCAGAAGCTCCGATATCACCGATCACAGCATACAGTTTCTTATCCGGATGCTCTTTACGCAGCTCCATCATCCGCAGCCAAATTTGATCCGACTGGACTGGTGAGCCGCCCGGTGAGTTGATATTTAACGCCACCGCTTTAGCATTTTTATTTTCAAAAGCCTTAGTCAGCGCTTTGTTAATACTATAAGCATTGGCTTTATCATCATTGCTAATCACCCCTTGCAAATCTACCACGGCCAAATGCGGCTTGCTGGTATCCATCCCTTCCATACCGCTAGGGGCCTTACTGCCACTACAACCGCGCCCTAAAGTTAAAAATAGCAACAGAATATAGCCAAACGTTAATAGCTTAAAAAAGATGCTCCAACGACGGGCACGGCGCTGCTCTTCTACACCGGCAAGGAGGGTTTTTTCTAACAATAGCCACTCACGACCACTGGGTTGCGCAGGGGCTACAGCACTAGGTCGTTCAGTGGGACGTTCGGGGGGTTGGGGACTTTGATTATCAGGTTGTTTGTTTGGATCGGGTGGCCAATTGGGCATTAGAACTTCCTACGACAAGACTTAAAAAAAGGTTTGCTAAGTATGGTGCTATTTTCAGCTGGGTTCAATAGGGATTTGGGGACACATTCGTTAAAGGGCACGGTTGTATTATAGCGCTGGCAGTTTGCTACAGTTGATTCGATTTAAAAACGATGCAGTGCGACTGGGAGAAATTTTTTGCAGCCTTTGAAAGCTCTTGGCATACAACCAGCCATAAAAATTTTTACCAGTTGCACGGCCTATTATGACTCGAATTTATTTAAACTTGCCTATAGCTTATAAACCAATGCCTAGGCTACGTTGCTTTTATTGCCTGATTCTTTACTACTTTATCTCATATTACTCTATATCAACAGCCAGGTTAGTATCTACTATAGGCATGGTCATAGCTTGCCCCAACTGATTAATACTGGTATTCACCCGCAACTGTTGACGCTGCTGCTGTTGCATTTTTGAATGGGTATGGGTCAATAAAATGCTATTGGAGAAAGGGTCGTTTTTTATATTTTGGTTTATATCTTGCGGACAGAGTAACTGCCAAAGTGACCAGAGCGAGTGGTGGTTAGCCGCGTCTACTAGCAAGTGATGCTGCGGTTGAGTTGATCCCTCGATAGCAGTGTCTTTAGCAGCATTGTCTTTAACAGGACTTTTAGCAGGGTCTCCGATAACAGGAGAGCTACTGTCCGTTGTCGCTATAAGGGTCGGTGCTAACGGCTGAGCTGCGCTAAATTGATAGACTTCGATAGGCTGGGCGCTGGCGACTATAACGGCACAGCTAGCCACGTTGGCGGCATTAAGCTCAGGCCAACCGGTAATTCCTTTAAGACTCACAGTGCCCGAATTTGTTTGCCAACGTTGACCGACTTGGCAGGTCACTGCTGGTGGGATTGCTCGGTTCTTCTTAGTATGATCGACATAGTCATCACGATCAGCAACTTTGAGCTCGCCAGCAAGCCACCATTGACCTACGGGCATTCGCTGCATCAAAGTGGTGGCTACGGTAGCGGCTGTAGCTACCTTAGTAGCTCTAGAATTAACTTTAGAATTAGCCTCAGGACTAGCAGCTATAGCGGCCGTTTGCACGACTATACCCTGCAATCGTTTGACCCCGAGCGCTCCGAGCTGCTGTTGTAAACGCTCGCTCACCCTGTCCGGCTGGAGCGTCATATAAGCCATTTGCTTGGCATTACGATAATCGGCCAATAGCAACCAATGGGCTTGCTGCGTCTCTTCCTTAATAAGCAGCACTTGTAGATAGGTTTCTGTAGTGGGCAATAGATAAACTTTGGTTGTAGACGTGCTCTCTTCGGCTTGCGCAGGCAGCATAGTGACCATCAGTAGCGATAAAGGAGGCAGCGCTAACCAACGCGAAAGCATACCCTTGGGCAGCAACCACGGCAGTAATATCAAAGTCACAATCAATAAGGTGCCGAAATTCACCGGCGTATAGAGCCAAGCATCATTCTGTCTACTGACAACTTGCCAACCGACGATAGTGGCCATAGTATTGTGCGTAAACAGTACGATAGCGGTTACTAATTGCCAAAGTATAGTGGCTACTGTAGGCGATAACAGATAGCAAACCCCCGCAAGTAGGTTTAGCGGTACGATCACCATACCGTACAGCCCAATGGCAACCAGATTAATGATAAGACCCCATAGCGAAACCTTACCAAACAGCAATAACGTCAACGGCAGCAGCGCGACAAACAACCATACTTGCAGTTTAATAAGTTGCCAACCACGCGCAACCAAGCTTTTTCTTAGGCGCAAAAGTAATGGCATATCAATAGGCAGTGGCGAAGATTCATCTCTCGCCTGCTCCCCTTGCTCATAAAGCAGCAATAAGGCGACCGCAATAAAGGACAGCCAGTAGCCCACTTGCCACAGGACAAACGGGTCTGCCCAAGCCATTAATACTGCCAAGGCCAATAGAACCTTTAATGGACGGACGGGGACTAGACTCAACCGCACTATACCGATGGCCACTAGCATCCAAGCCGTTCGCGCTGCCGGCACATCAAACCCGGTAAAAGCGGCATAGAGAAAGGCAGTCACCACCATGACCAGCCAACGGAGCTGCCACCTGGGCAACCAAACATAAACGCCTGCAGCCTTCTTAGTCATTATAGTGGTGACTAAAGTAGAAAGTATTATCGCGAGAAATAAAACGTGCGTCCCTGAGATGGCTAATAGGTGTGAAATACCCGCCAATTGATATAAATCCTTGGTGTCGCGAGTGATAAGCGCCCGATCGCCAGTTAATAAACTTAACGTGACCGCTCGAGCTTGCCGTTGGGAGTCGCTAAGCTCGGAGCTCTTTTTTAAAAAGTGTTGCCTTAAACGCCACCGTAAAGTTGTCTTGCCAGGAGACAATAGCGGCGACCCTGACCCTAATTCTACCTCGCTCCCTTGAAATATGGGAACAATCTTGACTATCTTAGCCGTCGCCGCGATATGTCTAGTGCGCAACCACCGTTGGCTGTCAAAACCACTAGCAGCAACCTTATGTTGGCTCGCCCTATTGCTCGAGTCGATAGGCCTTAGCACTAACGTCATCCAGACTTGCTGGGCTGGCAATAAAGTATTTACAGCTGCTAGCGGATCCTTCTTTTGCGTACTATGCTTACTAGCAGACCCCGCAGTATAGGCGTAAGCACTGAGCAATACTTTTAATGGTGGGTTAATCTCTGCTGGGTCATCCGCAGTAGCCGCTAAAAACTGCCAAGGCTCAGCCATTTGTTGCGCCGCGTTATGACCTAATGGTCTAATATGGGTCAAGGTAGCGACTTGCCGATAGCCTGTATCTAGTGCAGGGTCATAAAGGCTGTCACTCAGTCCTTCAATAGTGACCAATGCTGTCACACGCATCGAGTGGTCTAAACTGCGCTGCTCAGCCGCATAATAATGGCTTAACGTAATGAGCATGCTAATGACGACTAGCGCTAGTGCCAAGATATAGCGCAACCCTACCGTCAGCACCCTCTTTTTTGCTAAGGGGTTATGAGGCATAGTAGCGTTTACAGAAGAGGACTGGTCTGCTAGCGTTACTGATATTATTGAACTTGCTCGAGCTTGTAAGCGCTGGCTAAGATAAACCAGTATTAATGCCAAGCCAAATAGTACCAATTGCGAGCCAGCGGCTGGTAGCCACGGCAATAAAGACGCTAGCTCATCCAGACCAGACATTTTATGCGCATGGCTAGCGGACCACTCTGCCATTACCGCCAGTACGCCCAGCATTGCTATAAGAGTTGAGCTGCTTACCCACCAAAACACGCGCATCCTTAGCCTGACTATCAGTAGGTTCAGAGTAGCGGTCTTACCCCTATAAAAGCAATCTTATAATTTATTTATTCTTACTTTATAATTAAAAAATACTATTTAATAAAATCTTTTAATTTTACTAGTACTGCCCCTGTTTCGTTTATAGTCACTAATAATATTTAGCATAAACGCAAATTAACAATAAAACTTAGTGCTTACTAACCCATTAATCTAAATAGAAATTATAACGGCTATTGCTCATAATACTCATTAAGGGTCATGACCAAGGCCAAACCATCATGCTATGATGCCCTCGTGACAAATAAGCTAAGTAAATATACTGCGCTTTGACAAAAGCTCGGTATAATTAAAGGCTTAGAATAATGGAAAGCGGACTCTAATTACGGACTATAATTAAAAAGTCATTACTTCACGATAGTTAGCCAATGATCGTGGTAGCGATATAGCCTCTTTAACCTCCTATTAGCACAGTTATTAATACATTCAGCGATGCTATCGACTGCGATAGTGATTTAGTAAGAGATATGACTAAGGCAGGCCTGTGCCCCAAAAGAAACTCAAATCGTGGCTGCCCACGCCCGAGCAAATCCTCCAAAGCAAAACCCTAAAGTTATTTGCGCCGCATTTAGCTGACCCGCGACTGTGGCATTTTAACCGTCACAGTCTCAATAAAGCGGTTTATATCGGCGTGCTTTGTGCGTTTTTTCCGCTGCCTGGTCAGATGCCTCTAGCGTTAATTGGGGCGCTTATGTTTCGCGCCAATGTCCCGATGGCACTAGCCCTCACTTGGATTACCAATCCTTTTACCACCCTGCCAGTCTTTTACGCGGCCTACTATTTAGGGGCTTTAATACTCGACGCCCCCATGATCAGTCTGCGGATGATTGCGCGGATGATTGCCGATTTTAGTAGTTGGGTGTTCTCCGACGGTGCCAACCCTTTTATTACTTATCAAGGCAGTTTTTCCTTAACCGCCTTTTGCTTAGGGCTGGTCATTATGGCGATAGTCACTAGCATTATTTCCGGCATAGCCTTTAAAATATTATGGCGCTATAAAGTCGTCACTACCTGGCAAAAACGCCATGGTTATCGTCCTAAAGATAGCAAAACTCCAAAAGATAGCAAAGCTGCCAAAAATACTACCGATCTGAAGCGCTAATTACCCGCTAGCATCCTTTTAATAGTTCAAAATCCGCCCTATCCTAAGCAGCTATTATTATTACTATTGCGCTTAAGCTGTACTGCTACTTTCCTTATAAAAAATAATCAAAAAACTATAGTGAACGCCATAAAAAAAGCTAGACCACAATCTATCGTGATCTAGCTCTTTATTTATATGGCTAATGGCTACCTAGGGCTTGAGTTAATACTGCTCCCAATGCCCATTACGGATGAGCAATTGGCGATCGGCTAACGCCGCTAGATTCCGGTCATGAGTGACCATAAGTAATGCCGTATCGAGCGTCGTCTGCAACTCTGTCAATAAACCAAAGATACTTTGGGCATTATCATAGTCCAAATTTCCCGTGGGCTCATCAGCCAAAATTACCGAAGGTTTCGTCACTAGGGCTCGCGCTATAGCCACACGTTGCCGCTCCCCTCCTGATAACTCACCAGGGCGATGGTCCAAACGATGGCCAAGACCTACCTTTTCCAACAATTCCGTCGCTTGTTGACGAGCATCATTCGTGGTCACTTTTGGGCGCATAAGCAGCGGCATAGCCACGTTTTCTACTGCGGTAAATTCTGCCAGTAGGTGATGGAACTGATAAACGAAGCCCAAATGCTCGTTGCGCATCTGACCCCGTTGGGTCTCATTCATAGTATTTAGGCACTTACCGTGCAACCAAACCTCGCCATCCGTAGGCGTATCGAGACCGCCTAAAATATGCAGCAAGGTACTCTTGCCCGAGCCACTGGTGCCGACAATAGCGATACGCTCGCCTGCGTTCACCGTTAAATCCAAGCCTGTTAATACTTGCGTGCGAATCTTACCTTCGTCGTAAGTTTTACTAATATTTTTGGCGACCAATATAGGCGACATGTCCTATCCTTAAAATAACTTGCGAACAACTTGTAGAGTAATTGCTAACTTAGCAGGCTGCTCATTTAGCCTACCTGCATTACGCTAAGCCCTACTCCACTACTGAATATTTATTATTAATGACTTAGCCTGACCCTTACTCATAACGCAGCGTTTGCGCAGGTTGAATCTTCGCAGCACGGCGAGCAGGATAAATAGTGGCTAAGAAACTCAGCGCAAAAGACGCTAAGGTAATCACCACCACATCGGTCACGCGCAATTGTGACGGCAGATAGTCGACAAAATAAGCGTCGAATAAGTGCAGGCCAAAGCTCTGGTTAATAAAGCCAATGATGTCACTGACCGTCAAGGCAAATATGACCCCAAGGATAGCACCAGCTATAGTACCAATAACGCCGATTAAGACCCCTTGCACCATAAAGATTTGCGTAATCAAGCGCGGAGAAGCCCCAAAAGTCTTTAAGATGGCAATATCGGCTTTTTTATCGGTGACCAGCATCACTAAGCTCGAGACAATATTAAAGGCGGCCACTAGGATAATTAAAAACAGCAGCAAACCGACCATGGCTTTTTCCATTTGGATAGCGCCAAACAGCTGACCATGTGACTGCGTCCAATCGGTAGGATACAGTACTTTATCTGGGTGGGCAGCGGCGGCTTTCTGCGCAGCTACCGGAGCATTAAAGATATCGTTTAGACGCATACGAATGCCTTGCGCCCCAGTAGGTAGACGCAATAATTTAGCGGCATCGTCCATAGGGATAAAGGCCATCAGCGTATCAACTTCCGGGCTGATACTAAACACCCCCGTCAAGGTAAAACGCTTAAAGCGGGGAATCACACCAGCAGGTGATGGCGAGGCTTCTGGCAACACTAAGGTCACCTTATCGCCCAACTGCAGGTTTAACGACTCCACCATCTTTTCGCCCAGCACGATACTAAAATCGCCTCCTTTGAGCGACTCGATGCTCCCTGCGACCATGTGCTCGCCGATAATCGAGACGTTTTTCTCATAGTCCGGCTCGATACCCGTCACCATAATACCGGCGACTTGCCCGTTTGAGGTCAACATGCCTTGTAATTGGATAAAGGGAGCAACGCCAGCGACTTCAGGGTCTTTTTGAATGTCCTCAGCCAAATCTGGCCAATCGGTCATGATTTCGCTAGAGGAGACCGTAGCTTGTGGCACCATGCCCAAAATACGGGTTTTCAGCTCATGATCAAAGCCATTCATTACCGATAAGACGGTAATCAATACGGCGACCCCTAGGGTCATACCAATCATTGAAATTAAAGAAATAAAAGAAATAAAGCGGTTACTGCGCTCAGCGCGGGTATAGCGAAGACCTATAAATAAGGCAAGCGGACGAAACATAGTGAGACTCTTTATTCAACTGCCGATGTTATTTAACTAAAAACGTTATGCAACTGACATTTATTGGACCAACCGATGAAGTTACTGGGCTATTATACGTCTAGTTTATGCTCTAGAGGGTCAATATCGGTTAGAGGCAGATGGCTTATAAAAAATGAAAGCTAGTTTGACATAAATTACTAAGGTTTTGCCAATATTTGCTATTTTAGTCCGGCTATTTTATAAAAATGGCTTTTTTTGTACTATTTTTACCGCTTAACCTTGC
>Ga0098068_1000525_pt1 | contig 14988 bp, 19 predicted proteins | sample 26BtaG_FD_75059 | JGI IMG/M metagenome (GOLD analysis project Ga0098068, IMG submission 75059) | Marine viral communities from Cariaco Basin, Caribbean Sea - 26B_WHOI_OMZ_CsCl | ecosystem: Environmental > Aquatic > Marine > Oceanic | place: Caribbean Sea: Cariaco Basin | collected 2014-11-09 | reverse complement strand
CATAGAAGTCCGGGAATTAAGCACTGGCAAGTCAAGAAAAGAAGCAGCAGCAAAACTTGGCATAAGATTTAGGGTAGTTCCAAAATTGCCTATTGAAGAAAGAATTGACGCGGTGCGTAGGTCATTTAATCGTTTCTGGTTTGATGAGGTCAAGTGCAAGCAAGGCCTGATAGCGCTGGAAAACTATCACAAAGAATATGATGAGAAGCGTAGAGAATTTAAGTTAAGACCATATCACGATTGGTCAAGCCACGCAGCAGATGCAATAGGTTATGGAGCATTAGCAATCAGGCGACAGCAGTTAGGACATTATGATCAAGACCCGGAACTTGAGGAAATCAGATTAATTAAAGAGAAGCGGGCGATGAAAGGCGTATTTGATCCGACAAATCCTTTTGGAATGTAAATAGTTTTACAAGATTTTTGAAAATCTTGTAAAAAAATATGAAACTAAAAAAAATACAATTTTTGGCGGGGGTGAATATGCCCAGGAAGTTTATTAAAAAAATAGGCGTGGGTGAACGTTATACCAATGCTTTTATCGGGTGGAAGAAATATTATGTTAGAAATGTTAAAGATAAATATATAGATTTTAGGATAGGAATAAATTGCATTCTGTTTTTTATTAAATTTATTTTTGTAAAGGATTGTAATAAGAAATGTGAAAAAAGGGAAGAAAAAAAGTATATTTCACAAAAAATAATAAGGCATAAAGAGAAAATGAGGTTTAATATATGAAACTAATTCAACATATACCACAAGGAGGCGATTTAAGCTGGGCTTTCATTAGTTATGCAAAATATCCTGATAGCAAGGGAGTAAAAAGAATAATGAAAATTGCTATCTATTTAAAATGGTTTGTGATAAACTGGGTTAGAGTAAGGGGAATTGGGATATTGCGTTAATCAATTTTTAATCAAATGCCAACAGCAAAAAATACAAAACAAAAACCACCAAAGGCAGAAAGGGGCAGCGTTCTGCAAGTCAAGGAGTTTAAGCCAACCCCGACTTTGGAATATACTGAAGTAGAAAAAACTTATATTTCTAATTTGCAGAAAAGATTAGAAACTGCGAAAAGAAACAGAGATCAAGAACACAAGGAATTTGATGGTTGCAGTTATCAGTCCTACCACGAAATCAATGAAAGTGTGGCTAATACCTATCTTAAGCCAGTTAAGAATAAGGGTGAAAGGCAATTCCAATCTGGCACCTTAAGGACAAAAATGATGTCCTTTTTGTCATCTTTTTTAAGTTTAAATCTTAAAGCAGATATTTCTGCCTATAATGAGCACGAGGTAATTATCAATGCGCTTGGCAATGCAATGGAGGACATTATAGACAAGACCGAAGAATTGGAAGGCGATGAGGAAAACAAAATGTTAAGACAATACGAGCTCTTGAAACAGGGCAGTGTGTTTTTGGAGGAACTCTGGGAGGAACGCTGGGAAACAAATAAAAAGATAACCGCAGGATTTTTTGGCAATAAGACGGGTGTAAAATGGAACACTACCAAGAAAAAGAAAATGGGCAGGCCAGTAAGAAATATTATATCCGGGCTATCAGTTTATCTGGGTAATATGCGCCAATACGATTGCAGAAAACAGCCATATCTTTTTACAGTTGAAATCAAGGATTGGGTAGAAGCAGAACAACTTTATGGCGCTTGGGAAATGTGGAAATATGTATCCAGAGAAAAAAAGAGTTTTCAAGGCAATGCGTCAGAAGCAATGGTTAATAATGCTTGGCGTTTAATGGGCAGGGGCAAAAAAGGTCAAGTTGAAATTATTAAATTTCAAGACCAACCATATAATGAATTTCAGATTATATTGAATGGAATACCAATGCTCCCAATGGGTTATCCTTTGACAGAAATCAATGCGGATGGCGAATATACAATTATTCAGCAAAACCTTGAGCCAATACGAGCCAATTTTGCTTACGGCAAATCATTTATTTTTAGAAATAAAAACCTTGTAGCAGTTTTAGATGAGATGATGAGGTTAGCAGTGCGAAAGACCCAGAAGTCATTTTTACCGCCATATTTAAATCTATCAGAGCGAGTAGTTTCAAGAACTGTATTTATGCCAGCCGCAGTCAGTAGGGGCATTAGAGCAGGGGATTTAATTCCGATTTCAGACAAGGAAACAGAGGGCGTAACCAATTCAGAGTTTAATATGATTCAGGAAGCAAAACGATTTCTTGATGAGGTTACGGTATCCCCGACATTTACAGGCCAAAGAGAGGCAGGCGGAAGTGTTACTGCAACTCAGATATTACAACTTCAAAAACAAGCCAAGATTATGATGGGCATATTTGTTTTGTCAGCCGGGTTGCTTGAAAAGAAATTAGCCACTAAAAGATTAATGCTTTTGTTGGAAAAATGGTTTGACCCAACAGACCAAACTGTTGATAAGGCAAGGGGTGTATTAAAAAACAAATATCGTGTTGTGTCAAGGCAAAGAATGATAGATAAAGAAGGAATGGGCTTGCGAATGGTTATGCCAATGGAAACAACCCCAGAACCATCAATGATTATGGAAGCAGAAGAACAAATGAAATCCAGATTAGGAGTGCCAGTCAGAATGATTATATTAAATCCAGAGCAAATTAAAAAGGCTAAGTTAACTTGGGTTATAACAGTTAACCCGAAAGAAAGGCGCTCAAGCGAAACCTCAAAATTAATGTTTGGCGCAATGATAGAACAAGCAATGCTTTTGGGTTTGCCACTCAATCCAGAGTATGTTGGACAACGATTTGCGCAGATTTGGGAAGAAGACCCAGCAAAAATGTTTTTGCCCGGACAACCAGTTGCGCCAGAGCAAGAAGGTGCTACTCCACGAATAGCGCCAAGTGTAAAATTACCACAACAGACCGCAGGGGCGAGGCAGTCAGCGGTTGTATAATAAAATGGAACAAGCATTCAAAAATTCAGCAGCATTATTAAGAGAGAAGTTGGGCTCTATTGAAAAATTAGAGCCAGACAAATTATTGTCCCCGAGAGAGGCAAGGGCAAAAGCCGCCACGATTGAGACATTTTACAGAAATTATTTTAAAGGGGAACTTCAAAGATTTATTAACGAACAATTGCTTTTTATGGGAACACAAACAAAGAACGCAAGCCAGTTTCTTTTTGGTAGAGGAACTATTAACGGTTTTTTATTGATAAAAGATTGGTTTAAAAAGCAGATTGCGCTTGCTCAATCTAAGCCGAGCAAGAAATTAAAAACAAAACCAGAAGCCCCATTTGCTTTGGGGGAATAATATGTCATCTGAAATTGAACAACTTATTAAAAAAGCAAAGCAATTAGTTAGAATGCAAATTATAGTATCAATTGCATTATTAATTATTTGTTTATTGATGTTTTTAAAGGTCGTATTATCAATCAAATAATTATTAAATATGCCTGATTTATTTAATGCAGATGGTGAAATTATTGAAGGGGCAATTACCCAAGAGGATGCCGATAAAAAAATTGAAGAAGCAGTTAATGAAGTAAAAGAAACGCTTAAAGGAGATATAGAGGGTTTGCGTAAAGATATGGAAAAGCAAGCAGAGGATTATGAAAAAGTTATTGCAGAAAAAGAAAAAGAAATAGAAAATGTAGGTAGCGCCAGTTTTAATTTCAAGAGAATGCGAGAGGAAAAAGCAAAGTCAGATAAGATAGCAGAAGATTTAAAAGGAACAATAACAGAAGAAGTCGGAAAGTTAAGAGAGGAAATCAAGGGTGGCAAAGTAGAAAGCGCAATCAAGAAATTAGCAGGAAGTGATGATGATTTGGCGGCCAAGATTAAATTCCATTTTGATAATTTCAAGGGCGATCCAGCAGATCAGAAAGAATTTGAACAACGAATGAATAATGCTCATCTATTAGCCACTGGATCAAGGCCGGTCAGTCCTTTGGGATCAGCAACAATCGGCACTGGAGGGGGCGCAACAGCGCCGCCAACACCAAAAGGGAAATTGCCAGATGAAGTAAAAGAAATGGGTAAAAAGTTTATGGGACTTACAGATGCAGATTTAGAAAAAGCAGGCCAATAAAATTATGCCAAGATTAAAAAAAGGTTCTCCCGAAGCTAAAGCGTGGGGAGAAGAAATGAAAGCAAAAAGAGCAGCAAATAAGGAAGAAACTGCTGGAGGAATTCCGCAAAATCCGTCCTCTATCACTGGCCCAGGCCCAGAGCCAATTTCAGTTCCACCAAAAGATGAGAGCGAAACAGTGGCAGTTAAGAAGTCATTTTTAGAAGAGTTACAAAAAACTCTTGAAAGCAATCAAAAAGATATTCAACTCTTAAAATCCGTAGCAGACAAGCGAGCATTGGCCAGATATTATGAAAGAAACAGAAAAGAAGTTCCGCCAGTAGTAAGGGTTAGGACATTGGATATTAGAGATGTGGCCGGGAACGCTATAACTAAAATTGTAATGGGTTGGAGGACTATAAAAGATGAGGTATTCAAAGATCCAAGAAGCCAAAAATGGGTAGAGGAACAGATAGTAGAAATTCTTTTTCAAGACGGCAAAACTCAACAGATGACATTGTTAGATTTCAACAGACGATTTCAGCACATTAGATGCAACAGGGTTGGCACGATTACTGATGAAACCACAAAACAGATGGCGCTCAAGTTAATGAGATTAGACAATGGCGAAGAATTAGTAATTGGTGTGCAGTTTGTGAATTAAAATGAAAAAATTCATAGGACAATTTATTGGTGCTTTTGAGATAAAAGAAATTGAACTCGTTGACGAAAAAACCTATTTTGGCAAAGAAAAAGTTTTGTTAAAGTATCATGATGAAAGCGAAGCAATTTTGCCATTAGAAGTTGTGCAGCAGGTAGCCACTGAAAAAGTATCAGACGCCACCAAATTGCGTGAAGCAAGAGTTGTGCCAGTAGTCAGGAAACTTTTGGCTATTTTGGCTGAAGCGGACTTGACCAAAGAGGACTTGAATTATGCTGTTGGTCCCAAATTAAGGTTTTCATTAGATGATACATTTGATAGGGCTAATCAGAAATTGTGGGGCAAGGAAAGTGATAAGATTACGTTGATGGATATTGAAAAAGTATTAAAAAAAGATGATTAAAGAAAAAATTAAAGTAGAAATTCATCCTAACTGGGCGCGCTTAATTGAAAAGTGCGAAACCAAATATCGTTTTGCCAAACTTGTGCTTTTAATTCAAAATGGTATTCCTCAAATGGTTGAAAGCGGAGTTAGGAAAGATTCACTACAAAAAAATAATGACAAAAGAAAAAGGATTTGATCCAAACAAAAAAATCATTACTCTGAAAGGTGAAGAATACCCAAAATCATTTCCTACTCAAAAAGAACTTAATAAATTACCAAAAATCAAAAGAAGCGATAGGCCAAAAGAACAATGGGCGCCAGACATAGAAAAACTGGAAAAGGAAACAGTAGGCAATGTAATCTTGAATTGTTTGGCACGCTATATGAGCAAATCCAGAAAGGAAGGATTCTATGTAAATATGGTAGCCCAAGCAGTAATTGCTGGAATGAATGAAAACAGAAGGGTTAATCTCAAAGATAAACTTTTAAGGTTTTTAATGGATGTATTAGACGAACAAACAATGAATGAAGGAGAAAAAGACAAAGATAGCAAGGCGCCACCAAAAGTAAAAGGACTTTATATTGGCTGGGTTATTGCGCAAGTTTTCCAAGAATTAGGAATAGAGGAAGACAACTAACACTTGACAAGAACTGGAAGGGTATTTTAAAATAAAATTAGATTTCTATATTCGGGAATTATTGCCTGACTGGAACAACCAGAGGGCATCCCAAAATTTTTGGGGTGTTCTCTTTTTTTAGGCAAAAAGGTTTAAGTAGGTTCAACTCCTACATTGCCACCGCAGTTTCTGCTTCTGTTGTTAAGCAAAAGCAGACCCATTTTCGCAGAGAAGCGTAATCGCAGTGGGGGTAAAACAAAATCAAACAGGTCGTCATTGATTTTGATTATCAATTAAATAAATCATTGGAAACAAAAAATGTTTAGATTAGTTCAAGGTAAAACCAAGTTTATGTGGTTACCTGTTACTGTTTCTACTACCTTTTCTGAGGGCGGATTAGTGGCCTGGAGTTCAGGTTATCTAATTGAAGCAACATCAACAACTGCTGGCTCAGATATAGTTGGAGTTATTCGGCACGTTATTGCGGCCACTGACTCTGATTATGCTACTGCCAGATTAGTTGAGGTTGAAGTGCCTGTTGAAAAGAATACTGTATGGGAAGCAGCCGTAACTTCTGGTTTGGTTGCAGCAGATCGTGGATTATACCAGGATTTGACTAACAACTTAACTGTGAATCGTGGTGCCTCTACTTATGACATTGTCCAATGTGTTAAAGTCCTTTCTACGACTTCAGGACATTTTCATCTCAATATAGGGATAGAATCTCTCGGAGTTGTCGGAGATTAATGAACAATGGAACTAAATACAGTTAGTCAAAGCGATTTCGTCAAATTAGCGGATGTTATTTGGTTAAAAGGCAAAAGCTCGGTCAAGAACTTTATGCGTGATTCGGGTTTTGTAAAGGTATTAAATATTGATGAACATACAGGCAATACCAGAGAATTTTCCGAAATTGACAGCAATGAATATTTGTCCAGAAAAGAACAAAGTGATCAGGCCGCAAGAGGTAGAGTTCAACAGGGCTATACCAAGACAATGACTTCCTACCGAGTTGCTGAAAATATTGGAATCTCCTATGAAATGAGAACCCAAAACAAGTATGTAGATGTAACCAACCGACTTTTGAATGGAGGTAGAAAAGGACCAAATACTATTGATCTTGATCTTTCTCACCGATTAACTTTTGGTGCTGAAACTTCTTACACTGATAGAGATGGCGTAACTATTACTACTACTGTTGGGGATGGATTTCAATTGTTTTATACCGAACATAAACTTCGTGGGTCTTCTACAACTTTTAGAAACCGACTTGCCAATAATCCCCGCCTGTCAAAAGGCGCGATAGAGGCAATGGAAAGATTATGTGAAGAAGAAACCTATAATCAGTTTGGAGAGAAAATGGTAATAGATTTTGATATTCTATGGATTACTAATGACCCAAATACTAAAAATACCGCCAAAGAATACTTGAGATCTATTGCTGACCCGGATGCTGCACACGCTGGAGTTACGAATGTCTATAAGGGATCATACAAACTTGTGATTTTACCAAGAGTGCCTACAACTGCTGCCGGTGCTAATGACACTGATAAACGATATTATTGGGGATTGGCGTCTTCATCGCAATCTTCCTTCTTTTTGGGCATATGGGAGCCAACTCATATGATTCCTCCAACAGAAGGCAAGAATAGTGAAGATCCACAAACTGATGATTGGGATTTTAGAGTCAGGGCAGGATATGGCATTGTAGTTGTTGGCGCAAGTTGGGTGAAGTTCTCAAGTGGAGACGGAACCGCCTAAAACCTTGTGGGATAAATTGAGGGGGCCTCAAAATCCCCTCAATTACAAAAATAAGAAAGCGAAGGCATAAGTAAAGGTCGGCCTTCGCACAATATCAATTTATTATCTGAAGTTATCACATTTTTCCTTGAAAGTGTGTAGGAAGGAGGTGGACTTCAGAATAGTAAAATAATCAAATGAGATACAATATAAACGCAGGTTATGGGCGAATGATGACACAATTGCCGTTTAGGGCTTCTGGAAAAGTGTTAGTTGTGGGAAAGTCAGCATTAGCTAATAGGGAAATAATGGAGGAATTATTTAAAGTTGATCCTGATGGCGAAGTAAGATTTTTCGCTACCATTGATGCCGCTGTTGGAGAGTGTGATGCTGATAGGCACGATGTTATTTATGTAATGCCAGGACACACAGAAACTCTTACAGGCGCAAGTGCCATTGATTTTGACATTACAGATGTTACTGTTATTGGTTTAGGAAATGGGAAAAACCGACCCCAACTTTTACTTGATGCTTCAGCAAATGTAGATATTGAAGTCGCGGCTGATGATGTTACGATTGAAAATATTATTTTCTTGGCTGGCCACGCAGACATTACTACTTGTTTTGAAATTGGTGCTGCCAAGCAATTTACAGTGCGAAATTGTGAATTCTTGGACAATACTGCAGGGGAAAACTTTAAAATTGTTTTCCGAACCAATAGCACTGATAATGCAGCAGACGGATTAACAGTTGAAAATTGTGTATTTATTACTCCTGATACTGCCAGTGAATACTTTATGCACTTGCAGGGAGATGTTGATCGTCTTGTTATAAAAGACAATTATATCAATATGGGAGTTAATACCAGTGATTTAGCTGTTATTATGTTTGCTACCGGAAAAGATGGCACTAATGTATGGATTGAAGGAAACAGGGTAAATAGATTAAATGACGCCAATGACCTTTTCATCAATAATGATACTACTGCTAACAGCGGTGTTGTATGCAATAACCATATGTTGCACGCTGATACTGGAAGCGAAGTTTTAATTGATATGGATGGAGTTGGATGTTTTGAAAACTACGCCACAGCCGTTGTTACTGCAAGTGGTTACTTATTGCCTGCTAAAGACAGCTAATAGAATTCTCCTTGTGATTCAATTCGGTTGTGGGGGAACATAGTCGTAGTTTCCCCCACAAGCCGAGTATTACTAATTTAAAACAAACTTAACTATGAGAGATTCAAAGATTTATACCATTTTGGATGCCATTGGCATTAAAACAGCAAACTTTACTGCTGCCACAACTGATATTATCACTTCCAATGCTCACGGGTTAGTCAATGGAAATATGGTGGTTCTGACTACTACTGATACCTTGCCTGCAGGATTATCAACGGGCACGGTTTATTATGTAAGGGACAAAACAACCAATACTTTTAAATTGGCTGCCATCAAAGATGGCCCGGCAGTTGATATTACTGATACTGGCACTGGGACTCATACCTTTACAATGCACGACATAGGAACTGATATTTTTGTTCAGGATTTTATGCATTGTGTGTTTTCTTTTGCTACTGATGGTGGAGGCGATGCGGCTTTAACAGTTAAATTTCAAGGTTCTGCTGAAGAAGATTGTCCTGATTTTTCGGCTGCTCAATCTCCTTCTAATATGTGGGATTATATTGCGGTAGTTGATTATGAGGATTCTGTTAAAATTGATGGAGATACTGGTATTGCTGTGGCTGCGGCTGATGATTATAGACAAGTTGAGGCAAATATCAATGGTTTAAGATGGATAAATGTTATTATTAGCGGCTGGACAGAAGGAGAAGTAACTATAAAAGTAAGGTTGTTTGATAACAAATAAAAATATGGGAAGAGTAGCAGTATGTGAGGTTCGGCCTACAAATACGGTTACCCTCACTAATAAAAGAATTACACCAAGAGTTACCACAGAAACAAGTTCAGCAACCCCTACAATAAATAGTGATAATACAGACCTCCATTCAATAACCGCTTTAGCAGTTAATATTACTTCAATGACCACCAATTTATCAGGAACTCCTACAAACGGGCAGAGATTAACAATTAGAATATTAGATGATGGAACGGGCAGAACGATTACTTGGGGGGCATCATTTGAAGATAATGGAGTGGCGCTTCCAGCCACGACAACGGCAAACAAACTCCTTACAATGGGGTTTATTTGGGATTCTGTTAGTTCAAAATGGGGCTGTGTAGCAGTTAGTGAAGAAACATAGAATTGAAACTTATTATAGCCCGCGTCCTTGTCGGGCTTTTGTAAGAAGTTAATTTTATGAGAATAAAAAGATTCTTTCCACCATTTTATATTAGTTATATTATGCAAAAGCCCGACAAAACGGAGGTCAGGGTTATTTTTTATGAAATTAGTGAGGAAAAAGCAAAAGAAAATATAAGAAAAGGAGAAAATGTTAGTGGCAAAATAGTAGAACAAAAGACATTTGAGTTGGCGGGTGGATTAAATGCAGAGAAGGCAAGAAAAACAATTTATGCAAAACTTAAAAGAGAAATGAATCTTAAAACTATTGAAGTAGAAAGAATTATTAAAGAAGAAATATAAAATATGTATATACCAAAAGGCAAAATTGATAATAATGATTTACAATATGTAAGAAAAAGATTTGGTGAGCCAACATCAGCTATTCCTGCTCCTTTAAGTATTTATAAAAAAGGAAAACATAAAGGAAAAGAAAAAATAAATCCGCATCAGACAACTTTTCATTTTGCTAATGGGGCAAAAAGATCTGTTTTTCATATTAAACCAATTTATTATTTAAATCTTGAAGGTGATTGGCGACCAATGTCAGAAGTAGCAGATGGGTTTGGAAATAGTTGGATACATTTAAAACCAGATTGGGACAAAAAAATGGATTTGAGATACTTGAGGTGGTTAATGCGAAGGATGGAAATTGTTAAAGCAAAACTGGGTGTATGTATTCCATTAGAAGAAAGTGTTTTAGTAAGAAAAAAAGATTGCCGGGAATTTGTGCCATTAAGGGAAGCAGAAAATATTTATTTTACTACCAGCACTTTTTATCCTGACCCGAATCCAGAAAGCACTTCAGTTGATGGTTATGCTGGACAACTTGGAACAAATTTGACTTGGGACACTATCCACGATGGCGCTGGTAGTTGGTCTAATTCAACCGCTGCAAGTAGTGAATACATTGTATATAAAGCAGGAACTACTGAAGATAGGTGGAATGATTTAAGAAGGTCAATCTTTTTGTTTGATACTTCTGCTATTGATGATGGAGATAATATTAGTGCTGCCACTCTTTCTTTACACGGCACAGCAAAATCAGATGGTCTTTCAACAACTCCAGATATAAATATTTATTCTTCTAACCCAGCTTCTAATACAAATGTAGAAAATGGTGATTATACCACTTTAGGCACAACTGCCTTTTCTACGGCCATTACTTATGCTGGTTGGGATACTACTGACTATAATGATTTTGCTCTTAATGCAAGTGGGTTAGCAGCAATTAGTAAAACAGGAATTAGTAAATTTGGAGCAAGGGGTGCAAATTATGATGTGGCTGATGTAGAACCTAATTGGGTTTCTGGGAATGATTCTTATCTATCAGGTTATTTTGCTGACCAGGCGAATACTGGTGATGATCCTAAATTAGTAGTTACCCACGCTGCGCCTGGCCCATCATTAAGTCCATCTATCTCTCCATCAGTTAGTCCATCTGTTTCTTTGTCCCCGAGTATTAGCCCTTCTGTTAGCCCTTCAGTATCGGTGAGTCCGTCAATTTCGCCGTCTTTGAGTCCGTCAATTTCGCCGTCTTTAAGCCCAAGCATTAGTCCTTCAATAAGCCCTTCGGTATCACCAAGTGTTTCTATTAGCCCGTCTATTAGTCCAAGTTTAAGTCCATCATTAAGCCCTTCCATATCACCAAGTATTTCTCCGTCTGTATCGCCAAGTGTTAGTTTGTCTCCAAGTATTAGTCCTTCAATTTCACCCAGTATTTCGCCAAGCATTTCGCCTTCGTTAAGTCCGTCTTTAAGTCCAAGTATTTCACCGAGTGTAAGTCCAAGTGTTTCTCTTTCACCAAGTATATCGCCCTCTATTAGTCCAAGTATTAGTCCTTCAATTAGCCCGTCAGTAAGCCCCAGTGTGTCGCTTAGTCCTTCAATAAGTCCAAGTTTAAGTCCTTCTTTATCGCCATCTATAAGTCCATCAATTTCTCCAAGTATTAGTCCTTCTATTAGTCCCTCTATTTCACCAAGTATCAGTCCGTCAGTCAGTCCGAGTGTTTCTGTTAGTCCATCTATTTCTCCGTCAATTTCCCCGAGTATCTCTCCTTCTATAAGTCCGAGTGTAAGTCCGTCAGTTTCTTTAAGTCCTTCTATTTCACCCTCTATTTCACCATCATTATCTCCATCTATTAGCCCAAGCATATCGCCCAGTTTGTCTCCAAGTATAAGTCCATCTATTTCGCCAAGTTTTAGTCCATCGGGATCGCCATCGGTTAGTTTAAGTCCATCAATATCGCCCAGCTTGTCTCCAAGTTTGAGTCCTTCAATTAGTCCAAGTGTTTCTCCTTCAGTGTCAGTTTCGCCAAGTATTTCACCGAGCTTGAGTCCTTCAATTAGTCCATCTTTGAGTCCCTCAATATCACCAAGTTTATCACCAAGTTTATCGCCATCCATTAGTCCAAGTATAAGCCCCTCTATATCTCCAAGCATTTCTCCTTCGGTTTCTCCATCAGTAAGCATTAGCCCCTCAATCTCTCCATCTATAAGTCCTTCCATTTCACCAAGTATTAGTCCTTCTGTTTCTCCATCAGTATCTTTAAGTCCATCAATTTCACCAAGCATATCGCCTTCAATCTCACCTTCGGTTAGCCCATCGTTGAGTCCTTCTATTTCACCAAGTATTTCGCCAAGTATATCTCCAAGCATTAGTCCTTCTGTAAGTCCAAGCGTTTCTGTTAGCCCAAGCATTTCGCCATCATTAAGCCCGAGTATTAGTCCATCTATTTCACCAAGCATTAGTCCTTCTGTTTTGCCTTCTGTAAGTTTAAGTCCTTCAATTTCACCAAGTGTATCGCCTTCTATTAGCCCAAGCGTTAGTCCGTCTATTAGTCCTTCTGTTAGTCCTTCTGTGTCTGTAAGCCCAAGTATTAGTCCTTCAATATCTCCATCAGTTAGTCCTTCAATAAGTATAAGTCCGTCAATTAGTCCATCGTTGAGTCCGTCAATATCTCCATCTATTTCTCCTTCTATTTCTCCATCAGTTAGTCCTTCTGTGTCTGTAAGCCCAAGTATTAGTCCTTCTGTTAGTCCTTCTGTATCGTTAAGCCCATCAATTTCACCCTCTATAAGCCCAAGCATAAGCCCATCATTGAGTCCATCTTTATCGCCAAGTATATCTCCTTCTGTTAGCCCAAGTATTTCTGTTTCTCCTTCAATATCACCAAGTGTTAGCCCAAGTGTTTCTGTTAGTCCATCAATAAGTCCATCTATTTCACCATCAATAAGCCCGAGTTTATCTCCGTCGTTATCACCAAGCATCAGTCCGTCTTTAAGCCCAAGTATTTCGCCCTCTGTTAGTCCAAGTGTTTCTATTTCGCCATCAATCTCGCCATCACTTTCTCCAAGTATTAGTCCATCTTTAAGTCCAAGTATTTCACCAAGCATTAGTCCGTCTATATCACCATCAATATCTCCTTCTATATCGCCATCAATATCACCATCAATATCACCATCAATATCGCCAAGCATTTCACCAAGCCCATCGGAAGCAGATGACTTCCATTTGATGTGGCCATTTTAAATATGAATTTATCAATTATTATTCCAGCTTATAAAGACGAGCTACTTCAAAAAACAATTGATTCCGTTTTTGAAGGTGCTGAAAAAGAAATCGAAATTATTGCTGTTCTTGATGGTTACCAGCCCGAAATTCCACTTAAAAAAGATAAAAGATTAAAAATAGTTCATTTAAATAAAAATCAAGGAATGAGAGGCGCTATCAATGCTGGCCTTTCTAAAGCTAAAGGTAAATTCGCAATGAAACTTGATGCTCATTGTAAGATTGGAAAAGGATTTGATAAGATTATGTCAGAGAATTGTGCCGAGAATTGGCTAATAGTCCCGAGACGCTATACTTTGAATGTTGAAAAATGGGAAAGAGGAAGTGATAAAAAAGTTAAAGATTATCATTTTCTTGTTTATCCTAAAACGCACAATCGGGGACTTGTTCCTCTGGAATGGCGAGAAATGACTCAAAAACGATTTAATGATCCGAAGTTCGTTATAGACGATACAATGGCTATACAAGGAAGTTGTTGGTTTGTCAATAGGGAGTATTTTATGAAAAAGGTCGGATTTTTGGATGATAGGCCAGAAACATATTCAACCTTTGCTGGCGACCAAATAGAAATAGGGTTAAAGTATTGGCTGAATGGCGGAGAAATGAAAATCATTAAGAATACTTGGTATGCGCATCTTTTCAAGAATATGAATTTTTATAAAGGGCAACCTGAAGAAATGATGGCCCACAAAAAAAGAATGGAGAAAAAAAAGCATTATCAATGGGCAACCAGACATTGGATGAATAATAGAGAACCGAATATGCGTTATAAAATTGACTGGTTAATAGAGAGATTTTGGCCAGTTCCGACTTGGCCAGAAGACAAGAGTAAGTGGAGAATATGACTGAACTTTGTAAATTAGCACAAAAATACGGAACAGATAAATGTCCGCAGATTAAACATTTTTATACGCCCTATTATTATAGGTTATTGAAAGATAGGCGGGATTCAATTAAAAAGGTTTTAGAGTTAGGAGTAGGGTGGTATAAGGGCATAGAACATACAAAAGTAATTTATGACATTATTCTTAAGCGACATTATCATCAGGGAGCAAGTTTAAAGATGTGGAGGGATTTTTTCCCGAATGCCCAGATATACGGAGCAGATATTCGTCCTGAAACAATGTTTGAGGACGAGAGAATAAAAACCTTTTTATGTGATGAAACAAAAGAGGAAGATTTGAAAAAGCTAATAAAACAGACCGGAGCAGACATTGACCTTTTTGTTGATGATGGCTCTCACGAAAAAGAACACCAGATTTTTGCCTGCCAGACGCTTATGCCCCTATTTAAAAAAGATATTATTTACATAATTGAAGACGCAAGGTTTCCAGAAGAAATAGTGCAGGCCTTGAATCAGTATGATTGCCAGATACCTAAAATCTCAAGAAGATTCAAAGGAAGCCGATTAGTCGTTGTTAAAAATAAATATGAAATTATCAGTAATAATTCCAAGTTATAAAGACCCATTATTAGTAAAAACAATAGAGTCCTTATTGGCTAATTCGGGTTTAGGTGATGAATTAGAAATAATTGCTGTGCTTGATGGATATTGGCCGAGTTTTGAATTAACAGATGACCCAAGAGTTCGTTATGTCCATCTTGGTAAAAATCAAGGTATGAGAAATGCTATTAATTCTGGGGTGCGCGTCTCAAGAGGAGAATATTTAATGAGAACAGATGAACACGCAATATT
>Ga0098068_1000516_pt1 | contig 15099 bp, 12 predicted proteins | sample 26BtaG_FD_75059 | JGI IMG/M metagenome (GOLD analysis project Ga0098068, IMG submission 75059) | Marine viral communities from Cariaco Basin, Caribbean Sea - 26B_WHOI_OMZ_CsCl | ecosystem: Environmental > Aquatic > Marine > Oceanic | place: Caribbean Sea: Cariaco Basin | collected 2014-11-09 | reverse complement strand
CTCCGCCTGGGCGAAAAAAGCCGCAGCCTTCCTGATGATTTCATTAGCTTGCTTAAGTTCTTTATTCTCGCGTTCAAGCTCTTTGATGCGTTCTTTATCACTTTGCGCTTGTACTGAGGCAGGAATAGTTTGATCGATGTGCTTTTTATGCCAGGATCGCAGGGTCTCAGGTGTGCAGCCAATCTTAGGGGCGATGGCTTGAATCGCTGACCAGGTAGAGGGGTAGTCGCCTGCCGCTTCAATGAGCATGCGAACGGCGCGTTCTTTAATCTCAGGAGTATAATGTCGTGTTTTCATTGTCGTATTCTCTCAGAATATTAGGTCTCCGACAATCCCGGGGCGGTTCATTCTGACACACCACCCTTTTTTTTAAAATTTCAACAAACGTAAAACTGGATAAATATCACCGATTAATGATTTATTTTTGGTAAATATTTATTCTGTCGTTAAACGTTACGGTCAGTATACGAAGCATTACTTAGTTGCCTGTTACGCTGTAATATTATTCAATATAAACGATTATTAAAGCATAATTTTGTCGTCTATTGGTTTTTTGCCTTAGCATCACTGTTATTACTGTTATTACTGTTGGTGTAAGCCTTAGCTATTTTCAGCATCCATATTTAGTTATTTTTTATCCAACTTATTTGGTCTTTAAGCACTACGCTCTATAACACTGCCCCCTATCAGGCGCGGCCTAAGGACTCTCCTTTGTTCAACCACACGACGCTTATTATCATTATTACGGTTATTGTCAGTTTATTGGCGTGGCAAAACAAAACCCTGTTTAATCGGCTGATTTTTTATCCGCCGGCGGTGAATAACGGTCAATGGGATCGTTTTGTGACCCACGGCTTTATTCACGCCGATGCGATGCACTTGCTGTTTAATATGTTCACCCTGTACTTTTTTGGCCGGGCTATTGAAGGCTTATATCAGCCGTTTTTATTCGGTTATGGTTTTGTGGTTTTTTATGTGCTGGCTATCGTGATTGCCATGGTGCCAAGCTATCTTAAAAATAAAAAAAGCGCCAGTTATTTGAGCCTTGGTGCTTCGGGTGGGGTTTCAGCGGTGCTATTTGCATTTATTTTGCTGGCTCCGTGGGAAAAAATTTATCTATTCGCCATTATTCCTATTCCAGCGATAGTTTTTGCTGTCGCTTACGTCGCTTATAGTATTTACGCCGATAAACGCGGCGGCTCCAATATCAATCACATGGCGCATATGTGGGGCGGCGCATTTGGAGTGATTGCGACCATTATTTTAGAACCTCGCGTCTTGCCACACTTTTTAAATGCGCTATTGTCGCCTGGCCTTTAGAGCGGTTAGTTTTAGAATCTTTAGTTTTAAATTTGCTAATTGATAACGTTTGATGTTTTGCCCTAATTTGTATTTAACAACATGTTTAAGAATTTGATAAAGAATTATGATTATAGATATTATTGGTGATATTCACGGTTATGCAGACAAGTTGATTGGGCTGCTAAAACAATTGGGTTATGTGTATAATGGCAGCCACTTTGTACCGCCGTTAGGGCATCGGGCGCTCTTTATTGGTGACCTGATTGACCGTGGTTCGCAGCAGGTAGCTACTCTTGAAATTGTTTTTGCGATGCTAGATGCAGGCGTGGCCGATGCGGTGATGGGCAATCATGAATACAACGCCTTGGCTTTTGCGATGCTTGACCCAAAGCAGCCCGAGCGCTATTTACGCTCGCATAGCGATGTTCATGTACGCCAACATGAAGCGTTTTTAGCCGAAGTGTCCTTTGGCTCAGAAGCGCATCAATACTGGTTGCAGCGCTTTTATGAGATACCGCTTTGGCTTGAGACCGATTATGCCTGTTTTGTCCACGCTTGCTGGGATGTCGATAGCATGGCGGTATTAAAACCTTTATTAACTACTGATAATTGCCTAACCCCCGAAGCGGTCATTGCCAGCTCACAAAAACATAGCCCCGCCTATGAGGCGCTTGAGCGTGTGTTAAAAGGTGTGGAAACTGCGTTACCTGAAGGTTTGGTTATGGTCGATAAAGACGGTGCAGCGCGCTCACAAGTACGCGTGCGCTGGTGGCTTGATGAGCTAAATAAGCGGCCTATACATGAAATCGCCCGTGCGCCAAAATCGGGCTTGGCGCAGATTCCAAACGATGCCATGGCAGAGAACATTGAATTTGCCCTTAAAACGCACAAACCCGTGTTTGTTGGGCATTATTGGCTCACTGGCAATCCTGAACCATTGAGCAACCAAGTGGTTTGCACCGATTATTCAGCAGCCATAGATAGCGGTTATATGACCTGTTATCAGCTGGATACTGAGCTGCCATTACCATTGAAAGCCAGTAACTTTGTGCAATATCGCCATGATGAAGGCCCATTATAAATCGATAAAACCGCGACATAAAAAACTGCTATTTAGTCAGCTTTGACATTAAACGACAAACTTGGCTTTACGAAGGCAGCAAAACTTTTGTATGATGGTCTTTTTGAGGATATCAAAGCATGTGCACCACCTCCGCTACTGTGAACCCTACTACACAAAACGCTGCTATTGAGCAAAACGGCCCCATTACCTCCCCTGCTGGTCAACCAAAAGTTGGCATTATCATGGGCTCGCAGTCGGATTGGGCGACCATGAGTGCAGCGGCGCAGTTGCTTGCTGACTTTGATATTGCCTTTGAATGTGAAGTGGTGTCAGCCCATCGTACGCCAGATAGATTGTTCGATTATGCCAAAAGCGCGAAAAATAACGGTTTGCAGGTGATTATCGCTGGAGCGGGCGGCGCCGCGCATCTGCCCGGTATGTGTGCCAGTCAAACGCCGCTGCCTGTGTTTGGCGTGCCTGTTAAATCATCGATGCTTAGCGGTTGGGACAGTCTGCTTTCTATCGTGCAAATGCCAAAGGGCGTGGCTGTTGGCACCTTAGCCATTGGTACTGCTGGTGCCTATAATGCGGCCCTCCTTGCCATTCAGGTGCTGGCCTTGCATGATGAATCGCTTGCCACTAAGCTTGATAACATGCGTCAAGCGCAAACAGAGACCATTCTTGCAAGTCCAACACCCGGTATTATTAATCAATAAAGTAAGCAAGATGAGTTAACCTTTTAGCAAAAACTGCTGTTATCAATACTCTTGCTAGTAATATTTGATACTTACCATGCGCTAAACTTGATATTTATAGCCAAATGAGTTTTACTAAAGATAAGGTGCATACGGTGCACCTTTTCCTATTTCTAACCTTAATTTTTAGCCAATCATTTACTAAAAATCCTTATTCATTTTAAATGTAAAGAGCCTGCCATGACTACCGCCAATGCTTATCCTGTTACCCAAACCATCCGTACCATCGGTATTTTAGGCGGCGGTCAGCTTGGTATGATGCTCGCCCAAGCTGCCCTGCCGCTCGGTTATCAGTGCGTGTTTTTAGAAGACAACGCCGACTGCCCTGCCAGCCTTTACGGAAAAGTTTTTTCTAGCGAGCAATTAGATGAATTTATCGCGGCAGCTGACGTCTTTACTTTAGAGTTTGAAAACACGCCAACGGCGACTGTCGAGCAGTTAGCGCATCTATCAAAATCAGGCAGCAAACAAGGCATGTTTCCGCCACCGCTTGCCCTTGATATCGCCCAAGATCGCTTAAAAGAAAAAGGCATGTTTAATGAGCTTGATATCGCCACCGTACCATTTATGGCGGTCAATTCTGAAGCTGAATTGAAGCAAGCTTGCGCTGAGCTAGGATTGCCGATAGTGCTCAAGACCAGCCGCGGCGGTTATGATGGTAAGGGTCAGTTTGTCATCAAAGAAGACAGCGATATCAAAGCCGCTTGGCATGAGCTAAAAGACGCGGTTAGCGGTAAAGGTTCATTAACCCCAACGCCTGCGCCATTAATTGCAGAGGGCTTTATTAACTTTAGCCGTGAAGTGTCTATCATTGCCGTACGCGCGCAAAATGGTCAGGTGCGCTGCTATGATTTGGTCGAAAATCACCATCATCATGGTATCTTAGCCAAAACTCGCGCCCCAGCCGTTGGTACCAGCCATTTATTTCAGCAAGCAACCGATGCCATTACCACGGTGATGAATCACTTGGGTTATGTCGGTGTGATGGCGCTTGAGCTGTTTGTGAGTAAAGATGCGCGCGGTAACGATTATCTGCTAGCCAACGAGATTGCTCCGCGCGTCCATAACTCTGGACACTGGAGTATCGAAGGTGCGATTACCAGTCAATTTGAAAACCATATCCGCGCGGTGGTCAATCTGCCCTTAGGCGATACCGACAACGTCCATCCAGCAATTATGCTCAACGTCTTAGGTCAATATCCTGATATCAGCGCGGTGCTCAATATCGATGGCGCCCATTATCATAGCTACCATAAGGCTGAGCGCGAAGACCGTAAAATTGCCCATATCACCTTGATGCCAAATGACGTGGCGGATTTAGAACCTGCGCTAGCAAAACTGGTTGCCGTCTTACCAAATAAAGTGGGGCTTGATAAAAAACTGGCGCCAACCATGACCGATAAGCAAGCACTTGTATCTGTACCAGAGCAATCTACCAATGCCGAAACTGAGCGTACTTTAGAAAATACTAAAAGTGACGTGAAAGGTAGTCAAAAAGATGCCTTAGCAGAGGCATTATTAAAGACCGATAAGGCTGAGAAATAATGCAGATTTGGGTAGATGCCGATTCGGTGCCATTGATTGCTAAAGACTTAATCATCAAAACGGCTGAACGTACCCAAACGATGGCGATATTTGTTGCCAATCAGCCGATTAAATTGCGCAAATCACCGCTGCTTGTCATGACCGTGGTGCCGTCAGGGTTTGATAAAGCTGATGATTATATCGTCGAGCAAATCCAGCCAGGTGATTTGGCCATTACTAGCGACATTCCTTTGGCCAATGACATTTTGGATAAAGGCGGTATGGTTTTGACCACCCGCGGTGTGGTTTATGATAAAAACAATATCAAGCAAAAGCTCAATATGCGCGACTTTATGGATACCATGCGCGGTACAGGCGTGCTTGAATTGCAAGAAATGAGCGGGCAGAAACCTTACGGCGACCGCGACAAGAAAGCCTTTGCCGATGGTCTTAATCGCTTGGTTCGTTAATTGGTGCAGTCATTTCTTTTACTTATCAATTTGAAAACCCTACTTTTTAAAACTTCTTAAAAAATTTCTTATCTCTCTAAATATTAACCTTCACAAAGTCCATTCTTGCAAACCCTATACACTCCATAACCAAACACTATGCAATCAGCACGCTTCATAACGAAGTGTGCTCGTCATTATTGTTAGGCTATATGCAGCTCTTAAAACAAATTATTTTAAAAAAATAGTTTTTGATTAAACGGTTCTTGAATAATCAGTTTTAAAACATAAATCTTTAAATAAAGATAAAGCATATAAAATTCATATAATAATAGGAATGATAATGAAAATATTAGTAATTGGCGCTAGCGGTCGAGTGGGTTCTGATTTGGTTAAACAACTATTAGCGGATAACCATCAAGTGATTGGCACAACCCGTCAAGATGAAAAATTATTTAGCGATAACAATTATAGTCAGTTAGATTTAGATATTACTGCTGAGAAAGACGCCATTCAACAGCAAATTAAATCAGATATCGATGCGGTTTATTTTGTTGCCGGCTCTGGTGGGAAAGATGTCTTAGAAGTCGATTTGCATGGCGCGGTTAAGACGATGCAAGCGGTTCAAGATAAAGGTATCAAACGCTATATCATGCTAAGTACGGTATTTTCCTTAGATACCAGTAAATGGAACCAGCCTGGTATTGCCGATTTAAAAGAATACTATATCTCTAAGCATTACGCCGATCAGTGGTTGGTTAAGAATAGCAGTCTTGATTACACCATTGTACAAGCAGGTGCGCTAAAAGAACGCGCTGGTACGGGTAAAATCATTATTAATGATGACAATGCGGGCGAAAACGCTATTGAAGATGTGGCCATGACGTTAGCAGCGGTACTTAATGCTGATAATACGATTAAAAAAGTCTTTAGTATGCATAATGGTGAGACTGCCATCGATGCAGCGCTGGCTAAACTTTAGTAAGTAAAAGCTATAACAAATAATAAGTAGTTTGTAGTGTAATAAAAAGTACAAAAATAAAAAAACACGTAAGCCCTGGTTTACGCGCTTTTTTCTTATGGGTTTTTTAATCATTGGCGACTATGTCAAAATCTACTAGCAAGCAACTAAGCTAGGCCACTTGGAAATGGAATGACGTCTTCTAAGCTGCTAGCGCCTGTGATGACCATCAGTAATCTATCAATACCGACAGCGATACCGCTACAAGGTATTAAGTCATCAGATGCTGCTAATAAATGCTCATCGATTGGCATTTGCGGCAGATTATGCTGCTTGCGCAATTGATTATCACGCTCAAATCGCGCTCTTAACGCCTGCCCGTCCGCCAGCTCATCATAAGCATTGGCAATTTCAATACCGTTAATATACAGCTCAAAGCGCTTGGCAACTGTATTACCGTCTTTATCGATGGCCGTCTTTGCTAGTGCTGCCGTCGCAGGCGGATATTCTATAATCAATGTCGGCAAATCGTGCCCCAAATTTGGCTCGACGGCATGACTAAACAATAAATCTAACCAACTTTGGCGAATATCTTCTTCACTATTGCTGGCACCATTTTCTGCACTATTAAAATCAAACCCTGTTAAACCTTTGTCTTCTGCCACCGCTTGTAGCGCGGCAAGATTCGCCGTTAAGGGATGAATACCCACAAAATCCATAAAGGCATCGACGTAACGATAATGGCTTAGCACAATCGGATAACCGTAAAGCGCTTCCAATAGCTCGCCCAATTCAGTGCCCATGTCCTCTAGACTATAGTTCGGCTGATACCACTCAAGCATAGTAAATTCAATATTGTGGCGCACGCCTATCTCGTTATCACGAAATACCGGACAAATCTGATAAATGGGCATCTGCCAGCTGGCAAGTAGGCGCTTCATGGCAAACTCAGGCGACGTATGCAGATAATAGGTACAAGGTTTATCTTGATACGTGACCTGCGCCGCTACCGACTGTAAAAAGGTATCGGTATTACCCGCTTGTGAGAGCAACGGCGTCTGCACTTCAAGCACGTGGCGACTGGCAAAAAACTGCCGAATAGCATTGATAAATTGCGCGCGCCTTTGTGCCATCGCTAATGTCATCGTTGGCGCATAACTGGGTTTAGAGGAAAGGTTATTTGCTTGGGTCATTACTCTCTACTGTAGTTTTCGAATAAAAAATCAAATAATTAAAATAGGCTTTGAAATTGAGTTTTAATCTTTAAAGCTGGTTGTCTTCTAAAACTGCCATTCGCGACGTAAATGATAATCTCGGCGCAATTGATCAAAGTCAGTACCCTTTATTTGTCCGTCTATTAATTTATCTCGCAGTGCCGCATCATCTGCCATGATGTCATAAAATTTCACCAATCTATCTGGATGCGCCTTTAATTCAGACCATAAAAACATATTGAGTGGCAGCAATTTATGCATGGTTTGCACAGGGGTCACTGTTAATTTTTCACACAGCGCATCATAAATCATTTGCGTACCGCGGAGCTTACCCTCCAAGGTATAGCCAGCAATATGTGCTGTGGCAATCGCAAGTTTCGATAGCAAACTTTCCGCTATCTCAGGCTCATGCTCAAACACATCAAGCACCACTTGGCGTCCAGTACGGGCAATATCTGCCTGCAAATCACCGGCATTAATCACTGGTCCACGCGCGCTATTAATCAACAAAGTATCTACTGGCATCGCAGCCAATGCTTCTTTATCAATTAAATGACGAGTTGGATAGTCGCTACCATTAGGATTAGTGGCATCTTTTTTATCGGTTAACGGCACATGCAAGCTAATTACATTACTTTGGCTCAATACTTGCTCAAAGCTGGCGTTATTGATGTTCGATGCAGGCAGTAGCGGATCGTAACCCAATACTTGCCAGCCTAAATCATGGGCATATTGCGCAAGAGTACTACCAATATTACCCAGTCCGATAATGCCCAAGGTCGCGGGCGGCGTCGATTGCTGCCAATATTGCGGACGTAAAGTTAAGATAGCGGTCAATACGTACTGCGCAACCGAGTGCTTACTGCAACCTGCGGCATTGGCAAAGGTGATATTGCGCGCTGCCAAATAGGCTTGATCGACATGGTCGGTTCCAATCGTCGCCGAACCAACAAATTGAACGCTATTATTGTTTGCCAATAGCGGCTCGCCTACTGGCGTCACCGAGCGTATCAACAGCACATCAGGTTGACACTCTGCAAGCAAATCGGCATTGATCGCGCGCCCAGCAACGCTAATAATATTTACTGGTCGTTTATTATGTTGCCCAAGCGTCGACGCATTAAAAAACTCATCAAGGCTAGCGATATTGCTATCAGCAACGATAGTTAGAGGACGCATATTTTCATTATTTGAAGCGCTCGCATGTGGCATTTTTAAACATCCCTATTTCTAAAGGTTTATTATCAATGATTGCTGGATTAGCAAGGTGTATTTTTTATAGGTTGGTTTTAATAGTTTTTAAATTGCTGTTTAAATTAAGCACATACCCTAATCCGTAGAAACAATATTTTCGTCTTTATTATTTTGTGCCGTAACTTTTGGTTGCAGCTGGGCGTCAGCAAGCATATCTTCGTGCTGCGCAAATAAATCATTCTTATGCTGCGATATCCATTCACGCCATACTGCAAGGCCGATTGCCAATACCACAGGACCAATAAACAAGCCGACAAAACCAAACGCCGTCAGACCGCCCAATACTCCGATGAAAATAATAATAAAAGGAATTTTGGTCGCACCGCTGATGACGATAGGACGTATAAGATTATCAACCCAGCTGATAACCAGTATACCCCAAAGCGCCAAACCAATCCCTTCTACGGTATGACCTTGGCTTAATAACCAAATCGATACCCCGCCCCAAACAAATGGCGTACCAAATGGGATTAAAGCGATAATAAAAGTGACAATGGTCAGTAGAATAGGACTTGGTGCACCAGCGAAATAATAACCAATACCAGCGAGCAAAGCCTGAGCCAATGCGGTCAAACCAATGCCATAGACTACCGCGCGCGTGGTCGTACCGACCGAATCAATATAACCATCGATGCGATTGCCAATGATATTGCGTAAGGCTTGGCGGATTTGACGTACCAAACTGGTACCATCGCGATAAAAGAAAAACAGCGTCATCAGCGCCATCCCCATTTTGGCAAGACCACTGAAAACGACATCGAACGCGACTTTGCCATAATATAGATGCGACTGTACCCACAGACGAAAGGCCTCTAGCGTGCCTTCTGGGTTTTTATTAATTCTCCACAACACATCTTTGACTTGCTGTCCGATGACGGGTAAGTCCTTGATAGAGTCTGGCACATCCAAATAGCCAACCTTGATACGATAAATTAAGTTGCTAATCAGGCTTAAGGCTTCTTGCTGCAAAATAAAGATACCAGCAACGAGCGGCAGACCTATCATCAATGTGATGCTCACCGTCATAATAGCGGCGCTAAAGTTTGAGCTAAAGCGAACGCGCTGATGAAAAAAATTATAAATAGGAAAGGTGACGTACGCCAAAATCGCTGCCCACAGTGCCGGTACAATAAAAAACTGTACGACTTGAAAGCACAATACAATCAGCACCACCAGCAAAGTAATAGCCAATAAGCGCTGAATAATAAATTCTTTTGTCCAGTTTTCGATCATAGCGTATAAACCAAGAGCGGGCAGCAGACAGCCAATTTGGCGCTGCTGTAACGTTTATAAATAGGTGGATAAAAATCACAGACCGTGTCCATTATTTATATCCCTTAGCGAGTGTGTTGCGTTATAAATTCTACGTTGTCAGCTTTGCGAGATATTTGCTTCATAAATTAGGCGAAATCATTGCGGAAAATAAGTCTAATAATAGCGCTACCGTACCATAGCGCGCTTTTATAAACATGTTATTTGGTTATAAAAAACAGTATTCATCTATAAAAATAATTGTGATTCATAAAATCGCTCTTAACTTGCCATTTCTCTATATTTAGAAGAGTAAGCCCAAACATAATAACGGCTTATTATGCCTCAAAGCCTGCCAAATAAATAAGGCTATGTTGTAATCTTTACTTACAATTACCTGCACGCTATCGGCACCAATATTATTAAGTATTAATAGGTACTTTCAAAAATACCTTATTAGAATCATTGCTTTAAAACAATAGTTATTTATCTGCTTTTTAATTACTTGTACGCTGACAACTTGCGCGCTAAATCACTGTGCAGTTCTATTTGTGCAGACAATTGATGTTATACTAAAGGGATTAATTTGCACATTTAAACGCTGTTAAGCAGGTTTGCTGTTATTGGTTTATAGCAAAATCAGCCCTAGCGTTATTAACACTATTTCTGAAAACCTTTATTGATTGCCCTATTCTAAGCGGTTTTAAGCACTACCATTTAGAGCAGCGCCGCATATTTTAGTAATACCGATATTCATTGTATTAATGGCTATCCAAGTGCCGCGCTCAGCATAGGCTCACGATTTATGAGCCTTGATATGGGGGCATAAGTGCATACTCATATTTTGCATTACTTTCATAACCTATTGATAGGAACAATAACAATGTCAAAAGACACCACCAAAGATACTGACAATCCCAACTTTAATTCGTCAAACGAGGCCAATACAGGCTCTAAATCGCAAGACAGCGTTACTTTTGCGTTAGCACAATCGCATTTTTTGGTCGGCGATATCACCGCCAATGCTGAAAAAATGCGCGCCCTTGCCCTACAAGCCCGTGAGCAAGGCGCTGATGTCATCATTTTCCCAGAGCTTGCTTTATTAGGCTATCCTCCGCAAGATTTGCTGCTACGTCCTAGCCTATCTGGCCGTGTCAAAAGCGCGCTGTCTAGCCTGAGTGATATCGATGATATCGTGATGATCGTGGGCTATCCGCATGTCGATCATCATGGTACCTTTAACTCGGCTGCGATTTTGCATAACGGTCATCAAAAAGGCTTTTATCATAAGCAAATCTTACCAAATTATGGCGTTTTTGATGAGCGTCGTTATTTTGATAAAGGTCGCAATCAAGTCTTATTTGACTATAAAGGCATCACCATTGGTCTGCTAATCTGCGAAGATTTGTGGGAAAAAGGTCCGATTGCCGAGCTTAAAAAACAAGGTGCTGACCTTGTGGCCTGCTTAAATGCCTCACCGTTTGAAATTGAAAAACAAGACAATCGTAAAACCATGCTCGCCAAACGTAGCCGCGAAAATAACTTGCCGATTATTTATCTTAATGCCGTTGGCGGGCAGGATGATTTGGTATTTGACGGCGGCTCTATGGCCATCCAATCTGACGGCAGCGTTGCTCATGAAGCGTCGCGCTTTATGAATCAGCTTATGCTGACGACGTTTGACGTAAAAACCGCAAAATTCGATACGCAAACAAAAGCGCCGTTGTCATTGAGCCGCGAGTCGGAGATGTACCAAGCGTTGGTCGTCGGTTTGCGTGATTATGTCAACCTATCCGGCTTTACTGGTATTATCGTTGGCTTGTCGGGCGGTATTGATTCTGCGTTAACCTTGTGTATCGCTGTCGATGCGCTGGGCGCTGATAAAGTTTATGCGGTAATGATGCCGTACGAATATACTTCTCAAATCAGTTTAGAGGACGCGCAAGCGCAAGCGCGCCGCTTAAACGTTTCTTATACGGTTTGCCCGATTTTTGATGCCGTTGAAGGCATCCGTCATACTTTAGCGCCATTATTTTACAAATCGCCTGCTGATACCACCGAAGAAAATATCCAAGCGCGCGCTCGCGGTGTGGTACTAATGGCCTTGTCTAATAAATTTGGGCATTTAGTCATCACCACAGGTAATAAATCAGAGCTAGCAGTTGGTTACTCGACTTTATACGGTGATATGGCAGGTGGTTTTGACGTACTAAAAGACGTTTATAAAACGCAAGTTTATAAGCTTGCCAGCTACCGCAACCGTTTAGAAGACACGCCAGTTATTCCTGAGCGCGTCATCATACGTCCGCCATCGGCTGAGCTACGTCCTGATCAAGAAGACCAAGACAGCTTGCCAGACTATGACGTGCTAGATGGTATTTTGATGTCGTATATCGACGAAGATATGGGCTATCAAGATATTGTCGATAAAGGATTTGATGCCGATTTGGTCGCTAAGGTGATTAAGATGGTTGATAATAGCGAATTCAAACGTGCTCAAGCGCCGATTGGGACTAAAATCAGCCATAAAGCCTTTGGCCGTGAACGCCGTTTTCCTTTAGTCAATAAATGGTCGATAAAAGGCTAAGCGTCAACGACTAAAGTTGCTATTTCAATCTTTTAGATGTCTCTGTAGTCTGAATACACTATCCTTTAGATAAAGGCTAAAAGGTTGAATAACTTTACGTTTCTATATAATTTGATATAATATAATCAGAATGTTTTATAATAAGCTGGGTACTTACCCAGCTTTTTTAGTTTTTATTGATAAAGTTTTCTTTATATAAAACTCTTTGAATAAATAATTAAACCCAGTTCTCTACTTTTCTATATTTCAACTACTTTCAATTTAACTACCCTACCTATCGTTATCCGAGTCCGTCATGAGTTTGCTAACCGCTAGTATTTTTCTTTTATTATTACTGGCTTTGAGTGCCTTTGTTTCTGGGGCAGAAATTGCTATCGCTGCTGGTCGCAAGATTAAGCTGCAAATCATGGCAAAAGAAGGCGAAGTCCGCGCCCTTGATGTCCTGCATATGCAAGAAAATCCTGGTGGATTTATTACGGTAGTGCAAGTCGTGCTTAATGCTGTCGCCATTTCAGCTGGTGCGGTTGGTGAGTCGGCGATTAGCCCGTATTTACAGCTGTTAGTCAAGAATGAAGCGGTGTCATCGGTTATCTCTTTCGTCGTGATTACCAGCTTATTTTCCCTACTTGCCGATTTGATGCCCAGACGTTTGGCGATGTCTAATGCAGAAGTTTTTGCAGTGCGGCTGGTACGCCCTATGATGGCGCTGACATTTATTTTTAAGCCCGTTATTTGGGTCTTTGATGGCGCAGCAAACCTGATTTTTGAGTTTTTTAGTATCTCAACCACACGCCAAGATGATATGACGCCAGAAGACATCTATGCGGTGATGGACGCGGGCGCCGAAGCTGGGGTAATTAAAAAACAAGAACATCATTTGATTGAAAATATCTTTGAGATGCAAGAACGTACCGTTACTTCGGTCATGAATCCGCGTGAGCATATCGTCTATTTTGATAGCAAAACCAGCACCGAAGAAGTGGTTGAGGTAATGATTGCCCAGCCACATAATAAGTTTTTAGTCTGCGAGGAAGACGATTTAGAGCAAATTATCGGCTATGTAGAGTCGCGCAGCTTTCTAGCTTTGGTGCTCAATCAGCAAGAAGTTAGCCTAACCGATAAAGCGCTATTAAAACCGGCGTTATTTGTACCTGACACCTTGTCTTTGTTTGAAGTGTTGGAGATGTTTAAATCGACCGGCGCTGACTTTGCCGTGATCGTCAATGAATATGGCTTGGTAGTTGGTGTCATTACCCTACGCGATGTGATGAGTATTGTCATGGGTGAGCTAGTCACGGTTGAGGAGCAGCCTATCGTGCAACGTACTGATAATTCTTGGCTCATCGATGGTATGACGCCCATTGAAGATGTGGTTCGCGCGCTCGATATCGTTAATTTACCGCGCAGTCAAAACTATGAAACCATTAGCGGCTTTATGATGTATATGCTGCGTAAAATCCCTAAAAAAACCGATACCATCGAATACGCCAACTATCGCTTTGAGATAATCGCGACTGACAATCTGAAAATTACCCAGCTACTCGTCACTAAACTTGAAGAAAAAGTTTTGTAAAAGCTGCATTTTAAAGTGCACTTCACGATAAATAACCGTATAAATTTAGAGAGTTTGAACCCCACTCTCAACTTATTTTTCTAAGGTATTGGTTTACTTAGTTTTTAAAATTTCAGTTAAAACAATTAAAATTTTAAATTCTATAAAAATCAAAGGCCTACGATAAGTTGAGATTGGCGTAGTTTGACCCTCAATTAATGGATTTAATGACATTAGAATAATCAGCCACGCGCGCCAAATATGGCTGTGCCAACGCGTACCATCGTAGAACCATTGGCAATCGCGGCGCTCATATCATCACTCATGCCCATACTCAGCGTATCCCACTGCTTTAATTCCGGATATTCTCGCTTGATACTGTCAAATAATTGTTTGGTTCGAGCAAAGGCGTCGGTATTAGCTTTCGCTGGAATAATCATCAGCCCGCGCAATTGCAAGCGCTCGTAATCTTTAATCGTGCTTATCAAGTTTGGCAGCTCAGCTGGCAAACATCCTGACTTACTGTCCTCGTTATCAATATTGACTTGTATCAACACATTAAGCGCTGGCAGCTCGGCTGGGCGCTGCTCATGTAAACGTTTGGCGATAATCTCACGCTCAAGCGTTTGCACCCAATCAAAATTCTCAGCAATATCACGGGTTTTATTACGCTGGATACTGCCAATATAGTGCCAAACGATGTGTTCGCATTGTGGCTGTTGTCGTAAAGCTTGTATTTTCTCAATAGCCTCTTGCAAGTAGTTTTCACCAAAATCTCGTTGCCCTTGACGCGCCAACGTCGCAATCATCTCAGCAGGTTTGGTTTTAGACACTGCTAATAAAGTGATCTCGTCTTTCTGCCTTTGCGCCTGTACAGATGCTTGCGCCACCTGCTCGCTTACTTGCTGCCAATTTGCAATCAATTCTGCCGCATCAAAATCATCTTCATTGTTTTTTTTATCAGCTAAACTCGTAGCGTTGTTTTGTGGTGTAGAGGTAGTGTTCATAAAAAACTCACAGAAATATTAGGTGATTATTTTATTAATTATAAATAGAAGGAGCTATGAAATTAAGCAGTTAAAATTTTGATAAAAAACAGACATAAACTTATATTAACAAAACAAAGTATATTTGGATTATTTTTACATTTTATGCATATAGTAGATGGTTAAATAGTGGCATAGAAT
>Ga0098068_1000512_pt1 | contig 15157 bp, 8 predicted proteins | sample 26BtaG_FD_75059 | JGI IMG/M metagenome (GOLD analysis project Ga0098068, IMG submission 75059) | Marine viral communities from Cariaco Basin, Caribbean Sea - 26B_WHOI_OMZ_CsCl | ecosystem: Environmental > Aquatic > Marine > Oceanic | place: Caribbean Sea: Cariaco Basin | collected 2014-11-09 | reverse complement strand
CCTGAATACAGCGTTGTGATCGATAGCGAAACCGGTGAGCCAAAGATCGACCCTGAAACCGGACAACCAATGCCGGCGATAACCCTGGAGACCGTGAAGATCACCTCATTCCCGCCGCTCAATTTCTCGCCTCATCGATTTGAGGCTTGCAAGCATGAAGCGCCCGGCCTGATGGAGTGGGCCGTAGCCGCAGCTCAACCGCATGAGCCCATGCTGGTGGCGGTTGACGATCCAGTGGGGATCACAATGGAGATCGCGGCTCTGATGGGCAATCGGCTTCAGGACTTTTTGGGTCAAGAGGAGCTGGAGCGGCCATTAGCGATCTCAGCGTTGGTGGATTCGCTCGAGGAAGCAATCCGCAATCAGGCTGAACTTGACGAGATCCACACGCGACAACAAAAAGCGGTTTCGGATCTTTATTATTGGAAAAGAATACCCGTGATGTCGATGGACGGCATCCGCGATCCCGTACGCGACCGAATGCAAACGGAGCACATGGAACGATTGAGCGATCCGGTCTACCGCAAGCAGTGGCAGGCCAAGATCGACACCGCGAAGCAGTCGGCAGCTGACGCCCTCACGCAGTCCGACCTGGACAATATCGCCGACAAAGCGTGGAAGAAGTACCGCAATCAGCTGCGATCCGGTGAACCCGACGAATGGCGCAAGCGGGTGTATCAGCCGCGACTGGAGGCATTTGATCGCGAGCAGATGGTGCCGTTGGCCAAGGCGCACTGCGCTTGGCTAACGAGCTATGCGACAACCAACAGCTTCATCTACAACCATGATGAAACCGACGCCGAATCCGGCGCAGGCTATGTGCAAGCACTGCTGCTGTGCATTCAGGACACGCAGCAGAATCAGATCTGCTTTGATACCTATCAGGACTGGCTGACGGCCAACACCGCCGACCCGCGCAACCTGCTGCAGCGTGCGCTGCTGCACAACCAGCAACAGGTGATCGACGCACTGGACAAAGCAGTACCGGGAAACGGACTGCCGAAAGGCGAGATGCCGGACGTGCAGTGGAAGTCGCTTATAGCGTTGTACGGCAAGTCGCTTAAGCATCTCGACGCTGGCGGCCAGAATATCGTCGCGCAGTTGCTCACCGCCGTGGGTGGGCCGGTCATCCAAGTGTTGAACGGAATGATCGACAATACTGTTGGCCGGTTGGTAATCGCGCTGGGTATCATTGGCGAGGCACCTATTACGATGGTTACGCACATCGGTACTGTGGATGAGGCGCTGGATGCGATGGTGAGACTGATGAAAGAGATCAACCCGGAGGCGCTGGAGAACGTGGATACTGGGCTGCTAAAGCGCAGGCTGGAGATCCAGTCGCGCGGTCGCCGACAAACGATTCAGACCCGGGGAAAGAGCGGTCGCTTCGGTGCATCTAAAGTCGCCCTGCGCGTTAACCGGTTCGCGGTGGCACAGATCAAGCCGGGTCAGACGCCGGCGCAGGCGGCCGCAGAGGCCGCCGGTGCCGCACTGCGGATGAATGAGTGGCCACAAAACGATATGCAGCGCTTCCGCACCATGTTCAACACCAACGCACGTCTGGCTGTGATCGGGCTGATCTTCCAGATAGTGGGCGCCAAGTCGATGGCCGGCGAACTCGATACCAGTATGTCCCACAAGCGTTCGGAGAACAATTGGCGGTTCCGCAGCAGCGTGGCCGCGATCGTCGGCGGAGTGGGAAACCTGATCCATGATGGGATTATTGCCGGGGGGAAGGCGGGGAATATCCGATTGGCTAAAGCAGCGTCCACGTACTGGGTCAAGATAGTGGGTGTTGTAAGTCGCGGACTCGGAGTTGTCGCTGCTGGAGTCATAGCGGTGATGGACTTTTCTAATGCTCATGAACACGCTATGAGGGGCAACACTGGAGTATCGGCACTATATGCCGTGTCCGCGTTCGCTGGCGTTGGTGCCGCGCTCCTTTTTGGCGGAGCGTTCGGCGCAGCTATCTTTGGCTTTTCAGCAACAGGCGTTGGACTAGTATTGGTAGTTATTGGAATCGCCATTGCATTGCTTATTGAGTTCTTTAAAACCAACGAACTACAGGATTGGCTCGGGCGCTCTCTGTTCGGAACGATGGAGGCAGACAAACGTTACGCCAACTTAGAACAGGAGATGGTGGAGTTTGGGCTGGCGATGAAGTCGCTCGGATATAGAAGGGAAGACGAGGCAAATTCGACTACTGCGCTACCGGCGCACTAAATTATGGACTACACCGGAATTGGACGATTCATTAGATACAAGCTCAATCGGCCGTTGAGCGATGATGAGCGCAGGAATCAGTTGAAGCGAGAGACAAAGGTTAGCGAGGCGCCGCAGGACTGGTTGTCGGTAATCAAGCTCAACAGCACGTGCTTGGAACTGATTGACCGTTGGTATTCGATCAAGGGGTGGTGGACCTGGATGGGAGCAATGATCGCGGCACCTTGTCTTTGGGCAATGGCGACGTTTGGCTTGATGGGGATAGAACGCAGCGATCCTGCAAGTTGGATACTCACTATATTCGTCTTCCTTTTCTCCGGCATTCTTGCGTTCATATCATTATCGATGGTCCGTACAGAGGCGTTTCGACAAACCCACTACCCCGTCCGCCTGAACCGAAAGACACGTCGGGTCTACGCCTATCGTCCCGATGGCTCGATTATCGCCGTCAATTGGGATGATCTTTTCCTGTGCGTGGTGGAGAATGAGCTGACGATGGGCCAGACCAGCTACGACGTGCGCGCCCATGTCTTGGCGGACGACGGCGAGACCGTCGTCGATACGTTTACGCTGGCTTATGCGTATCTGGGTGAGCGGGCCGGATTGATGCGTCTGTGGGAATACATCAGGCGTTACATGGAGGCACCGGACGGTCCGCAGCAGAGCTACAACACGACAGAGATCTGCATGCCCATCAACGGTCGCAAGGAAGGCTTGGTCTTCGGCCTGGTGCGCACGTTCGCCTTGATGGTGAAGTGGCCGGCGCTGCAGCTGCTGGCTTCGCCTCTATGGGCACTGACCACCTGGGGCAGGTGGATCGCGATGGCCACCTGCAAGGTTCCTGTCTGGCCCGCGGAAATTGAGGCCGCCTGCCAGCCCGATCCGGATGACCCGTACCGAAAGGACTGGCGGAGCAATGGCAGGTATGGCTTCAGGGAGCTCGGCTGGCCGGCCATTTGCCTCGTAGTCGGTTCCCTTGTGGTTCTCACCGGTGTCGTCTGGCTCGTCGAATTCATGTGGGGAGCATTCGAGTAAGGCACGCATGGTAGTAGCCGGCCTGGTGCCGCGGTTCCAACTCGATGGCGACCGAGCTCGATACGGTTATCTCCCAAGTGCATGCCAGAGATTCCGGAAGCTAATCGCTACGACGACGATAGGCATGTGATTCATCGATCCAGAGAAGTCCTGCGCACTCGCTCGCGCCCTACTCCACACTCGAACACTCCTCCCACCCCCTGCCGCATAATCAACCGCTCCCCTGAAGAGGTACGCGATGAGCGGCGGCGGTCTTGAACTTGCGGTGGTGTTCCTGCTGGCAGCGGTGATAGCGGTGCCGGTGTTCCGCCGGTTCGGGCTGGGCGCGGTGCTGGGGTATCTCGCTGCGGGCGTTGTGCTGGGGCCGTTTGGTCTGCGGGTCATCCGCGATGCGGAGCCGGTGCTCGCCGCATCCGAGATCGGCGTGGTGATGATGCTGTTCGTGATCGGGCTGGAGCTCTCGCCGTCACGGCTGAAGGTGATGCGCCGTCCGGTGTTCGGGGTCGGCGGGGCGCAGATGCTGATCACCGGCGTGGTGATGGGCGTGCTGGCCACCTTCGCCGGGTTTGGCTGGAAAACGGCGCTGGTGGTCGGCTTGGGGCTGGCGCTCTCTTCCACGGCCGTCGGCTTGCAGCTGTTGTCGGAGCGCAAGGCGCTGGGCAGCGAGCACGGGCGGCTGGCGTTCGCGATCCTGCTGTTCCAGGATCTCACCGCGATCCCTCTGCTGGCGGCGATCCCGCTGCTGGGGAAAGCCAACCTAGTCGCCGAAGGCGGGCTGGGCTGGGACGCGATCGCCAAGGCCGCGTTCGCGATGGCGGCACTGGTGCTGGGCGGGCGGTTCCTGCTGCGCCACCTGTTCCGCTTCGTGGCGCGCTCGCTGATGCCCGAGGTGTTTACCGGCGCGGCCTTGTTGGTCGTGCTTGGATCGGCGCTGCTCATGCAGAGCGCGGGCCTGTCGGCCGGCCTGGGCGCGTTCCTGGCCGGCGTGTTGCTGGCGGATTCGGAGTTCCGTCACGAGCTGGAAGCGCAGATCGAACCCTTCAAGGGTCTGTTGCTCGGGCTGTTCTTCATGGCGGTGGGCATGAGCGTCGACCTCAAACTGGTCGTCGCGGAGCCGGTGCTGATCGAGCTGTTGGTACTGGCCCTGATGGTCGTCAAGTTCGCGATCCTGGTGGTGGTCGGCATCAAGCCGGGCAAGCTGTCGCGGCGCGACGCGTTGCAGTTGGCCAGTGTGCTCGCGGTCGGCGGAGAGTTTGCGTTCGTCGTGTTCGCCGAGGCGGTCAAGGCGGGCCTGCTGGAGGCGGTCATGCGCGATCGCCTGGTGGCCGCGGTGGGCGTGTCCATGGCGCTGACGCCGGTGCTGATGATCGCCGTTGCGCGGATCCTGCGCGGCCGGCCGGTGGCAAGGCCGGAGCCGCCCAAGGAGACGCCGCCCCCCGACGGCCACCCACAGGTGTTGATCGCCGGGTTCGGCCGCTTTGGCCAGATCGTGGCGCGCATGCTGGTCGCGCAGAAAGTGCCCTTCATCGCCATCGAGCACAGTGCCGACCAGGTCGACTTCATGCGCCGGTTCGGCAATCCGCTGTTCTACGGGGACCCGGCCAAGCCGGAGTTGCTGCGCTCGGCCGGCGCGGCTCACGTCAAGGTGTTCGTCATCGCCATCGACGATCCGGAGGGCAGCCTGCAGACGGTGCGGGTGATCCGCCGCCTGTACCCGCAGGCGAAGGTGTATGCGCGGGCCCGCGACCGCCGCCACGCCTGGCAGCTGCGCGATCTGGGCGCATTCAGCCTGCGCGAGATGCTGCACTCCAGCCTCAAGCTGGGCGAGGAGGTGCTGGTCGCTCTCGGGCTACCGCCTTCCGTCGCCCGGGATCACGCGCAACGGTTTCTCGCCCACGACGAACGACTGCTGGAAGCCCAGTACCGCGTCCACGACGATCCGGACGCGGTGCTGGAGGCATCCACGCTGGCACGACGGGAGTTGGAGCAGCTGTTTGATGCCGACCTGGGCGAAGGCGTGCTGGGAGGCATCGCCGCGTCCCGACGCTCGCAGGAGACCCACTGAGGCGCGCGCCAGAACACGCGATTACGCACAAACGAGAACGCCTCTTAGTGTTTCTCGCGCAGAAACCGGGCCATGGAGACGTCGCCCACGGGATGGGCTGAGGTGAACTGCGCGGCGATATCCACGAACCCGCGCATCACCGCGATCTCGCGCGGACTGCGATTCAGTGTGTCGCGCAGGTCGGGATCCGCTCCAGCGCGCAGCAGCCACTTCACCACGCCCAGTAGTCCGTGCAGTGCGGCGAGGTGCAAGGGCCCAAAACCGCGGGCGTCCTGGGCTTCCAGGCTCGCGCCGTTGTCCATCAAGTGCTCCAGACCCGCGATCAGCACTTCCTCATCGGCCTGCGCGCCCTGGTCGGCAGCCGCGCCCAGCAACAGCAGCACGGGCGACGGGCCATCCCCGGTTGCCTGCAGCGCGCCGTCATCGCTCGCCAGCAGCAGCGTGTCCAGCAGCGTGACCAGGCGGGTCCGATCGCGCGTGCCGAAGCCGAACATCGCCGCGCAGTGCAGTCCGGTCCTTCCGGAGTCATCGACAGCATCCGGGTCGGCCCCGGCCGACAGCAGTCGCGCCGCCAGCTCCGGGAAGCCGAGCGCACAGGCAATCATCAAAACGGTGAGGCCGCCCGGCAGGCGTTGCTCGACGTCGGCACCCGCCTCGATCAGGCGATCCACGATGTCCATATGGCGCATGCTCGCGGCGGCCGACAAGGGGGTGGCTCCGGAGCCGGCGGCGAGACCAACGCTGGCGCCGCGTGCCAGCAACAGGTCGACCACGGCGCGATGGCCGCCGCCCGCCGCACGCAGCAACGCACTGCAGCCCTGGCTGTCGACAGCGTCCACCGGCAAGCCCAGGTCAAGCAGCCGTCGGACTGCGTCGGCGTCACCGGCCATGGCCGCAGACGGTAGATCGGACGCCAGCAACCGGCGTCGCGGCAACGGCCAGCCGCGCCAGTCCAGCCAATCGGCCAGGTCACGACGGCCGGAGGCCAGCGCAACTCCCAGCGGCGTTTGCCCGTCGGCGGCAAGCAGGCCCGGCGCGGCGCCGTGCGCGACCAGTTGTTTGAGCATCGCCTCACGGCCGAGTGCGGCGGCAAGATGGAGTGCGCTCATGCCCCGGCTGTCGCGGTCGTCCAGGCCCACGCCCGAATGCACCAGGCGGGTGAACAGCTGCGACCAGCCCAGGCGGACCGACAGCGCCAGCGCGGGGTCGCCGCCGGGAGAGGGAGCAAACGGATCGGCGCCGCGTTCCAGCAGCTCCAGCGCAAGGTGCTCCAAGGAACCATCGCGCTGACCGCGGGTCATGCAGGCGGCGAGGAAGCGGGCAAGTCCGCCCGCACCGGCAGGCGACACTCCGCGCTGCAGCATCACCGTCAGCGATTCCTGCGCGGACGGGCCACTGCCGAGCAGGTTGAACATCGGCGTCGTACCGGTGCCGTCCCGGACTTCCGGATCTGCCCCGCGCGCCAGCAACCACTCGATCTGGCGCGGCGGCAGGGCGCCATCGCCGTCGTGGAAAAGCGCGCCCAACTGACGCGGGCCAAGCAGCGCGGCGACCGTATCCAGGGCATGCTCGCGTCCTTCGTCCAGTCCTTCGCGCAGCAGGGTAATGGGCGCGCGGTCGGCAGGGCCCGCATCATCGGCGCCCGCCACTTGCGATGGCACTGCGTAGGCAGGATCAAACACGGCCACCAGCGACCAGCGGCCGGTTTCCGCGGCACGATCGATCGCCCGTCGCCCGTCTTCATCCCGCACCGCCGGGTCGATCCCCAGATCCAGCAAGCGCTGCACCAGCTCCGGCGGCGTCTGCGGGGCCATGCAGGCAATCATCAATACGTTGCAGCCCTGCCCGTCCGCGGCCGTTGCGGCAGCGGGGTCGGCCGCGTCGAGCAATTGTTCCAGCACAACGGCGTGGCCACCGCGCGCGGCTTCGTGCAGGGCATTGCTCCCGAGGCTGTCGGTTGCCGCGGGATTCGCACCGGCCTTGATCAGCGCTGCGACGATGCTGGCATGGCCCGCGCGTGCGCCCTCGTGCAGGGCAGTACGGCCATCCGCGTTCACCGCATGCACCCGGGCCTTGAGCTTGAGCAACAGTTCCACGCCGGCGGGATCGTCTTCCTCGCCCCCGGCGGCCGCGAGCAGCGCGGGCTGGCCGCCGTCGGGATCCGGATTGGCGCCGCGCTCAAGCAGGAAGCGCGCCAGCCGCCAGTTGCCGGCGATGCACGCGACGCCGAGCGGCGAGAAGCCGTCGTCATTGAGCGCATCGAGCTCGGCCGCCGCATCACGTAGAAGCGCCGCCACGCCGGGGTCTGAGCTGCGCGCGGCGAAGTGCAGCGGCGTGTTGCCCTCCGCGTCGCGGATGCGTGGATCCGCCCCGTTCGCCAGCAGCGTGGTGACCGCGTCGGGTCGGCCGTGCCAGCTGTCGCGGGTCGCCGCCAGCAGCGGCGTCAAACCGGCGTGCATGTGGTTCAGCGCGACACCGGCGGCGATCAGCGCCCGCAGCAGTCGCAAGTCCGGCAACACGGCCGCCAGCACCGCCAAACTGCGCTGGTCACGATCATCCGCGGGCGGCAGTGCGTGCGGATCGGCGCCCTGGGCAATCAGTTCGAGCGCGCGCTCGACCCGGCCACTGCGCGCCGCCTCGTACAGCTGCGGCACCAGTTGGGGATTGATGACGTTCGCCGGTGCCACGTTCGCGAGGGCGACCTCTGCGGGCCCAGGCTCGTCTTCCCCAGGAGTCGACTCGCCGGGCGCGGTCGCCCCCTCGTCTTCAGCCACGATCGCGCCGTCTTCCGGAGGCTTGGCCTCGCCGGTGGGCGGTAGGGAAGAATCGTGGGTGAGCGCGGATTCTTCGATCTCCTCGAGATATTGCAGCGCCTTCGCCGGCTCGACCCGTTGCAGCCAGCCGTGCACTGCCACGGATACCAGCGCCAGCACGACCGACACGATCCAGCGCTGGTGATTCGCAAGCCACTCCGGCCATGCCAATGCAACGATCGATGCCGCGATTGCGCCGATGCCCAGGGCGATCCCAAGACCGCGCCACGCCCCCGGCTCCAGGCCTTCCAAGGCGCGGCGGTGGTCCCCCAGTGCGCCGCCGTCACGCTCCAGGCCCTGCCATACCGGCCAGAAGCGCCACAGCACAATCAGAGCGCCGCCTGCCACCGCACTCAGCGCCAACGCGGCAGGCAGAGAGCCGCTGGCCAGCAGCGCCGACAGCGGCCACGCCAGCAGCAACGCTAACCCGCCAATGGCGACGGTCCAAAGTGCCAGTAGCGGCGCAAGTTCGATCCGCAAATGGGAGGGCGAAAGCGGTGCCGGACGTCGTTGCCGGCGTGCGGCGAGGGCGAGCACCGGCTGGGCAAGCAAACCCCCCACGACGGCCAGCCAGCCACCCAGGCCGGCGAGGCCAATCAGGACAAGACCGGCAGCAGCCAGAACGATCGCAGCGGTCGGAAACCGGGGCTCAGGCATCGGTTCCCCAATCCGAGGTCAGCGGATCCTGACTGACCGGCGGCGGCATCTGAACGTGGAACCCGCGCGTTGCCAGGTCGTTTTGCACCTCATCGGCGTTCCCGCGGGCCAATTGGCGCTTGCCGTCCAGCGTCACTTCCAGCACCAGGGCAAACGGCTGCAGCGCCTTGTGCACGGATTCGGACAGGCACTCGAAGTCGTCGCGGGTGGCGAGAAAAACGTAGGCGCCCTCCTTGCGGAGGCTCTTGTAGACGTAGGCGTGCATGGGCGGCGACAGAAAACGCACCGGGGCGGGCGATGGTTCAAGCATACCGACAACCCGCCCCGCAACGTACACACCATGCGCGCGCGCGAGCCCCTATGAGCACTACGGGCATGACCGAAGACCCGTGCGAGCGCGCTGCACCGCCGGTACGCTGGCCCGGCTGATCCCCACACTTCACCCTGCCGGTCCCGCCCATGCGACTTTCCTCCTTTGCCCTTGCACTTGCCCTCGGGTTCCTGACCTCCCACGCCGCGGCCCAGCCGGCGGCCGGCAACGGAACCCCGATCACCCTGGACCAGGCGATGGCCGACCCGGACTGGATCGGTCCGCCGGTGGAACAGGCGTGGTGGGCCTGGGACGGGCGCAACGTGCAGTACAACCTCAAGCGCGACGGCGAACTGATCCGCGACACGTGGCAAGTTGCCATCAGCGGTGGTAGCCCGACCTTGGTGGACGAAAGCAGTCGCGCCCAGCTCGATGCCGCCGATCCGGTATTCGACGCCCGCCGCACGCGCGCCGCCTTTGTCCGCAACGGCGACATCTTCGTGCGCGATCTGCGCAGCGGTGCGCTGACCCAGGTCACCCGCAGCGAGGAGGCCGAATCGCGTCCGCAGTGGAGCCGCGACGGCAACCTGGTGTTCCGCGCCGGCAATGACTGGTACCAGTGGCGCGCCGGCCAGGGCACCAGCCAGGCTGCAGTACTCAAGGCCGAGAAGGATCCCGCCGCCCAGCCCAAGGATGATGACCTGCGCGATCGCCAGTTGCGCCTGATCCAGACCCTCGCCGACGACCGCGCCAAGCGTGAGGCAGCGCGCAAGCAGAACCTCGCCTGGCAGGCTGCCGATCCGACCCGCGCGCCCATCGCCACCTATATGGGCGATGACCTGCGCATCGTCGATACCGCGCTATCGCCGGACGCGCGCTGGCTGCTGGTGGTCACCGAGCCCAAGAGCGCCGAGAACGGCCAGGCCGGCAAGATGCCCAAGTATGTGACCGAATCGGGCTACGAGGAGTTCGAGGAAGCCCGCACCCGCGTCGGCCGCAAGGCGCCGCAGGGCCAGCGGCTGTGGCTGGTGGATGTCGCCGGCGGGACCCGTTCGGAGCTCTCGTTGAACGCGTTGCCCGGCATCGGCAAGGACCCACTGGCGGACCTGCGCGCGAAAGCCAAACTGAAGGCGCTGGACGGCAACCGCGATGTGCGGGTGGAGTCGGAGGGCGGCCGGCGGCCGGCCATCCACTGGCGCGATGACGGCAGCACCGCGGCGGTGCTGCTGCGCGCGGTGGACAACAAGGACCGCTGGATCGCCACGGTCACCCCGACCCGCGGCCGGGTGGAGTCGGCCGCGCTGAGCGTGCGCCACCACCTGCATGACGATGCGTGGATCAACTGGGGCTTCAACGATTTCGGCTGGACCCCCGACGGCGCGCTCTGGCTGTTGTCGGAGCAGAGCGGCTACTCGCACCTGTACCTGGCCGACGGCAACGCCGCGCCGCGCGCGCTGACCTCCGGTAGATGGGAAGTCTCCTCGCCGGTGCTGGGCGCGGACGGCACCACGTTCTATTTCACCTGCAACCGCCAGCGCCCGGGCGACTACGAGGTCTGCGCGGTTGACCGCAGCGGCAACGTGCGCGAGATCACCGCTCTGGACGGCGTGGAGAACTTCGCCCTCTCGCCGGACGGCGGGAAAGTGCTGGTGCGCTATTCCGCCAGCTACCTGCCGCCGCAGCTTGCCGTGGTGGATGCCGGCGGCGGCGAGGGGACTGCGCTGACCGACACCCGCACGCCGGAGTTCAAGGCGCGCCAATGGATCCAGCCCGAGATGGTGCAGATCCCGTCCAGCGACGGCGCCGGCCCGATCTGGGGCAAGTTCTACGGCCCGGCCACGATGGAGCCCGGCCGCAAGTATCCCGTGGTGATGTTCGTCCACGGCGCCGGCTACCTGCAGAACGTGCATGACCGCTACCCGGTCTACTTCCGCGAGCAGATGTTCCACAACCTGCTGGTGCAGCGCGGCTACGTCGTCCTGGATCTGGACTACCGCGGGTCGGAGGGCTACGGCCGCGACTGGCGCACCGCCATCTACCGCCGCATGGGCACCCCGGAGCTGCAGGATTACCTGGACGGCCTGGCCTGGCTGGGCGCCAACAAGCAGGCCGATGTCGACCGCGCCGGCATCTACGGCGGCAGCTACGGCGGCTTCATGACCTTCATGGCGCTGTTCAAGCAGCCCGGCGTCTTCAAGGCCGGCGCCGCCCTGCGCCCGGTTACCGACTGGTCGCAGTACAACCACGAGTACACCTCCAACATCCTCAACACCCCGGAGCTGGATCCCGAGGCGTATCTCGCGTCGTCCCCGATCGAGTTTGCCGATGGCCTCCAGGACCACCTGCTGATTGCCCACGGGATGATGGACAACAACGTCTTCTACAAGGACTCGGTGATGCTCGCCCAGCGCCTGATCGAACTGCGCAAGGACAAGTGGGAGCTGGCGTCCTACCCGCTGGAGCGCCACGGCTTCGTCCACGCCGACAGCTGGTATGACGAGTACCGGCGGATCCTGGATCTGTTCGAGGACACGCTGAAAGACCCGTCCGCCGTACGCTGAGAAACCTGTGCGCCGCCGCCGACCGGGTCGGCGCGCGCGGCGGTGATCGGGGTACCATCACCGCGTCACCGCTACGCAATGGATTGCATATGTTCGACCAGGAAGAGCTGCTCGCGCCCATCCCCGGTGCGGATCCCGTCGGCGAGGACCTCTCGTTCTCGCTGGAATACGACGCCATCCAGGAAGCGCGCCGCGCCGACGACCCGTCGCTGGAGCAGGGTGAGTGGATCACCGACCTCAAGGTGGCCGACTGGGCGGCGGTGGAGCGCATGTGCGCCAAGTTGTTGCGCGAGCGCAGCAAGGACCTGCGCCTGGCGGTGTGGTGGTCGGAGGCACAAACCCGCAACCACGGATTTGCCGGCCTCGCCCGCGGCTACCGGCTGGTCGCCGGTCTGTGCGACCGCTATTGGGATGACGTCCACCCGCAGGTCGAGGACGACGACCTGGAGCAGCGCATCGGCAACCTGGGCTGGTTGATCACCCACTCCGGCCAATGGCTGCGCGACCTGCCGCTGACCCACGCACCGCAGGGCCGTTTCAGCCTGGCGGACTTTGAATCCGCACGCCTGCCGCGCAGCGATGACGACGACCGGCCGTCGCCGGAGACGCTGGAATCCGCGCGTCGCAACACGCCGCACGAGTTCTATGTCCGCCTCGCCGAACTCGCGCCGGACTGCCTGACCGCGCTGGCCGAACTGGAGCGCGCGATCGACGAGTGCCTGGGCCATGACGGCCCCAGCTTCACCGCCCTGCGCGACCAGCTCGAGCATCTGCAGGCCACCACGCAGCGTTTCGCCCGCGAGGCCGGCGTGCTGGTGGGCGGCCATGATCCGGAGCCGGACCAGACCGACACGACCGTGCCCGCGCCCGGGACTCCCGCACCGCGCGCGGCGGCGCTGGGCAACGAGACCGTGGCCTCGCGCAAGGAGGCGATCGCGCAGTTGCGCCGGGTCGCCGAGTTCTTCCGCCGTACCGAGCCGCACAGCCCGGTTGCCTACCTGGCCGACAAGGCCGCGCGCTGGGGCGAGATGCCACTGCACGTGTGGCTGAAGCGGGTGATCAAGGACGATGACACGCTGACGCGGATGGAAGAGATGCTCGACGTCGCCGATCCGGTGGATTCGGACTGAGCGGAAACCCCAAGCCCATGGATGAGTCAGCGCCTGCTCCCGGCTAGACTGGGCCGATGAAAATCGCCAGCTGGAACGTCAATTCGCTGAATGTCCGCCTCCCGCACCTGCAACAGTGGCTGGAGTCGTTCGCGCCCGCCGTGGTCGGCCTGCAGGAAACCAAGCTCGAAGACGACCGCTTCCCCGATACGGCGCTCGCCGAGTTGGGTTATCGCAGCGTCTTCAGTGGCCAGAAAACGTACAACGGCGTGGCCATCGTTTCCCGGTCACCCGCCACCGACGTCCAGATCGGCATTCCCGGATTCGTCGACGAGCAGCAGCGCGTGATCGCCGCGACGGTCGAGGGCGTGCGCATCATCAATCTCTACGTGGTCAACGGCCAGGACGTCGGCACCGACAAATACGCCTACAAACTGCGCTGGCTGGAAGCGGTGCACGGCTGGATCGCATCGGAACTTCAGGCGCATCCGGATCTGGTCGTCATGGGCGATTTCAACATCGCTCCCGACGACCGCGACGTCCACGATCCCGAGGTGTGGAACGACCAGCACATCCTGACTTCCACCGCCGAGCGCGCGGCATTACAAGGTCTGCTCGACCTCGGCCTGCACGATGCTTTCCGCTTGCACCACGAGGAGGGCGGGATCTTCAGCTGGTGGGACTATCGCCAGGCGGCGTTCCGGCGGGACATGGGACTGCGCATCGATCTGACCCTGATATCCGATGCGCTCAAGACGCGGTGCGTCGATGCGGGCATCGACCGCGAGCCGCGCACGTGGGAGCGCCCGAGTGACCACACGCCTGCCTGGGTGCAGTTGCGCTGAGCCAGCGCCGCGCGGGTAATCGGGCAGGCAAAAAAATGGCCCGGCAATGCCGGGCCATTTCCATCTCGGCGCATCAATGCGCCAATATCACTTCAACCTGGACTCAGCGCGGACGACCGCGACGGAACAGATTGACGATTGCCAGCAGCACGATCGCGCCAACCAGCGAAACCAGGATGCTCGGGATACTGATGCCGGCATCGTTGATGCTGCCGCCGGCAATGCCCAGCATGCCAGCAAGCCAGCCGCCGATAAACGCACCGATAATGCCGACCACGACGTTCAGGATGATGCCCTGCTGACCGTCGGTCTTCATGATCATGCTGGCGATCCAGCCAATGATGCCGCCCATAATCAACCAGATAATAATGCCCATACGTATTTCTCCTTAGTTCCATCAGAGGTTTGTAAGTGCTCCCCTGAGTGGGGGCGCTTGCAGTCTGTACAGGGGAGCGTGACGACGACGTAGCGGTTTTCCTACGCGGAAAAAATATCCAGCAGGCTCTGGCGGGGGATCTTGCCGGTGGCGTTGCGCGGCAGACGGGCAACAAAACGGACCCGGCGCGGCAGGAATACCGGGTCACAGCGACCGCGCATGAGTTGCATCAATGACGGCTCATCCATGCCCGGTGCCACCACGACTGCCGCAATCCGGCGCACGCCGCCTTTCTCCGCTTCGAGTTGCACGATCACCCCATCCTCGACCCCTGGCACGCCCAGCAGCACGCGGGTCAGGTCCCCCAGCGATGCGTGTTTACCGGCGATCTCAAGCAGGTCGGCGTGTCGACCACGCAGGAGAAACCGGCCGTCGGCTTGCAGCTCCACCACATCGGCCAGCACCACCGGATGGTCGAGATGGGCTGCCGACACCCGGGTACCGTCGGGCTGTGGCGCCAAGCAGACGCCGGGCAACGGAGTCCACGCCGATTCCACCGCTGTGCGTCGCCGGGCGATGACACAGGTTTCGGTGGACCCGAAGAGCTCGCGGACGTGGCAGTGGTAACGCTGTTCGGCCTCGGCAGCCAGTTCGGGAGGCAGCGGCGCGGTGGAGCAGACGATGCCGGCCAGCGGTGGCATCGCCACGCCGGACTGCAACAGCGCACGCAGGTGCACCGGGCTGGTCACCAGCAGGGGCGGCGTCGCGGCATCGTGCGCCGCGAGCGCAATATCGGCGGGAAAGAACGGGCGGCTGCCATGCACGGCCACGGGGCCCAGCAACGGCAACAGGACGGACATCTCCATCCCGTACATGTGCTGCGAGGGCACCGTTGCCAGCACCGGCGTGGTGAAATCCGCGGCTCCGCTCCCCAGAAGCCCGGTCAGCGCGGCGAGGTTCTGTCCGGTCCCGGCCGTGAACGCCCGCCAGCGCTTGGGCGTGGCGGTGGGCTGGCCGGTGCTGCCGGAGGTGAAGCCGATGGCGACCAGCGCCTCGGCGGCGATCAACGGTATCTCCCCGTCGCGCCGGGGCAGTACCTGCGGGAGTTCGTGGAAACCGGCGCCGGGATCTTTGGCGGCGTCCATCTCGACGATGCAGTAGCT
>Ga0098068_1000511_pt1 | contig 15160 bp, 21 predicted proteins | sample 26BtaG_FD_75059 | JGI IMG/M metagenome (GOLD analysis project Ga0098068, IMG submission 75059) | Marine viral communities from Cariaco Basin, Caribbean Sea - 26B_WHOI_OMZ_CsCl | ecosystem: Environmental > Aquatic > Marine > Oceanic | place: Caribbean Sea: Cariaco Basin | collected 2014-11-09 | reverse complement strand
GCCTGTGGTGTAACACTATGGGTTGTCAATAATTCATAAGTAAAAAGGGGGGTAAAGTGGTAACTGAAACGCCTAGAAAAAGAAGGGTGAAAAAGCAAGTCACCCGACAACTCAAGTCTGTAAGCCCTGCTGAAGCTGCCAGGATAGCCGATGAATTAAAGGCTGAAGCTGAGAAGGTAGTAGAGGCACAACCTACCGAGAGAGTTCCCGGTTCTACTGTTCAGGGAGTGAAGGTAACTTACAATATGTCTGACTTGAAAGAAATCTACGGATTATGTTCCTTCACACCGATGGAGACTCTGCCCTTGAACTGTCAGGGAGTGAGGCTTCAAGCTATAGCCGGTGTCGAACTGGTAGACGTTCCCATTTGTTTCAAGACTATCTATGAGAACCACATGAGGGAACAGATTGCAGCTGGTAAAATGTCACACCTTGAAGGCATGGGCTTTGAAAGCACAGTAGAGCTTGGTGCTGGTGCTTTACCCCCCATGTAACAGTTTAATAAAATACCAGTATTCGCCCAAAGATTTGCATACGGAGGTGCAAAATGAATAACATCAAAAAAGGTGGTTCTCGCACCAGTGTAGATTTCGTTACTGAACGCATATTCCGTTTTCAGGATGTGGGTGTAGTTCCTACAGATGGTGTTCAGTATTCCTCAATAGCAACATTCGGTACTACTGCTGTCAATATCATTCAGGAAAAGTTCGATCCTGGTTTCTCTATGAGAGCCAAACTAATCGAGGTTGCTCTGGCTCAGAGATTTACTGGATTGAATGGTAGCTTCGTAGCCAGTATCAACTATTACTGGACAGCGCAATCTAAGGATTTCGCTGTTCCTTCTGCCGGTAATATTACGGCTGGTTCACTCGGTCCTATAAACATCTCAGGAACTTATGCCAAAGCAGTAGGCACTAACACTACTTCTGATGATGTATTCAGTGGTTATATACCGGTGGCCAGTTTACCTTACTTCCCTTGTGAGTTCACACTTGTAGCCATCAATCCGAACAGGGCTGCTGGTGTTGAGGGCAAAGTAAAGAACAGTTCATATATCAGAGTAATTGGTGAAGTGATACCGGGAACTTAGTAATGAAGAGTGCAATAATAGATGTAGCTAATCCGAAATTATTATTTGAGCCACCACCATTAGGTACAGTATTGTATTTCAATGGCTTGCCTGGACATGGAGATACTGTTAAAGATAAAAGCCCATATTGTAATAACGGAACAAGGGTAGGAGCATCTTGGAGAAGGCATGAGAATGGTATATGGTATCTTTATTTCGATGGAATAGATGATAAAGTTACTACTGGTAAGGAGTTACCACACTCAGGTAGTTTCACTATTGTTATATGGATAAAGAACGATGCTGCTGTAGTTTCTTTAGAAAGACCTTGCGGAAAGGTATTGGGTAATGGAGTAGATATTGCCTATCAGTTTTACAGCCATGATGCGCCATTCCTCTGTTTGGAGGGAGATTTGTCTGGCGTTAGGCGTATTGATGAATTTCCCAATGACAGATTGACTTGGACAAGATTAGCTTGGATAAATGATTCGGGCATAAATCGCATATCAGTCAACGGATCGATAAGCAACACTAGAACAGTAGCAACAGGACCATCTTATGGTGGTGCAGTAGCAAACTTCACAGCAGCCTTCACTTCTACTGGTGGTGAGTTATGGGAGATTGGTGGAGAACGTAATGGTGCGAGATTTTATAATGGGAATCTAGGATTACATTATATTCTACTTAGGGCAATAGATGAAAGGGAAGATTTTAAGTTATTTGAAAAAGAAAGACGTCTATATAATATTTGGCTTTGAAGGTTTGCCCTGTGATGAATGGAAGGATATTTGACATTACCTTTTTCTATGTTAAAATAGAGTAGATAGCACTTGAGGAGGTTGAAACTCAAGGTTGGGATGAATTTGATGCAATGGCAAGTTTTCAGAAAGAAAAACATTTACTTGGAGTTTGGTAATGGCAGGAACTAGAATACAGTTAGATTTATTCATACCAGATATGACACCGCAAGAATTGAAAGAGAATTACCCACTAGCCGTTTCTGAGATTAAACGGCTAGTGGGGAAAGCTCGGAAGTTGAATGAGGGTGCAGATAATGAAGAAGATACTGTTAGAGCGCAGTATCATATTTGTCGGCATGATGAAGGCTTGCCCTGTGATGAATGGACAGATATTTGACATTACCTTTTTCTATGTTAAAATAGGGTAGATGGGATGTGGTGGTTGAAAGGACAAACGAGTGAAAGTTTTAATCGTAAGCCCTTTCGGATTCGCAATAAATGAACAAACGAGATATTCAGGCATAGAGCAGTTAGCCTATGCCTTTTCTTATGAGTTAAACAGGCTAGGGCATGAAGTCGGTATCATCGGCCATGGAGATAGCAAGTATCCCGATGGAGTAACACACTATTCCTATATACCACAAGAAGAGGATATATTTCTCAGGGCTGAGATTCAAGCCTTTCTAAAGTATCAGCGTTTTATCTATGACTATGACGTTGTTCACGACTTCTCACACCAACACATAGCATCTCGATATATCTCTAATCTCCCTTCTCTCAATATCTTTTGGCACGCTCCGGCATTACAGCAATACATTAAAGCACCATACAATATCATTGCTCTATCCCAATGGGCTAGTCGGGAGTTCAAGCGAGTATATAGACAGGAGGCTCTTTACCAGCCCTCAATAGCCCTTGACGTTGAAAAGTATAGGTTATCCCCTAGACACCGAAACAATAGGTTTCTTACGCTTGGTAGAATGGCAGAGGAGAAGGGAAATCTTAATGCCCTATTGATATGTTCTGACGTTGGGAAGCCACTTGATATAGTAGGTGCTGACTCTGATGCTGATTATAAGGCTCGTATAATAGAGAACTGTGATGGTAAGGTTATACGATTCTTGGGTGAAGTGTCTGACGAAAAGAAGGTGAAACTCTTACAGACTAACAAGGCATTGATTTATGCAACTACTCATCCAGAAGTGACTAATCATAAGTGCCAGGAAGCAATGTTGTCTGGTATGCCAGTTATAGTATCTGATGTTGGTGCTGCCTCAGAGATAGTGACTCATGGGGTCAATGGTTATCTCTGTAGAACTGTGCCTGATTTCGTATGGGCATTGCACAATGTAGACAAACTTGAACCTAATAAGTTATATGATGAAACTAGGGATAGGTGGTCTATTGAGTCAATCGTGGGCAACTATATTCCTTTGTATGAGGAAGTTTCTAAGGGTAGGCGCTGGTAATGGAATACGAAGAGGAATATTTTACCAAGACAGGATATGCTACAGGCTATTGGGATTTTGAGCATCATAAAGATACTGAAGGTCATGTCTGTATGAAGAGTCCTACATGGTGGATGGATATAATACCAGACTATACATGGCTATTTATAGGAGACTCAGGAAGCCAAGACGATAACAAGTGGTTTTATAAGGGGTGAGTAATGATTTGCAGATGTTTTTCATGTGGAAAGGATCTTGATTGTTCTAAGAGTGGGGAATGTTGGTCTGATAACCCAAATGCGTTGACTCATTCCCATCTAGGCGGAATAGAATGTCGAGATTGCTATTCTAAGACGCACCCATTCTGTAGAAAGTGTGATAAACCAATGGATAATAAATGGATATATTGTTCTCATTGTGGTGAGCCAGTAAAGAGGTTGATAGAGGGATGAAGATACTATTAGTTAGCCCATTGGAGATGCCTTATACTAAGGATGCTCGATACACAGGCTTAGAGAGGCTTGTGGTAGAGTTCGCTACCGAGCTTGTTAAAGAGCATGAAGTGACTGTTCTATGCCATAAAGATACTTGGCTACCAGATGATGCTGAGATGATGCCCTGCGCTGGCTATGTCAATAATGACAGGACTATCCATGCCGAGCAGACAGCCTTTCAGCAATGGCAACATAAGTTCTATGACTTCGATGTTATTTGGGATATAAGCCATCTCCACTTGATAGCTAGGTATATGAGCAATATGCCAACTGCCAATGTGTTTCATCCTGCACCGGTCTATTACAAATACCAGAAAGCACCTTACAACCTTGTGTCATGGTCTAAGTGGGGTGTTCAGGCAATATGGACAGTCTACAAACAGAAGTCAGTCTATCAGGAAACCATAGCCATTGACCCTGAAGTATATAAGCCAGTAGGTAAGAGGGGTGACAGGCTACTCACAATAGGCAGGATGCACCCTGAAAAGGGCAATCTCAATGCCGTTATGTTGTGTCGGGAGTTAGGTCTACCACTAGATGTAGTGGGTGGTAGGGGTTCTGAAGCCACAGAGAATAAACCCTTAACAGATTATGAACAGGGAATTTTGGATCTCTGTGATGGCAAATTGATTAGTTTTATCGGTGAAGCAACAGATGATGAAAAGATTAAATTGATGCAATCCTGTAGGGCTTTGCTGTATTACACAGACCACATTGAGATTACTTCTCATAAGGTTCAAGAGGCTTTACTATGCGGAAGTCCTGTAATAATCCCGAGACTTGGGGGATTGCCTGAGATTATAACAGATGGTGTTGATGGTTATGCCTGTAATGAGCATGAAGAATATGTAGAGGCTGTCAAGAATATAGATAACCTTCAACCAGAATTAACTCGTCCTTCAGTAGTCAAGAAGTATTGTCGGGAGAATGTTGTTAGAGACTACGTTAAATTATTTAAGGAGGTAGCCAACGGCAAGAGATGGAAATAAATTATAATCCTCTTCTGGAAACAACATACATGGTAGGTAGTATCGGGTCTATTGAACAATACGAAAAAGAACAGGCTGAGTATTATGAGCAGATTAGGGCAGATTCACGTTATCCTCAATGGTTAAGAGAATCTATACATCACAAACTTCAAAAAGAGATTAATCGTGAAACTGAAACATTTGAAGAACGTCGTAGCCGTATTCAAATCAAACAAGATATACTTGATGATACAAGACTAACGGAACAACGAGAAATAGAAGGTTTATTCGATATTGATGGTAAGCAAGTTAAAGAAGGAGACATTATTGAATATTTCCATGAATATTTTGCATATGCAGCAGGAGATAAGAAAGGAGTTCTTTATGGAGTTATTAGATGGAATAATATAGCTTTAACTTACGAACCTATTTTATCCGGTGAACAATATGATGCAAACTCATTTGCGTATGTTTGCAAATCTCAAGAATTGGAACATTCATTTTTCAAAGTGCTTGGCAATGTAAAGGAAAGCCCTGAGATTATTTTAGGTTTGAACATAATACAGGAAGTGAAGTCGTGTTAGATTTAGTTCTTGTAAGTCTGCCCGATTGGGTATCTGCTAACCCCAAGATGTATTTCCCTCTATCCTTATTATATGTAGGGGCTATGGCTCACAAAGAGGGATACAAGGTGCGTATAGTGGATTTCAGGGATAGGGCTGGTCAACTGCCGGAAGCAAGATACTATGGCTTTACTTCAGCTACCCCTCAAATATCGGTGGCCAAAGAGTTAGCAATATCGGCCAAGACACAGTATCCCAATGCCAAGACGGTCATAGGTGGTGCTCATGCTTCTCTATTGCCTGGGGATTGTCTTGGATTCTTTGACCACATAGTAAAGGGTGAAGGTGAATATGCCATACTCGATATACTCAAAGGCAAAGGTAATACATTCATGCAGATGCCGAGAATCCTGAACCTTGATGATGTTCCCTTTCCTGCTTGGGATATGATAGCCGATCCTTTCAGTGAGACTTTGTTTCCCGGTGAAAGGTATGGAACTGGCGAAAAGGCTATGACTATAATAGGTAGTCGTGGTTGCCCATATAGTTGCTCTTTTTGCGGAAATATCCATCAAGTTCCGGTAATTTACCGAAGTTCCGAAAATATAGTTGAAGAACTGAAAGAACTCCAACACAGAGGCATAAGACATTTCAGGTTTGAGGATGATAACTTTACAGTCCACCCTAACTTTACCAGATTGTGTCTCGAAGTAGGTAAGTTGGGTATTCGATATAAATGCCACACTAGGTCTAAGCTCTTAACCGAGAACATGGCTCGATTGATGAAAGAGTCGGGCTGTGAGGAATGTGGTTTAGGTGTAGAGAGTGCTGATAATAAGGTTCTTGTGCTGAACAATAAGAAGGAACTGGCAGAGGACCACAAACAGGCTATTGAGATATTGCATTTAGTAGGATTGAGGGCTAAGACATACTTTGTGGCCGGTTTACCGGGAGAGGACAACAACACACTTTATGAGAATATGAAGTTCATAAAGGAGACAAAGCCGGATAAGTGGACACTATCTACCTTCACACCTTATCCCGGATGTCCTGTTTATGATGACCCTGCGAAGTATGGAATCAAGATAATAGACGAGAACTTTGCTAATTGGTGGAACTATGTGCCTGACCACTTCAACCATATAATCAAAGGGCAAACAGCAGCAGACCTATGGCAAAGGTATGTGCAGTTCTATGAATTTCTAAAAGGAGAAGAGTGGAGATGAAGGAAGAGGAAGCCCCTAGAGAAATGAAGATAGGCTTATGGGGTTCTTATGGTCATGGGCTTATCTCCGATGACATTCTCTACAAGGCTTTGAAGGATGAGATAGAAAGCCAAGACTCAAGGATTGAATGTTATATAGCATCTCAAAGAACCTACAAGCCTGACTTCGTTATCATAGGTGGTGGCACAATACTTGGCACTCCATTGAGAGACTTCCATCCTACTTGTAAATGGGGTGTATTCGGTGCTGGATTCAGAGACAGAAATCATTTGGAGAAATTGGATAAGGCTGAGTTTGTCCGAGTTAGAGGTAGACATACAGCCAATATGCTTTTCGAGCAAGGTATAAGGTCAGAGGTAGTGGGCGACCCTATCTGCCTGAAAGTCTATACCGCAAATAAGGTTTGGATAGTCATGTTCCCGAGAGAATTACAAAAGGAGTGGGATATTTACCATGAAACAAAATGAAGTTACTTATGAAGTTCCCGAACAGCCAAGACAGTTGAGGCTCGATACAACTACAAGATGCAACGCCATATGTATGTCATGCCATAGGCACAACAGCACCCGAGTAGGTGAAATGGATGGTGGATTGTTAGTCAAGATACTCGATGATGTAAAGAGATGGAATATTCCCTTAACTGAGATAATCCCAGTGAACTATGGTGAATTCTTCCTGAATGATAACTGGCTATGGATACTCAAGATGATAGAGAGCAAGTTGCCTAACACCAAGATAGTAATACCCACCAATGGCTCTCTGCTCAATGAAGAGGTATTGAAAGGATTGGCTGAAATCAAGACACTCCATGTAATCAATCTGAGTGTCAATGCCTTCTTTGAGGATACCTACAAGAAGTTCACCGGGTTGAATCCTGATATTCTCAATGGGATGCCCAATATGGTAAGGGCTATCAAGGCTCTCAGACCTGATGTAACAGTATGGGCTTCGATGGTTTTTTCACCACAATATATGTCAGACCTTGAAAGGGATTACTTCGTAGCCTTTTGGCATGAGCAACAGGCAGCACCTCAGTTACTTACTGCTTCCTCTGCCAACAGGAGCAACATGAAGTTGATACAAAGGATAGCACCATGCCGGTCAATCTTCTCTGATATAGTGGTGGGCTATGATGGCAAGCTGAGTTCTTGTTGTTGGGATGCTGATTTCACGTTAGACTTAGGGCATTACAGTGGAGACTTGAGGAAAGATTGGCAGAATGAGGAATTAACCAAGCTGAGAGAAAAACATAATCGGCATAAGCGGTCAAGCATAGGACTCTGTAAGAAATGTAGTTTTGCTTGAGGTTAATATGGGAACGGCTTTAATAATTATAGGAACATGGCTACTATCAGATGGCATATATAGTATTCACCTTTACATCAATGCTCCCAGTTATGAAGGTAGTTTGAGACAGACTTTTAAGCGTGACCATTGGATAAGGCTAATACGAATATTTATGGCAGTTTTTATTATAATAGCAGGAGTATTATGCAGATAACAGTTAAACAAGAAGATACTCAAACAGCGCATCTACACGGTGGAGAATATACAACTTGTGAGTTAGTCGTTATAGTGGACTCCACACTACCTTATTGTTATCAGCAAGCCCATGTCTGCCATGCTGTAATAGAAAACTACTTTCCTTGGATGACCCATGATATGATAGAAGATTTAGTTCGGCTCTTGATGGAAGGGTTGGAACAATTAAGGGGTGAATATGGAAGTCATAGAGAAAATAGTTGAATACAAAAGACCTGATGAGTTCTACATATACCCGATTGGTGATATTCATATAGGTAGTATTCACTGTGCAGAAAATGACATCAAGGAAAAGATAAGAGAGATAGCCCACCAGAAAAATGCCTACATCATCGGTATGGGTGATTATGCCGAGTGTATAGTGAAGGATGACAAGCGATTCGATATGATGGGGTTATCTGGATGGGTGACTAAAGATAACATCATTGAATCTCAGAGGGAGAGGGTAGTGGAATTATTCAAGCCAGTAAGACACAAGATTATAGCTTTGCTCACTGGAAACCATGAGGAATCCATACATACTAGCTACCAATATGACTTCACACGGAATATTTGCAAGGACTTAGGTGTTTTGTATGGTGGATATGCTGCATTTATTTTGTTGCTTTTCAAGAGGCTGAACAAAACAGAAACACCACCAAGTAGGTTATTCAAGGTTCACGCATGGCATGGTGCAGGGGCAGCACAGACAGAGGGTGCAAGGTTAATGAGGTTAATGAGATTGGTCAATGAAGCCTATGCCCATGTCTATCTGATGGGGCATCTTCACGCTATGACACAGCACACACCTGACAGGCTAGAGTGTATCAGCAAAAGGATCAAGAGTACCAAATTGGCAGCTACTATTACGGGGTCATGGCTCAAAACATATACGCAACCGAAGGAAGGCGAGAACATAGGGATAAGCTATGCCGAGAAGCAGGGTTACAAGCCAAGTAGGATAGGCTGTCCGTGTATCAAGATAGTGCCTGATAAGAACACATTTACTATTGAGTCATAAGGAGTAATTCATGCAAACGATAGGCGTAGCCATAATCACATATAACGAGACTGAATCAATCAAGGAATGTATCGAGAGTTTTGAAGAGGATGTTGACCAGATAGTAGTAGCCATTCAGGATAACACACCACAGGAAACTATTGATGCTATCAAGTCGGCATCTCCCAAAGTGGGGATTTATAACTTCGGTCCCTGGATTGATGACTTCGCTGCGAAGAGAAACTTCAGCTTCAGTCACCTTACTACCGATTGGCTGATGTGGGTAGATTCGGATGATATTATTTATCAACCTGAGAACCTTAGAAAACTGGCAGAGAACGCACAGCCCGAAGTAGGTGGTATATGGTTTCCCTATCATTATTCCATTGATGAGTTCGGTAATCTCACTACTCTGTACGAGCGTGAACGCCTACTCAGAAGGTCTTGTGGCTGGATATGGAAAGGTAGATTGCATGAGACTGTATCTCCGTTAATCCCTACTCAGTATGTCAGAAGTGATGAAGTGATAATCCTACATCGGCACAGAACTGGTGTTGACAGAGGGGTAAGAAACTTCACCATACTCAACAAGATGCTCAAGGAGACTCCTGAAGATAAGAGGGTATGGCTATACTTAGGACACCAGAACTTTGCCGGACAGCATTGGACTGAGGCAGCACAGTGGTATCTTAAATTTGGCTCTGACGAAGGTGCTATACTCCTAGAGAGATACCAGGCTCTATGCTATGCTTGTAAAGCTCTGAGGGAATTGAATGATAAACAGGCTATTGAGGTAGCATTGATGTGTATTGACCTATTTCCTCAGTATAAGGATGGCTATGTGGAGCTTGCCTTTTCCTATCTAAAGAACGGACAACTCGATAAGGCCATTCACTTTGCAAAACTATCTCAGAATAAGGAACTGATGACCGAACCACCAGCTATCATATTCATCAATCCTTTGGAGTATTCCTTTAATACACTAGCCATACTTGCTGAGTGTCACCTGAAGAAGATGGAACTTAATGAGGCTCTTAACTACCTTAGTCAAGCGTATCAGATTAGACCAACCCGAGAGAATGAGTATCATCTAAGGCTGATAGAAAACGAAATCAAGAAGAACAGAGTAGATGAGGCTATCAAGTTACTAGCTGTGCATCTACTAGATAACAAAGAGATAACGAAACTAAATCATCTGGTACAGGCTACCCCTTGGTGGTGGAGAGATACAGAGGAGTTCCCGACTCTGGTTGCTGGTGTGGATCATCACAACCAGCAGATTGAGAATAAACCGGAACTGGTAGACTTAGGTAAGGGTAAGGCTATCATCAATATAGATAGGTGTATCAATCCAGAGGTATTCTTGGAACAGGCAGACCAGAACTTTGAACATATCACAGTTACATCTTCAAGGGTACAGGATAATGTAGACCAGTTCAATATCATGGCTTTCAGCGATATGGAGAGATTGATTACATCGAAAGATGGTCGGCACATTATTAACTTCCAAGAGGATGATAAGAGGATATGGGCTGAGTATGACTTCAAGAAACCTACCGATATGTTGATTCGCCTGTTTCTTGGTAAGGGATTGGAACATTGGAATCCCAAAACAATAAGAGAGATAGGTTGTGGGGGATCAGAAACGTGGGCTGCTGAAACAACTTATGAATTGGAGAAACTGAACAACCATTGTATCCTCTATGCAATGGACAAGCAAATATGGGATGGTGTCTATTACAGACCGACAGAGTTATACAATGCTCAATCATCCCCATGCAACCTTTTCATATCTTCCCGGAATCCCGATGTATTCTATGAGGCTATCCCGGCACAGCAGAAATGGCTATGGTGTCACGATATTCACTGTTGGGATAGGCTGACTCCTGATGTGGCCAAAGAGCTTGACTGTATAGTGGGATTATCCCACTGGCATATAGAACACCTGAAGAGGACATACCCATTCCTGAAGGATTGTGAGGTCATAGACCTTGATGACCAGGAAAAGACCTATGATGACTTATGGACTCCAGCCACGTTCTTTGAGGACACCACTTGCTACAGGTTGCCGAAGATGGCTGTTATAGGTAATGCCCTTCGCCCTGAGAGATTCAAGAGGGAAGTCGAAAAGATACCGCACAGCTTTATATGGATGAGTTCACCGGATAGAGGATTGGAACAGGTATTGGAGTTGTGGCCGTTATTGAAGGAAGCGTTACCCGATGCTACATTAAATATCTACTATGGGTGGGAATACTTTGATTCCACTCTATTCATAGATTCACAGAGGGCATTGAAAGCCAAGTTACTTCAGTTAGTCAGGCAAGATGGGGTTCAATGGTGTGGCCGGATAGGTCAGGAACAGTTGGCGCTTGAGTTATTGAGAACTGATTGCCTGTTATATCCACCACCACACGACTTCAGGGAGACATACGGCATCTCTTTCCTTGAAGCACAGGCAGCAGGGGTGATAAACTTCTACCGGATGAATGGCGCTTTGGGTGAGACTGTTGGGGAGAGGGGAATACCTCTAGGATTAGACTTTACACAACAGCAGATTGTTGATACAATAGTGAAAACATTAGAAGATGTTGACTTATGCGAAAAATTAAGGCATGATGGTAGAGAATATGCTTTGGCTCGTTCTTGGGAAGGTCAAGCTAAGAAGATTTTACAGCTTTTTAAGCAGATTGGAGGGGATGAAGTGAAACGGAGGTGATAGTATGAACAGGTTAGATGCAATTAAAGCTACTGCTCAAAACTTGGGAGACTTGCTATTTGACGAAACAGTAGCTTCAGCCTACGCTTCTGCCATAAGATTAGATGAACTCATTATGTCTGATGCTCTACAGTTACAAGGCAAGTACGCATACATTTCAGGGGGTGGGCTTGCTGGTCAATCAAGAGTATGCGGTTCAATTCACACCACAAATAGAGAAATTCTTTTCACTCATAGCTTCACTACCACACCAACAATTAGCTCCAATGCGTTAGTCACCGATTACTTCCGCAAGTCAGACTATGATAATGCTATTGATCGGATGATTGGTAAAGCCAAGATTAAATTCCTTGAAGATGTTACTGCAACTATGGCTTTGGTTGCTACTCAGTATGAGTATGCTGTTCCATCAGGCTTTGACTATATCGAAACACTGAGGCTCATACCTTCTTCAAATACAGATTATGCCTCAGTAGATAAGGTTAATAGGATATATGAGATACCGCCTAGATATTGGGAGATTCACCCTAACTCTGGTGGCACATACGTTATCATGTTCGATAGCCGGAAGATAAGCCTTACTGACTTCAATAATGTCTTGGTGAATGTGATAGGACAGGCTAGACCTCAGATACAGGCAACAGACAATGCTACACTTGATGTTGACATTGAAGAATTTACTGTCATGGGTGCTTCTATGTTGCTTGCCTCTCAGCGTATAAATGAGAATGATGAATGGCGAAGGAAGTTCTATATGTTCAGGGATGATTTCAGACCTCTCGATGACTTTGTTCACAGTTATCCTAGAGGTAAAAAGGTGACTCGTTAGAATGAAGGTGTTTTTAGATGGTCAACCATATGAGTTGAGACCTAATACTGGTGTTATCCGTAGCACAATAGAGGATTTCCCTCAGAATATCCGAACTGTTGGGCAACAACAGAGAAGGGATAGAAGTGGTCTGTCCTCTTTTATATTTGATGATTGGTCTGGTGGTTTGGGTAAGAAGATAGTTCACGACTATCAGACTAACAGACTGTGGGATGCTGAGAACGTAGATACTAGATGGTCTGAGATGGTTTTATCTCCTGATTTTGTTACCCCTACTCTCAATCCATCAGCCGGTGATTTGGATGTGGCTTTATCATATGCCAATGACTTATACCTTATTAGACAAACAGGAGTCCCATCTGGTGCGCCACCGATAGCTTATAAATTCACAGCACCGGATACTCTTGGTAGTCATGTAGTTGTTATAGGTTCTAAGGCAGACGAGTGCTTAGTGTGTGAAGCTGTCATAGCAGTTTCAAACCAAGTTCTTGTAGCTGGTGCTGGTACTATATACTCTGTGCCAACTCTTGGGGGGTCTTTAGGTGGTGTAGGAGGTGGATGGGTGGGTAGGTATAAGGGTTTAAGCCTTTACCCTCAGTTCGGTAGATTAGGTGGTACTATCCACTTTATGTCTTATGATGCTAACCGCCTCTATATGTATGTTATTGATGGTGCTTATGGCACAGCCGAATCAGTAGCTACAGTAAGTGGTGCTGTTGGTAGTTATTTACCTAAAATAGTAAGTGATGGTGTAACATCCTTCGCCTATACTCCTGGTGGTATATATGACTTCGATGAGACTCCTGCTGTGACTATAGACTTTGGCGATACACAAGAAAGGAATGGCGTTCAGGTCATGTTTGATAATGACCTTTATTTCAAACATAGGTTCTCATTAAAGCATTATGATATTAGTGAACCTCAGATAAACTCAGTTGGTTATGATAGAGAAGATGGTCTGCCTTCTGATAAGATGGGTGAGATTACTTCTATGGTTTCAGCAGGAGATTGGCTATTTGCAGCAGTTCAAGGTGCAACATTCTCCCATATACTAACAATGGATAGACAGAACATATGGCAATATTATGCCCGAATACCTAGTGCTGGTGTATGGGTTAGGGATATGTTTGTCTCCAATGCCCCTGATGCTATTGACAGGCTATGGTGTATTTTCGGCAATAGTAACTTTCCTGGCTATTATATGAACCCAATTATTCATCCGGCATTGGCAGCTACATATTCATATAATGCCGACCCCGCATATTTTCACACACCAGTAATGGATATGGGGATGCCTGAGAATATCTCAACGTATCTGAACACAAGGTTAGATGCAAATTTATCAAGGCCACCTATTACTATGGCGATTGATGTTTACAACGCTGCTGATAGGTCAGCAGGATTAGGAACTTCTCCTGGACAATTCCTGTATACATTCTATTCAACCATTGATGACCCGGCTGGTAACTTTGCTATTTATGGTAGCCCTTATGGTCAAACTGCCCATGCTATGCAATGGAGATTACAATGGGCTGATGGAAACCCTGTGTTTCGTTCAATGATAACACAATACAAAGTAATGCCGGATATAAGAGAACAGTATGATTTTGTGATTGATGTTAATAAGACGAAATCTGAACAAAGAAGTGCTGAACAGATTTTGACTGAGATTGGTTCAATGTCAATGGTGAAAACACTGAGGACGTTGCAATACGGACAGATAGGCACAAAGCACGTTGATATAACCAGAGTTCCAGCTACCGAATTAACAGAAGAGAACTACGACTTTGAACAGGGTAGGGAAGCACAAGTTCAAATGAGGTGTGTTGAACTAATACCTAGTGAGGTAGAGGGTACTTAATGGAGTTGATTTAATGATGCGTAAATTATTCAATCGGTTAATCAAACATGAGAGAGATGATGAGGGTGATTTTGGCTACAGGGTCATGCTCCATACTGGTGTTGGTTTCTTTATTGGTTTGACTTTCCCTATGAGCTTACCCCTTCTCTGGTTGTTTATCCGATATGAGGAAAATGAGGACAAGCACGTTAAGGATGAGGCTTGGAAGGATTACATGGGGGCTATGGTCGGTTCTGGCGTGGGTATTGCCTGTCAGATAGCCCTATGGTGCTATGCGATTTATAAGTTGGTAGGTGTCCTATGGATGTTAGTCTCGTAGAGTTAATATCAGGTCTAGGAACAGGTGGGGTAATAGCTGTGATTATATTTCATTTCTACCGGAAAGATAGGAAAACCAACTCTAAGAAGTGGGAAGAACAACAAGAGCAAACAAGGCAAGACAGGGTTTTCATGGAAAATAGGTTGACAAAGATAATAGAATCTGACCAAGAGGGTAGAGAAGAGAATACCCAAGCCTTGACTGAACTCGTAACGCTTCTGAAAGTCGTGAATGGTAGATTAGGTCGCTAGTAATACTCAGGCTTCACCAGAGCAAAATCTGAGCGTTTAATATAGTATTGTGGAGAATCCCCTTCGGAAGTAATTTCGTAGGGTTTTTTATTTCTAGTTTGATTTATTTTTGATAACCTACTTGACAACTACTTTTATTTATGGTAATGTAT
>Ga0098068_1000497_pt1 | contig 15368 bp, 12 predicted proteins | sample 26BtaG_FD_75059 | JGI IMG/M metagenome (GOLD analysis project Ga0098068, IMG submission 75059) | Marine viral communities from Cariaco Basin, Caribbean Sea - 26B_WHOI_OMZ_CsCl | ecosystem: Environmental > Aquatic > Marine > Oceanic | place: Caribbean Sea: Cariaco Basin | collected 2014-11-09 | reverse complement strand
TTGAAATCTCAAAATTTCTGACTTAACCTTGATTTTTCAGAAGCGGATTAACTTCGTTGATCCTGAGTCTGGATCGTTGCTCAGTAAAAGCCTAAAATTACCAAGAACGGTATTCATGGTTTTACCCTTTGTTTGTTTGCCTATGCTCTATTCCGTTAGCAACGCCACAAATGAAAAAAGCCTAACAAATATTTGGTTTGTTAGGCTTTTACTGGTCGGAGTGGTCACGCTTTAAGGCGTGACGACCTCCATTATGTCGGGGTGGCAGGACTAATTAAATAATCGTAACACCCTGTATATCAAATTTTTAAAATGCTATTAACTGTAGCTGTTCACCTGATTGTACACTAAAGTTAAAAAGAACGGTTTAAAAACAAATTTTATTTGTCTTTGGTTTTGTAAATATACAATTTGTATTAAATAGTATGAAAATAAAAGATCATTTATCCAAGAGAGTTTTCGCAATGTGAAGAAAAGTCAGTACTGGAAAAATAATAGTTGTAAGAAAGAAGAACCGCATAGTTAGACTTTATCTAGAAAAAGAAACTGCTTTGTAATATTCATATTTTTTAAAATTTATCAATTTAAATTTAAATTCAGTGAATTTTCTATATGAATCACAGGTGTCTATTGATTAACAAAATGAGTTAAATATTAATAATAAATAAGTTTTTATGTTAATTTTAAGAAAGATAAGTTAGTATTTAAGATTATTTTATACATTTAATGTTTTGATTTTATGCCTTATTTATAAAATTGCTTATAATGGACAACTGTGTAAGTGTTACAAAACAGCTTTTGGATTCAATCGATGTCACAAACACGTCCACGTTTATACACGACTGCATACTTTCCCATCCGGATCATCCAAGTTTATTGGCGATTACAGATACTTTAGATAAGTATGCTATCAATCATTTGCCTCTTAAGATTGATTTTGAAAAACTTCAAGAAATTCCTTTGCCATGTATTGTACAAGTTAATATCAATAGAAACCCCTTATTTGTTGTTTTAAAAACGATTTCAAAAAATGAGGTAAGGTATTTTGACGATAAGAATAAATTAATTATTCAATCTAAACAGGATTTCATGGCCGCTTGGTCTGGAATCTGTTTAGCAGTTGAAGCTACTCCTGACTCCAATGAACCTCATATTGAAAAAAAGTTAGCCGCTAAGCGAACATTAAAGATCTTAAAGGCAAGTCTTGTTGTCCTGGTTATGGGATGGATCTTGCTGGGTTTTATAAATTCGGAAGTAGCAGGATCCAATAGTTCCTATATAGCTTTTAGTATAGTTTATACCATTTTAAAACTAATTGGATTATCCGTTGGGATAGCACTGTTATGGTTTGAAGTGGATAGATACAATCCAGTGCTTCAAAATTTTTGTAGTGGGGGGGTATAAGAAAATTAACTGCAATGCCGTATTGGACTCTAAACAAGCAACCTTATTCAATGGCACCATAAGCCTAAGCCTATTAGGCTTTTCCTATTTTTTCGGCACACTATCGTATTTAGTAATCTCTGGTTTTTCTTTTGCTGCATTCTCTGTTTTAGGAATATTAAGTTATATCACACTTCCCATTATCCTAACATCCATATATTATCAAGTAGTCGTATTAAAACAATGGTGCAAATTTTGTATCATCATTCAAGCTGTGTTTATTGCTGAAATTGGAATTTCCTATTTTTCAGGAATTAACGTCATGGCAATTACACCAGAAAACGTCTTTTTATTACTGGCACTATTTTTAATTCCAATTTTGGGCTGGAAATTAATAAAACCGATGTTAGAGCAAGAAAAAGAGAGCAATGTGCATAAACGAGCGCTTAAAAAAATCAAGAATAATCCTCATGTTTTGGAGGGACTATTGGTGAAATCCAAGCAAATTAAAACTTCTGTTAAAGGTTTGGGGATTACACTACTTAATGATGCTGCAAAATATCAGGTCATAAAAGTGTGTAATCCTTATTGTGGCCCATGTGCAAAAGCACACCCTATGTTGGATGGTTTGGTTAATGCGGGCAAAATAAATTTACAGGTTTTATTTACTGCACATGCAAATGGTGAAGATGTCAAAGCAAAACCCGTGAGCCATTTTTTAGCTATTAATGAGCTTGGTGACAGAAGCAGATTACGACAAGCTTTGGACGATTGGTATCTTGCCGATAAAAAGGATTATGAAACCTTTGCTGCCAAATACCCAATGAATGGTGAATTGGAAAAACAAACCACTAAAATTGTAGCTATGCGCCAATGGTGTGATGCAGAGAACATAACCCATACCCCAACTGTTTTTATAAATGGCTATGAGTTACCAAAGGAATACAGTATTGAAGATTTGATAGAAGTATTACAATAAAAAAGCCCAAACCATATGCTTTGGGCAATCAACAACATCCATTCGCAAAGGGTCGACACAAACCTTGAGTGTCTTTAAATGTTCGGGGCAAATATAATTATTTAAATCTTTTTATTATGAAAAAATTAAGTTTAGAAAATTTGAAATTGGAAGCTGATGATATGCTTCAACGTAGTCAACTGAAAACTGTTTTTGGAGGCTATAATGGTGGTACTGGTGTTCAATGCCGCTGTAAAAATAGACATACTGGAGCCGAATGGTTTGGAAATGTCGATGACTGTGAGGAATGTGGAAATTGGTGTGCTAATAATGTTCCTCAAGGTCACACTTATACCAGTTGGATATGTACAGGACCTTTAGTTCAATATTAGCATAAACACAGGTTAAAGGTAATAACCTTTAACCTGTGTTTACAACATTTAATATTTCAATGAAAAAGATAATATTTTATATCGTAATAATTATTATAGTATCTAGCTGTAATAATAATAGAAGCAATAGCAATCATCAAAACGCTAAAGTCATAAATAATGTAAAAGTAGGAAAGTTTTTAATTATTGGTACGACAGATGATTTAAGAGCTTTTGAGTATTTGAATATAATAAATTTCTCTTCAGCTTCACTTAAACTAAAAAACTGCATAACTGACCGAAAGGTGATTGGTGACTCTATAGTCATGGAGATCGATTCTATCTCAGAACCGCAACTCTTAAGCTTGACTTCATGGTCCAAAGATTTCAAGTATCGTGCTGCATTTATTGCGAAACCAAATGATACGATAATTTTTGAAATCAAAAATAAGCGCTTTATCATTATAGGAGAAAAAGCAGATGAACATAACTTTTATTCAAGTTTGGAAGATTCTACGCCAAATTATAAAAATAACCCTTATAAAGGTAATATTTTGGAATATAAATCTAAAGTTGATTCTATTTACAGAAAAAAAGTAGACTTTTTTAATAAATACGTAAGTAGGCATAATATCACATCAAAGTTATTTATTGATTTTGTAGAGTCTGATTTGAAATATTCTCACATATATGAATTAATAATCCCTAGAACGAAAAATACAGTAGACTCCGTTTACTTGGGTGGCCAAGACGAATTTTTGACAATTATTCAAAAAGAGTATAGCAGTAAAGAGCAGTTGTTTAATCTTAAAGACTATTTAGGAGACATTAAAATAGATGATTTTAAGGAGGAGAGCCATTTAAATAGGTTTTCTTTTAAATCTGCTTTGTCAGCAACCATAAGATATTACTTTGAGACTTCAGATTATCCAAGTTATTCCAAAGAAAAATTTTTGGCAGAAAAAGCTGTTATAGAACATAATTTTGATGAAAAAATCAAGGAGTACGCAATCGCTTCTCTCATTACTGTTTATCATGGAACAGGCTTTGGGCACAGTAAAAAAAGTGTTTCTTTTTTTAAAAATGAAATTAGTGAATATGGAAAATTATATCCGGATTCTCAGTATACAAAGGAAATGGAAGATATTACAGAAGATTTAAATTCCTTCGAATTAAAGCTTCCTGAATCAGCCTTAAATACCAAACTACTCAGTAAACATGGGGATACTTTAACCTTAGACGAAATTTTTAACCGTTCTAATAAAAGGATAAGAGTTATAGATTTTTGGGCAAGCTGGTGCCCTCCCTGTATAAGCGAAATACAAAAGGCGCAAAACTTTAGGGATAAACTATCAGTTGAAAATAACGTAGAATGGATTTATTTATCTATAGATAATGATAAAGACAAATGGTTAAAAAAATCAAAAGAACTTGAAAGCTATCTTAATGTTCGTAATCAATATTTAGTTATCAATGGTACAAATTCACCACTAGGTAGACACCTAAATGTCTCTTGGATTCCAAGATATATAATTCTAAATAAACAAAACGAGATTGTTTTGAATAATTCACCACATCCTTCGGATAGCATTGTTTTTAAAGGAATTATTAATAGTATTGAATAAAGAAAGACTCTTGAAGCCCCCCTTCCCCTTCTATAAACAACCCGACTCCAAAGACTGTGGCCCTACCTGTTTGCGCATCATTGCCAAACACTACGGCAAACTGATCTCCTTGCAGGAGATCAGGCAACTCTCTGAAACCACCAGAGCGGGAAGTAATTTAATGATGCTAAGTGACGCTGCTGAGGCGATAGGATTTAAATCTTTAGGAGTAAAACTGGATTTTAATAAACTAAAAGAAGCCCCTTTGCCACTTATAGTGCACTGGAGAGACTAAAATTAAAATCCACAGTGGTTCGAACTATTGTATCTTTTAAGAAATGCTATGTTCCAATTTTTCTTTCCATTTCTTCCAGTCGGGCATCATAAATTCTTGTAAGTCATAAAAATTCTTCGTGTGATTGTGGTGTACTAAATGGCATAATTCATGAATGATTACATACTCAATACTGCCTTTTGGAGCTTTGATTAATTCAGGGTTTAATATAATTTTTCCACCTGGTGTACAACTGCCCCAACGCTTTTCCATAGAGCGAATATGTAATTCGGGTCTAGTAATTTCGTATTTCTTAAATAGTGGTAATACTTTATTCAATACTTCTTCAAAATGAATAAAAGCTTTCTCGCGATACCATTTATTGAGAATTTCTTTAACCTTATTTTCTTCTTTACAGTGAACGGTAATACGACCTCTGTATAATTTTACACCATTTTTATTGTTTTTTTCTATTCGCAGTTTATATTGTCTTCCCAAATAAAGATGTGTTTCTCCATTGACATATAGTCGCTCTGGCGTAAATGGTTGGTAAGATAAAAACTCACGCTGCTGTTTGATAATCCATGGCGCTTTCTTCTTAATATGCTTTTCAATTTTTTCTAAGGGCGAATCATAGGGTGCTATTATTTTTACTGTACAATCCGGATAAACTTTAATTGTCAAATTTTTTCTGTCCTGAAAATCCAGTTCATATTCTATAATAGCAGAGCCAAATTGCACGATATGAATATTATCTACCATTATGCAAATTTGATTTTAGCCACTTTTAAAGCTTCTTCTACCGTTTCATCAATAGCATCGAAAGATAATTCGATGTCGTATTTACTTTTTAAGTCGAAGATATAATCATCAACGGCAATTCGAATTTTACCTTCCATATCAGGATTGTTCTGCCAATCTACCATTAATTGCTCATCCTGATAAACCACCGAGCGAATGACCCCATCTATACCAACGGCAAGTTCGGTAGCGATCTCCACTTTATTAGAAAGTAGGTCTTTAAAAATATCGGTAACCAAATTATAAATAGCAATCCCTGTATCATTTCCACTCAGTACATTTGGAATATTTCCACGATCTCCTTTTAAAAATGCTTCCTCATATTCTCTGGCCTTTTTCAGGAATTCAGCTTCGTTAATTCGCTGCTGATGATACTCTTCAATGGCATCACGAATGAGTTTCGATAGCTTTTTATAGAAGATGGGATCTTCGTTCATTTTGATATTGATGGCCCTGATTGTTCTGCTGGCAATATGGTCAGCTTTAGCAGCTTTACTACTTAGTTTCTCTACTTCAGCTTCCCGCTGTTCTTTATCAAAAATATCGACTAGTTCCGTAATTTTAAGCACTTCGCCCTCGGTGGTGATATGTTTGTCAATTAATTTCTGCACCTGTGGTTCATATTCCTTATAGTCGATGTCGTCAGAAAATCTTCTTTTGACAGAAATACGCAGGGCCAAAAAGAATTTTAAATCAGATTTATATTTGTCAACTTGTTTTTCAGGCGTATGATTAGCAAAATCAACGCTGGATAATGCCAGTTTTAATAGACGTGCAAAGGCAGATACTTTTTCATAAAATTGATGCCGAATAGCTTCATCGCTCAACAACTCTTCATAAGCGGGTTCATCATATTTGTTCTTAATGGTTTTGAAAATATCCCAAACTTCGGAATGTGCCTGTGGCAATTTTTTAATTTCTTCAGTAATATTCGTCCAGCTACCTTCCAAATCTTCGGCATCAAATAAATGCTCGCCTGAATAGGTTTGAAGGGCCTGATCCAGATTCTCCAAATTCCCAAAATAATCTATAATATATCCATAATCCTTTCCAGGATACACACGATTGACACGGGCAATAGCTTGTAGTAACGTATGTTCTTTTAATTGACGGGTCAGATAGAGTACAATATTTCTGGGCGCATCAAATCCGGTCAGTAGTTTGTCCACAACAATGATAAGTTCAGGGAAGTCTTGTTTCTTAAATGCACCAATGACAGACTTTTCATATTTATCTTGGGTGCCGTATTTATCCATTCGGGCATTCCAGAATTTTTTTACTTTGTCATCCGATACATCAAATGCATCTTCTTCACCTTCTCTCGTATCCGGAGCCGACATAATCACTTCAGAACTTACTTTACCAATTTCGTCAAAGTATTCTTTATATTTAATAGCCGTTATTTTGTTTGGCGTTACTAATTGTCCCTTGAAACCTGTTCCTTGAAAATTATCTACATAATGCTCTGTAATATCCCAAGCTCTGGCATAAATTACTTGATCCGCTTTATTGAGCATATTTTTCGAGCTAAATTTCCGCTTTAAAGCTGCCTTCCCATAAGGTGTTAATGGTTCTGAAACCTTATCAAAATAATTGTCCAAAGGTTTTTCATTTACCTCTATGAGATTATGCCTTCCTTCATACAATAACGGAACTACGGCACCATCAGCTACAGCATCTGTAATAGAGTACACATCAATCACACCTCCAAATTTATTGGCGGTGCTTTTCTCTTTTTTCATCAATGGCGTTCCTGTGAAAGCAATCAAACAGGCATTTGGAAATACTCGTTGCATTTTGACATTAAAAGAACCATACTGGGAACGGTGACCTTCATCAATAAGGATATAAATTTCTGAACTATCAAATGATTGTGGAGCTGCATTTACAGCAGCTTCAAATTTATGAATCAGGGTTGTTATCACCGCATCATCCGGATTTTGAATCAGATCAACGAGATGTTTTCCTGTTTGTGCGTTTTCTACGGGAACATGACATTTTTGGAATGTTTCTGTAATCTGATCATCTAAATCAATACGATCTGTTACCAAAATTATTTTCGGATTTCTGATCTTTGGATGTGAAGCGATTAATTGAGCCAGCATCACCATAGTCAACGATTTACCACTTCCTTGTGTATGCCAAATTACGCCGCCTTCGTGATTGCCCTTTGAGTCGGTTTTCAGAATTTTGGTTAGCGTATTTTTAATTGCAAAATACTGTTGGTAACGAGCCACTTTTTTGATGCCGTCATCATACAAAATAAAATCATATATGATTTCCAATAATCGTTTGGGATAGCATAGACTAAAAAGTAATTTATCCTGCGTGGTAACAACCTGTTCCTCTTGTTCTAAATTTTCAAAATACTGTCCTACTTTTTTAAAACGTTCTTCAAACAGTACTGTACGCTCATTATCTGGTAGAGCTTTGTGTTTTAAAATGCTGATTTCAGTTTCCCACAAACGTTCTTCTTCCCTGGTGCGGAACATTTCTTTCCACACTCCCCAAAACTCTTTACTGGTTGCCGTAGTTCCATATTTAGCTTGGTGTGTAGCCAATGCCAATGTAAGATTGGAATAGAGATATAAACTTCGGATGCCATCTTCTTGTTGATTACGTAAATGCTGCTCGATAGCCTTATCAACCGGTTCTTTTATTTTAGGTGATTTACATTCAATAATGACCATGGGTATGCCATTGATAAATAGCACAATATCCGGTCGGTAATGATCTGTTCTATCTGTACGCAGTACACTATATTCTTCTGTGATATGATACGCATTGTTTTCTGGGTTTTTCCAATCTAAATACTGAAAAGAAAAACTTTTTTTATCTCCTAAAACGGTTTGATCAAAACTTTTCCCTAAAGTAATTAGCTCGTAATATGCTTTATTTGCCGCTAAAAATCCGTCCTGTACAGGCAAATCACGGATGGCAAGAATAGCATTGTTGATATTGGATTCAGAAAAATTAAACTCCTTTTGCTTATAATCAATCTTATTGATTTTCTCTAACTGATCTTTTAGAATATCTTCTAATAACACATTGGAACTTCTTCCGCCACGGGCTGCCAAGGCCTCGTCCGGAGATAAGTATTTCCAACCCATATTCATCAGTAATTTGAGTGCTGGAATTTGGGAAATATGGTCCTCTATGAATGATGGTGTTTGCATAATTTTAATTATTCATGAGTAATCTCTATTGCTTTAACAAATCCTCCAAGAGCATAATTCTGATCAAAAATTTTCAATGATAAATCTGCTTTTGGCATCCAAACTCGACCTAGTTGTACAGCTAATGAAACTGGTATTGCAGGAAAAACATTTAATATTGCTTGTTGACCATGATTTCTTTTAATTTCTCTAAAGGCTTCTTTCATTTTCTCTCCAAAATCTGCAATTTGTTTACGAGATTTTACAAAATCATTATCCGGATTTTCTATTTTGATACTATAGATAGACGTATCCTCACCTAAAACCGATATAATCCTATCATTTGTAATTGAGTCACTTAATTCTATTTTAAGAGCAATGTTTGTTTTTACTTCTTGGGCTTTTTCGAAACTGTAAGCAGTGTCTATATCCTCTTCAAAATTCCACGTATCGGGATTTCTTCTTTTTTGGCGTACATCTATTTGTTGAATATCATTAAGCATAACTCCTAATTTTATTAAAAGAGGTATAGGCGCTAAAGCAAACATTGATACATGAGGTAGTTCAGACTTACGAAGTTTAGGTAAGATTTGGTCTTTAAACTGATCATCTAAATTCTCTATCTGCAAATCCCAAAACATTTTTCTTGAATCAACAGAAGTAGAATTAGATAAACTTAAATCTATAGCTGTGTGACGTGCAGGATAATATTTAGGTACCAAATATTCTTTTAATGAGTCATATGTCATTACTACAGGATTGATCCCAATACTCGCTTTGTAAATTACCAATTCGCTTTTGTTATTGTAATTAATTCCTGTTATTAAATTCATACGTTCTTCATGTTCTTTTTTCATTTCTAAAAGAACATCTTCAGTATGTTTATCTACTTGCTCTCTATCAATTAATCGATGGTGTGTATCACAAAGTAGCATTAAATTATTTATATCTCTTTTTAATAATTCTGATCGAGTTGCGTGACCTCTAGGGCCATTTGGCCTATCTGCAACAATATGTGCAATGTAACTTTGATTAAACTCTGCCTGTGTTAAATCATCTCTATATAAAGAATCATTGCAACCTCTGTATTGGCATCTACCTGCGGCTTTACCCCAAAGTAATATCTTTACCTTTTCTGGAATATAACTTACACTCATACCGTTCTTACTTTACCGGTTAATAATTGCTGCATCAATCCTTTTTTCTGCAATTTTAGGTTGCTGAGTTTCTGCTGATAATGTTGTAGTTCTTTAGTAGCGGTGTCAAGAACATCTACTAACCTAATTTGCTCATCCATTGATGGTACAGGGATTTTTAATTTTAGAAACTCGGTCTGCCCTAATGTTTTGTTTCTCCCAGCTCCTCCTGGTGAAGCCAATTCTAATAAATATTTCCCTTTAGGGGACTTGAAAAAATATAGTAAATAATCTAAATTTAGAATTCCTTCTTTTGGCCTGTACATAGGGAATCTATGCGAAGCTATAAAACCTATCTCTGCATCCGTCGTTTTGCCAATTGCTCGTTCCCATGCGAAAACTATATTAACAATGAAACAATTAGGCTCAATCCAAAAGACAGATTTATTTCCCAAACTTTCCCCAGTTACTGCTTCTTTATAGAATAAACCTTTGGCATGAGATCGGATTCCGATTTGTTTATATAGGGTGTTTTCTTCAGGAGTAAATGAGTTTTTAATTCGATCTACAATCTGCATTATCTGTTTTTGATTTGGTTTTTTATTGTTATCCAAAAACAACTTATTCGCCAATGCCTTATTCCTTTTTTTTAATTTTTTGATGGTGAGATTGGTTTCTTGAATAGCTTTATCCCAAGTAGATAATACTTTGGCTATTTTTTGTTGCTCAAGAAGTGGTGGAATTGGTATGATTAGTTTTATCAATTCAGATTTAGATAAATTAAATCTTGTTGATCCTTGAGCCAAAACATTTAATTCTTTTCTTATGTTCTCACCTCTTAATAAATAGCTTGAAAATAAAGGATCCAAAACATTGTTATTCTTTAATCTAAATCCAAAGCAGAAACTATTCAAATACATAATGTCTACTTCATCTAACAACACTGATGACATTCCTACTTCTTCCACTGTTTCCGATGAAGTTGTAAAAAAAATATCTCCATATTTTACTTTATGCTGTTTTTCACTTTCCTTAATATCTACATAATCCATAAAATTGATATCAATCTTACTGTTTTGGAATATGTTTTTATAGGGTATATATGGATAGCCTTTGCCAAAGTCTTCTTTGTTTTTTCCAGATAAACCTGAAAATGTATCCCCCAACTCCCTCAACTTTTTCACTTCCCAATCAATTGGGATTTTTCCGATCGCTGTATTTTTAAATTGAGTTGTCTGTTTCATTTTTATTAATATCTTTTTTAGTTTCACCGTGAACTGTACCTCCACCTAACCATTCACCTGTAATTAACCATAATTCGTAATGATAAAGCCATTCTATCGCCCAAACCATTACTGTTTGGGCGATAGATTTAGAACTATTCCATTCCTTCCAATCTGGGTAAAACAAACACAAACGTTGTTTCTTATTATCATAAACATGAGGCAAATATTTTTTACCTTCTGCTAATTTTAAAGGTGTCGGTTCTAATACATATATATTAGGATTTTTACCAAATTCATAAGTAAGTTTCACTTTATAATCACCTCCTATGGGTGAAGATTTTAAAGTTCCAATCCATTGGAGTATTTTACCATTAATAATCTTGGATTCACCAAAACCAAAATATCTCTTCAATCCACCAAGTTGATTATAAAGTGTTAACTTTTTCTTTTTAATCATTCCCATGAAAATTATGTGCACTCACTTTAGCAACATTTGTAAGTCCAGCTACTGCCGATCCAACTACACCTGCTTTACGATCTACATGATTCCCACCTGACTCAGTTAATAAACGATGGCGATTTCCTAAATCTGTAAATGTTTTTGTTACTGTTTCTTTACCAAATGCTACTTTTAATGATTCAGAAATATTTTGTAAACCAGATTTAGATTCTGCATCCTTTAAATCAATTTTCACCTGTTCTAACCAACGGTAAAAATTTTCACGCCTCACAGATCCTTCGTCGTTCCATCTATCTGCAAAGTTTTCTGTTATATTAGTAGGATTTGAAATCCATTCTGTTGCTCCATATGGTCTTACTCCATTTGCTTTTTCAATTTTTTGTCCATTCGCATCCACAAATTCAATTTCTTCCTCCATACGGCTGATTACACCCCATAAAGCATCAATTAATTCTGCTTCTCCTCTATATGCTCTTGCAGCTAATGTTGTAATAATACATGAAATAGGTTTTTGCTTCTTTATTTCTTCATCACATTCATTAAAGAAGTAAATATCTCGATGTCTTTTTAATAATTGGACGACTCTCTGCAATGGCAAACGATTTTCTTGATAATCTGGAACAGGCTTTATCGCTTCATTTAAAGAAAAAACACGTTTTTTAATACCACCAATTGTTTTGGCAATATTCATAAACCAAATAGCAAAACCGTATGGATTACTCTGCTTCCAAAATTCTGGTCTAGTTTCATAATTATAATCAACTTCTTCCTTATCTGTAATACTTAATCTTAACTTATCAAAATCTTCATAAGTATCAGCAGACATTGCTTTTTCCAAAATAATGGTATAACCATCGGATATTAAGGCGGGTAAAATATCCATGTGATATCTCTCATTTGCAGATTCAGCATTTTCTCTATAATTCAATGTCCAGCATCTTCTACCTTCATCATCAAGCATTTCTCTATATCTATCACTTTCATTCAATCTGTCACCAACAGCATTTTTTAAATGATATTGTGCCCAATTATCCGGTTTTCTTTTGAATTCACAAACTACATCCAAATCAATATCTCCATCAGGATCTATCGATTGAATGGTTGTACCAATAATAAAAGATCCTTGAGGTTTAATATAAGGCTGGTATTTATACAATGGAGAATTTTCATTCGATAAGTATTTACCTACAGTTTTATAGCTTTGTACAGCCGCTTCATGTTGAGTTTTGGTAATACTTAGGTTTTCACTAAGTAATTCAAGTATCTCATTGAATTGTGTTTTTTGAGTAGAGTTAATCATGTTTTACTGTTTTTAAGTTTTATCAAATATTCGTCAGATTAAGAATCCACCTTTGCTTGTAAATAAATCAATTGCTTAAATCAGGTTTAATTCTTTTAAATAGTTTTCCATCTTAGCTTCTGTTTCTGCTAGCTCTTTTTTTACCGCTTCAATTTCATTCTGTATCGCTTTAATATCCACTTCCGGTTCCTCCTCAAACGTATCTACATAACGGGGAATGTTTAGATTAAAATCGTTTTCCTTAATCTCGTTAAACGTTGCTCTGTAAGCATATTTATCTTCAATGACACGCCCTTCATCGGTTGATAAAGGAGTATCAGTTTTAAAGGATTTATAAAGCTCAACAATATGGTTTATATCACTATCTCTTAATTTATTTTGATTTTTCCCGGTTTCAAAACCTTTGCTGGCATCTATAAACAACACATCGGTATTTGCTCCTTTTGCTTTATTAAAAATCAGGATAGCAGCCGGGATACCCGTACCGAAAAACAAGTTGGCAGGCAAACCAATTACGGCTTCCAATAAATTCTCTTCTATCAACTGTTGGCGGATTTTGCCTTCACTACTTTTCCGAAATAACACACCGTGTGGCATAATCACGCCCACTCGACCAATATCTTCATAAGTAGTTTCTATCATATGGCTGATGAACGCATAATCACCTTTACTTTTGGGAGGAATACCCCGATGAAAACGATTGTATTGGTCTGCGACTGCATTTTCGGCACCCCATTTGTCCAATGAAAACGGAGGGTTTGCAGCCACAATATGAAACTTCATTAACTCATCACCTTCCAAAAGCCTTGGATTATTTATGGTATCTCCCCATTCAATGGTGGCATTATCAATTTCGTGCAGAAACATATTCATACGTGCCAAGGCCCAGGTGCTGCCGTTTACTTCCTGTCCGTATAAAGAAAAATTATCAGAACCCACCTCCTTGGCTAACTTGATCAATAGCGAACCAGAGCCACAAGTGGGGTCATTTAAACGATTTCCGGGTTCAGGAGCTAAGAGTTTAGCCAATAGCGTCGATACTTCGCTTGGGGTATAAAACTCTCCGGATTTTTTCCCTTCATCACCCGCAAACATGGATATTAGGTATTCATAGGCATCGCCGATCACATCATTTCCTTCTAAATGTGAGGGCTGTAGATCCATTTCGGAAAAATCAACCAATAAATTCTTTAATCTTCTATTACGGTCTTTTGTTTGCCCTAAATTAGATTCTGAATTGAACGTAATATTTCTAAAAACACCCGCCAATTTTAATCGGTTAGAATCCTCAATCTGTTCTAAAACACGATCAATCAAATCCCCTAATTGTACATCGTTACGATTTTCAAATAGATAATCGAAGTTCGCATTTTCAGGGAGTTTAAATCGTTCATTTGCCAAAGCTCGCTCTACACGAACGCTATCTCCTTTATATCTTTCAATGTAAAATGCCTTTTTGTCTTTCCATACATCAGAAACATATTTAACAAAAAGCATCGTCAGTATATAATCCTTATACTGTCCGCTACTTAACACGCCCCTGAACGAATCGCACGCTTTCCATACTATATTATTAATCTCTGCTTGAGTAAGTTTCTTTTCCATCTTATTTTAAAATATCGTTTATAACTGCTTGAAATAATTTATTTTTTGCTTCAATTAATTTTTCGGTCAATAAAAGCTGCTTTTGATGCAGCATACTTAAATCTGCTATCTTTTTTTGGATTTCTAAGGGTGGTAATGGAATCTCTACCGCTTCCAATTCATTCTTACGAATGGAAGGAATGGAGCTACCTGCACCAAGGGCCTGAAAAAATGATTGATATTTGGAAGAATTAAAAATGCTTACTAAATAATCAGCATTTACCAATTCAGACTTAGGTTTGATTACATAGAATATAGAAGAAGCAATTGCCTTTCCTATATCGGCACTATATTTCCAAGCAAAATTGCGCATCCCTTTTCCGACAAATAACACATCTCCCTCCTCTAAAATATGACTTTTAGACTTTTCGGAAATATCAATCCACCCATCTATATTACCATCAAACAAGCCATAATTATTAAAATTTTTAGCTTGAAGATAGAGTAACTCTCCTTCTTCTTTTGGCTTTTCATAAAAACCAAATTGCATATCAGAAATATCTTTTAGCTGCGTTTTCAATTTTGTATACTGTTTCAAATTTAGGCAAATATACAAAAAAAATCTTTAAAAAGAGAATTTAATTCATTGTAGGGTGCTTCAAATTTCTAAATAAGATGTTTTGTTTTTCAATACCTATAAAATTAGGCATTGCTAATATCGCAATATTCCTGAGATGCAGGAAAAGTGGTGGGATTTACAATTCAATATTGATTAAATATCATGTAAATAAGCCATAACCTTGAAGATGTAAATTTGATATAAATTAAAGAAATGATATTGGTTCGATTTGCCCTGAAAAAATGCAATTTGATAATAACGGAGTTCGAACCGCTAGACGCAACGATTTCATTCAGCATATCAACCTGATTAACAAAAAGTTAGGAGCAAAAAAAAACGGGACAAAAGTAGATTTTTCTACTTTGTCCCGTCAAGTCGGGGTGGCAGGATTCGAACCTGCGACCTCCGCGTCCCAAACGCGGCGCGATAACCGGGCTACGCTACACCCCGAATTGGTTATCTTCAATATATCTTTTGGCTCCTCGCTTTTTAATCTT
>Ga0098068_1000494_pt1 | contig 15411 bp, 24 predicted proteins | sample 26BtaG_FD_75059 | JGI IMG/M metagenome (GOLD analysis project Ga0098068, IMG submission 75059) | Marine viral communities from Cariaco Basin, Caribbean Sea - 26B_WHOI_OMZ_CsCl | ecosystem: Environmental > Aquatic > Marine > Oceanic | place: Caribbean Sea: Cariaco Basin | collected 2014-11-09 | reverse complement strand
GTCTAGATGCTGCTAATATGCCTTTTACTGGTGCTATTATAGTAACAACAGGTTCAGCAGGTATATCAACGATAGACGCAGGTCTTACGGTAAATGAAGCAGGTGGTAATACTGGCAACGATGACTTTCGAGTAGAAACTAATAATCAAGCTTATGCTTTTGTAGTAGACGCAAGTGCTGATAATATATATGTTAATGTCGATTTCTTGGCAGGTGCAGCTTCTTCTGGAATATTAACTATCGGTGGGGTTGGCGGGGCAAATAATGAAAATCTTACACTCGATTTTGAAACTGACCCTGATGATGTTTTAATAAATTCTACCACAGGTGCAGGGTTAAAAATAGAAGTCCTCTGCAAGTGGACAGCCTCACCTTATTTATTTGATGATGTTATTTTCCTCGTAGGTACAGGACAAGACGCAGCTTGGGCTTGGGAAACTACGGGTAATGATAACTGGCAATTTGGAACTAATGTAGGAACAGCAGACGGCTCTGGATATTTCTCATTTATGCAAAAAGCTGATATGGGTAATGCTAATCGTTCTCCTTCCGGTACAAGTGCTAACCCTGTAGTGCGTGGATATTCCGCAGATGAAACAGTAGCAGCAGATTATTGGGAATTAACTCATAATCAAACAGATGCTTTATTCAATGTAGGAGCAGGTGACTTAATCATTAGCACCGCCGGTGAAGATGTCAAAATAAAAGCAACAACGACTTCAACTTTAACATTGTATAGTGAGAAAGTTGATGGATTTTCTGGAAACCAAGTCTTAGGAGCAATAGATTTCTATTCTGATGACAGCTCTAGCACTCCCGCAAGCATAGATTGGGTAACTGACTTTGGCGGAGGACACGACGGAGTAAGAGGTGCGTTATGGTTTTATACTGGTACAGGAACTGGTACAGTCCAGATGAAACTAACCTCGGCTGGCAACTTGGATTTATTAGACGGTGACTTTGCAACAACAGGTGACGTAGACATCGGCGGTACAGGAGCAGGTAAACTCTATGTAACAGATAGTTCTGATACAGCAGCTTTCTGCGATGGCACCTACCCTGCACATTTCTATAATAGCTCAACGTCTGCTTATGCCTATATAGACGATACCTATTCTTGGTACGTTCAAAAAGGAAACAACTCTTATTCTGGATATTTTACAGATACCAGCAATTATATTCAAATGACTGACGGTAGCGAAGTTATGTATGTTTATAATTCAAATCTTTCATACGCGTCTTACGATACAGGTGCAACCTCAGACTACTTTTACACCATTTCCAGTTCAACGGTATTTTACGCATATAACTCAAGCGTCAGTTCTTATGTAACAATGGACGACAGCTATAACATCTACAGTTATAGGTCGAGTAGTTCTTACGCGGGATATTTTACAGACGGTTCTGACTACGTTTCCTGCATTGACAGTAGTTATGTATTTTATATGTACAATTCAAGCACAAGTGATTATGTTCTTATGGACGATAGCTACTCTTTATATGTCTACAACGGTAGCGACTATGCTTTTCAAGACTCAAGCTATGCTTGGAATATGTACAGGTCAAGTGGTTCAGGTGCAGGATATGCTACGGATGGTAGTAATTTTGTTTATTTGGTAGATACTTCTCGATGTTTGTACGCTTATAGAAGTGGTTTGTCTTATGCCCTATATCTTGAAGATTCTGCTAGCGATAACTTTTATGCACTAACAGGAAGCACGGTATTTTATGCTTACAACTCAAGTACGGGTGGTGATTATGTAACGATGGATGACACCTACGTATTGTACCTTTCTAATAGTAGCACAAGCGACTATGCTTATATGGACGATAGTTATTCGTGGTATGTATACAACGGTTCGGATTACGCTTATCAGGATAGCTCGTATGCGTGGGTCATGTATAGAAGTGCAGGAACGGCAGCAGCATACGCAACAGATGGAACACGCTGGGTAGAATTGTGCGATGGTACAAATGCCCTACAAGTAAATGGCATAACATATCTTGGCGATGGTGGATCTACTAACTATACTATATTTGACGTAGACGGAGATATATCGCAGTCAGGCACAGCTCGCATTGACTGGACTAAGATTACAGCTAATAGTATTACTCAAGGCAACGGAACTCATAGTGGTACGGTTGGTGGACAAGGCGGCGAAGTTGGCGATATACAGACTGCCGGAGATGGAAACTTCTACCATATAGACGAACAACATGCCGACCCCGGCTTTGAACTGACGATACATTTTACAAGCGTAACAGCATTTAATTGGGTTAAGATACTCGCTACATATAAAGGTCAAGCCTCACACATGGTTCAAATATCGGTGTATAATAACAGTACTACCACTTGGGATTGCTTTGATGCTCTCCATTCTTCAGGTAGAGCAGAAGTTGCTACAGCAGGGGAATACACTCTTAAAAACTGCGATTTCTTTGTTCCTGATGATACGAATTATATAAGTGGTGGAAATGTAAATGTTAGGATTCGTCATACTTTTAATGGCAACGGTAATACAAGTGATGATTTAGATGTAGATGTAGTAGCACTTTACCAATAAGGAGAATAATGCGTAAGGCAGTTTTAACTATCATATTCTTAGTAATGCTGACAGCGACAGCCCACGCAGCTTTTAATGTCACGGTAACAGCGACTAAGATAGATATAACTTCAGGCACAGGAACTTGGGACGACTTAGTTACTGCTGTAAACGACGCTGGTGTATTCGGAAGTGCTGGACAAGTTTTTACTGTCGGTGGAAATAGAGAGATAGAGTTATCAAGTGGGGTGGTGCTAACCTCAACAGACGGAGATACGATCAACTGGAACATTACTGCAAATGTTTCACCTTGTTTGGATATAGGTAGTGGATCTACTTACAACATAGCCCCTAATACAACTCACGACCTTGATACGAATAGAAGTAATCAAGGTAGAATATTTTTCTTTGGAACAATTCATTGTAACGGCACGGCTGGTAACGAGATAATCTTCCAAAATATGAGTCACGTCTACTGGTATATGTATGACACAACTCCTTGGGATTGGGATTATGTTACATTTCAAGATATGATACTTAATACTCATTATATAATTTATACATTTCAAGGGGGTAATTCCAGTTGTAAAGGCCCTTCTGTTGCACACACTTTTAATAATGTGACTTGGAAGGGTAGCGGTGCGACAGCAGGGTTTGGTTCAATGCTACTTTACTATACGGATATGTCAAAGTGGACTTTTGAAGATTGCACTTTTGACGGGATAAATCGAGTTCTTCTTTATTATGGGACTTCTGCTAAGTTTACAAATTGCACATTTACAGATATGGCTGGAGAAGTAGTAGTAGGTGGTGGGTCATCTGCTGAACCAACATTTTCACATTATGATACTTCTAAAGATAATGTAACATTTTCAGGAAAACTAAACCAATATATGACTGTCTTTGATACTTGCACCTTTGATAATGTAGATGCAGGAGTGTATGGAGTATCTTGTCTTACAGGTGTCTTGTTGTTAAAAGATTGTACATTTGATAATCAGACCTATCCTATTTGGGTAAATGGAGGACTTGCTCTTTTATATGGCACAACGACATATCCAGTAGCACCTACAGCTAATATAAGATATTCAGGACAAGGGACTGTGCTTCATACAAGGAAGTTAGATATAACAGTTTACCAACCTGATGGCACAACACCCTTAGAGAACGCTTGTGTTTCAATAAGGCAGAAAGATGCCACAAGAGAATTATGGGCGTTTCATACTGACGCTAATGGTGAGGTTAAATGTTGTGGTTATCAAGAAAGTATATACTTAGTTGAAAAGGAAGAAACCTCAGTAGGAAACTTTACTCAATGGTCAGACGGCACAGGAAACTTAGTTCATATCATAACAGTAAGCCATCCTGACTATGTAGTAAGCACACAAGAAGTCGCTATGACTGAAGATAGATCTTTAACTGTAACAATGAGTTATACTCATACTACATTACATGACGTAGTTTTATATGATACAGTTATCTATTAGTCAGAAATTTATGGAGTCTATTATGTGTTGGAGATATTATACCACATGACAATGTATTGTCAAGGACAATTTACTAAAGGAGGAGTTATGAAAAAGATTATAGGTTTACTTATGTTAACTTGCCTGTTTTTGGTTAACATAGGTTACTGCGCAGATGAAATTGACATACCAGAGGAAGTAAGACCGACTGTTAATAAGGTGAAAGCTGATACTATGACAATTCACTTTATAAACAAAACAGCTTATATATCTATTCGCAAGGGATATATAGATGGTAATTTTGTACATACAGAAAGTATTGAACTTAATTTTATAAATTTACCCGACAACCCTAATACACCGGAAGATGAATCTACTACAGACTTTGATGATTTTATGACTACGATCAGTATAGATAAACCGGCATTAAGAACTTTGATACAAGAAAAAATGGGGGAATAATGGACCCTGACATAAAGCAAGCGTTCAAAGTGTTGGGTGATAAACTTGATACCTATATTAAACATCAAGAAGAAATGATAAGACTCCGCCTAAAACCCATTGATGAACACGTCAAAGACGGACCACACTTTAGAGATAAGATGGTTAAGTTGTGTGAATCGCTAAGGATAAATTGGGTTCTAACTTTGATGATGGTGGGTGGATGTATAGGAGGATTCTGGTGGCTGATAAGAAAATAAAACAAGATAATTTTCTAAAAAGATTATCCGTAAGACGCTATAAAAAAATGCGCAGTCATATTAACGAATTACAGAGTTTTTTTGATGAGAGTATAGGTGCTCTTAAAAATATGATAGAAGCAGGTATAGAAGAAGAACGACTCCGGAACAGAAAAGAAGATAGGGGGAAATAATGAGTTCTTTTACAGAACCTTTAACTGTAACAAAGCTTAGTGCTCGTTTATGGAAAATAGAAAAAGAATTTGACTACCACGTAGGTTCTAAAGAGTCAACCGAGGTAATAACAATACCTAAAGGATTTGTAACAGACTTTGCTAGTGTACCAAGATTTGCTTGGATATTAATCCCGCCTGATGGTATGTATACCCAGGCTGCTGTAGTGCATGATTATCTTTATTTTACAAAGAAATATACTCGTTTGAAATCTGACAAGATATTTTTAGAAGCCATGAAAGTTTTAGGCGTTGGTTGGTGGAAACGAAGTACAATGTATAATTGTGTTAGAGCCTGGGCATGGATTCCGTGGAAAAAGGGTAGAAGTCATGCATCTACTTTATCTATTATCTTTTTGATTTTAATGCTAGGCCTTACTGGTTGTGCTAGTACAAATATCTTTCGTAATCCTATTACGGGAAAAATAGAAGATGTTGAGTCTAAGGGAATACAAAATACAGGGATAAAAGAAGAAATTATAGAAGAGGGTGTTGTCATCGTAACTGATGAAAATGGAGTTACTACAAAAACAGTTGCAAAGCTTACCTATAAAAGCGAAGTAACTCGTGAGGCTGCTTGGAGTTTGTGGCCTTCAAGTCCTGTAGTAACTGTTTACAAAGACTAAAAAGGCTGAGGCTTGTTATTACCTCAGCCTTTATTCCTATATTTATTCTGGTTTTTTTAATGCATCTATAGCATCTAGTAATGCCAAAAATTCCTTATTAGGAATTATCTTCCTTTTATCGTCAGCTTTTTTCACACTACTTTTTAGGATAGGTATTTCATGTTTGGTAAAAGCGTATATTACTTTATGCTTTTTAGCACTCTCTTCATCCCAGTTAATTCTACCTGAAGGTGTTATTGTAGTAAATTCCTCTCTTTCTTCTTTCGTTAATTTTATCTTTTCTACAATGTCAGAAACAAAACCTGCCTTGATGCGGCCCTCTTGTTTTGGGAGTATATCTATAATATTTACACGGTCAAATATAGATAACTCAAGAGTGTTCTTTGGTACTTCTTCTGCAAAAACAAACATACTAAAACAAACTACAAATACTACGCACAATACTAATGTTTTCTTCATGCTTTTCTCCTTTTTTTAGTGCGAGGGCGGACAGGTCAAAATCAGTAACTCACCTATCCAAGCGTATGAGACCTCCTCCGATGACTCTTTGCGAGTCAGGCGTGGGAGAATCAGGTTAGCGGCCTGCTGTTTTCACTTTTGCCCTCTATATTTTTTTGGCAACGCGCCAATTTTAATAGTTTTCTCCACAGTCTCTTCAGCCAACCAACTCTCTGTGGTTTTATTTTGATCTTCTTTGGCACAGGATCAGAGCTATACCTGCTTCTACCAAAGGCACCTCTTGTCTTCGTAGATGCTCTATGCGTAAAAGATACTTTATTACAGATCTTACACTTGATATATCTCTTGTCGTCTGCTTGTCCTTGCTCCCAATCATGTTTGTGTTTCATTTTCCCTCCTTTATATAATTGTGGATAGCTTGGGCGACTTTATCACATCCGTTGTCGTGTAATACCCATTCACCATTTTTTAGATAGATATATTTTCCGACAATACGAGATAATTCGGTTCTACTAATTCTGTTTATAAATTGGTCAAGATAGGTCTGCCAGTCCATACAAGCAATATTATATCCCTCACGGAAAGCAAAGCTATCTACTGCCTCGCTATCGCTATTCTTAAAATGTTCTTTCTTCTTCGGTTTAGGCATGGCTACTCCTTTATCTTTCATTTATTCCGTCTTCATAACCTTCTTGATACGCTTTTCTACCAATGTCGTCAGCTATATTATCGTGTAATTCTTTTTGTTTTGAATTTTCTTGGGAAATAGCACAATCTTCACACCAGTATTCTTTTTTGTTCCAATCCCATATGCAAAATCTGCCCTTAGTAAAGGGAATGGTAAATATTGCTTGTGGCATATCTGTAAGTATCATATCTGTTTTACATTCAGGGCATTTCTTCATATCCTCTCCATTTCTAAAGGTGGGTTAGTCTTCTTTTGTGACATACTTTTTTTCTATTTCTTTTACTTCTATTATTTCGTAGGTGGTATTCTCCTTGAGCAAACCCTCGTTGACAGCATTGTAATCAAGATTACCCCAACCTACTGTTCCTACTTTTAATATGGTTTTTCCATCTTCATAATCAACTGAAACACTATGACAACCGCTTAGAATTAAACACATTAAGCACAAGAACAATATCTTTTTCATTTCTCCTCCCATTGTATAAGGGGTAGGCAGGATTCCCCACCCTGCTCCAATAACTTACGTGCTCCTATTCGGGAAGACGCGATTGTCTGGGTGCTTTGATAGCAACCTGCTCTTCTCACGGGATGCTATTCTTACCTGACGCCAGAACGTCACTACCCCTATATTAAAGAACAAACATTCTAACAAACGCGCCTATCTTTGCGCCTACTTCGATAAAGTGTTCTATTATATAATATACTATGAGTATCATTTCTCTTTCTCTTTAATTTTTCTTAAATCATGTTTGAACATTTCTGTAATAGTAGGATTCTTCATCGCTACAATTTCGTAGTGGTGTATAATTTCAAAGTAGTCTCTTGAGACTTTCCATTCTTGATTACTTACTCTATCTACTAACCAGTAACGATGGAACTTTTCCTCGTAGGGTTTCTTCTTAGCGGTTAATATTCTATAACCATAATAAAGCATAGGTGTAAGACTAATCAAAAAGACTATAACCATAAAGTCTATTAGATTTATTTTCCCGAACAGTCTACCTTTTTCGTCCAGTAATGGCTTCATATATCCAAACCTTTCTATTACAATCCCAATATGTATAACCTTTATAAGTCCAGCGCTTATCTGTCATATACTCGTATATATCGTGGCAAGGATCGCATATCCATATATCCCAGTACTGATAGCCAGAATTTATACCTTTATTGCACGCTTCACAAGTATACCTAAATGTCCAGCTTGACCAGATTATACCACCTACAATTAGCACACCTATAACAATACGAGAAAATGTTTTCATTTCATTCTCCTTATAGTGTTATTCACTATCATTAGGAATAAGAGTCGGCTTTTCTTCGCAAGAAAAGACAAGAGTTTTGTATTTTTCATAACCATTCTCCTTTATATAACGTTCACTTTCCATTCTATACATTATATAGATCCAGAGTCTCATCTGCTTAAAATCATCTATTATACGAGCTATCTTTTTCTGCTGGCTTTCAGCTTGACAGATAGTACAAGAAGTAAATAAGATAACTAAGACAACAAAAAATACTGCGATTGCTTTCATAGGTCTCCTTTTTTTCCACTCTAATACCTTTTTTGTTTGATGTATTACTTGTTATAAAACTAGGCGCATCTATTAGATCTTTATTGCTATATTTTGTTATTATCTCTTCGAGTTCCCACCTCGTAAGTTTATGTAGTTTTCTTTTTTCTATTGATAAAATTTCTAAAATATCGTTTCCATATTTTTTCTGAAGATATAGTGCATACTCATCTAATGCACCATGTTTAAATACATTACACCCTACACACTGTGGGTGACAATTTCTTTCATCATATCGTAACGAGTTATATATACGAGAAACATAATGACCATTATGTAATTCTTTCCAAAAATATACTCTACCACATGTTACGCAACGAACATATCCATTTCTGTCAGCATATTTTTTTCTTATATATATACTAAATACTGAATCTGCCATTTGCTTTAACCTTTTTATAGACTTAGGTTTTTTGAACTTTACTTCCAGGATTTTTCTCTTAGTTTTTTTACTTAGTTTTACACCCATTTGTTTTGAGCTCCATTTTTTTCTCAGTGCTGGTTCTTGCAATCTTTTTTTCATACTATGACTAATTCTTTTTTTTGTAGTTTCTGATAATATTTGTTTTTTTCTCCATTCGCTTATTGCTTTTCTTCTTTTAGGATCTCTTGAAGGATTTAGGTCACCTTTTTGGAATCCTTTTAGTCCATGTGTCATGTCAATACCTTTTTCCACACGTTATACAGAGTCCAAACGAAGCACAGCCGGTAGTTCTTAGGCAATCTCTAGTTCGTATAAACATTGAGAAGGCTGGCCATGTGTAGTCTTTCTTGATCTTAGCTGCAGTCTTAAGTTCTTTTTTCATTATTTCTCCTTTTTCAAAATAAACTTCCCATTGTATTAGCAATTCGCTTCTCTGCCATTTTAATATACTCCGGATTAAGCTCTATTCCGATAAAATCTTTATTCTGTTTCTTTGCTACAACACCTGTTGTACCGGAGCCGGAAAAAGGATCAAGCACTACCCCACCTTTAGGGCAGCCGGCTTTGATAGGTGTTTCTATGAGTTCCTCTGGAAATACTGCGAAATGTGCTTGCTTAAAAGGTTTAGTGGTTATCTTCCATACACAGCGTTTGTTACGACCTTGCTTACTATACCCTACACCACCGCTCGATGGTTTATTACCGTGAATTGTTGCGTATTTTTGATTTGGGCTTCCGGTTCTTCGTTGTCTTTCTTTATCTTTAGGATCTCCTTGCAACTTTTCGTATTGCGTTTCAAACCAATATTTTTTACTCTTTACGAAAAAGAACACATACTCAAAGTCCACAGTAAACCTATCTTCAATACTCGAAGGCATACAGTTGGGCTTTTTCCATATAATCGTATTTCTTAAAATCCACGGGTCTATACCACCCACTTTAGGTTCTGGATAATTTCTTGTGGCTGGTTCAAGGTGGTGCATTCTTTTTATATTTTGCCACGCTTCATCAGCATCTTTTCCATTAGTCGGGCAATACAAAGCACATCTCGCTTGGTCTCTTTTTGTAATAAGATGAGGATAAACTTCTCGCAGTATCATCCTTGCGTCATCTGATACAGAATTAAATCTAAATAGTTTGAGGTTTCTGTCTTTATGAGTTGTCTGTATATTCCCACACCCCACCAATTCCTTAACCCTTGTTATCATTCGTTCATTGGCATTATGAATCGATAGCAATGGTGAATAAGATGCATTCAACCTTCCTTTTTCTCGTTTGTGTATGTGGATACATCCCTCGCCTTCAACAATTCCTGCAAGCCACGCCCTATCCAGTCCATTTTTAATCTTAAAACCCCTACGATTACACATTTCTATTGAGAAACGTTGGGGGATTTGGATTAAACATTTATCAAATAAATTAGTCTTTGTGGGTCTTTTCCTAAAATCGCTTTCATTATAAACTGCTTTGCCTGTATCTTTTTGTCCTACGCCTGAACCAGAATAAGTATCCCCGAGATTAACCCATATAGTTCCGTCTTTCCGTAGCACCCGTTTTACTTCGTCAAATATATCGCAGAGCTTACTGATATACTCTTGGAATGTAGGTTCAAGGCCGAGTTGTTGATCTACTCGTTTAGCACCGCATTTGCCACAAATTTCCTTATACCCTTCAAGAGCATGACCCGTTCCTGCATAAGCACCTATCGTAGATTTTGCCATAGCTCTTTTTGATAGAGGTTTCGGATTTTTTTTATGATTACACTTAGGATCTCCTCCTTCCCAAGTGGCTGTCCCATAATCTCTTAAAGCCCAATAAGGCGGAGAAGTAACGCAGCAGTTTATACTTTCACTATCTAAAGTCTTTAATACCGTTAAAGCGTCGCCTTGTAGTATTTTCATTTGAATAACTCTCCCTGTCCTTGATTACTATTAAGTGCTTTGTATTCTTCTTCGGTAGTTGGGATCCACTCTATTACAGTACGTCCTGTTGATGTACACTTTACTTTGTCTAGTTCTTTTACGAGGTGTTGCTTGACTAGTTCGTTTACTCTACCTGTAACGCAGTTAATCGGCCAGTTTAGAGCTTCTGCTAGTTCGGTATTGGTAGCGCTTATTAAATTGAATAACATAGTAAGAACTGTTTTTTGTTTAGCGCCTATAGTATTTTTAAGATCTTTGTATGCTATTAAGGAAGTAGATTGCATTTTAGTCTTCATTTCACCCACTCCTTTCCATTCCAAATCTTTTGATATTTACGTCTCATTACAAATATAAGCCATAGTTCTTCCATAGAAAAATAAAGCATAGGATTATGGAGTAATTTATCGTTAGATACAAAAATATAAAAATCTCTTAATAACCAAGCATCGGTTTCTGTTTTAACTCTTACCATATCTTGCAACTGATCTTGGCGAGGAATCCACCAAGTAAATTCGTTGTCAGGGCCTTCTTCTCCAAACCCTACATCGTGCATTAAAGAGGAGTATACAATAACTTCATTTTCCTTAAATCGCCAGTCTGTAATGAAATCTCCGTCTTTTAATTTAGATATAGGTTTTTGTATTTCTCTTGCTTCTTCACACATTTTTATATATATTTTACTTAGATCCATTCTTTTCCTCAGCTTTCTTGGTTTTTTCTACAAGTTTATCGACTTCTTCTTGGGATAGTCCAGGGTTCTCTAGGACAAATTTCTTTGATTCGTAAATGTCTCTTAGCCACTCTTTGTCTTTTGGCGAGAGCTTTTTGATGATAAGGCTGAGAGTCTCTGCCACGACCCTCAGCCCTTCAACTGTAGTACAAGCTTGGAAAGCATCGTAGCATCTTACTTTCCTATCTTCTGCTACTTTGTCCATTAGAATGGTATCTCCTCGCCTGGATCTGCTGGTACTGTATCATTTTCTACTGGTGGATCGATTGTCAAGTTAGGTAACTCACCTAAGGCTCTAATCTTATCTAGAGCTTGAAAGATTTTCTTGTTCTTTAGAGTAACATTGATCCACATAGTCTTGATTTTCAAACCTTTCAGTTTGTCAAGATTCAAATAGCTATCCGGCGCTAGGTTAGGATAGAGCTGTAGCAAGAACTTAAACAGGTTAGCATTTTCATTTGTTGAGTTTGTCATCTTTCGTGAGTAATGCTTAAACTCGTACCCATCTAGCTGAGTGGCGAATCTTACTTGATCGATTACTCTAGTTTTCTTTTCGCTAGTATCCTTGTCAGTATAGTCTCTAGTTACGTTCTTAAATTCTTGAACGTCTACTATTTCGCCATTTATCCATTCGTCTACTATTACTTTTTCGAACTCTGTTGTTTTTGATGGTCCACTTTTTACCATGATTATCTCCTTTTTATAAATAGGTTATTGTCTCTAGTTTTTTCAAGTGCTAAACGCACAAACTCTGAAAACGATTTTATCTTTAACTTGTCTTTAGTTTTCAATGCCCAGTCCAGTATTTTTTTATCTTTTGCTCTAAAAGATACAGGAACTATGCATCCTCTTTCCATAGCAACTCCTTTCTTTTCTGGTTCTAAAAACTTCTTAAAACTTGGTAACATATTTATCACCTACCTAAAATTCGTTGATAATGTAGTGGTGTCCAAAGAGTTCTTTGCAAATAATTCCATGTACTTTTTCTTCATCGCTACCATATTCTGCTGAAATTATACTAGGTCTAAAAAATAATAAAACCCATTCCCACCATTTGATATAATGAATTTCTTCTTTTTTCATTTCTTATGTACACTCCAAAATGGCCCAGTATCTAATTGAAAATACTCTAGCATAAACTGATTAACATTCTCTATATACTCGCCAAACTCTATCCTAGTTAATTGCGTAGTTGTTGCTTCTTCTATTGCCATAAACTGTTTTCTTTCCATTTTCTTTTCTGCTATAAAGTGAGCTTTAAGGTTCTGGTGTAAAGCTTCTGGCGAGAAGTGGCCTTCGTCTTTTAGGCCATTTTCTATGCACCAGGTTAAAAATACCCAGTATAAAGAGTTCTGGCTAAGTGTTCTATTATGCCCGCGCTTAATAGTAACGACTTCGCCTATCGTAAACTTAGGATTGGCTATTTGTATATTGGTTACGTACTTGTTGAAATGTAAGACTTTGCCTTTGTATTTCATAGAAATTTCTCCAGGTACTTTAATGGTTCTTCTTTAAGCACCATTTGCTGTAGGTGCCATGTCCAACTTTTTTCACGCAGACACCGTCTCAAGTCTTTTATTTCTTTTTTTATCCATGTTGCTTTTTAGTAATTTAAATCGTTTTTTAGATAGATCAAGATAGTTTTTTTCATTATCGATTCCAATAAATTTTCTACCATATAAATGCGCAATTAAACCCGTCGTTGAGCTACCGGTAAATGGGTCTAGCACTAATTGCCCTCTGTGCGTGCTGCTTAGAACAATTCTTTTTAGCAATTCTTCTGGCTTTTGAGTAGGATGTTTACCGAATGTCTTTTCGATCGGTTTAGGTGTGTTAATAGCCCATACGGAACGCATTTGTTTTCCTTTTTCATGTAAAATTTCATGTGAACTTATTGAATTACATTTTTTACATTTGAAATCTTTTTCATAGTTTTTGTTCCAATCAACCATTGTTTTGTAATTAAAAACATGCTTTGCTTTTTTTTCTTTTCTCGCCCAAAGCATGGTTTCGTGACTTGCGGTAAAAAATCGACAGCTTAAGTTAGGAGAGGCGTTGGGCTTAAACCAACTTATATCATTTAAAATATGATAACCGGTTGATTCCAAGGCATATCCGCAACGATAAATTGAATGATATGTTCCACTAATCCAGATCGTCCCATTTGGCTTTAAAACTCTCCTACAAGCCTTTATCCATTCGAGATGAAACTTTAAGTCTTCATCAAGGCCTTTACTTTCATCCCATTTACCTTTATTAACAGATACCATTTTGCCTGCATGACAAGTAAAGCCACCATTGGATAAATTATAAGGCGGGTCGGCAAATATCATATGGACCGATTCTTTAGGAAGATTATTTAAAAAATCTCGACAATCATCCAAATATAACTCAAACCCATTATCTTTGAAGTAAGCTTTTGCTGCATTGCGCTTTGCCATATTCTATTCTCCAAATTATTCCTGGTGTATAATCTTCGTTTACTACTCGTTTTACAATAAGGTGCATCATATTCCATACCTTTTGTTAAAGTCGTTTCTCTTACGCAGAAACATTTTATAATAGCCCTCTAGCTGCTTTTCATTGTAAACTACAGGTTTACTATAGCCTTGCTGGTTTTTACCGCTTATAGGTACTATTATACCTTGCTTTGCGCCTATTATTTTGCAGTATGCAGCCAGTTGCATGCCGTCTTTAATTTTATCCGGTGTACGCTTAACATCAAATACTGTGTATATAGGTAAGGCTCCTTTGAAGTCTGGTATTCCGTAGAAGTCTGGCTCACCAGTATACTTGTCTGTATCGTTAAACAAGCGTACTGCGTTTACTTTTTCTTTAATCGGGTGCTTTTCTAGAAACTTAGGAAAATCTCCTACATCAACCGGTAGCCTAAGAGAACCTTTAGTCAGTATAACTATATCGGCCCAGGTGTCGTTTAATAGTTTGGCATCAATCCATTTGCCGGTGTTGATATAGTGCTGCACCCTAATATGTACAATGGTACCTTGAGAAGCGTATTGTACAAGCTCTACGGCGCTTACAAAGAAGTCAGCATCCCACCCTATTACAGAGGTAACCGAGGGAAGCATTCTATTGGTTTTTGGAGATTTAACAAATCTAAGGCCCTGTCTTTCTCTTTTAATTCTGTCAATTACTGCTTGGGTTTCAATTTCAGTAAATTGTACGTAACACTTTTTGTACAGTTCCTTTTGCCTGGCCTCTACCGCAGCATCTGTCATAACGCAGTCGGTTATTGTTTCCTCTATAAGCAAGCTAGGCTTTAGATTCTGATAACTCCCATTCGGTATTACCCCTGATATGCCGGCGTAAATTCTAATAGTTTTCATTTTTCCTCTCCTTTATGTTAGATATACTAGCGGCTTGGGCTTACGCTTCCCATCGCCTGTAGTAACAAATCCAGGCTCGTTGATATTCCGATAATACCTTCTTCGTATAGTTCGCAAAAATCTTTATGTAATTTTAATAATCTTTCCACTACTTCCCCTCTTTCTTTTCTTCGGCTTTTAGAATTTCAACAGCGTTCTCTACTGCGTTCTTTACTGCGTCCTTGTGTACTCTTTTTAATTCCAAGACTAGTATATTTACAAAACTTTCTAACTGTGCAAATGTACTGAATTTCGGAAAAGCGTTCCCTGTTTTACTCGTTACATCAGCAATATACAATTCCCATTCAAACCCTACATCTTTGCTCCCCACCATAGAAAATGTTGCACATATTCTTATGTATTCATCTGTTACTGTTCTGATTTTTTCTATTAACTCTCTTACTTTCATTTTATCTCCTTTCCTATAATCTCACCTACGTCTTTAGGCGTAGTCGCTATAAAGATTTGGCAATCCCAACATAGACATTGACAATCGTGGTTTGTCATTTCTTTCTCCACTTCTTTGCATCTGGGCAAGTTGCAAAGTGTGTTGTCTGTGTATCTGGATCGAAAACTTCCTGTTGTTCGTCTACAACATCTTCTGCGTCTACCGGTATATTCTTACCCCTGTCAGTTTTGAGCCAAACAATTTCAGCGCCACAGCTTCTGCATTTACTGGTTTT
>Ga0098068_1000488_pt1 | contig 15523 bp, 7 predicted proteins | sample 26BtaG_FD_75059 | JGI IMG/M metagenome (GOLD analysis project Ga0098068, IMG submission 75059) | Marine viral communities from Cariaco Basin, Caribbean Sea - 26B_WHOI_OMZ_CsCl | ecosystem: Environmental > Aquatic > Marine > Oceanic | place: Caribbean Sea: Cariaco Basin | collected 2014-11-09 | reverse complement strand
GGCCAAACATAAGTAGGTAAAATTTTTCATATCTATTAATTAATGATTAGGGGTTCGGCAAACGTAAATAATTAAGTGAATTTCACCTACGAAATACATGCTTTTTAGATAAAGTGCAATCAAATGTAAGTTATTGTTTACATATCTTAATTGGTTTTGTCAAGGAACAATAGATTCAGGATCAGCTGAAAGCAAATTTTAAAATTGAAGTCCGGTCATCGGGAGTTTGAGCCAAAAAATTGAAAGCAAAAAAAAAATCGCCTATTCCTGTTAAGAAATAGACGATTTGCAATGGTTGGTTGGTTAAACCTTTGGATTAAAATTTAATAATTACTTTTTTGTTATAACTGCTGGTATTGGTTTCTACTTTGAGGACATAATTGCCTTCAGAAATGTTCTTCACCGGAATCTTAAACTCTTGTGCAAAATTCATATTGGTCATGTTCCATGCTCTGACGGCCTGTCCAGCCATGTTGACCAAGTACACTTGGCGCACTTCAATACTGGCCGGTGTCTTCACATAGATTTCATCTGTTTGTTGCAAGTATTTTACGCTGATATCTTTAAAGTCTTGATCAATGGTTGATAAGGTAGTATCCGGTTGGAAGGCAATATAGAAACGGTCTTTATATTGACCCGGTTTCATGTTGGTTTGGAAACTTACTTCATTGATTTTAGTGTAGGTATCCAACACCGCATCATGCACATAAACCTCAATAGGATCATCAAAATTCTCTAAATCGGTTAAAGATATCTCCACATTTCCAGAGGTTGCTAAGGTCATATCCAAAGGATATTTTTTAGAGATATCAAATGCACCTACACCTTGGATCACAAACTGTTTACCTTCAATGGCAAAAGTAAGATCGCTCGGAAATTCGTCACCATTTAAGGCGTCATAGGCATAATCAATGCCATCAGTAGCCGCATCATCAGGAGTAAAGGCTAATAATAACTCTCTGGTAGCCCCTTCTGGGGTTTTAAAAGCCAAACGCACACGTTGGATGTCATTTACATAAGGAGTGTTTTTACTTTGAGTCGCTTCTAAGGCATTATCAGTACCTTTGAGAAATACTGATTGTCCAATTGCTTCTCTTCTAAATTGACGTTGTGAGTTTTTAAAAGTAATATTCCCACCACTAGGACTGATATTGACATAAAATCCTTGTCCTACTGGAATGTATTGTCCAGGTGCCTTGTTTGAGATTCCCGCATCGAAAATTCCTGAAGGGACTCCGCTCCCAACAGAACCAGCTTTAGTTAAATAGGCATATCTGCCCTGATATTGTCTATATACGTGTGTGGCACTACCTGGTGATTGTTCCCAGAATTGAAGTGCAGCACCTGTAGGAATGACACCTATATTATCATCAAAAAATTCGTGAGCATCAATAGCCGATGGATATGGATTCCCCACAACAACACCGCCGTTGGCTGGTACTAGAACCGTAATCGTACCATTGTTAGGTTGCCCTCTAAAGGTATAATTCTTATCTGGTGCTGTATTTAAACCACCACCTTTCATTAAGAATCCTAGTCCAGCCTCAATGTTGGTGTCTGGAGTGATTCGCTGCCATACATCATAGTCATCAGCCGCGCCTCTATACGTATGTAGCCATCGGGTACTGATTGTCACGGGAGAGGTTGTTGGCGTAGGGGTATGATCTGAAATCCAATTAATTGAATAGTTGCCATCATATAGCACACTTCTTAAATCATATGTTCTATCACCTACTGAACCAGCAGTACTTACCGGACTGCCCCAGTAGTTATAATTGAACATATTGCCCGTACCTTGTTGGTCGCGTTCTAAAACACCTTTACTTTCAGAATCAAAAATACTCTCACTGATTTGATTGGTTATTTCTGGTGTGACTGGATTAGAATCATGGTCGTAATAATAACGTTTTTGAACTAATTGTGATTCTCCCACCAAATCTATTTTACCATCAATTTTTAAATAATGTGTGACCCATAATCCTGTACCTGCATTCGTTTCATCTTGTGTTCCTGGCCCAGTGATAGTGAGTTCATTTCCATCTACCAATAAACCTAAGACAATAATATTCTTAGAGTCAGAAATGACATGGTGGTTTGTTCTAACAATATTCCAATCAATAAAAGTACTGCCATCAATTCCAAGTGAGTTTGGTGCTCGTTGTACAGCTCCATATCTCCAAGTTCCAGGACTTGTCCAGTTGCCATCACCTAGAGACACATAAGGTAACGGCGCCGTTTCCAGCTGGTTAGAAACCATATTGGTTAGCGTACCAACATGACCAGTACCCGAATTATCAGCTAATTGACCAGCAGAAATATCAGCAGTACCTTGATTCATTTGGTAATAGCCTGCCAAGTCTGTCCAAGACAAACCTGCGACGTCCAATCCAAGCACTGAACCACGAACAGCAGTGCCGTTACTTTCAATCTCTTGGTTCATCATCTCTCGGATTTGAGCTTCCGTCAATCCAGTGTTCCAGATACGAAGTTCATCTACAGAGCCATTATAATAATCTTGTGGTATGCCGGCTGCTACTCCGGTAGCGCCTAACAACGCATTGAATGCGTTAGGGCTTGGAAGTGAGCCTGCCGCTGAAGCAAGTTCAATACCATCAATATATAATCTGTAGTTGCCATCATAAGTCACGGCCACATGGTACCATCTGGTATCATCTAAGATTTCTGTGGTTTGTATGGTACCACCATCATTCCAATTGAAAGTCAATTGACCGTTTTGCAAACTCAAATCATAACCAGTACTTAAATCATTGGCATCACGTTTGGAAAATAAGGTCTGTTTTCCATTCCCAACAGTATTACGCTTAACCCATAATTCAATACTGAAGTTACCAGTAAAATCGAACGCATCTTTAAAATTGGTATAATTATTAGTTCCGTTAAAATCAATATTATTTGCACAAGCTGGGAATGCTAATGCGAATGTTGCAGTACTTTCATCACAAGGAGCTGGATTAACAATCGTCCATGTAATATCATATATAACACCACTTTCACCTGTAAAGGTTGCATCAACATCATTGATATCAGAGAAACTATACAAAGCCCCAGTAGTTCTCGGTATTGCAGACCATGTCCCACTACCATTGGCGGTCAACTGAATTGTCGTATCACCACAATTTACAGGCGTGGCACTACTTGCTGTAGCTTGAACAAACGGATTGACTGTAACCGTTACAATGTTGCTTGCGTCACTACAGTTGAAACCATTTAATCGTGATGTTACCATTACGCGATAATAGGTGGTTGTTGCAAGCACCGGTGGATTATAGGTAGCACCAGTTTCACTAGGAATATTGGTCCATACATACGGTGCATTGGTCGTACTTCTTTGCCATTGGTACGATAGTGTACCAGGACCATTAGTGGATGCAGCTGTTGTTACGGTAAAGGCCGCAGGATCATCGGTACTACAGACCGTTTGATCTCCAGCAATTACAGATGGGGTAACGTCATTGACATACACTATTGAGAAATTTGATTCTTTTGAGCATCCGGTTAGTGTTGAAGTGGCCACACGTCGATAATAAGTAGTGGTCGAAACACTTGAGGTGAATGTATAAGTGTCTGAAGTTGCTCCAGGAATGTCCGTCCATGGTTCGACCCCAGACGGACTGGATTGCCATTGATAGGTAACAGCACCACTTCCAACAGTAGCAGATGTCGTATTTGTAAATGGTGTTGGTATATCACCAGAGCAAACAGTTTTATTAGCGGATATCTTACCTGGATCAAGGGTAGATGCTGTAACTGTAATCACACTATCACTATCTGCTGTACAAGCTTGACCGTTTAAAGTTGAAATCGTCACTCGCTTATAATAAGTGGTGGTAGTTACACCTGAAGGTGGGTCATAGGTTGCTGAGTAGGCACCTGAGATGTCCGTCCATGGCCCTGCACTACTTGTAGTACTTAATTGCCATTGATAAGTTAACGCCCCAGTTCCTGTAGATGCGGTAGCTTCTATAAAAGCATCAGGGTCAGTGCTACAGATGGCTTGATCGCCAGCCACGTCACCTCCCGTTACATCATTGACATAAACGGTGATGCAGTTACTGGCTTCAGAGCATGATCCAGTAGAATATCTCGCCAAGCGTCTATAATGCGTTGTCACCAATAAACCATTTGGCGGATCATAGGTAGCGTTATTGGCGCCACTTATATCGCTCCAAGCCCCATCAGGTTCACCGCATCCGGTGGTGTTCATTTGCCATTGATATGATAATGTGCCAGTGACACCAGTTGCTGGTGTACTACTATTCAGTACTCCAGGATCTCCGCCACTACAAACCGTTTGCTCTCCAGAAATAGTGCCAGGATCAATGATATTCACGGTTACTTCTACAGCGTTACTTGGTGCAGAAGAACAATTCACCCCATTTACGGTTGAGGTTGCAATGCGTCTATACCAAGTATTTTGTGTTAACGGTCCAGGAGCATCATAAAGAGCATTAGTGGCACCAAGAATATCTGTAAAACCTGTAGTTGCGCTTGTGGTGCTGATTTGCCATTGGTAGCTTAAATTTAAGCCAGTAGCAGCGGTTGTTTGGGTAAATGCAACCGGATCGTCATTGGTACATACCGTTTGGTCAGCCGCAATAACACCAGGGTTTACTTGTGGTGCAACGGTTACGTTTACGGTAATAGGGGCGCCTCCGCAATCATTGGTATTGTTATTATTATTGTCATAATTAGAATATGGTGTAATGGTAAAGGTCACAGTTTGGGTAGTAGCTGAGGTGTTGGTCAAAGCAGGAATGGCATAGCTTCCACCTGTTCCTATATTAACATAGGAGTCTGTACCAATACCTGAAATATTTGCTCCTCCTGTTCTTTGGATTCGGAATCTCATCGGACCATCGGTAATATTACCAGATACAGCAATATTTGGAGTATCTCCACTACAAATAGTAGTACCGCCACCAGCAGCATAGGCTATTGGTGTAGGGCGGATTTGAATGGTTCTTGTAGCACTGGTACCGTTACAACCATTTGGTGTAAAAGCATTAGTAAACCTTGGAGTTATTGTGATAATGCTGGTTTGTGTTTCGTTAGTTGGGTTATTGGCTGTAAAAAAATTGGAAGGAAAAGTATGATTCGCTCCGAAAAAACCTGAATCTCCAACAGGACCGCCTGATGACGGAGTAATATAACTATTGTTTACACTCCAATAAAAACGAATAGTTCCAAAAGTTAGAGCAAGTACATTTGCTTGTATGGCGGATTCTATCGGACCATTACAAATAGGAGAAGAGGGACCACCAGTTGCAATAGCATTAAGACTTAGGCTAACTCCAACCTGTCTTATTTCTATGGTATTGCTTGTGGAAGTTTGAGAAGAATAGTTGGTATCAGTTACTGTTATTCGGTAAAAACCTAATGCAGTAGGGGTGAAGCTATCACTATTCGTACCTACATTTTCCCAAGTAGAAGAACCATCATCACTTCTTTGCCATTGATAGGTATAGATTCCTGAACCACCAGATGGTGGGGTGATCATATATAAAGGGTAAACACCACCTGAAATATTACAGACATCTTGCGAATCTCCGATTACAGGAGCTATCAATTTTGGATTAACCGTAACAGTAGCCGTAGTCGTACTGCTGCAGCCTTGTCTGGTTACCGTGATATTGTAAGTAACATCCTGTGGCGAGCTTTCATTATGTTCAAAGGTATCCGTAATATTACCAGTGCCACTATTTGGCCCTGTTGTAGCAACATTCGGATTATCATTTCTTGTCCAGCTAAACGTATGTCCGGAAAGATTACTATTAGTTATGCTTAAATCAATGGTAGCTGAGGCTCCATTATAAACTGTTTGTGTAAGTGGAGTCGCCACTATTAATGGGGTTGGTCTTACAAGGACACTTGCGGTAGTTTCCGTAGCGCAAGAACCTGACGTTGCCGTAATTGTGAAAACTGCGGTTAGGTTACCCCCCGTAGGATTGTTGATTGTTCCAGCAATAGTATTCCCAGAACCACTGGTGAGTCCTGTTAGGGCCGTGCCATCTGTTCTTGTCCAAGTGTATGAAACTCCAGATACATTATTCAGATTTGAAATCAAAATATCAGCAATGGGATCACCGCCACAGACCTGTTGTGTTGGCAAATTAACCGCAACCGTCGGTTTCGGATTTACCGTAACTGATGCCGTCGTAGTTGACGATGGACAGCCGTTGGCTAATGCGGTAATGGTAAATATTGTAGTTTGAGGTACGTTGGTAGTATTGGTTAAACTGCCGGTAATTGAATTACCACTTCCATTTGCTATGCCTGTGATATTAGAATCATTGTCTCGAACCCATGAAAAGGTTGTACCCGATACACCATTTGGATTGGTCAATAGTATTGGAGCAATCGTGTCGTCTGAACAGATGGCTTGCGTAGGTAAACTCGCCGCCACTGTTGGGGTTGGATTGACGGTCACACTCACCGTAAACGGATCTGAATCACATCCATTCTGAGTACTCGCAGTGACGGTAAATGTGGTGGTTTGGGCCGTATTGGTTGTATTTGTAAATGTGGCGTTAATTGTGCTTCCTGATCCAATCTCACTTAAACCACCAACATTCACGATATTATCTCTTACCCAACTATAATTTATTGCACCTGAAATACTGGTAGTCTGTGAAAAATTGATCGTTGTTATTGGCGTATTTGGACATACCACCTGCGTTGCAGGCAAGCCTTGACCAACTGGTTTTGGATTAACCGTTACAATAACAGCAAACGTAGATGACGAGCAACCTGCTGTGGTCGCGGTTACATTATAGGTAGCGGTTTGTGGAACGTTGGTAGGGTTGACTAATGTTTGGTTAAAATTGGCTTGCCCGGTTAATGTTGTAGCGCCAGTAATTCCTCCAGTAACTACAGGTAGGCTCCAAGAATAGGTAGTGTTAACAGGAATGATATTATCTCCACCATTTTCAGGCGTTACGGTTATTAAACTTTCACTACAAGCAACAACAGAATAGTTGGTTGGAATATAAGGAGTGATATTAACCGTTATTGGTAAGATAGAAATTACACCAACGCCACAGGCATTAGTGCCTTCCACAGTAACATCTCCTGAGCTTGCACTATTACCATAGTCAACGGTAATCGTATTTGTATTTGCACCTGCAACAATAACTGCTCCAGGTGGTACCGTCCAGTTGTATCCAGTAGCATTGGCAATGGCTGGCACGGAATAAACCACACCCTCTTCGCCTTGACACAGCTCATCTATCCCAGATATAGTACCAGCATCATCCGGTAATGGATCAACCGTAATACTACCAGTAATGGTAGCGGGGGTACAGCTGCTTCCCGAAGTTGTTACTGTATAATTAAAAAGACCTGCCACCGTTGGTGTCCCGCTGATGGTCAAAACACCAGATGCATAAGTTCCTGTAACACCTGCTGGAACTCCAGAGACAGATGCGTCAGTTGCTCCACCACCAACAGCATACGTAATATTGATAATCGGTGTAAGGATACAAAGTGTTTGGCTAGCCGTAGTTGGTGCTGAACTTAAAGTAAGCGTCGGTGATGCATCTACCTGAATAGTACCAGGCAAGTCTACAGTCCCACAATCCCCACCCGTTGTGGTTACCGTATAGCTAAATAACCCAGACGCCGTTGGTGTTCCACTGATTGTAAGAACTCCTGCGCTAAAGCTATAATTCACACCCGCTGGTAAAGTACCGGAAAGCGTCGCTCCTGTGGCACTTCCTCCAACTGTATACGTTATTGGTGCTATAGGCGTATTGACACATATTGTTTGGCTATCCGTATCAACTGCTGAAGATAAGCTAATTGTAGGTGCTGTATCGACAGATACTGGAAGTGTAACCGTATGATTGCCACAGGTATTTGAACCTTGAACGGTAATATCACCAGAGACTGCTGATGCGCCAAAGTCCACAGTGATGCTATTAGTTAAATGCCCTCCAACAATGGTTGCACCAGTAGGCACAGTCCATAAATAACTGTTCTGATTAGACATTCCAGAAACGGTGTAGACCTTAGTGTTTTCACCCTGGCAAACTGTACCATCACCAGAAATAACACCTCCTGTTACAGTATTTTCAACCGTGACGGTTACAGAGGCACAAGAGGTCGTATTACATGTGCCATTATATCTTACAAAATAGGTGGTGGTAGCCAATGGTAAAACACTGACACTACTTCCAGTTCCTTCTGATACTCCTCCACAAGTGCCTGAAAACCATTCTGCTGTAGCGCCTGTACCTGCGCTACCTCCACTAACGGTTAAGGTTGTCGTATCTCCTGCACAGACTGTTGTGTTTCCAGTAATACCCGTTGGTGCCACTGAATTTGAATTTACCGTAAGTGACCCCGAACTTGTTGCCGTGCCACTTGGCGTGGTAATAGAAATTGTGCCAGTTGTGCCATTACCAACAGTTAAAGTAACGGTAGTTGCTGTAGTTCCAGTAATTGTTGCCGCTGTTCCTCCAATTGAAGCGGATGTGGCTCCCACTAAATTTGTGCCTGTAATAGTTATAGAATCCCCAGGACAAACGCTTGAAGCTGGAATGTCTGTAATTGTTGGTGTTGGACTAGTATATCGCAAATAGATATCATCAACGCCTGCTGGTGGTTGGCTACCTGAGCTACCATCATTTCTCCATTCAAAAACTAATCTGAAAGATGTTCCGATATATCCATTAGGAATTGTAAGATTGGTTTCATTCGTCCATTCGTTTTGATTTAAATAATCACCGTTCAGATTTAATCTTCCTCCTCCATTGCCGATTTGACTGTTGTATGTGGGGTTAAATGAAGTGGGAACTAACCAAACCCTCATTCGATCATAGTTAGTTCCAGACCATCTTTCTCCATTTGAAATCCATCTAAAATCTAATAAAATATTGGTGGCATCTGCGGGAATTGTAACATTTCTAAATAGATGGGTTACTCGGCTAACCGAGGTGTTATAATTGTGAGCAAATGGCGCACCATTACTATCAGATACGTAGGCCGACCTATCTCCTGTAAATCCTGAAGTCGCATTTGGTTCACATACCCATCTCGTATTATTTCCACTTGTTGTCGCTTGCCAACCATTTGCTGCAAATGTAGTTCCCGTTTCAAAACCTCCATCACCAGCAGGATCAATAACTGTGGTTTGCCCATAAGCAATCCCAGTAATAAGTGTTAGCAAAACGAATTGCAGAAGGTAGGAGTAATGTTTTTTCATAATCATCAAATAATGTTAACACAAAAATCTATTCCAAGTGTTAGGTCATTGGAATAGAGAAACGGGAATTCTTATTTACCGTTCAGCGAGGGAGATACAAACATAAGTGGATGGTGGTCTAGGAAGAAAAATAATCGTTGAAATACCATAATAAACTATGAGTGTTAAGCAAGTGTTAATATGACGCCTCAAGAACAGTAATAAGTTGAAAATTAGATGGATAAAAAATGGTGTACGTGTCGCATTTTGTGCGGTTTCACGGAGGTTTTATGTAAGGACTTCTAAGTTCAAAGGTTCAGGTTTAAAGCTTTGAATTTGTCCATGTCTAAATAACATTGACCGTTTAAAATCCATGTCCAACTTTTTCAACTTTGCACCTTAGTATCGCTTCAAATAAGCAGGTCGCAATAGCTTAGATACGCGTGGGTCAACGGGAAGTCAACTTCATTATTCTTTCAGGATTATCAAAAGATTATTTATGCATTAGAGGAAGCCAAAGAAACCCTTCATTACAAAACCTCGTCATATTTCCGACTATTTAATATAAAATCAACTATTTTTACATTTCATATTCCGCATGTTACCTCGCATTAGAATGAAGAAAAAAATTAACTTCCTTTTTATGCGACATACATCATTACTAAACTGAAAAACAACAACTTTATGAAAAAAATTACTTTTTTGGTATTACTATTGTTGGGCACGGTAACGCTTGCCCAAGAAATTGATATTATAGACAGGCCTTCAGATGTTAACACAGCGGTCATCTCTGTTGAAAGTGATGATGGTACGGGTGTCTATGTGGCAGATAGCTTTACGACAACTGAAGATCTGAGTCTGAATTCCATCACTTTACATGGATTTTACAGCAATGGATCGGGAGTAAATTTTACCACGGCATTTAACATCATAATCTATGCAAATAATGAAGGAACTCCAGGGACTAATTTTCAACCACAAATAGCGGGTACAGGTGTGATTGAGTTGAAAGGAATTACTTCAGACAACTATGTGATCACTACTGAAGGCACAAAAACCTTAATTACAGTTGATCTTGCAAGCGCCAATAGCGGTGAGTCTCCAACGCTTGTGGCTGGCACCTATTGGATGGTCTGTTATCCTTCTATAACTGGTTCTCCTACGGATGAGGGAAGATGGAATTGGTACTTATCTTCTACTATTGCGCCATTGGAAACACTTTTAATTGATCCGCAAAATTTATTTGGGGCGAGTGCAACAAATTGGAGTAGCGTTGGCAATCTGATAGGAGACACTGCGAATTCATTTGCCTGGACATTGAAAGGCTCACCTGCTTTAAGTGTCAACGAAAACAAACTGGCACAGCTGTCAATTTTTCCTAATCCTGCACAAGATGTCATCAGAATAAAAATGCCTTCTCATATCGAAACAACTCAAGTTTCTCTTTACAACGTATTGGGAAAACAAATAAACGCCACTATGGTCAATAATCAAATTAATGTGTCCCATCTTTCCAAAGGCTTATATATTCTCAACCTTGAAACCACTGCAGGTACATTAACTGAAAAATTAATTATTGAATAAGACATTAAATTACTAAAAACAGAAGCCGGAGAGTTGATACTATTCCGGCTTTTTTATTATTAGCTTTAACATACCTAGTACAAACATTCACCATCCCCAAACACACACCTCCCTTATCCATAGCTCTCAGCCACCACACCCATACAACACATGAGATCCTTATCTTTGAATGTTGGGCGATTCCTTTTGAATGTTTGCTAAATTTGCATCGGGGATTGTAGCGGTTTCCTTTTCATTGCCATTCTAAATAGGGTCAACAAGCCGATTTCAATTGGCAAAAAAAAAGCGGTCGGAAGAACAATTATGGCTGAGAACAGGCCGATTCATAAATGCGGTATCAGGAGCAGTTAAGCCAATTGATTTAAACCTAGGACTTTTCCGTTTCCCAAAACAAAGGTTCACAACTGATGAAAAAAAAGATATTAATAGCGCCTTTAAATTGGGGATTGGGTCATGCCACGCGTTGCATCCCCATCATCCATGCCTTGATACAGCAAAATTATACGCCCATTATGGCCAGTGATGGTGCCGCCTTGTCCCTTCTGTCCAAGGAATTTCCAGATTTGGAAGCCTTGGAATTGCCTTCTTATCATATCAGCTATTCCCAAAAAGGGTCTTTTTTAAAACTCAAGCTTTTCAAGGATTCCCCACAAATTATAAAGGCCATGAGGAACGAACATCATGCGATCAAATCCATCATAAATACCCACCGCATTGATGGCATTATTTCCGACAACAGATTTGGGGTTTACCACAACAACCTGCCTTCCGTTTTTATCACCCATCAATTGCAGGTTTTAAGCGGAAGCACCACTTGGCTCAGTACCAAATTGCATCAAAGGATCATAAAGCGATTTGACGAGTGCTGGGTTCCCGATGTGTCGGGATCGCATAATTTGAGCGGAAAAATGGGACATCTGGAGCATCCTAAATTCACAGTAAAATACATTGGTCCCTTGAGCAGATTTGAAAAATCAGAAAGTGAAATCTCCTATGACATCATGGTGTTGCTCTCTGGCCCGGAGCCACAGCGGGAGATTTTAGAAAACAAATTATTGGAGGAATTTAAAAACCATAAAGGCAAAGTGCTTTTTGTAAGAGGGGTTATGGAAGCGGAACAAAGGATTCATGAGTCTGGGCATCTCACGGTTTATAATTTTATGACCTCAGCATTACTGGAAAAATCAATTAAGGCCAGCCACATCATCATCGCCCGGTCGGGGTATTCCACAATTATGGACTTGGCCACATTGGCCAAAAAAGCCTTCTTTATTCCGACACCTGGGCAATTTGAGCAAGTCTATTTGGCCAAAAGAATGCAAGAGCATCAGTTGGCACCGTTTTGTAAACAGGACGATTTCAATTTGGAAAAACTTGAGAGCATCGATCGCTATAAAGGCTTGGAGGCTTTTGAGCAGAGTCCCAATTTTAAGGAGCTATTTTGCCTTTTCGAGGGTAAATGAGAATTCGCTGCCCACACTCAATTCACTTTCAATATAAATGCGCTCATCGTGTGCTTCAATAATGTGCTTCACAATGGAGAGTCCGAGTCCAGAGCCGCCTTCCTTACGTGAACCGCTCTTATCAATTCGGTAGAAACGCTCAAAAAGTCGTGGAATATTGGCCTTTGCAATGCCTTCGCCATTGTCCGTAACTCTGACAATGACTTTATTTTTTATCAAATTCTCGATGCTGATCTCGGTAGTACCCTTGAAGCTTCCATATTTAATGGAATTGACCACGAGATTGGTAAGCACCTGTCTGATCCGTTCCTTATCTGCCCGGACCATAATTGGTTCGGGGTACTGCATGTCAAAAGTCAGGGTAATTTTTTTCTTGGCCGATTTCATTTCCAACAAATCGAACACGCTTTCTACCAGGGCGACAATATCAAAATCCTCTATATTGAGACTCAAATCACCTACCTCCAATTTGGTAATCATATCCAAATCCCGCACAATATAAATCAAGCGTTCCACGCCTTTATTGGCTCTTTCAAGGTATTTTTTTCTAAGATCCTCATTATCCATGGCACCGTCCAACAAGGTCAACACATAGCCTTGGACCGTAAACAGCGGTGTTTTCAATTCGTGCGAGATATTGCCCAAAAACTCCTTTCGGTACTCTTCCCTGACTTTCAAGGTTTCTATCTCAAGTTTTTTGTCCTGGGCAAATCTCTCGATTTCCTGGGTCAAGGTGGCCATATCGGTGGTGATGGGCTGTTTGCGGAGGGTGGCAGATTCCAATAGGGTCAGATCATCGTAGATCCGCTTGACCCGTTTATAGATAAAACGCTCCGCACGATATTGGATTATAAAAAACGAAATGATAAATGTCAGGACAGAAAAGCCCAAAATGGACCAAATATTGAAGGATTGGCTGAGCAAAGAAAATACAGTGAGCAGGGCCGTTAAAATCAAAGTGATATACAATGTGGTCTTAACAGCAAACTTATAGGACTTTCTTATCTCTTTCTTTTGCATCAATCAACAAACTTGTAGCCTACGCCTTTGACGGTCTTAAAGCAATCGTCACCAATTTTTTCGCGCAATTTTCTTATGTGGACATCGATGGTGCGTCCGCCTACGACCACATCGTTGCCCCATACTTTATCTAAAATCTCTTCGCGTTTAAATACTTTATTGGGTTTGGTGGCCAACAAAGATAATAATTCAAATTCCTTTCTTGGCAGAATAATTTCCTTGCCATGATGTGAAATCTTATACTCCTCTCTATTGATGATCAATTCGCCAATCTTAAGTATTTTTTGTGATGGTCTTTCCTCATTCAATCGCCTCAGCAGGGCTTTGACTTTACTGGTCAATACTTTAGGCTTGATGGGCTTTGTAATATAGTCATCGGCTCCGGCATCAAAACCGGCCATTTGGGAATAATCCTCGCCTCGCGCAGTCAGAAAGGTAATAATGGTATTGCTGAGCTCTGGAACTTTACGAATCTGTTCGCAGGCCTCAATACCGTCCATACCAGGCATCATGACGTCCATGATGATCAGCTGTGGGCGTTCCTTCTTTGCTTTTTTTATGGCCTTGATCCCATCCTCTGCCGTAATGATCTCATAGCCTTCTGCCGAAAGATTATAGCCGATAATTTCCAAGATGTCGGGTTCATCATCAACCAATAGAATTTTTATATCCTTATTTTTCATTAGGGGGTTATTCAAAAATTATACTGTAAAGATAAGCTTATCTGTATATACTTGTAATAAGCAGGGCATTGATAACACTATCTTAACCTGCAGAAAACATTTTTTTAACCATTCGTCGAAAACTTGTATGGTTTAACATACTTTTGGTACGGGTTTTGCAATAATTTTCAGTATCTTTAATTCGGATTTCAGTTGATGAAAAATTAATTTTGTATGATGAAAAACTACATGTATATTCTTTTTTTAATTTTCGGACTTGGAATGGGCGTTACGACAAGTATTGCACAAACGAATGCTCCAAAGACATTACTGTCGTCATCAGATGGTATTAGCGATCTATCGATTTATCCAAATCCTGTAAGCAGTGGTAAAATCTATATCACCACCAAAGAAAACCTGACCAAAGAGGTTGAAATATACGACGTTTTGGGCAAAAAAATTCTATCCGAATCACTTTTTGGAAAAGAATTGAACATTTCCAAATTGACCGCCGGCATTTACATCCTAAAGATCAAAGAAGGTAACAATTCGGCCACCAGAAAACTGGTTGTCAGGTAGCTGTTACTTTAAATAGACGTGTTAATCGCCACAAATCGACCTTATCACATCACATTTCACATTCATAACTCGGTGATCCTTGGTTTTTCTATTTAAAACCCGATCTAAGATGAGACACTTTGTTTTTAGGGAATCAAGAACCTCGTTGTATAATAACGGATCAAGTCAAAAAGTTGTGGGATTTTAAGATTATGCATAAATTAATAGTTAGACAACAAGGCTTTCATGTGCCTTTATCCTGCCTTTACCCTGCCTTTATCCTGCCACTATCCTAATAGCTATAATTGATTGACAAGAAAGTGTGAAATTGTTGGTGTAAAACAACCTACTGGCGGGAATAAACTGTTCCAATAAGGACGCACTTGGTGGGGATGGCCTGAATATCATCAAGACCTTACTGTTGTAAAAACCATCCTAATCGCTTGGAAAAGCTTTATCATATTTAAGTAAAGCTTTTTTTATTTTCTATATTTTTGTGATATGATTTCGATGGATACTATTTTCAACATTCAAACACAAGCCGAATTTGAATCTGCAAGCTTGGAGGTTTTCAAATTCCAATTTGAGAACAACCGGGTGTACCGTTCCTTTTGCGATTTGCTCTACATTCATCCAAGTGACGTTAAACGCATAGAAGACATTCCGTTCCTTCCCATACAGTTCTTTAAATCGCATGATGTTTTGAGCAGTACGCAACCCGTGGAGCAGGTGTTTACCAGCTCCGGAACTACAGGCGATACCACGAGCAAGCATCAAGTTACGGATCTTAATATTTACAAGGAAAGCTTTAGGCGTGCCTTTTCCCATTTTTACGGTCCCATGGAAAATTATGTCGTTTTGGCATTATTACCTTCTTATTTGGAACGCGAAGGCTCCTCATTGATTTATATGGTAGAGGATATGATCAAACGGTCGGGACAGGTTGAAAGCGGATTTTATCTTCATAACCTTTCCGACTTAAATGACATTTTAATAGACTTGGATAAGCAAGGCAGAAAGGTACTGCTCATCGG
>Ga0098068_1000484_pt1 | contig 15571 bp, 21 predicted proteins | sample 26BtaG_FD_75059 | JGI IMG/M metagenome (GOLD analysis project Ga0098068, IMG submission 75059) | Marine viral communities from Cariaco Basin, Caribbean Sea - 26B_WHOI_OMZ_CsCl | ecosystem: Environmental > Aquatic > Marine > Oceanic | place: Caribbean Sea: Cariaco Basin | collected 2014-11-09 | reverse complement strand
TCCCTCTAGATGATCAAGACCTGTTATAGCAGTTACCATCTTTCTTACTTCGCCACCAGAAATATAAGTAGTATAAGCCGAGCCGTCTAAGTCAACTCCAACTGAAGTCTGTAATTCAAAAGTGTCATCTGTTTTATCGGCTACATAGTAAGTATTACCATTTAACTCCGTCATACCCACAATACCATTTATCTTAACCTGGTCTCCGTTAGAGAAACCATGGCTTACTGCCGTTACAACCACAGGGTCAGCTACTGTAGCACCGGTAATAGTTATTGGACTATCTAGCGTTAATGAGGAGTCAACTCTTACAGCATCCCAATCTTCATCAAAATCTTCGTTAGAGAAATATTCAATAAACCTTTTATCTGTACCATTTATATTACGTTTAACCACAACCCAAACTTGATCAGCTTCTTCTGATTTTGGTATTACTGCTACTGATTCAAAAGTACCATTTCCTTGAGCATCAGCTCCTGCTACAAATCTACACCAACCCATAACTTCTTGTTCTGGATTGCGCGTTAAAACAGACATCTCGCCATCTTCCCTTACGCAGTAAATTCTATCGTTAGGTGATTGCTGGTGGTCTAAGTCTACTACAGTTCCACCGTCTTTTAGAATATGCTCTGCTAACAAAGTCATATCGCTTGAGATAGTAGAGTCTACTTGAAAAGAATAAGACAATTCTCTTAACCTTGAAAAATCTCTTTGTATATAATATAAATAAGAAGATATTCTTTTTGGTGGAAAACTTGCTACTCCATAATTGGTGTCTCTTTTTACTACTATATTTGTAGGTGAAATTGAAGCTGTAGTATCTCCAGCAGAAGCAGAAAAAGTTCCACCTATAGTACCTAAAGACAATACTCTATTGCCAGAGGACAACCATCTAATAGCATTTCGTTGTTCGGTAGCAACTTCAAAAGTCAAAGAATAATTAGCTGTTGTAGCTGTAGTATCAAAACTATCATAAGCTTTTGTATATGAACCCCAAAACTTTTGTGGCTCATGGTCTGTATTAGCATAATATAATTTCTGTTCGTGAAAAGCAATAGCTGACGGCCATCCTCTGTAATCCGAGAAAGCACCCTCAGCCCAATCTGTTACAGCGCCAGGGCCTGTATTCAAATCTCCTGCAGTTCCATCTGGTTCTGCTTCTACATCACCAGTTACAACAGTAGTAGAAGTATATGCCGTTATCTTTACCATACCCTCTTTAACTCTAAAAAAAGCGCCTATATGCAAAACATCAAAGATAGCTGTAGAAGCAGTTAAAGTTATACCGGCGCCGGTGTCGGCTGAAGGCGTTATAGTTGTAGCAGTAGTGTTGGTATCCTTTAGTGGAGCTCTAACAAAAGATACAAGAGATAAGCTAAAAGCACTAGCACCAGTTCTTGATAACTTTCTAGGAGCATAGTCTGGGTGAACTATATACATAACATCGTTATACTGCGCTACCTGTAAATCAAAGACATCAGCTACAACATAGGGAGTAGAAATTTCTGTTTGTTGTGAAGCAGCAGCCGTATGAGCAGAAGTAGGAATTACTATAGTATCCGTATTGTCTGCGTTGGGGTCTGCGCTAAAAGCATTTGAATTGATAATCCTTACATCGTCTATACTTCCCTGGAAATAATCACCTGGTACTCCTGTAGCACCTATATATACGTCACCAGCAAATGTATCGGTACTACTATCCTGCACGTATGCGACTTGAGTTCCATCCTTATAAAGACCATATTTGTCTGCCCTTTTGCAAACAGCTATATGATGAAAAGTGGTATTATCTGTAATCTCGCCACCGTAACCCGTAGTTATAATCGTCACTCCACCTGAAACCGCAATAAATCTAAGACCGGACCCGTGAACATGCTGCAATAGCCAGTAGTTATTAGCGTCCTCCCACTGTACGATTAAAGTTTCTGTTCCAACATGGTCCGCAAATTTCACCCATAAATCAATAGTCCAGTTATCATCAGCAGATTTTATTACGTCAAATTCCGCGCTATCGGATATTTGCAGATAATCGGAATCACCATCGAGAAGAAGCGAAGCTGTACCAAATTTCTTAGCGTCTGTATCTAACAAAGCCGTTCCTTGAAATTGCGTTCTATGAAATGAAGCTGAAGCATCCTGAGAGTTGCAGTGAAGCAATAACGAAGTATTAGCATCAGAGGTATGCGCTGCTGTTGGTGCTGTAAAATCAGTAGACCACCTCGCTACACCTTTTGATACACGGATTTCGTCCATATATCCATCCATATATCGAGCTGATGTATTTCCTAATCTACCTATAACTAAATCAGCAGCCGTTCCGCCTATATCATAAGCAACAGCCCAAGTAGCGCCTATCTGCGTACCGTCTATAAACACCTTTACATTTGCGCCGGTTATTCCTACTACTGTTACATGATACCAAGTATCTACAACAGGAGACCAAGCAAAGTTCTGATTATCACCTTCTAAATCTACTCGAATGCCAGTACCAGAAATAAATCTTACACCCCAAGAGTTTCCCCAGTCACCATCATAGTTGGTAATAAACGCATATTCTATGGCTGCTACGACGTCCATACGAATCCAAAAGTCAACTGTAAAACTACCTGTTCCAAAATCCCAGTCAGCGTGGTCTGGTACTGTTAGATAGTCACTATTTCCGTCAAGAAGAAGTGAACCGCTACCAAATTTCTTTTGAAGGGTAGACATCTGTGCAGTAGCAACAGTTGAAACAACGTGTCCTGTATTTCCACTGTCTATGAACTCTTTTGAACCGTCTACGCCTGCATCGTTAGGCAATAATAGTTTCGTTAAGTCAACTGTCTGTTCGATAAGGTCTGCACCATTAGAATATAGCCTAAAATACTGGTCTCCTGCTTCTACTACATAATCTTGGTCAGCAGAATATTGAAAAGGAAATATCTTAGCTACTCCATTATCTTTAGTTGAAGCAAGATATTTAAGGCCTGGCCGAAAAGAAACTCCACCTAATTGGTTTATTAAAAAATTCTCTATCTTAGCTGCACCAGAAGAATATTTGGCTAAATCAAACCGGCCTTTACCTTTAGGCGACCATTCTCCACTTGTTAAAGCATTTACTACACTAGTTGCTTTAGGCATTACAACCTCGCTTCTTCCCACTCAGACATTTCTAATTCTTCTGGGCTACCCTGCGAGCTATCGGCTCCCATAGCTCTTGGTAAATCTATATTCTCATATTTTGCTACAAGATCTTTTGTTCTATTGGCAGACTGTGTAAGCGAGAAACATATCTCCGAAGCAATTTTAGTAGCCAGCGCCGTAACAAACTGTGATGAATAAAGTGTAGGGTCTTCATTTCTATAGGTGTATATCATTTTTAAGCTATTAGTATCAGAATAAATATAACCGGCTTCTACAGTCCAATAAGCATCTCTATTTGAAAGTATATTCACTCTTATAAAGTCAGTAGGTAAAGTATATTGATAAGTAGATTCGTCGTCGTCCATTGAAAGGTCAGATAACTTTGTTATGTAACCATTTTCGGTATAAGCGGTATAACCCGAACCATCTACATCTGTACCTACCGCTGACTGTAGCTCAAAAGTATCAGCTGTTTTACTTGCTACAAAATAAGTCTCACCGTTTACTTCTGTCATACCATCAACTGAAGTTATTATTACTTCGTCTTCATCGGAAAAACCATGCGCCACAGAAGTTACTACTGGTGGGTTAGCTGCTGTTATACCAGTAATTACTTTAGCTAAATTCATTCTTTTCTGAGCAAAAGTCCATGGGTGTTCTGATAAGACTTGATCTAAAGCATAGGCATAGCTATCCTCAATACGTTTACTTTCTTGAGATACAGGTGTAGTTAATTCAGCAGAGGTTATTCTCTTTGATCCTATCATACTTAAAGCTAAGTTACATATTTGTAATTTAGTTACAGTTCCTGTAGCCATAATTTACTCCTTATTCATTTCACGCCATTTATCAGCTAGTGCTTTATTGTTATTACAAAATTCTATTGCCAACGCTATATCTTCTATCCTTAATGCGTTGCCGCCACCTGCGGCCATACGTAATTTTTCTTGTATTGAAAATTTATCCCATGGTACATCAGTTACTATATATGTTTTGCCACCTCTGCCATCTGCAACAACAGGTACTTCGCATCCTCTAAATTCTTCGGTTCCCATAGGTGTTCCTGCAGCTGGATAATTATTGTATACTACCTCAACTTTTTTTGGTTGTAACAAAAAATATGTTGACAAAGATAAACTTATAATAAGCATCACAAAAATAATAATATTTCCCCATTTATTAAACATAATATTCTCCTTGTTTAGCACAATAAGCTAAAAACATTATAATAATCAGCACCGACTGACACATTCTATCTGGAAAATGAACTGCCATATTTACACCTACAACAATAAGACCAGACTGCTTTACTGGGTCTCTTGTTCGCCAGGCAATAGTACCTATTAAACCTAGTAATAAAATAAACCCTGGTACACCTATTTCAAAAGGTATTTGCAACCAAGAGTTATGCGCTCTTGCCCATTTAGCACCTACTTGCTGACCTCTTACAAAGTTACTACAAAGATATTGAAATAATATTTTATATGTAGCTATACCATAACCCATAGGATTTTTAACTACTAATTCTGCTGTTTCTTTCCATACAGGTCCTCTGCCAGCTACGGTAAATACCCTAATGTCGTCGGTCTTATAAGCAAACAATAAAGGAAAAACAATAGCAACTATTATTATAGGAATCCTAAGCTTTCTAACTGTTCTAAATAAAAAGTATCCAGCGCCTAAAACTATCGATAGCATCATGCCGCTTGAACCAGATATAAATGCTATAATAGCTATGGGGAGCCAGTTTAATTTCTTATGTATAAGGAAAGGTGTTAATATACAAACAAAAGAAGATAACATCATCTTGTTACCTATCGTACCTAATATAACCGGTGTTTTTAATCCAAAATTAAGAAGTGTATCTTTACCAAATAATTGCATTATGATAAGTAAGGTTATAAAAAAGAATATAGCTTGAATAGTTCTTTTGACTGGTTCAAAATCTTCTATCTTAGTACAGGCCACGTAGTAATAAGTACAAACTACTACCGTCCAAAACATTGTAAAAGACATGTAAGGTGCTCTTGAGATAAAACAAGATACAAAACACCATATCAAAAGTAACTTAAGAAAAACATTTGTCTTAAAGTTTATTAGCGCAAAAGAAAGGAATCCAGAAGTAAATACTGTCCATACCCAAACCAAAGAGTTAAAACTACAATCAAGCTTAAACTCCCAGGGCGGAGTAAGAGCAAACAGTACTAGAGGAAATAATAATATATGAGTCAAGTATTTTTTCATACTTAAAAGTGAGGGTGTTAAGGCACACCCTCGGAAGCCTTGATGGTTATGTTACAGTTACCCCAGTCTGGCCGATAATTATCCAACCAGTAGTGTCGTCTGCATATAAAAGAGTCACTGTATCTAATATTGAATCAAAAGCAATATCATCCCAGCCAGTCTCAACAACTGCTGCTTGACCCGAACCGCCCAGGCCATCATCTGAGATGGTGATAGCTGCACCTATGGAATCCAAGGTAATGGTAACCATTTGTCCAGCTGTACCTGCTGCAAGCGATATTGTCTTAGGTGCTCCTACCCCCTGAAGTTTTATAACTCCATAGGCTAAGGAGGCAGCAGTCAACCCAGATGCTGTTGAGGCATGGGTTGTAACCCCGTCCTTGTGTCCATTTGCAAGTATGGTTACTCGTGAACCATCTAAGGTAAGATCTTGACCTTCGATATTTAGCTGGATAGCTTCTCCAACGTAAGTCTCGACACTAGCATCAAATTCTTCCTCGATTGAGACCGTCCCTGCAAATGCTACATTAACAAAGGATAGGAGAGCGATACACATCGCTATTCCGATAAATTTTCGCATGTTATTCTCCTTCGTTATTCTACTGTGTAAAATACTATTAACGTAATAACGCCAGCACTTGTAACCGCTGCGTCAAGAGTTAATGTAAACTGTGTAGTCGTCGATGCGATTTCTTTGTTTATACTATCAACAGCTGTAAACGGTGTAACTGTGTTATCCGTAGCTTCGTCAAGATATAAAGCTGCGGTTACACCATCGCCCAAGTCGGGTGTGTTGCCAGTGGTATCTAGTCCTAGCATTCCGTATAGAACCTTTGCACCTACTGGTAAAGCTCCACCCAGAGCAATTGTTTCAGCTGCACTTTCGGTACCTAGACCTACATAGGTATCGACCAAACATCTTACATTTCCACCTTGTTCTCCTGGATCAAGAACGGTGGCCGGTGTAATAGCCGCAATCTTTGCTGCATTTACTCCATTATACGTTGCCATTAAAAACCTCCTGTTTGTATTTTACTAACTTAAATTATGCTTCGTAGCATGCAATTTCTACACATTTCGCCTCGTCCATACGAGTCGCGCCGGCAGATAACGATGCATACGCCTGCGTTGCATGATGCTTCGTAGGAATAATATCTAGCTTGGCTACCATGCCTGTACGCTTTGCTAGAGTTACACCTGACTTTGCCCATGCAAGAACAGTTCTTGTCGTGCCAGAAAGTACAATCCTCTGGGTTCTAACAAACTTGAAGCCCATGAATGTGTCTACTCTGCCTTCAACAAGCGCTTTGATAGAATTATAATCGATTGATTTAACTTCAGCGGTGTTTAATAGGTTGGAAATCTGTGCTGCAGAACAGGCAATATATCTTTCCTCGTCAGGATCTACTTCAGCTGCGTCAAGTAACTGCTTCGCGCTGATAAGTTTTGCTAAAGTAAGCCCTGCTGTTCCGTTAATTGCTATCTGGTTTGCTGATGTAAACGTGGTAGAAGTTCCACCTGCTTTGCCAGTATAAGCAGTACCGGAAAAAGCTGCTATAATCATGTCGTCTATCTTTCTTCCGATTGCCCATGCGCCGGCTTTCATCAACCCTGAAGTTGGGTCAAGAAGCATAGCAAGCTTATCTTCTTTGTCAATAAGCTTTGACCAGTATACATCTATAAACGATACTCTACGTCTCTTATAATCGTCTGCTGCATACTTTACATCTACATTACGCGTGTCCTTTTCACTTGCTGTATCTTCGCCGTACTGGTCGAAATACTCTTCCTCACCATACGAACCAGTCTCAACATTTACGCAATCGGTGAGTCTTGAGCCTTTTTGCTGTGAAAGCAAATCCATCGTACTACCGAATTGCTTCACAAAGGCAGTGGTTATATTAGCCATTAGATACTCCTTTTTTTTATGCTACACTCTTTCAAATACTACAGGGTATCCGTAAGGGCCTGTTACTACTTTGCGAAGCGTCGTTTAGTTAACTTCGGGCCATAGGGTTATCCTAGGTTAACTTCAGCGGGTAGCTTCATTTTCCTGCGCTAAAATCGATGTCAGGGTTAGCGATTGCCTGAAGTGCTTTCATTTCTTCTATCGCTTCTTGATGTCCTACACCCTGTTTCCAATAAGCATGTTCCTTATTGAGTAATATATCGTTAATCTTTTTCTGAGCGTCTTTTATTGCAGTTTGATCTTCTGGGCCACCTTTTATAAAACCGTCTTCAGAAAAACTGCCTGCTATTTTAGCTAAAATTCTTAATGCTCCAGGCTTACCACCTAGGTCTCCAAAATCAACTATTCCAGTATCTCCGCCAAACTTCTTGATTAACCTACTAGCTTGGTTAAGTTTAGTTTCGTAATCAGCACCCCATTCTGTTTTGAGTGTCGCTACTGCTTCGTCAAATGCTTTCTTTGACGTTTCATCCTTCTTAGCTAACTTACCAGAAACACCAGTATACAAATCTTTATATAAACCATCAGCAGCTTTTTGCGACAAGCCATGCTTATGGGCTAATTCTTTGAATGCTTTATTTGCTTCGTCGTCGAGCTTCATTGACGGATGTAATCCCTCTATTGGTGTCAGTTTATAGTCATCTGACTTTACTGGCCTACCTAAAGAGTTATGGAATTTGTCTACTTCTTCTTGTGAAGCGTTTTCTGCTGGTATTACTACACCTTTAGCGCCTATTAACTTTTGAGCTTCTCCGTAACCTTTGAAAACTTCCCCAATTGTTTTATATTTACCTACTGCTGTATCTTTGTAACCCTCTGGTATTGGAGTTCCCTCGAACTCGTCATTTCCAAAGTTAAAACCCATGAATAGAAAGGGCATAAGGTATGGGAGCATCCCGCTTATGGTATCCTTAAACATGTTAATCCTCCTTCTTTATTTCTGGCGCTACTGCGCCAAGTAACCGCGTATGGATTGTGAGCCACGCAGCTCGCATTCCCTCTTTAATATCGCTACCGTTTGTAGGTTCGAATATATAACATCTGTCAGCTAGGTCTTGCATAACCAATTCACCATTAGATGTTGTAAATACTTGCTGATATATTTTCTGTAAATCTTCAACAGACATTTTCTTTAGCTTTTCTCTGCGGTCATTTATATCTTTTAAGCTATCTATCATTATTTACCTTTCTGTGCATTAGCTATATCACTAGCTGCAGCTGCCGCTACTGCACCAGTATCTACTTGCTGTTTCCTGGCTTGTGCTTCTGCGTCAGCTATTGCAGCTTCGGCTCTAAGCTTTCGAATTTTTCTAACTACGCTGTCTGATTTTATAATCTCTGGAGTAATACCTCGTATCTTAGCTACTTGATTTAGAGCTTCATCTGCATCAAACTTGTCCGTTACGTCAGGAGCTATAGCACCTATCGAGCCTAGATCCTGCATAAAAGCTTGTAGAGAGAATACTTCGCTTTCTTTCTGCGCCCTTGCCAAAGCAGAGATATAGACTATCTCTAGTTCTTGATCTTGAACACTTAAAGGTGGCTCTGGTATCTCGCCTTGAGCAAATAGAAGATCGAATACCCTTAGTATAATAGGGTCCATTACTTCTTGGGTAAATCTACCTACTACTGGCCCTAAGAGAACCATATTCTCAGATACTCGCCTTTGTACTTCTGGGATAGTCATCTGCTTGGTAATATTTGATATAGCCTGGAATAAAGGTACAAAGTATGCCTTCTCAATATTCCTTTGTGTCTCTTGAATCATCTCTAGGGTTAAGTTCGCATTAGAACCAGTAGGAAAAGCCGCAATAGCATCACTCTTAGTTTTTGAGTCGTAGTAATTAATCTTGCTAGGGTTAGCATTAAGCGGTGCTATAAAACCTCTACGTGGTGCTATTAGAGGTGGATCAGCTTGTTTCATAGCGCTACGCAGTAGTGTTTTAACCATAGCGTTTACAAGTTTAACATCAGGTAGTATATCCATAGACGGGGAGTAACCAAATACATCGCTTGTGTCTTTAGAAAATCTACCTACAGCAAACGGGTTACTTAGGTACCCGCCCTCGCCTATAAGGTGTCTTTTGGACTTCTCAACCCATACGCTCATCCAGGGCATGTTAAGATTATCTTCTTTGCTAGGGTCTCTTTTGTCGCGTGGCCCAACGTAGTGCATAAACTTCATTTTCTCGTTAGGCTTCTTTACATACGTCTTTAACACTTCTTCGCCGGCCTGGTCTCCCCATAAGTCGTAAGCCTGTTGTGCCGTTAAAGGAAATGTCCTGTAAACTCTATTTACTCTACCATAGGCATCTTCTTCAAATACTATCTGGTCTATGGGTATTTCAGTAAAGCGTATCTTTTCTTTAACATCTTCAAGGGTTAATATTGCACTGGTACCAAAGCAGCCGGAGTTAACATAAAACTCTTGCATAGTAGTATCAAAGTTAGAATTAGATAACGCTGCAAATATAATATCCTCGACGTCCTTAAACCATATTTGGACTTCTTTTTCTTTCATTGTATCTTTGTTCTGTATTCTTAGGTTAAACCACTTACTTACAGGATTAGTCAAATGCGAGTGAAAACCAGCAGCCATCATCTTTAATCCCCTAGGTGCCGTAGAATCATAAAGCTTAGTGGCATCGGTCTTTTGTCCTTTAGACTTGGTGCGAGTTACATAAGACTTTCTAGGCAATACCCATTCGGCTAGTTCTTGAAATAAAGACTTCCATGGCGCATTAAGGTCAACTAACTCTTGCTCTCTGGTACAAAGCTTTTCAATATCTTTTTTACCCATTGACATAATTAACTCCTACTGGTTAACTTCCTACACTGTCTGCTACATAATGAGATTTACAAACCAAAGTATCCATTCCTTTATATTTAGTCATCTTAAACTCGGTTTGGTAATTTTCATCGGTAATTAACTTCATGCAAATAGGACACAAACCTCTGTTTCTTCTAACAAGTATTATATCTATCGCCATAATTATCCTTATCCTAGTAGCGTTTTAACGCCACTCCCTGTAGGTGCTACCTCTGTAGTAAGTATAGTCTTGCCACCAGATAAATCTACTAAACGTCTACGTTTCTTTTCTGCTTCCCTTGCTTTAGCTTTGGCATCTTCCGGTGTTGGTGCCTTTGGGCCAGTTAAAAGAGTTTGCATAAATTTCCTTTGTTCTGTTTCCCTTTGCTTCGTAGTACGTATTGCTTTAGTCTTTTTTGCTTCAGAACTAATAATAGCAGTAGCAATACCGCCTGCCGCTAACCAGCCTAATGCCGAATATACAAAGCTCATTTCATCTCCTTGACTTTATCTAACTCATCAAAGTCTTTAGCAATTATGTCTTTCTCTATCTCTGCTATGTCCGTTTTCTTGGTAACGTGTACAGTTACCCAAACAGTATCTTCATGCATATATAAAAGACGCTTCGTACCCGCTGGAGTCATTCCAGAATATGGCGCTTTAATTTGTATAACGCCCTTTTCGGTTAAGACCGAGACCTTCCCCTTGAGTACGAAGTACGGATGCTTTATTTTATGAATCTTACTTACGATTAGGGTACCTTTAGGCATAAAGATTTCTCTTATATAACAGCCATCACCAAACGAATGTTTTAACGGGCATAAACCATTAGCGCTATCACACTCCGGTGTACCACCCATTACTGCGTTAGGATGCTTGATCATACGATCTTGAAAAGCCATCAACAAAGCTCTTGCTTCTTGAGTTGATAAATCTCTAGGCATTTTGCTAATTAATACCTTATTCATAAACACCTCAAGTACCAAGTACCACATTGAGAATATATTATAAAAGCTGGTATATCGCAGAATATAACAAAGCGTGTTTGCATTGTTATTTCGGGTGCTTTATATCCTTGACGCTTGTTCATTATGCACTCTCATAAGTTTGTTCGAATATATCAGGTTTGCAAGGATAAAACTCACCCTTGACACCTTTGATAACATAGTCGCCAAACCGAACTATCATATCACCTTCTAAAGTTTGTATAATCAATTTATTCGTAGTTGTAATACTTGCTACCTTAGAAAACTCATCTCCCCAGTCTGCTTGCATTTCTCGGAAAGAAATAACACCCATAAATCTTGAAGCTTCTATTACAACTGGTTTCTTTCTAAACTTTTTCACATTCCATCCTCTGTCATAGCGTATTCAGCTGGCATTGAAGTATCTACTTTATCAGTAGGGTTAAGCGACTCATCCTTATAACACACAGCCATGGCTAAAGCATCGGCCCTGTCTGGGGATTTAACCTGCAGCTTGCGCATTTCATCTTTAGTTAGGATAGCTTTCTTGCCGCCTTGTGAATAGTATTTATACCGGATAGATAATAGCTGGGTTTGAAGTATATTGTCTCTAAGTATCTTTAGGTTTTTAGCTGCAAGCATATCTTTTAGCTTAAAGAAAGCATCACTGCGCAAGTTTGTGTATAGTTCATTAGAGGATTTACCAGCACCAACAAACGGTGTAACCGGTATGCGCAACTCGCCAAGCCTATCTGTTACACCACCGCCTACCCCTGTGTCATCTACTACAACATGGTCTAAATCCCAATCCCTAGTCAACTCTACTATTTTACCTACTGTTTCCATGGTTGATTTGTTCTTCCAGGTGTCTTGGTATATTTGTACCCACTTGGTCACGTTGTAGCTCTCTATTATGGAAAATACAGTTTCGTTATCCCCAAACCTTGCTACGTCTACCCCTAGTATGCGTTTTCTTGCACCTGGGTGCATAAACACAAGCTTAGGCGAGCCATATACCTCCTCTGTGGTATACAGGTTGTCAGCACCCTTTTTAAGCGGCTGGCCCAACCAAATATGATTATAGTCATCTATGTTTTGTGCCTTACATTCCTCTGCTTCTTTAACCATTACTGCTGGGCAAAATGGGTTTTCGTGGTAGTCAATGTGTATATGTAAACAATCCTCTCTGCCGGCCATAGCTATGTAAACAGGGTCATGCTCTACATGCCGGTTCATAGACCAGATAACTTTGGAGTTTGTTTTACGTATGGTAGGTATAATAACGTCTAGCGTTCTTTTGGTAATGGCCTGGGCTTCTTCAACCCATAGTATATCAACACCCTCAAGGCCCTTAATATTCAAAGCGCCTTGCTCCCTAAAACCTCTAAAGTTAATGGCTGAACCGGTTTCTGTGTGGTTAATCTTTGTTCTACCAACCCTGTAGTGATGCAGCTTAAAGTCACGTATTAAGTCGCTAAATATTGTATACACAGATTCATCTATAGTGGTTTGTGTTTCTCTGCCGCATACTGTTCTTAATAGCTTTTGAGCTCCCAGGTAAAGTATTAACCTGGCAATAGACTGCGATTTAGCGCTAGTTCGCCCACCCTCTATAAGAAAATATCTATACTTATCCAACTCCGTTATAAGCGGGTGTAGTTTTTCTGGTATGTTAAGTATGGCTGGTACTTCGCTAAGTGCCGACATTAGTTTCTAACTCCTTACCATCTTTAAGCTTTACTTTGGGCATTACCACAATTTCACCCTTTACTTCGGCTTCTACCGAGTGTTTATCTGCTATAAGCTTCCTAGCAAGAGCTGTAGCAACCGAGGTATTATCATACGCTGTTCTTACAAAATGCTCCAGAAATTCTACACCTTTTTCTTGGGCTACTTTATCGAGAGCGTCGCGCAAAGCTTGGATTTCTGGCTTACGTGGTCGACCATTGCGATTTATATTAGGATCGTCTTTCTTAAACGGCATATCTATTGTTTCCTATTGTTTAGTAATGGCTTGATAAACTTGTTGAAATACTGGGTTTCTGTATAAAACTTGTTACCTTGTAAGATTAGGAATGGTCTATCTGGTTCAAACTCGTTTAGATACTTCGAAGCTTCCCATATTTTCGCAACTGTTAGATCGCTACTCATTTATGCTTCCTTTTTTGAGTCTTTGAGTTTAGGGTTGGTGCTTCGCAGGTACAAGAGGTATATCGCTGACAATCGCAGTTTTCGCAAGCAGATAGTAGTCTACGCTTTCTTTTGTTCATTTGACCACCTTTTTCGCGCCGGCCCTCTTTACGGGTAACTGCCAAGCTTCTAGGGTAGCTACCTTATTGGGCTTTTTCCCGTTTATAGTGACATCGTAGTTCTTAGGTGGTTCACCCCCAAAAACTATATTTACTTGAATGTGGCCTTTATCTTTCATTTCATATTACCTATAGTCTTACCAAGTTTGAGTACATCTTCATGCATCTTCTTTGGATCGACTTTACTAAAACGCTTCTTTTGTTTATTCTTTATACTTACTATTGACTGTTCATTTTGACGGGTTTTTGTGTGTAAACCATGTCTTGTAAACCCTTCATTTTGACTACGGAAACCCATCATTTTGAAGGGTTTCTTTAGCTCAGGTGCTAGTTCTGTTTTTAAGATAAGGTAATCTACTGCCTTACCTCTACAGTGATGAGCGCGAAATTCTATTATACCTCTTTCTTGGAGAGTTTGTCTTGATCTACGGAGTGTACTTGTTGATAAAGATAAATCTTGCATTATTATAGAATCTAGGCAATAAAAAGCAGGTGTTCTAAACCTGCAATATAAACCACGTAAATAGATTAGGACTAGCATTGTAGCGCCTTTAATCTTACGTATCCTACATAACCTAAAAAAGTCTTGTTCTAATCTTTGGTAACCGGTAAGCTTTTCGTTATCGCGCATGCTTCTCTCTCTCTTTTTTCTCTCTTAGGTTGGGAGCTGCCGGAGCGGGAGAGATTCCACTCCGGTCAGCTTTGGTGGCACTAAAAAATTCACGAAATACTTTTCTATTTACCACAGAAAGTCTTTCTATATTATCAAATAAACTAAATGTATACATTAGATTGCCATGTGATAAGTATACGCTACTTCTTGTAAAAAGTCAAATTATATTTTTTGGACTTTTAGATCGATTTTCGACAGAGATATATTTTTCCAATATACCTATATATACACGCACAAAAAAAAAAGTAAAAAAAAACTTGACAAATGGAGAAAGTTCAAGTATACTTAATAAATAAATAGATAAATAAGAAAGGAGACAAGGCAATGAGAATTACAAAAGCATATCCAGAAGATCTAACAGGCTCAGCACTTCAGATTCATATAACCTGCCGTTTTAGCGAACTTGTAAAAGTCTTTGGCAAACCAGAATACTTCGATGAGGGTTGTAAACAAGCAGTAGAGTGGATTGGTAGACTAGATGGAGAACCTTTCTGTATATACAACTACGGCGATGCCAAGAACTATATAGGAAAGCGTGGTTTAGCGATAGATGATATACAACACTGGCATATCGGTGGATTCAAGCGTAACATAGCAGATAGAGTAGCGACATATTTTCTAATGAAAAAATAGGAGACAATTATGGAAAAGATACTAGAAAAGACTAAGAAAATTATTGAAGTAATATGTAGTATTTGCGAAGAAAAGACAACTGATTTCTTTATATGCGATGGCTGTGGTAAGCCAGTATGTTCTCTTTGTGCAGAAGACCACTTACAAGAAAGAGGAAATGGTATAGATGATGTTGTTCAGCTATGTTCAACCTGTGTAGGTATGAAATGACTAAATATACTAAAGCACCGTGGGAGTTTGGTAATACGTCAGATGATAAAAGGCTTATTTTGGGAGGAGAGGGCAGAAGATATGTTTGTTCTGTTCAAATTTGGCAAAACCCAAGAAGGCTAGGTTTAATTGATGAGCCTGAAAGAGAAGCCAACGCCCAACTCATAGCATCAGCACCAGAGCTTTTGGAAGCACTCAAAAGATTTGTTGAAAATTCACCTTGCACTAATGGGTGTGACAAAAACGATATGACTTGTGATACTCAATTTGCAAAGAAAGCTATCGCAAAAGCAGAGGGGAAATGAGAAAGCTTACCTGTATTATAGTAGCCATTACGTTTCTTGTGTTTCTACACGGCAAGTCTGTAAATATAGGTAAAGCCATATCCTTAACTAAGAACGAGATCAAATACCAAAGCGTTAAAATGGTAAAGGGCGAAACCTTTGCTGATGTATACTGTATAAGGGATGGGGAAAAATGGAGCGATTAAGAGAATTAGAATGTAGCATAACAAAAACAGATGGCGTAGTAACTACCGTAACGCTTATAGGCTGCAGCGCAGTATGTAATTATCGTAACCCAAAGGATAAACACATGCACGGACAGTTTTGCCGGTGGGGTTACGAAGATAGTTTA
>Ga0098068_1000476_pt1 | contig 15706 bp, 22 predicted proteins | sample 26BtaG_FD_75059 | JGI IMG/M metagenome (GOLD analysis project Ga0098068, IMG submission 75059) | Marine viral communities from Cariaco Basin, Caribbean Sea - 26B_WHOI_OMZ_CsCl | ecosystem: Environmental > Aquatic > Marine > Oceanic | place: Caribbean Sea: Cariaco Basin | collected 2014-11-09 | reverse complement strand
TCTGGGTCGTCTCCGTCGTCTACGACGGGGCCATGGGTGTGACTTACCGATCTTCCAGAAGCGGTCGTCTATGTCCTTCTGTTTCATGTTGAACTCTCGCCTGCACGCCCTGTCAAACCAGCGGTGTGCGAAGGCTTCCAGTTTCTTCTTCTTGCCCCAGTGTCTGCTCTTGATCTCGCCCGTCCTCTTGTCTATGAGGACGAAGAGGTAACGGTCCTGCCTCAACCTGTTCCGTATCGTCTGCGGATTGAGTCCGGCGAGTAAGGACTTGCGGAAGGGCTGACCCTCTATCCGCGCCTCCCAGTCATCGTTCTCAATTAGAAACCTTGTCCTCATGTGTATTCACCACGTCGTCCATTCTTGTCTTCATCATTCTTCATTAGGAATCTGGTTCTCATGTAATCACCTATTAAGCCGAGGCCAGTAGTCCGTATCCTTCGAGGTCCGCGAGTAGTTGGTTGAACTTGGTCGTTATGTCAGCGAGGGTGCCGTCAGCGTCTACGATATGAGCCTGTTTGGCTTGAGAGGTGCCGAAGAACCCTACCCCTGTTGTATCTGCTCTAATTCTTTCGTTGCCGCCAGTATAAGTTAGAATTGTATCTGCTTGATACTGGATATAGGTGTTAGAGTCCCCGAGATGCTCTATGTATTCTGCAACTTTTATTTTTCCACCAAAGTCCGCTGTACCCGAGTTGTAGAACTTGAACTCCTGACTCCCGCCCATGCTGAAGTAGGGGTCAGCGGCACCTCCGATTCGTGCTACTTCGACAAGTCCTACACCTGTATCCCGCCCCTGAAATATCAAGGTAGATGCGTCAGAGTTAGCGGCTCGAATTTGTCCTGCATCGGTAACAGCTACTGCATTTAGGAGTATCCCCTTTGCTGTTGTATCACCAGCATCACGTAGAGCGAATAGGTCTGAATCGTTCTCCTTTATCGCCAAGTTCGTCGTCTTCAGCAGGTTCGCGCCGATGTTCAGTCCCGTGTGGGTCACGGCGCTCCAAGTGGCGACGGCTGTGTTAATACCGCCCGTTATTTGAAGCCTCGCAATTATATTATCAGCGGCATTTTTAGTTCCTAACTGCATTGCTATTCCAGTGTTAGCATTTGTTCGGCCGCCATTAATATATAGGGCATCATTCACAATTTGTGAAAGAACTTCAATAGCATAGAGTCTCCTTATGTGGTTAGTTGTATCTCCTATCTCTGATGTGCTGTCTGATAGCCCTATGTCTATGCCAGCAGCCAGTATTGGGGGTTGACTGAACACTACTTGATCGTCCTGAAAGCTCGCCACAGCGCCCGAGTCGATAATCACGTCGAACTGATCATCAGCTACGAATTGAAGGATGTCACCCGCATCATACCTTGATAGAATTGCGTTCATGTTTACGATGTCATAGTTAGCCATGTCGATTCTTCCACCCAAGAGCACATAGGGGTCCACCCCTGCGCCCGTGGGCTCTCCTTTGATAGTTAAAACGGCAACCCACCCAACCGCATCAACATCATAGGTTTGGAGTTTAATGTCTTTGCCAGTCGGTGTTCCTGTTTCTGAACTAATCGTCAGGTCTTGGTTATTGCTTCCGATGATATTTAGCATATTCTGCATGGCATTGTCACCCATTAACAAGTCCGCATTAACGGTGACATTTCCGCTGAACGTCGTCGAACCTAGCGTATTGCTACCCTGCGCCGAAGTTATTTTCTGGCTGAGTGATATCTGGTCGTCTTGGAAGCTCGCAACTGCACCTGAGTCGATTATCACATCGAACTGGTCGTCTGCGACCCAATCGAGATAGTCCGTAGCGTCAAATTCACTTTTGATTTCAGCGACTCCGAGGATTGCGTTGCCGTTCATGTCCAGCGTCCCGGCCAAGGCCATTCCGCCCGAAGCTGTGAGGACCCCGTCAACCGTGAGGCCGTCTGGGGTTCGCAGCAGGTTAGCACTCACCCGGTAGAGCAGGGCATCCCCGCCGAGCAGTAGGCCCGCCCCGCTTCCTGAGACAGGGAGTGTGAGCTGGCCCGTGTCGGCGTCGAGTGTGAAGGCTAGATTACCAGCACCATCTGTGTAGATGTTGATGTCGCCGCCTTCCGCGGTAGCGTGACCTAGTTCTAGGGCTACGGCGTTGGGTGTGAGGAGTTGTAACTTGTCACCCGAGGCGAGTGTTAATACGTCCGCAGCGGAACGAGATAGTTGAACGTCGGCGGCTCCCAGTGTACCCAAGTAAATATTAGCTAGGACTGTTAGTTCAGCGCCAATTCTTAGCTGGTCAGGTGTTTCAAGGATGTCAGCACCTACCCGATAGAGTAGGGCATCTCCGCCGAGGAGAATCCCTGCCCCACTCCCCGAAACGGGAAGCGCAAGCTGTCCAGTGTCGGCGTCGAGGAAGAACGACTTGTTACCCGAGGCATCAGTATAAACCGAGATGTCCCCTCCCTCCTTGTTGGTATCTCCAATTCGGAGAGTATCTGCATTAATTCGGGCAACCAGTTGAACCCTTAAGTTGTTGCTCGCATCGTAACCGAGAACGGCAGCATCTGAGCTGATGAGTTGAAAGTCGAATCGTCCAGCTGATGCGGCATCGAGGACTTTCAGTCGGGGAGCATCGGCATCCAGCTCGAAGGACAGCCCACCGCTCGCATCTTTGTAAACCTTGATGTCCCCGCCCTCAGCACTGGCTCCGCCGAGAATCAGCCTGTCAGCGTCGGCACCTGTAATCGTTACGGCTCCGCTGAACGTTGCCCCACCATCCTTGAGAACCGCCGAGTCGATGGTTACGCCTGATGCGGCGGTAGTCTCCGCAATCGTATTCGCCTTAATCGTGCTCCCAGACAATGCGGTGAAGGTGTTAGCCGTAATCTTGAAGTCGTCTGCACCGGCAATCTCTATATCAATCTGGTCGTCCGTGTCCGCTGTTATGCTCGTGTCCGCGTCAGCGTCCAGAACAATCTTGTTCCCATTAACGTCGAGGGTAACGTCTATCCAGAAGCTGGTGTCCGGGTCGTAGTCCACACCCAGATTACCCGAGGCGTCCTTGTAAGCCTGAATCTTTCCGCCCTTGTCGTCCGCGTCTCCGAGGATCATGTCCCCGTACAGGGTCTCGCTGAGAGTCTCTGTGGTCGTCCCGGTTACAGACAGGTTCCCGCCCACTGATACGTTACCAGAGGTGGTGAGAGTCGCAATACTCAAGTCCTGAAGGCTTGCGAATGAATACCATGCTTTAGGCATTCATATCACCTAAATTTGTATATCTCCCTCGGCCCAGACCTTCAATGTTCCATTAGTCGTGTCTCTTACGACGAATATCTTGACGGTTTTCTGGTCAAAGGAAACGTAGTCATTCTGGTTAATGTAGTGTTGCACGCCGGTAGACGAGTTGAAACGCACCTTGCAGTTCTGATCAGGTTGGAACATTATAGTCTCCGCCCTGAAGTCTGTTCCTGCCTCTGTTCCTATAACGTAGTTTGTCTCTGTGTCTGTGAAACTTATTTCTTTATAATCATTATAAATATGTCCCATTTTTGTTCATAGTATATATAACACTAATGATTTATATACTTTGTCTTATTAAATAATTACCATAATTACATTATAACAAGATTTATAAATTACGCAACCCTAATAAGTGGTATGGATAAAGACTACACCACAATTCCCGTACTGCGGGATACGTTCAACGAAATGTATATGTTGAAGGCCACCCTGCTCAGGGGAACCAAGGATAAGTCGTGGGATCACTTCATGCGAAAGGTGGCCGAGATAGTTAGAGATTACATAGATATATATAAATAATTCTATGTGTTACGTTCAGTCAATTCTCTATTTTTAGTGTCAATGTAAACCCATGAAGACCCGGAGATATGTACCGCTGAACATACGCTAGCATTTCGGCAATGACGTCGGGGTGAACCGGACCGTCCTCTTCCATGATCAGATTGAAGTAGTTACCGTCCGTCGCCGCCTCAATCTCACCCGTTACCTCTACCAAAATCTCCTTCCCTTCGGGGACACTCAAGAACTTTTCTTCCATTCTATCACCACAGATAAGGTTCGGGGTCTTATATTTAAGGATTGTGTTAGCTAAATCTAGCGCCGACGGCCAGAAGCTGTCTCTTGAGATAGTTGTCGTCCAGCACGGTAGTCACTTCATGCCCCACGAAACACGCCAGATTTACATATATAGGAATACCTGCTTCGGCAAGTACATCTCCAAACCACAAATCCTCACCAAAGTAATGGACGTCACTTGGCATGACGGGACTCCACTCAAGGAAGTATGGCTTACGCAGATTCTCGAATACTTCCCTCTGGAACAGAATACAGCCCATGCCCACGCCGTCTACCTGTACCAGTGGCTCCATGCCGTCGTTCTCTACCCGTGGGAGGGTGAATAGTTCCTTCGGGCTGTAAGGTTTGTAGGTGTTGAAGTGGGTGTAGTCACACAGCTTCTCCGTGTCCCCCCTCTTGAATACCACTATTGTGCCCACCTTCTCCGGGTTACGTGCAAGGTAAAATCCACTAACCACTGGTTTGTTGCTAGACAATAACCTTAAAACAGTATCCACATAGAATACCTGATCCACGTCCCAAGATAGGAGGTGGGTGGCGTCTGACTCCAGAAACTCCCTGACCATTTCATTCCGGGCATGAGACAGGGGATAATTTTCATAGGTGCGGGGCGGCAGTATATCCACCCCGACCTTACCGAGTTGCCACAGGTTGTACCCCCATGAGTTATATGTCCACGCATTGGGTGGCCTCATGGTGGGAGTGGCTATGAATATTTTTGGTTCGACCATGCGTATTAGTCTCGCTCAGAACTATTTAAATGTTGCGGTCATTACAGGCCGAGTATGACCCGCACTGCCACAATTATGACTACGGTTGTTAGCGTACCGGCCAAGAAGCCGAACACAAATCGCTCGTCTATGCCCTCCCCGTCAAACTGACTCAAAATCTTCGTCCTCCCACGGTTCATAAGTTTCCAACCAGTCGTCATGATCGTCCAACCAAACCGTCACGTCCTTCTCCATTCTGAGGAGAACGTCGTGGAATGTCTTGCCGTACCAGTCCTCGCCCCTGTTCGGGCCTATGAGGTAACAGGCTAGGTGAATGCTCCACTGAGGCTCCCGTTCACCGTCCTCAAAGTAGTTCGGCAGGGAATAGTCTATGTCAAAGCGTCCCTCATAAGACTTATAGTGGCCGTCTATCTCCAGACATTCCTTTATGGCCTTGAATAATCTCTGGCGGAGACGCATAAACCTGTCCCAGTCATGTTCCTCGATTAGTGGTTTCATTTATCATTCAGTCTTCCTTTATAACTACGAAATTCAGGATTCTCCCACACGTCCCAACCCCGACCAGCCGTTTCTATTTTATTCACGCCACTTGTTAACATGATTCTTGGTTTCGCACTCCAGTCTGACTGTAAGACAGCCAAACCAATTCGGATCATTTCGGCTAAGTCTGCCGATTTCAGGTCATGAAGCTCATGAATTTTCATTTGAACGTGGAAGTCAAATAGTTTATCATTCATTCTTATCCACCCATATTCTTATACATTTGATACAACTGGTCAGCGTGTCTGCGACACAGATAGAAACGGAAGCTGTATACCGGCGGCGGATATATTGCCGGAATTGATGGGGGAATGGGTTTCCTATAAGTAAAATAACTAACCTTCCCCAGTTCCTCGCCGCACACGTCACAGAAATACTTCTTTCCCATTCCCGTTCATGTATAAAAAAGAGAGGTAGTATTTAAATGTATCTATGCTCTGACCTTCGGCTGTCGTGTACCGCCCAACGGCTTCGCTACACCCTTCTTGGTCTCTTCGTCCTTGGGAGTACGGCTAACCCCACCCTCCAGCCTAGCGCCGGGTTTGGGCACGGGCCGTTTCTCTCCGTCCTCTTCCTCGTCTTCCTTCGGCTTCTCCTCTTTGGGCTCCTCGTCTTCAGGCTGCGGGTGCTTCATGCCCCCCAACATGGGAACCATTTCCAAGTGTACGCCCTCTTCCTTAGCCTTCTCCAGAGATTCCAGCTTCATTTCAGCCTTCATTAAGTCCATTTTAGTCTCAATCAGACTTATCTTCTGTCTCAGGTCTAACACCTTACGGGAGTTGTTCAGGTCCAAGTCGCTGTACCCGAGCGTTACTGCCAAGTCAGCCTCAACCTCCAGCTTGAGTTCCCCGCCGACGGGGTTAGCGACGTTAAGTATCTTGGTGAGTTCCTCTATCTTCTGCTGAATGTGCCACTTGCCCTCCGACTTCCAAGACATTCGCGGTACATATATAGGAACTATCTCCTGTTTCTCCACTGGTACACCCTGCTTGGAGAGCCTATGGGTTGTCCCAACGGTGGAGTATATGTGCCTCGCCCACAGTTGGTGTTCTATCGCCCTACGTAACAGTTTCTGGTGTGAAGCATAGGTAACTATCCACGCCAGCCAAGCCTTGTCTCCCTCCTGTGTCTTGCCCTGTTCGAGGAAGGTACGGGGGTATCTCATTCCCCCACAGATTAGTGAAACTAGGGTGTCAATTATCTGTCCACCCTCGAACACGTCCCCGCCAATGGTCTCAATGCCGAAGCCCGCTGGAACGGCTATACCCGTCCCGCCCTCCTTCGTCATTTTATTTACGTCGTGGAGGAAGTTCCGTATCTTAGGGGGAGCCCACGAACGGCCCGTCTTGTCACTGCCCAGCACGAAGAAGTGTTTCTTATCACTCCACTTCCTGAACGAGAGTCCGACGGCGGCTAATATCTTCTCTAATAAAATTGCCGTTTCCGCTGCCGGTCTAATGAGAGACACTCCCTTAAGATTACTGCCCCGCCGCCCCCAACTGAGCCACAATACCTGCCACGGTAACAGTTTGGGGACTACCTTCTTAACTTTGTTAACAGGATTTGCATTGTATTTGTTTATCTCATCCTCGTCAATGGTCCAGTATTCTATCTTGTAAGTGGTAGGATTGCGATACGCCTTCATTCTCTGAACTGAATTAGCGATTATCTTGAGTTGTACGACGCCCCCCAATGATTTCCAGTCTTCGGGGGTAAGGTTCTTTGAATTGTACTCTGGTTCCCCCTTCGGCGGATTCTCAACCTTGGTTGCCCACCGGTCGAAATCTAAACTGCCCGGCTCTTCAAACCGCTTGTATACGATCTCTGCCGCTGCACAACCCACAGTGAAGGCTTCGTCTAGGAGAATGTCGAGTATGGAATCCAATCCAATGGTCACTACGTCCTGAAAGACAGTTCTGTTCAACTGGTTAATTGACTTTTGTACCTCTATTTGGTGAGAGTCATTGCTGTCGGTAATATCTACGACAAAACCCCCGCCAGCCGTAAAGGACTTAGCGTATTCAACCCCAGCAGTAACCGGAGGGAACTCGTCCCTGAGTCGCCGGAGGGTCTTGAGAGTCTTGTCTGTCTCCTCGCCGTCTTTGGGCGGTTCAATCTGTGTATCGGTCTCAGTCCACGGCTCAATGTAACGGAGCCTGACTACAGACTCTTCAACGTCCTGAGTGGCTATATAAAACCCGTCATTAAACCAGTCAGAGAGGACTTCCTCTACTTCTATACCGCGTTCTTCGGCTTCCTGCTCCAGAACCTGTGCGAATCCAGTATCAATATTAATAGTGTGTTCTATCGTATCTTCTGTCTCTGTCATGTATATCAACTAATATATAATACAACGAAACATATAAGATTTGTGGAGAAAAAGTGGGGTTATTCGGGGTTTTCGGGCGGTTTCATGAATTCTATCAAGAAAGATTTACCCGTGATAAACATGTCCAAGTTAGTTTCGCCACTAATGTCTCCCCACTCTATGCCCATTGGTTCCATGAACTGAGCCGCCACGGACTCCAACTGTTCCAAATATATTTTAATGTCCACCTGTTCGTTCGTTGCCGATATTAATGGCTCAACGCCGTCGTCTGTCGTCGTTTTGATATAATGAACCATGTCCCCGGCCTTAATAGAATACCCTGAGTCCTGTAGCTTCCTAGCCGCCTTGACGTGTTGAGCGTTGACTTTATACTGGTCAATATTCATGCTGAGTCTGGTGTGGAACGCCAGTTCGTCGAGATTCTCCCACTCCCTGTTCCATATCTTGTCCCGGGTCGTTTTGAACACATACCAGACGTCCTTACGGACCTCTTCGTATTCGTCTTCCGTAGTTACCTTGCCGAGAAGGTCCATGACCTCGAAGAAGGGCTCCTTGATAATGTCTGGGATATTTGTCTTTTTTCCAGTTAAACCTTTTATATCAACTGTATTGTCTTCAAATACGCCGAGGTAGTTCTTTTTTCTCGTGCTGAATATGGCATATCTGTAAACCTTGTCTATACCGAGGTCCAAGTCTAGGTTGTCTGTTGCCCACTGCTGAAGCTGCTCTACCTGCTCCGGAGTGGGGTCGTGTAATCCAGTGCTGTCCGTATCCCCATATAAGACTTCAACCCCAACGGTCCCACACTCCCTAATCACCGCACTTATGTCCCTACGACCATATGCAGTGACGGATTCAGCAACTGGAGGAACGTAGAGCGCGAATGCTTCTGACCCGAACACTCCATAACTCGCGTTGATATATACCTTGATAGCCTGTTCCAGTACGTTATAAAAGGCTAGTTGTTCTTTAAATAGTTCCTTGTTCTTCGCCTGTCCCTTATAGAAGTACACCCGAGCGTCCCTGAGTCCACCGATAATGTCAGCCTCGATTGCCCGGTTCTTAGTACAAATGTGGTGAGTTGTGTAAGGTACTTGGTTTTCCCGGCAATCTAAATGTTTGCAGTTTACGGTAGAAAATCCAATGTTACGTTTCTTTACCTCAGAAGGATACAATGACGCGAAATCGAGGACTACCACATTAAAGAATATTCCCGGTTGAGGCTCGATCACAATGGCTCCCTGATACTTCTTACCCTCAATCTTGGCTTCTGTCTGCGTCTCCCCCCTCGACCGTAATTCCTCTGTGCTGGGAATGAGCCAGTTCCTCTTCCGCATTTCCATGTAGAATGTACTCCTGACCCACTCACTTATCTTCCGCCGGGTCATTTGATACACGGTCAGGTTAGATATTCTACACAGAATGAGAATGAGGTGGAGTACAATATTGTCGTCGAAGGTAAGTAACTCATGTGTCAGCTCTGCGTCGTTTAAACAGTACCGAGCTAAGTCCATGAATGTGGCCCACTCAAACGACTTGTCTATGACTATCTTTCCCTTGCCGAGGAGTCCCTGTGATATGCTCTCCAGAGAATAGTCCTTATACTTCTGTTTAAACGCATAGTTCTGGATACTGTTATTGTTGAAGAATGGATAGAGGTCAATGTGGATACCGTGTCTCAGTTTACATTCCCTTCTAACTGTATATATTGGGTTGAGGTGTTTGGGTATACCTAACTTAGACGCCCGATTATAGAGATATAGCAGGTCAAAGTTGTCCCCGTTAAACGTCACAACAAACGGATATTCTCGCATTCTCCTAAAAACAGCCAGCAGTAGTTCATGTTCGTGGTCGAAGAATACCACTTCTCCGTCCACGCTCTCAAGACCCATGACCGGTCCCGGGCGACGATATACATATACTATCTTGTTACCGTCCGAATCCACCATTCCAGCGGCTATGACTGGTTGATTGGCAATGTTGGGATTTGGCAGAGTTGTGGGGGATTCTGGGAGTATCTCAATGTCCAGCGACGTACTCTTGACCGGTGGCAACGGAGTCTCGAAAAGACGTATATATTCTCCAAGGGTCTCGTTATACTCCACATGGTTCAGTATTTCGCCGAATACCTGTTCAATGCGTTCAGTTACGTCTTTATTGACAACCGGAACTATTTCGTCTTTACTGACTAGATATGGCATACCTACCTCTATGCCAGTATCATAACAATAATTATTGACGTATCTTATCCACGCTTCCCAGACATTATATCCCTCTCCGGTTAGACTGTCCCTGTAATTACTTCCGCCCATTCTACTACCCCCACCTATCGCGAGGGGGTTTGTAGCGTATACCTTCCTGAGTTGAACTGTCTCGTCTAGAATGGCGTTATATTTCTCAACCGTCTCGACCCCGAGATAATCTCTGTCCTTCTCGAATAGATATTCTACCTCAACCTCTGGGGCGACGGTCAGGAGATACGACACATGACCGGTGCTGTCGTACCACTTGAATATGGTCTGCGTATCCGGGTCTAAAAAGAATAGTACCGCCCTACCTGTATCGCCGTCGTACTCCAGATCAACCAGATAGCCTAATCTGGGTTTAGTCTGTCCTCCACGGCGCTTCAACAGGCGGTAGTACATTTATCGTTCTGTCCGTCCAATCAGACTTATCTTGAAACTCTGTTCGCATTTTGGACATGTCACGTATGATTCCGGTGTGAAGTCGTCAACTAGAATGTCTATCGCCCAAATGCGGACGTGACCGAGATTCAATATAGCCTGTTTTATTCCCATTCTCGCCACTTCCTCGTCAATGAACTCGAAGACGAGATAACCACCGTAAATCTCGTCGGTGGATATGTCAACTATTCGTCCAGTCCATACTACATATGCGTCTGGCATTCCGATTGAGAGACGTATCTTCTTCCCAATCAATCCGGCTAACCTGTTCTTGAATCCGTCCATATTATTCCTCCTATCACTATTGAAGTATTTAAGTCTTGCTCTTGAACACCAAGAAGTATGAGTGAGTCTTAAAACATTTACGTGTATACCAGTTAATGTTGAATCCACGGCGGAAGAATCGGTATATCCGTAAGTCCCATATGTAAAACTCGGGCCTGAACCATTCAATTAGGTCGTGGTGTCCATGTAATTCCCCGTCCCAGTGGAAGTCAGTAATCTTGGCTATAACCCCACCGCCGGGTTCAAGCAGGTTTAATATCTCCGCTTTACTGAGCAGGGTAAATTCCCGGAAGTCGTCCAAGTCACCGACCATATCGTACTTATAGTCGTCGTCCCGCTCGTCGTCCCTTCCCTTTATGTCAACGTATGGAGGGTCATACACCGCCCAATTGTAAGTCTTGTCTATATGTTTAGATATTTCCCTGCAATCATAGTGATAGTCCGCCTCCAGTTCTGGAACGACGTCATTGAACTCAACATTAGGATAATCATACCCACGATACATTAGTTTCTTCCCACAGCACATGTCTAACACTGTCTCGTCCGGCTTAACATAGAAGTCATAGACCATTTTGAAGGCTTCGTTTATCCCGCCCACTTGATTATAGTCTAAGACGGATAACTTATGTGTCCAACGTCCCACTTTACTCATTGTTCATTCTTCCTGTAAAGTATATTGTAAGAACAACTGCCCTCACCCACACTTCTGGTCTCGGAGAACCACTCGTCTACTATCTCCAAGTCTAAGAACAGGCTCTTCAGTTCGTCCACGTCCCTAAACTCTCTCAGGTGAATGTTATGGGGGTCGTCGGAAGGCGGCAGTTCCTCGTCGAGCCTCCTGTCCCCCCGTCCATGTCCTATAACAGGGGCAGATACTAACAGATAACCACCCGGATTCACGACGTCTATGAGTTTATCCCTGACTACATACAGGTTACACGGGAGGTGTTCAAGAACCTCGGTCGCAGTAACTACGTCCCACTTCTGTCTAAATCCATAATCTTCACTATCACACAAGTCCATTTCCCTGAACAAGATACGGAGTGACGTGGAGACATGGTTCTCAATTCCAGAGTATATTATGTTACAGTCATAGTTTCTCATGAAATAGTCTGAGATAACGGGCTCGTGGGCCCCCAACTCAAGAATGGTGTCACCGGGGTTTACCACCTTTTCGAGGCATTGTATGTACTCGATTATCCTGTAGTATCCGGGCTCCCCCTCGGCTATCCACGTAATATATTCACTCATTTATCCCACTCAGTCCATACCCGTCCGTCTGGATAAATAACGTGCCACAGGGCACTCCTAGCCCGTTTCGCGGTCCACCCCCCGCACTGTTTCACTACGCATGTTAAATTAACTTTCCACTTAGAATTTCGTCAAACATAGATGCTCTTTTATCTTCAAGAATATCGATGAAATCTGACAACATACGATTATAGCATTCTTGATTTGCGTTTTGAAGCGCGTTTATGTATTTCTCTCTATCTAGTTTAGTGATAATTATTCGGGGATATCCTTCTCTAGTGAGCATATGATTTAGAACCTCCCTACCAACTCTTCCATTTCCATCAAGAAAAGGATGTATCATCTCAAACTTGTAATGAAACATTATAGCCTCTTCAAACGGATGCCCTTTATCTTTGATGCTTGCATAATATTCATCGATTATTTTCTGTAACTCGGATTCAATCATTATCGCCGGACATAACGTAATATCAACACCTCTTATCCCAATGCTATCTATTCTTCTAAAACGACCAGCGGCCTCTGTGTCAATTTTATCCATAATTATTTCATGCAGATTACGAATAAAGGGAATTGTAACTTTTCCTTTGTAAGATTCACGATATTTCTGTACCGCAATATAGTTTTGAACTTCGTTAATCTCTCTGAGGGTTTTGTCGTTTGGCTGTATTTGCTTTTGTATAAGATCATCAACTTGTTGAAGTGAAAAAGTATTTCCTTCAATAGCCGTAGTGCCATGAACGTATTCAATTTCACTGTTTATCTTGAAATACTCTTGTTCGCTTGATGTGAGAAATAATGAGAACATGTAATGCCAATACTTCGATTTTTCCAGCCTTTGTACTTCATCTGGTTGAAGATACTTGGTTGTGAGTATTGACTCACCCATATTGAGTTTTTTTTCTAATGCTTTTATCTCAAGAGAAAGGTTGGGTTTTGATATTAACTCTGCTTCTTCTTGAGTCATGAAGCCCTTATCTACGAGCGCCTGATTGTAACCAGCAATATATCCCTCTCCGAAAACCTCGGTGTCGTTCTTCTTTTTCATTCATCTTCCTCCTTTATCATAGTTGGGGCTGAAGAAATATCCATTTCCACCAATCGCCTGAGAATGTTTATAGCGTGTCCAAAGTCGGTCTCAACGAAGTCCAGCCAATAGCACACGAGGTCCAAATAATGCGGTCTAAACCACGTCCGCCCGTTCTCGTCCTTGAACTGGGTGGCACGCAGATTGTCCCTCTTTATATTCTCCTCCGTCCACTCGTTACACAGGACCACTATCTTCCCCAGCGCCTTGGCATAGCAGCACTCAGCCACGATGTTTATAGGAGTAGGATTGCTCGCCTCCAGATAGCCGAACACAATGTCTGAGTCCTCGATCTGTATCCTGTCCATGGGTGCATAAATGTCCACCGGCGTTCTCAACAGCCCTGCCATATCAAAGTCCTTCGGATTGTAGAACTCTGCCTCCGGCACAGCCTCCATTACCTCTTCCTGCCATGAGGTCACGAAACCTCCTGAGAGGTACACTTTCTTTGTCATTCTATTAGAACCGTGGTGGCTTCTTATATTTAAAGGGTTCGGTTGGCTCGTCTGCCTCATTCTTCGAGTCAGTGGCCCGCGTTGGTCTCTGCACTATAACCGCCCTCCCCTCCAGAACCCGACGACTGCCTTCCACGAAGTCCCAGATACGGTCTAACTGACAGTGCATGCACAGCTTCTGACCCCTAATGTCATGCAGCTTCTCAGCCTCTTCCTTACATACCGGACATTCCATTATTTTTCCTTCCCACATTCGTTTCTAATGATACACTTACGACACTTCTTGGAGTTACGATTGTATTTAGAAAAACAAGGCGGATAGCTGCTATTCAGCCACTTGTTCAGCGTCTTGTTTCTGTTCCCCATTTCCAACCTCCCCAGTATCCCACTCGACGTCAGTAACCACAACTTTACTTACATAAAACTCCGTGCCACACTCCGGGCATTTGTTATACGTCAGTTCGTCGTAGAAGTTGTTACCACATTCGGTACACTTCATTCTAATTCTCTCTCCTTAAACAACGAAAGGTTCTTACAATGACCTATCCATAAATACATACAATCTTCCACTTCTCCTACTGGGTGATACAAAACACACTTAGACGTTTGTGAACAGTGGACATTTATTTATCTTTCCCCCAGAATATGATAACACTCCGTCTGGTCACAGCCCCGCAAGTTTGGCAATATTCACTCAACCTTATCACTGTTTTCTATGAATTGTTCTCACCCAAGTCCGAATCCTTTCGTTCCACGATGACCACTGAGCAGCCTCCACACTCAAAATATTCCCAGATAGCCACTTGCTTCGCCTTTTCTATATTGTGTGTGACCTCGTATCTAGCCTCAATGAATAGATGTGTTAGATCATCGGACCCACATCTTGCACATTTACCTTTCATTGTTTTCACCTAACTATCATAGCTTCTCCTTTATTTCACTCTGTAAAGATTTATCAGGCTGAATGGGGCTCCGGACAGGTTTAGTCCATAGACCTTCTCTAGGGCCTTTTCCACTAACTCGATTAACTCGTCTTGGTCGTCGCCCTCAATTATAATCAACGGCATTACAACCTATCCTCCCACACAAAGAATAACAGTCCACACTTGGGACACAGGTGCTGAATGAACGTTCTCTGCTCCTCCCCAATGTCCAGTTCGTAGTGATATCCAGTATCAAACACGTCAGACGCACTGCACCGCGGGCACTTCTGTACCACGGGAATCTTAGCCCAACTACTCACCGCACATCCCTCAAATTACTCTTTCTTCGGGCGTCCTCTTCGTGATATGAATGTTTGCCTGCATGTCCTTGTCTATGAGCATTTTAATATGTGTGTTGTACTTCTCCCCACGTTCCCCGTATCGGATTATGATCTCAACTGGTTCAAACTCACTCATTATTCTCCCAACAGTAACCTCTTCTGCATTTCCTCGTCCATGCTATACGCGTCGGGCGGACACAGACTGTCATACAGTTGCAACCACTTAATGGCTACGTCGGTCAGTTCAAACCGTTCCTTGACGTTCTCCACGCCCCGCTGACCCATATAGACCATTTCCTCCGGGTTGTCCAGCAACCAACCAATGGCCCCTGCCAACTGATCTGAGGCCGCTACCTTAAGTACCGTGCCGTCGTTGACGACACCCACCTCCACCTTCGGGTCAAGGAGAATACCGCGCTCCCCGCTGTGTCCCATTATCTCCGCGTGGTTGGCTATGGCAGTCACAACTGGAACCGCACCAACGGCCTGAGCCTCTATAAGTGGAACACCGAACCCCTCGTGGGCTGAGTTGAAGATTAGTATGTCAGTAAAGGCATATAGTTCTTCCATGAATTCGGGGGATTGCCACTCGGGAAGGAATATGATATTCGGGTTGTTTCGTGACATTCTATCGAATATATAGGCAAGTTTCATTGACTCCTCTACGCCCTCAAACGCCCCGCCCCTTATTATGAATACACAGTCATATATCTGGGTAAAGTGACGCATGATCGGTATTAACTCCTGCACGCCCTTCCAGAAGCTGAGTCTACCGCTGTACAGTATAACCGCCTGCCCCGGCTTAATTCCCAACTGGTTCTTGAGGGGGGTCTGGTGTCGGTAGAATCTCGTCATGTCAACGCCGTGGGGAATTACGGGCACCCTGTCGGGCGGTAGTTTGGCGACTGTCTGGAATATCCGCTTGGCATATTCCGTCGGGGCAACAATGGCGTCTATCTCGTCCAGTCGTTCGGACTTGAGTACGTCGTCGTCAGGCCAATGAAGGGT
>Ga0098068_1000471_pt1 | contig 15783 bp, 11 predicted proteins | sample 26BtaG_FD_75059 | JGI IMG/M metagenome (GOLD analysis project Ga0098068, IMG submission 75059) | Marine viral communities from Cariaco Basin, Caribbean Sea - 26B_WHOI_OMZ_CsCl | ecosystem: Environmental > Aquatic > Marine > Oceanic | place: Caribbean Sea: Cariaco Basin | collected 2014-11-09 | reverse complement strand
GCCTGATCGGCGGGTTGATGGTCGCGATTGGTCCGATTGCCATGGCGCTCTATACGCCGGCGATGCCCGGTGTGGTTGCAGCGTACGAGTCCACCAAGGCGGTCGTGAAACTGACCTTGACGCTCTATTTCGCCGGTTTCGCTATTTCCCAGCTGGTCGCGGGGCCGCTATCGGATGCGATCGGGCGCCGTCCGGTGACGGTAATCTTCGCGGCGATTTTCTGCGTTGCGTCGCTGGGCGCGCTGCTGGCGCCGACAATCGAGACGCTGACCATTGCCCGCTTCGCCCAAGGGATTGGCGCGTCCGCCGGGGTGGCGATCTCGCGCGCTATCGTACGCGATTGTTTCCAGGGCGACGAATCGTCCAGCATCATGAACATGATCGGCATCATTCTTGCGGTCGGCCCGGCGGTTTCGCCGACGATTGGAGGGTTGCTCGTGCTGCATGTTGGGTGGAAATCGGTGTTCGCGGTGATGATCCTCTTCGGCCTTGCTATTGCGCTGGTCGCGTTGGTCGCGATGCGCGAAACCCTGCCTGCGCCGCAACCGCTGCGGCTGGCGGCCCTGGGCGGGTCTTATCTTCGGCTGCTCGGCAACCGGCATTTCATGACGGCGAGCCTGACGGTTGCGGGCTCGGTTGGGGCAATCTATGCGCAGGCGACACTGCTGCCCTTTATCCTGATGGGGCAGATCGGTCTGAGTCCCAGCGGATTCGGCCTGGCGATGCTTTTGCAATCGGGGCTGTTCTTCTCGGGCGCACTGGTGGCGCGATCCGTCATGAAACGAACCAGCGCATACCGGCTAGTCTGGCCTGGGCTGGGTGCCATCGCCCTAGGAGCTTTGTTAATTTTCTCGCTTCTCTGGGCGGATGACCCGAAAACCTTCCGGGTGATGGTCCCGGTGGGCATCTATGCCTTCGGCATCGCCTTCGTGGTGCCAGCAATGTCCACCGCCGCACTGGCGCCCTTCCCCCGGATCGCCGGGGCGGCGGCAGCACTGATGGGATTCCTGCAGATGAGCGCAGGGTTGTTGGTCGGTACGATCGGCGCATTTTTCGCGGATACGCTGGTCGCGTTCGCGATGCTAATCCCGTCCATGGCTGTGGTGGCCTGCGCGAGCTACGCGATCTACCGTCTGAACCCGCATCTGGCCGAGCCGGAACCGCGCGAAAACGTGATTGGCACTGCTCCTCCTGGGCGAACATTCCTGCGAGAAGAGTGAGGGAGCAAGAGACCATCCACTTTCCTAGGGGCTCTTGGCCGCAAGACAAACTGGTGGCTGTAGCATTGTGTAACATACTCGATCCAAAGTTGCTCGTGGCCCTGCTCCTCCTCCAGTTACGTGGTTCTCAGCTATGTTTAGGAAAACGGAGGATAGAGATGCCGGTTGCCTCGACAATTACGTGATCGGGGCGCGGGCGGCGACCAAGGGTGTCGCCGATCGCATAGAATAGATCGCCTGAGATGGTGCAACAGATGCAGCCGTTGGTAAGTTCGATCGTGTCCTTGCCCCGTAATTTCATCAGCGCGGAGTCGATGTTGATCGAGCCGAAATCGTTCACCAGTACAACCATCCGCAGCCCTTGATCTATTGCGCGCGTTGCAGCCATTGGCGCGAAACTGTTGTTGGTCACTCGCATCTGGTCAGGCAAATTGATGCGCGTGGTACGAAATAATGAGGACTATGTTTCCGAGTTAAAGCCGCGTTCGGCCCCAGTTCTTGGACCGGCTATCAAATGATGGAGATCGCCTTTGGCCCGCAACCCCGTTAATGCCTATCAGTACTTCACTGCACTTGGCATGTGATGTGGACCAATCAGTTCAGGTTGCGGATGGAACCAGTTCACACTGCGGGCCGAAACAACAAGTTAGGACTTTCCTAATCCGTGGTTGCAAATATTTTGTTTGCGTCCAGTTCGGCGATTTGCATTATCGCGAATTGCAACGGACTACCCGATACGCTTGGCACTCATGCTTCAACGCTGTCGCCTTCTGATTTTAGGAGACGAAATCATGGTAGATTCAACTGACCGCGCCTTTCATGGAAATCACCAATACGGGATGGGGTATGAACCCACCTATAGCGGCGCAAACAGCCTGTTCCGCAGACAATATTCACGGGACCTTGAAAGGGTCGACCTTGTCACCTGGGGCGTCCCATATGATTTAAGTGTCACCAATAGGCCCGGTTGTCGCTTTGGACCCCGCGGTATTCGCGCCGCGTCCACCAACGTCGCTTGGGATGGAGGCCCGTGGTATTGGGATTTCGATCCATTCGAAAAGCTCAGGATGGTGGATTATGGCGACTGCACATTTGATCCCGGGTTCCCGAGGGAAATCCCCGAAACCATTTACCGCGAAGCCAAAAGCATTCTGGCATCAAACGCGTTTTTGCTAACAATGGGCGGCGATCACTCTGTCACATATCCAATTTTACGGGCACAGGCTGAACGACACGGGCCGATATCCCTGATCCAGATCGATGCGCATTCGGACACTTGGGAAGAAAACCCAAAACGCTTTGACCATGGATCCATGTTCTACCACGCCGCGCAAGAAGGTATTCTGGACGCAGAGCACTCCATTCAAGCGGGGCTTCGGACCTACAACGCCAAATCACATGGCTTCCAAACACTGACGGCTGAGTTCGTACATGAGCAAGGCGTTGCGGCGACAGTCGCAAAGATCAAAGAGGTTGTCGGGGATCGCCCCGCTTATTTGACCTTTGACATTGACGCGCTTGATCCAGCCTTTGCGCCGGGCACCGGCACACCAGTTTGCGGCGGGCTTACCACCTGGCAGGCAATCTCGTTGATCCGCAAGTTGACCGATGTGAATCTGATCGGCGCAGATGTCGTCGAGGTTTCTCCTCCATTTGACAATGCCGAAATTACCGCATTGGCCGGGGCGACATTGCTGCTTGAGATGACCTGCCTCGTCGCTTCGCAAAGATAATTAGGCAGGCGGAGAAATCTCCGCCTGCTCATTAACAAATGGTGTCTCTCTGACACCAGACGTTCGATCAATGGCAGCGAAGTCCGCGACCCGTGAATTCGAGGTTTCAAATTTGCCGCGGCTTGCCGTAATGGCTGCATTCTCCTCTGCCATGCAAAGAAAGAAATTCGGCAGTGCAGCAGATCGGCGCGCTGCGAGCGCGCGCAGCATGAAAACCGGATTCACAGTATGGGCTCACTGCCGCCATGCGGCAGCGGGACGCCAGGGCTAGGCGCCTAGATATGTAGCATCGCAGGGACGCTGGGCGTCGGCGGTGCGGGAGTTTGCTGCAAACCAACGAGGGACCGCTTCCAGTTCGGGAGAATCGCCGTTCAAACCTGTCCTGCCGAAATCAATCTTTCGGATATATTACTGTGCCGGGCTCCGTAGTTGACTTGCCGCGTCAATGAGCCCTTAGGACGTTCATCATCCAAAGGATCCAATTCAAGCACAACCAAGCATGGGGTGTGACCTGCCTCCTGACATTATCTGCGGACGGTTAGCTGGCTTTGCAACTAGCCAGCCGACAGATCATCAAACGGCTACTTCAGAAAACATTCTCTCAGCCGAGTTGAAAATCCAACGCCGGGTTGATCTGAGAGGCTGCGCCCAACCCACCGTCAACGGCCAGAATTTGTCCGTTGACGAAACCGGCTCCAGCTCCGGCAAGGTAGACTGCCGCCCGGGCGATATCCTCCGGTTCCGCCATGCGCCCCATCGGATGCCTTCGATTAGTGGCATTTTCGGCATAGGCCGGGTCGGCCTCCTCCTGAAACAGCTCGACAGAAAGCTCGGTTCGCGTCCAAGTCGGCGCCAGAGCATTGCAACGGATACCCTCGTGCCCGTGTTCAATTGCCAGGGCCTTTGTAAAACCATGCACCCATGCCTTGGAGGCGCTATAGAGCGGGAGGCCGTAATCGGGCGTGATCCCGGCAATGGAGCCGATGTTGACGATCGCACCGCCGCCCGCAGCGCGCATCAGCGGTAGCGCTTGCGCACAACACAAGAATACGCCGCGCATATTCACATCCGAAAGCATCGTGAAATCCTCTTCGCTGCAATCCTCAACGGATTTGGCCAATTGCGCGCCTGCATTGTTGATCAGCACGTCGAGCCCACCCCAACGAGCTTTTGCCGCATCAAACAGGCGGGCGACCTCCGGAGCAGAGGACAGATCTGCGTACTGCCAATGCAGCCGAGGGTGCGCAGCCCAGTCGCCGTCCGGCGCAGTGCCGCGCGCCACCCCGATCACCTCGGCACCCTCTTCGAGGAAAGCCTGCGCAATTGCCGAACCAATGCCACGGCTCGCGCCGGTCACGACCACCTTTTTCCCCCTGAGTTGCCCCATATCCACCTCCGATTGATGAGAAATCGCCTATACTGTAGAGATCTCCGCCGTCCCCGTCCCAAAAAATTCCTCAGGAGCGCGGGCTCGATCTGTCCCGTTTTAGTGCCTCCCCAAGTTCTCATTTTGGATGCCGATAAGCAGTTCGGTAACTCAGCGTCGAACTTGAAGACGCGCTGGCGATCTCCGTGGCTGTCGAAATCTGGCCAGTCTGGAACGTTCAACGCGGACGGCTTTGTGCTGTCATTCACACACATTTGCCGAAAAGTCCGTTTCCGTTTGAGACGTTGTGAAGAATGCGCGGGTATCCGCAATCTCTCGCCCAGCTGAGTGGTCTTCTGGACAATTTGCGGACACGAACTCGACCAGAGTGCTCGCGGGCTAACGTTTTCACACAGTCTCGGTTGCCTTCGAACATTGCCGCCGACGATGCGAACGGTGGCTTTGTCCGGCGACCTGTGAATTCGGGTGACGGATCTCGCCGCAGCATACTTGAACGGCTGGTTTTCACACCGCGCAGCGGAGCCGAAAATGATGCAGTAGCGGCGATTTTGCTGCTGCGAGCGCGCGCAGCGAAAAAATCCAAGGTACAGGTTGGGCTCGGAGCCGTTATTCGCCGCGCCTTGCGCGAAGGTCCGCAGTTGAGAAACTCATCCATGCTCCGCAATTATCGTCCTAGTCGTTTGAACGGCGGATTCCAGCGCCGCCCGGTTAGCACCCCTGATCCCCAATCCCTCGACATCAAGTGACAGCTGACCCTGGCCACCACCTGTCGCAGCAGCCCGAGCCGCTCGGCTGCGGGCTTTCCCTGAACTCCCTGGATTAGTCGTCTTTGCGCTCGGCGCATTCGCGCCGACGTCCCGCGCGACATTTGCCGCCCGCATCTCTTGCAGTTCCTGCTTCAGCCTCTCCACCGTCTCGCGGGTCTCGGTCATCTGCCGATCCCGCCGCAGGCCGTCCTCGTCCGGATACGGGAAACTCCCCGATTGACCGGCGTGCAGAACCTTCAACACTGGGTCCTCGAAATACTTCACCCTTCTTGCCCGGATCGGCATCTGCGCGTCGATCACGAGGATGACCTCGTCGAGGTCCATGCGTCGGGCCTCATCCTCGGTCAGGAGCGGGGTATCTTCTGTCCTCTCCGAGACGCTGCGCCCTTCGAATGGGTTGCGTCCAACAGCGCGGGAGCGGGTCACCACCCGCTTGGTGGTCTTGCCGACAGCCTGGCTCAGCTCCTCGATGGTCTTCTGCTCGGACGGGGTGAGGTAGAGCTTCACGCCGGCGCCGCCCTGAAGCGACCTGCGGGTGTTCTCACCATAGATCTCGTCCAACGCGGGAATCGTCTGGGTCACGATGGCGAGATTGCCGCCGAAAGAGCGCAGCGTCTTAATGCTCTCGGCGACGATCGGCATTTTCCCGAGCCGGTCAAACTCGTCGAGCATGATCATCACGGGCCAAGGCTCGTCATCGCCGGGTTCCTGTGCTTGCAGCGAGGCAATCAGGTCCGAGAAGAAGAGGCGGATCAGCGGGGCAAGCGGTCGGATCATCTCTGACTCGACCACGAGATAGATCGCATGTGGGCGGCGGCGGATGTCCCGGAATGAGAAGTCAGAGGTCGCGGTGGCCGCGTCGATCGCGCGGTTGTCCCAAGTGTCGAGACCCGATGTCATCAGGAGGGAGAGGTAGGAAGTGAGGGTGTCGTTGTTGGTCGATGCCATACGCTCGAAGATCAGTTTGGCCGACTTGTTCTTCACCTCCTGCGAACGCTTCAGGTATTCCTTCTGCTTGTCGCCCCCCGAGGCTGTGATGCGATAGATCTCGCCGATGGTCGGCACGCCGCGCTCGAAGGCCAGCATACCGGCCGCCACGAAGAGGTCGATACCCCCGGCCAAAAGCCCGCTCAGCTTTTCGTTGTCGGTCTGCAGGAAGAGCTTCGCGGTGAGTTTTAGCTCCATCTGCTGCCGGTCAGGGTTGGTCATGGCCGCGATGCGCGCCAGCGGGTTGTAACGGTGGGTCGGTCGATCCCAGTCGGTCGGCGCGAAGCGGAAGACCTTGTCACCCATGCTGGCGCGGAAGCGCGAGGTCTCGCGGAAGTTCTCGCCTTTCACGTCGAGTACCACGGCAGAGCCTTTGTAGGTGAGCAGATTCGGGATCACAAATCCCACGCCCTTGCCGCGGCCCGTGGGCGCCACGATCAGTGCGTGGGGGAAGGTTTTTGAGACAAGGAACGGGCGCTTGGACTTCGGGGAGCCAAGCTTGCCCAGAAGGAAGCCGCCACCGGGCTTGGCAAAGAAACCGTTCCTCTTCATCTCGCTGCGGGTCTGCCAATGCGTCGTCCCGAAGCGGGTCAATGCATCCCCCAGAAGCGTGACGCTCAGCATCAGCGATGCCAGGCCGAAGCCGCCAAGGATGAGGTTCACCCAGAGGAAGTCCTTCGGCGCAGACTGAGACAGACCCCGATATTCGCGGGCGAGTAGGGTGACGTCGAAACGCGTGGGTGAAAGCCCATAGCGGAACATGACAAAGCCGGTCGCCACGACATAGCCCATGGCGAGACCGACCAGCACGAGGCTCAACACACCGAGGGCAATCTTGCCTTTATCCATGGGTGATCCCCTTCTCACCATGTGCCGCGGCGTGGCGCGCGCGCTGCGCCTCGATCTGCTCTTCGGCCAGAGCATCGAGAACGCGCTCCATGGCCGGGCCATGCGCGGTGACCTCGCTGCCTTGAAGATAGGTCTTGGCGAGTTCCAGCTGGCGCAGCGGATCCTCGGTGAATGTGTCCAGGACGTCCGCGTTACCGGCCCGCAGTGCGTCGATTGCGTCGGGGCTTAGCCGTTCGTTGACCTGCCGGACGATGTCCTGCTGCTCTGACTCGGAGATCGGGCCCTCGACGTCGGCGTTTTGCACAAAGGCCATGACCGTTGGCGCGGTCTCTTCCAGATAACGGCGCTCGGCGTAGTCTTGTCGCGCCTGGTCCTCGATCTCGAAACTGCGCTCGCTGATATAGGCACGCGACGCGCCGAGCGAACGAAGGTGGTTGATTTCGCCCCTAACGGCCTGCCCGAATTCGTCATCCGACATCTCCGTGCGATATCGGGCGAGGGTGCGGAGCTCTTCCGTGATCGGACCGAGATGATCCGAAGGATCCCGCAAGGCGAGGTCCATGTCGCCAGCATGAAGCGTGCGGTCCTGCGCCGATACCGCATATTGCGGCGGCATTCGACTGTCAGTCATCTGTTCCCAGGCCATCGAGGCCAATTCGGCATGCTGCGGAGATCTCTGCGCATAGGCGCCGAACGCGACGCGGGCCTCTTCAACCTCCACGGCGCCGGCCCGCCTTACAGACGGGTCGTCGGAGAACGGATGATCGAAATCCGTCCGGCGGAACTGCGCCACCAGCGCCCTGAACGCCTGCCGCTCCGATGGGGCAAAAATGTCAGGCCCGTCCTTCACGAGATCACCCCCTGGTGCCGCCAACCGCTCACCGAGCACTTCCTCAGCGTCATCCACCTCGTCGATCTCGGTTGGCGCGCGAAGGACGCGCACGTCAGTCAGGACATCGCCCAACCGAACATGCACGGCTTCCAGCTTGTCGAGCGCTTCTTCCCGGTCCGCAGGTTTATCGAGATCTAGGTCGCTTGCTTTGGCAATCGCCTGAAGATCCTGTGCCAGCCACTGGCGTTCCAATGTGGCATTGCCTGCCCCCTCCCGCAGCCGCGCGGCGACAGCCTCGGCATCGATGCCCGTGCCTTGCAACGCCTCGGCCAGCTTTGGTGCCACCTCTCCATCGTCAAGACGCGCGAGGTGTTCTTCACTTAAGTTCGGCCTTGCATAGATGCCGTCCCGGGATGGGGCATCGACCAGGGCGGCGGAGCGATCCCCGAGCGGGTTCAAATGCGCGACCGAGGCCAGAACGTCGGTCAGCTTGCGCTCGATCACCGGCCTCTCGGCCGCCGGCGCCCTGTCGATCGCCGCCTCGATCTGGCGAATGTTCTGAGAAAACTCGGTGATCAGCGTGTCGAACGCTGCTTCGTCTTGGGACATGTAGATGGCTCCGTCAGATTGAATCTGACCGCCACTGGCAAGGATGGTGCTGGCCCTCTCGAGCGCCTCGGACACGTCTTCGAAATTAGAACGGGACGCTTCCGCCGCGAGCCCGCGATAGATCAAAGCGTTGTGCCGGACGGTTTCCAGTGCGGCCGCCAAGTCAGCACCGGTTCTCTGGCGCTCGACTGGGGGACGACCTTCGTCGCGGGCCATGTAGATTTCATCGATCTCGGCGCGGTAGGTCGTGACGCCGCGATCCAGACGACGCGTCGCCTCAAGGCGGATCCCATGAACCCGGGCCGCCTCGACCATCGCCTCGCGAAAGGCATCGTAGTTGAAGTGATGATCCTTCCCGAGAAAGAACATTTCGCCATCCTTGCTGCGGCGGTTCAGAACGATATGCGCATGTGGATGCGCGCGATCTTGGTGTATTGCAGCAATATAGTCGAATTGCGATCCCTCACCTTGAAAGAATTTCTCGCAGACGGCCTGGGTGATATCGCGCACCTCTTCACCCCTGGCCCCAACCGGGAATGCCATCAGCAGATGCGACGTATGGCCAAGCTTGGGGCTGTAGCGCTCGTTCCACTGGTTCTCGAACCGCCGCGCCACTCGGTTGATCTCGGCTTCCGAGAGTTGCTTCTTCCCGTCATGGGTGCCGCGGCTGTCGAGGATATGGGTCGACTTCGTCGTGAGATATGTGAGCTGCGCCCGTAGCTGCGCCCCGGTGTGGCAGCCCCCTTTCGAGATGGCCTTGAAGATCGCTGGCGAATAGCCGCGCGCGGCCCGAACCATCTGCGCGCCCCTGGAAAGCCCCTGCCAGAATCCCGAAACTCGGCTCCAGCCGCGGTCAAATAGCGCCGGGTCGATGCCACGGACCCGGTCACTCCGCTCCATTCTCATTCCTCTCGGCGAGGTCCGCCAGGGCAGAGCTGATCTCAAGGTCCAGCACGCTGCGCCTCGCACGCGACATCTCCTGAACCTGGTCGGCCAGATCGAAGACCAGACCTGCAAGGGCGCGGACGTCACGGTGACTTGAGGCCGGGTAGGACAGTCTCTCGCCCCGCACCTTGGCCTCGTTCAGACGTCGCGCGATCTGGTTCACGTTGTTGCCGACCCGGTTGAGCGCGGCGCCGAGGCTGCGCAACTCGTCACACATCTCGTCGTCGGGCAGGAAGACACCTTCGGCCGCCAGCATCAGGCGGCGCATGGCATCCGAGCGGTGCGCAATCCCGCGCCGCGACAGCGCCGCGTCGAACCGGCGCAGGTCGTCGTCCGAGACCCGGATCCCCACAACCCGCGATCGGCTGCAGTTCGCTGTCTGACGCTCACCCCAGTGGTTCACCACGTTGTAGATCGTCTTAAGGCTAACATCGTAGTGGGCGGCCAACGACGCCGCGGAGGCGCCGTTCCGGCGGTCCTGGGCGATGGTCGATCGCTCGATCTCTGACAGTCTGCGGCGGCGGGGCATTTTGAAGTTAACGTTCCTATTTCTTGCCAACTTCGTACAAGCCCGCCGACTCCCAACGCAAGTGGAGTCGGCCATAAGGGCTTGTACTCAATGTAGAAAATCGCCCTGCAGGGGCGATTCCCCGTCCTTAGTCAAATGGATCGCGCTTCGCGCTCATTGCACCACGCGATGCGGTCCCCGCATCGCGCATCGCGTCTTTTGCACCCCGTCTCTTGCACCCCGCAAGACGGGTTTTGCTGCGTGCTGACCGTCTCGCGTCACCTGCAGAACGCCATACGCGAGGCTGCCTCCCGTCGTCTGGAGCGCGCTATCCGTCACCTGCATTCCGTCCGCAGTACATCGCCGAGCGCATCCCGACATTTGGAGGGTGTGTGGTGCCCCGCGACGAATGCTGAAGGCGCCACGGCAGACGTCGCACGTTCATCGCACAACGCCGCCCGCTGCATGCCAAACGCGGGTCGCATCCCGACTTCTGCTTGACCCTTCCGCCTCATGCGTTTAGCGACATTTTTGCATTATCGTTGCGATTCACTATTTTTGCGGAGGATCAGAATGCCGAACGAAAATCTTGTGGTGATCGCAGCAATGGCCCGGAAAGGGGGCAGTGGAAAAACGACGCTTTCGCGCGCCTTGATCAGCGCCGCGATCGCCGCCGGACGCAGAGTGATGTTGATCGACACGGACAGCACGAGAGTACTCGGGGCCTGGCATGCTCGGGCGGAAACCGGTGGGCTGAGTTCGCCGCTTCTCTGCTCGGCCACCGTCGAAAGCGTGGCGGGTGTCGAGGATCGGATCGATCAGGTCTACATGGCAGGCACGGCAGACTTCATCTTCATCGATACCGCAGGGGTCGGTGCCGAATGGTCAGACGGCATTGCGGTGCTTGCGGACCACATTGTGACGCCCGTCATGCTGTCGACGTCTGATTTCGATGTCGGCGCACAGACTGCCGATTGGTATGAGAAGCTGAAATCCCGTGTTGACGACCCCTCCAGCCTTCCGCGCCACCACGTCGTCCTCAACATGGTTGACCCGAAAACGACCCGTGCTGACGCCGCCCTGATTGAAGAAGCGCTCACCCGTTTTCCGGTGATTGAGACCGTCATGATGCGGCGGAACACTTACAAGGAGATGGACCAGAAGGGGCTTCTCCACGCCTTGGCGCTGGAAAAGCAATCCGATCCAAACCCTCTGATGCGTCCACATGTACGTCATGTCGTCGAGGCGCTCGAGGAGGCAACGGACATTCTCAACAACATTCTTGCTGCGTGAGGACAGTCGATTGCGCAAGAAGATCCCGACCATCACCAGGCCCGACCCAGCCTACGCCGCGACCCTGCAACAGGGTGACCCCGAGGTTCACGGGAAGGAAGATGAGGCACAGGTCACAGCAACAAAGACAGGCACCCCAGTCGCTGACGTTGGCGCTGATCGGCACGAGTCGGAGCGTGCGCCGGAAAGTGCCGTGGCGCTGCACCAAGTCACCGCGGAAAGCTCTGACCCGCATACCAGCCTGAGAGCTCCCGTATCGGCGCGCGCTTTGAGCCCGACCCGGAAGATCGACATCAGGGTCAACGCACTCGAACGACAGGAAGCTGCGCTAGAAACTTGTGGTGTTGACCCAGCACATGTGGTGCGTGCCGCCCTGCGCCGTGCAGTCAAAGGCTGGCAACTGTCGCCGGTCTTCGCGCCAATTGCTGAGGAGCGGCGCACTCGAAACACGCAGTGGCAGGCCCGTACATCTCTGGCAGTAGATGCGGCCAGCCTGGGTGTCCTCCTCCGGGACCACGACCCCCTCGACGTCTTGAGTAAATGGGCTCTGATCCGCGGCCAAGTGGAACCACGCATATGGGGCGAGATCGACAAAATCTTGGAAGAAATTGCGGTTCGCGCTGCATCGCCGCATGAGCAGCACACACCGTAAGAGACCTATCTAAAAAGATAACTTGCATTTCGCCGGTGGATTTTCGCCCACCGGCGGAAGCTCGCCTTGCAGTTGCGGAAAGCGTGGCGCTAATGAGCGTCATATAGAATTTCAGACCTCAGTGGTGATGAGTTACGAGGTCCATTTTGGAGGAACGCATTATGAACACGAAGCCCCGCCTGACTGGCGAACCGATCATGCGCATCCTCTGCAAGACATCTGAAAATCTGGTTGGCTACCTTTACCAATGGAACAATGGTGACGTGCAGCCTGCCTGGTTCGACGGCGCCATGGCGGACGTTCGCTATGAACCATTCATTCAAGCGCCGGAACAGAACCCTGTCGATCCGAAGATCCCCAGATCGCGTCAGCAAGATCTGACGCACCTTGAAAAGGCCTAGCTCAAGATCTCGCGTCGGTTTGTGGGTCACCCCATCCCGCAGGTCCTTTGAGCGATAGAGTTGACTTCTATGCCTCAGAAGTGATCTAAATATGAGTTATAGGAAGGATGTCTATAACTCATGGCTTGGAACTGGACGCTGCCCGATTGGCCGGATTTCCGGTATGACGCCTCCGCTCTGGAGCCGTTTGAGCAGACGTTTCTGCTGTCGTCCGGAGAAATCCTCGGCGCGGTCCATCATGTCAGCCAGCCGGAGCGCGAGCAACTCCGCATCGAACTGCTCAGCGAGGAAGCGATGCAGACGAGCGCCATCGAGGGTGAAATCCTCGATAGGCTCAGTGTGCAATCTTCGCTGCGCCGCCATCTGGGCCTCGATCCAGACAGCTACCCTGCCAAACCGCGCGAACAGGGCGTCGCGGAAATGATGGTCGACGTCTATTCCAGTTTTGCAGAGCCGCTAACCCATGAGACACTGTACCGCTGGCATCGGATGCTCCTGTCCCATGACCGTCGGTTGGAAACCATTGGGGCCTACCGACAACACGCCGAGGCGATGCAAATCGTTTCCGGCCGACTTGACCGGCCCACGATCCATTTCGAAGCGCCGCCTTCAGAGCGGGTCATGCCTGAGATGGAGCGATACGCGGATTGGTTCAACAAGACCGGGCCGGGGGGAGCAGAGCCGCTTCCAGCGCTGACGCGCGCAGGGCTAAGCCACCTCTATTTCGAGAGCGTCCACCCATTCGAAGACGGCAACGGTCGCTTGGGTCGCGCCCTCGCTGAAAAGTCGCTGGCGCAGAACATTGGCCAGCCGACCCTCATCTCGCTCGCCTTCACCATCGAGAAGGAGCGCAAGGGATACTACGATCAGCTCGAGCAGCATCAAAAAACGCTCGACGTGACCGATTGGCTCGTCTGGTTCGCAGAAGTTGTCTTGAAGGCCCAACAGGCAACACTCGACCGCGTAGGCTTCTTCATCAGCAAGGCACACTTCTATGATCGGCACAGAGACCACTTGAACGAACGCCAGGCCAAGGCCATCGCTCGCATGTTTCGGGAAGGCCCCGGCGGGTTCAAAGGCGGCCTCAGCGCCGACAACTATCTCAAGATCACCGGAACTTCACGCGCAACCGCAACCCGCGATCTGCAGGACCTGGTCGAGAAGGGTGCGCTCAGCCGGACCGGTGAGCGACGCCATACGAGGTACTGGCTAATACTCTCAGAAACAACGACATCGCAGCTGTCGGCGAAACCCGAAAGAACACAGATCGAGCTGAACAAGGCACTGGATCTGAAGTCCCCTTAAAGCATCCGCTTGCCAACTGTGGATCAGGTTGAAAAGGGGCCGTCCAAGCAAATGTGATTGAATTCTTTAATGGAAGAATGGAAGAATGGAAGATAAGTCATTATCCGCGAGGAGATGCCCAATGGGTGATGATGCCGCGAAACTTTCGAACCTAAATTTGAAGATCACCGAGGATGAGCGGTGGGCCTTCAAGGAGCTCTGTGTCCGGCACCGGATGAGTCAGGTCGACGGCTTCCGTTTGGCAGCACGATTATTGGAACAGCACCTTGAGACGAAAACGAATAACAGTGAAGGCGCATAGATGAACACCCAGACGACGAACACCTCTCTCGCCGATTTCATCTGGAAGAACGCCGACGACCTCTGGGGGAACTTCAAGCACGTCGATTTCGGTAAGGTAATCCTGCCCTTCACCCTGTTGCGCCGCCTGGAATGCGTGCTGGAACCGACTCGGGACCAGGTGCGCGAAACCGTCAAGACCATGAAGGAGAGCCCGATTGACTTGGGCGTGATCCTCCGGACCCAGACCGGTTACCCGTTCTACAACACCTCGAACTACGACCTGCGCAGCCTCGGCGCGTCCCGGACCCGCCAGAACCTCGAGGATTACATCGCCTCCTTCTCCGACAACGCCCGGGTCATCTTCGAACAGTTCGACTTCGCGAACACGCTGGCCCGGATGGACAAGGCCGGGGTCCTCTACAAGATCTGCCAGAACTTCGCCGCCATCGACCTCCACCCCGACGCGGTTCCGGAACGGGTGATGTCCAACGTCTACGAACACCTGATCCGGCGCTTCGGCGCCGAGGTGAACGAAGCGGCCGAAGACTTCATGACCCCGCGCGATGTCGTCCATCTGGCCATCGAGCTGCTGCTCGACCCGGACGACCAGATGTTCATTGACAACCCCGGCCTGATCCGGACCCTCTATGACCCCACCTGCGGCACTGGCGGCTTCCTGTCGGATGGGATGGAACATGTGAACGCCCTGCGCGACCGGTACTCGGTCGCCCCGGTCATCGTTCCCTACGGGCAGGAACTGGAGCCGGAGACCCACGCGGTCTGCCTCGCCTCGATGCTCCTCAAGACCGTCGAGTCCGATCCCGGCCGAGACCTGTCGAAGAACATCAAGCTGGGCAGCACCCTGTCCGACGACAAGCTCGCGAACGAGCGGTTCCATTACTGCGTCTCGAATCCCCCTTTCGGCAAGAAGTGGGAGATGGATCAGGCCGCCGTGGTCCGGGAGCATCAGGAGAAGGGGTGCGAGGGCCGGTTCGGCCCCAAGCTGCCACGCGTCAGCGACGGGTCAATGCTGTTCCTTCTCCACCTCCTCAGCAAGCTGGAGGCGCCGGAGCGCGGCGGCGGGCGGGCGGCGATCGTCTTGTCCGGCTCGCCGCTCTTCAACGGGAACGCCGGTCAGGGCGAATCCGAAATCCGGCGCTACCTGCTCGAGGAGGACGTGGTCGAGGCGATCATCGCGCTTCCGACCGAGATATTCTTTCGCACCGGGATCGGCACCTACATCTGGCTTCTGTCCAACAAGAAGCCCGCCCACCGTAAGGGTCGGGTCCAGCTGATCGACGCGACCGCGCTGTTCGAGCCGATGCGCAAGAGCGAGGGCAACAAACGCCGAAAGGTCGGGGACGACCAGATCCGGCAAATCGTCCAGATGTATGCCGACTTCGCCGAGACGAAGGAGAGCCGTTTGTTCGACAGCCGCGACTTCGGCTATCGCCGGGTCAAGGTCCTGCGCCCGCTGCGCAAGAAGATCGTGATCTCGGCCGAGGGGCTGGCGGCGCTGGCGGACGAAACCGCCTGGGGCAAGCTGACCCCGGACCAGCAGGCCGGCTGGACCGCACTGTTCAAGGGGATGATGGGCGAGACGCAGGGCTGGGGCTGGATCGACACCTGGGCGAAGAACGCGGCGAAGCGGGACACAGGGCTGGGGAAGGTGAACGCGGCGCTGATCAAGGCGTTTCAGAAGGCGTTCGGCGTGCGGGAACCGGACCTCGAACCGATCCTCGACAAGAAGGGCGAGGTCATCCCCGATGACGACCTGACGGATTTCGAGAACATCCCCCTCGGCACCGACATCCGGGACTACATGGCGCAGGAGGTGCTGCCCCATGCGCATGACGCCTATGTGGATGAGACGTTCCGCGATGAATACGACGGCCAGGTGGGCGTCGTGGGGTACGAGATCAACTTCAACCGCTACTTCTATGAATACCAGCCGCCCCGCGATCTGGAGGAAATCGACGCCGAGCTGAAGGCGGTCGAGGCGGGAATCGCGGC
>Ga0098068_1000470_pt1 | contig 15801 bp, 22 predicted proteins | sample 26BtaG_FD_75059 | JGI IMG/M metagenome (GOLD analysis project Ga0098068, IMG submission 75059) | Marine viral communities from Cariaco Basin, Caribbean Sea - 26B_WHOI_OMZ_CsCl | ecosystem: Environmental > Aquatic > Marine > Oceanic | place: Caribbean Sea: Cariaco Basin | collected 2014-11-09 | reverse complement strand
TCGCCGGTGTGCGCTAGACGCGCTACCTCCTTCTCCAAGCTCGCCACTCGGGCTTTGAGGTATTCGGTGTTGTCGATTTCCGTCATGTCCACATATCACGCTCCTTCATATCCCAGAAGTGCGTCCACATCTCCTCTTTCGAGATGCGCCTCGGTTTCCCTTCGAGGGAGCCGATTTGTGAGATGATTGTGGCTCTGGCGCGCCGGAACTGAATAAGCTCCCACCACCTCTCCACCCGCATACCGAGCCTCTCGGCTCGATTGCGTATCGCTATTATGATTCTCACTTTGTATCCTTCACCTCCTCGTCTATTGTTTTTTTCGGGTCTGTACCACGCGGGGGACAGAGCCTATCCATTGGGCAAGTTCCGCATGAGATGCGTACGCAGTGCGTTTCATCGAATTGGCGTAGCGTCGCCGCATCCCATCCATCCTTCTCCACCCTCTCCGCGATTTTCCCGAGTCTGTTCAGTCGCTGGGTGTCGGTTAGTTGCTTTAACGGCTTTCCCATTTTGCTTTCACCTTTTCTCGGATTATGAGGCAGTTGTTGTAGTTGCGCATCCAGAATCGGACTGTGCAACCCCAATAGCCCGTGTAGTTCGGGCACTTTTTGCAGGGCGGAGATGTTATTTCCGCTTTTTGTTCCATGCTCTTAACTCCTTTATGGATATTACGGGGATACTGTGGTCGGGCTGTCGCTCAACCACGCGCTGTCGGGACTTTTCATCATATCTTTCGCGCTTGCGCTTTGCTTGTATGAAGATTCTGCGTCCTCGCTCGCGCTCGTGCTCAGCCCATAATTGGGCTTGTCGGATAACTTGGGCGAGGTGTATTCGCCTTGTTGATGAGAATATTTCTTCCGCGTATCGGATTTCTATGACTTGTTTATCGCGGGTGATAAATCGGATTTTTTTATAGTCGGGTGTTTCTACTACTGTGAAGTGGGTGTGCGAGTCCGCGATAACCTCCCCATTCACTATCCCTAAAATTGTATCGGGATTAATTGACCCTGCTAGTATTTCGGGGTTGGGTGCATCGGGTAGATACCATCCGCCCTCCCCACCACCCGCACTCATGCTGAATCCCACCCATACTTGCGCCGGATAAATAACCTCTCGCTCTCCCTCTCCATCCGCGCCTCGTGGGCGTATTCCGCGCGTCTGTCCTCATCGGACATCTCGCCATCAAAATCGCGCCGGATGCGCCGCGCCGACTTTCCTTCTCCCCCCTCCTCTCTCTCCGCCTCTCGGGCTTGTAGTTCTGGGGATTTCCGAATTATAAGAGTTAAGTCTTTTTCATCCGCGCTTAACTTCCATGATTTGAATCCATCCGCGCCCAAAACTCCATCATCAACCATTTTTACAATCCAACCCAAAATAAACGCGCTGGGCTGATCCGCGCATTTAATGGTTATGGGCGGATGCTCAGTTTTACTCATATTGATCTCTACTCCATAAACATAAAAAAAAGATGAAAGACACTAAGAAGAAGCCTTCTCGGCTTCTGCTAGTGCCTTTTCATCTATCAGACCTAGTTGTTCCAACGCATACCAAAACATTTTTCCATGAATCTCTGAAGGGCTGGTTGTCTCAAATAGTTTATACATGATCTCAGCTTCTGATAGTTTCTTGTCTTTACAGAACCGCATCAGATAGGTTTCTTTGGTATCTCCGCGCTTCTTATAGAAGCCTATAGAGAAACGCGGATGCTCTCCCTTCTTGGTCTTTGCGCTGGGGTCTTTTGTTGGTGGGGCTTTAAAACCTTCCATTTTTGACCATCTAAACAGTCCTTTTTCAAGACTTATAAGGTTTACTAAATGGGGGTCAACGCGCCTTAACGCGTCTGATTAGGGGTTTAGCTTGATTTGGGGTTGAATTTTTTAGGTTGGGGGGTTTTTAGGTTGTGTTGTAAAAATTGGTTTAACAACAGTGTCTTTTTATGTGAAAAATAGGGGTTGGATAAAGGTCTAGGGTTGTGAATTAAAAAAAAATGATCGTAGATTTCTTGGTTTGTGTTATTGTTTATGTTAATATGGGTTGGATTAATAATGATTATTAATATTTTTAGTGTTGTGTGTTGTGTGAAATAAACAATATTAGATAATATCTAATAAGTCTTAGAATTTATGAGAGTGTAAAACCCTGAAAAAATTTGTGGAAAATTCTCGGGTGGCTGATATTTGGGGTTTATTTCATGAATAAGGCTTGAATAATGCTTGATTTTGGGTTGAATTTTTGAAAAATGGGAAGATTTCTAGGAGGCTTATTTTTGCCTTATTTCATGAATTAAGGCTTAAAACCTATCAGTTTATATTAAATATAAAATGTATCATTAAAAGATATATATTTATTTATATAGTGTTTTTATCTCGTTTTTTAAATGTTGCTTTCGTGTTAAATTTAGTTAATGAATAATTGATATTTATGGTTTATTCATGAAATAAGGCTTAAATAATGACTTGAAAAAATCAGTGTTATGTGAGAACAACTTTTATATCACTAGCGTTATCAAGAAGGGGTTTAAATAGTGTCTGATATATCATGAAAAGATATATTTCAGGCACCTGTTTTTGTTAATTATGTGTTGTGTGTTGTGTTGTATTGCTTGAATTGTGTTAATTATTCTCTTATGGGTTAAACTTTTTGGGTTGGCGTGTTTAGCTATTCTCCTATTATCTGGGGTTGGGGTTGAATACTTGATAACTTGTGAGATTATCTTGTGAATTGTGTTAAGTGTGATTATGGGGTTGGGTTATACTAGATAATATTGTGCGATAGTGTTGTTTATTGGTGTGAATAGATAAGATGGTGTGTAATAATATAACATTTTATCAATATATTATGAAAATTTTTTTACAATACGCGTCTATTGTCGCCTTATGCTTTACAATAAGAAGGAGCCTGCATGGACTAGACGCCCAGCGCAAAAAATGGGGGGTTTCTAACCGTTATCTTTCTCCGACACTTCCCAGTTCTTGCTCCTCATAGTAACCTCAATATGTGTCCATTCATCACCACACAACTCAATACCCTCGACAAGTTCCTTGAATCGGCTCCAGCAGAGCATCTTGACAAACTCCTCCCCACCATCCCAATCTTCAACCGACAAATGGGTGATGCCGAACGCCGTTCCCCTATCAGTCATCCGCCCACCCTTCTTGTATGTGCTCTGCAAGATGAGTCAATGCGTCGATTACAACCATCGCATCCTCCGCATGATAGAACTCATCCTTACATATCGGACAAATCCATCTAAGATCGTTATATTCTCCCATCCCCTATCTCACCCCCGCACCCCTATACTCATAATGATGTTGAAGTTTCCCATTCCGCCCGCGTCTCTCAATCAGCCGCCGCTCATGCAACTCCGACAAATGATACGCCACTCGACCCTTTCGCAATTGCGGTTCGTCATTGCAGAGTTCTGCCCAGCAATCAGCCGTTAGGAACCACTCCAGTGGAGTTGCGTGGGCGTAATCAAGTATCATCTGTCTCAATATCTTCCTCGATAATCTCAACATCCTCACCCAACACATCTTCTATTGCGGCTGGTGCGAACTTCTTGCACCAGTTAGTGGGCAATTTCTTGCCGGGATTTATTCCACAGCGCATATCGCCGATCTTATAATGCGTGCAGTCGTTACAATATCCTCTTGTCATTCTATCTCACTCCTTGTTCTCTCAACCATACTAGCGCCCGAGCCCCATCCGAGGATGGGTGGCGCATTTTGTGCCACTTTACCATATCCTCCATGCCCTTTAACCAATCATCAAATGACTTCCACTCCCATACTACACGTAAAGTATTTGCCTTCTCAGTTCTACCACACTCCCTGCAAACCCTAAAGCCCCTGTGTGGCGTGAACCATTTGTGTCTGTTCCAGAACAGAGAGGAGAACTTGGTGCTGTTACACATCAATTATGTCCCATACTTCTTAGTATATAAGAGTTACTACAAAGCCCTAATAAATACCGACTGTTCAGTATATCCCGAGATGACCGAATACAAGAACATGGAACTAGGCATGCAGACCAACCCGATTATTGATGACCTCATTGATGCTATTGGGATATTGCTGCAGTTCACCGGACCGCTCAGCCTTGTGGTTGAGTCGAGTGGCGGGACCAAAGTCAAGTTCCAGATTAGTAAGATGTGAATGGATATGGGCAAGACAGACCTCACGAACATGTGGCACAGGATCAAGGACAAAAAGAATGTCGTTGGATACAGTAGCGGGTTGAAGAAGAAACTCATCAATGGTAAGGAGCGGCGTACTTGGTCGATGCGGGTGTATGTGTCGAAGAAGGAGCCATTGGTGTCGTTGAGTGCAGATGACATCATACCCGAAGAGATGGAAGGCATCAAGACAGACGTGATTGAGATTGGAGAGCTGAAGGCTCTCGGAGTCGAAGACCCAAAAAAACACTATCGCCCAGCACCAGCGGGTGTGAGTGCAATTGCAGCGGGAAAGACTGCATGCACACTCGGGTGGTTCGCAATAGATAACACCGATGAAAAGCTAGTCATTATTTGTAACAACCATTGTGGGGCTGGTGAGAACAAGCTCCCAATCGGGCACGAATACGTACAACCATCGCCCTATGATGGTGAACCAAAGGTTCTGGGCTATCTCAAGCGCTTTGTCGAGATAAAATACAATGAATTCACCTGTATTTACAGAAACACACTACATCGCATGTACAGGGCTGTCGCCAGACCTATGGGTGCGCTCAATAGGGTTGACCTCGCACTGATTGATGTTGAAGAGTGTGATGTAATAATCACTCTATTGAACATCGGATTGGTTAAGGGGAAGCGTCGGGCAACTATTGGAGAGAGTATGGAGAAGATGGGGCGGACTACTGGACATACCACTGATGGAATCCTAGTTGCGGATGACTTTATTGGCAACATAAAGTATGGTCGGGGAATGGCGCAGTTTGGTCCATGCGGTCTCATTGAGAAACGGGTGCCAGATGAGCCATTCAGCCAAGGTGGAGACAGTTCCAGCGCTATAATCTGCTCCAGCGACAAGTATTTCGCGGGGCTGCTGTTTGCGGGCTCGAATACGCACACAATCTACTGTCACTATGACTTCATTGAAGAAGACGGCAACGTGAGGATAACTTGGTGAGATATGTCTTTACGTTTCCTCAGCATACTCAGCACAGAATCAACAAATTGCATGAGGAGTTGAAGGCAAGGCTCGATGAGCTTGGCGATGAGATTGATAATTCGACAGCAATGCTACTCGGACTTGACGAACCATACACAATCACCGACCTTGAAACACAGATCATCTATCATGTTGATGGTGAGAACTCGAAGATAATCAGGGAGTCTTAACTGTGCAGCGCAAGAACAACCCCCTCCTCTTTATTTTTGGTATTATATTTCTGACTGGGTATGCTGCGGCATTTTCCGGTTATAGAATTGGGTTCATGTTGATGACCCCATACGTCGTGTTATCGGCTTATACTGTTTGTAGAATCATTTATATGTACTTGTTCACAAGTACACATGATGACACCAAGAAAGAAAGAAAACAAGCACCGGGTTACAGTTTATCTCAGTGATAGCAACTATGACAATCTGACAAGCCACGTCACTATGAATTATACAGCCATGAATAGTTATGGCGCCATATCGGATACAGTGAACAGCGCGATGACCTCATATTTCATGTCTTGTCAACAATACTCCAATCAGGATATTCAAACCCCATTAGAGCGAAAACTTGAGGAGGTGAATGAAGACGAGGAAGAAACCTAATTGTAATTATGGCGTAAAGTGCCAGAGGTGGGATACATATTGGTGCGGGACTTGTACCAATAACCGCGATGTGAAGAAAGACTACTACCAGCGCAATTACCCCTACCCATATTATTGGTGGGGAGGAACCACAATCACATACTGCGGCAATGACACATTTGATTGGAACACAACAGTGTCAACCGCAGACACACAATATACCAATTATGCCCTAAACGCCAACAATTGCAGTACAGACCAGAAAAACCACTATAAACCACGAAAATAGGCACATTAGCCCTTCTTCGTGGTCGTTTTTTTCTTTTTTTATACAACAAGTTTTTATTGTCGTTTGGTCTCGGTATAATATATGCCACGACGTTGCACAATCTGCTATCACGACAATCGTGAAGAGATTAATCTGGAGATATTGAAGGGGGAGATTTCGTATCCCCAGATAGCTAAGAAACATGGTGTTTCGCTCTCTGCTATAAAACGGCATGTCGGTAACCACTTGAAGCCGATGATTGCTGAGAGACAGGCCGAGGTTCGGGAGCAGTTGGACCCTGCAGCTGTTATGAAGACCATTGAGGCTCTTGATGCTGTTATAGAGAGGTTGCCGAGGGTGCTTGATGATGCTAACTTGAATCAGATATTGCGGGCGATTGAGTTGAGAGCGAGGTATACTGGTGAGGAAGCGGCTCCGACTCAAATTCAGTTCGTGTGGGGCAAGGGTCTTGAGACTGAGGATATTGAGGGCATTGAGGATATGGTGGCAGAAGAAGAGCCGGATATGATATTTGTTGATAGAGCAAGAACTGATACTAAAGAAGAAGATACAGCTTGACTATCGTCCCCACACGGGTCAAGCTCTATTCCATAGGTCTAAGGCTCGATTCAGGATTATGTGTACTGGTAGAAAGTGGGGAAAGACCACAATGCTGGTGCATGAGGCGTTTCGGTGGCTCGGTAAGCCCAATTCAATCGTGTGGTGGGTCGCCCCCTACTATAACCTGAGCCAGTTGGGACAGAGACGGTTTAGGGAGGCTATCCCCGAGGCTGCTATCAAGCGGATCAATAAGAAAGACCAGATGATAGAGATGATAAATGGGTCTACATTGTGGTTCAAGTCTGCTGATAGCCCGGACTCGCTGGTCGGAGAGGGGATTGACTTCCTGATTATAGATGAGGCTGCGCGGGTGAGGGAGACGGTTTGGTTGGAGGCGCTGAGACCTAACTTGTCGGACCCGGGTCGTATGGGTCACATGTGTATGGCGTCTACTCCTCGCGGGCACAATTGGTTCTATCAGGAGTGGTTGAAGGGCGTTACGAGGATTCCAGAATATGAGGGGTGGGGAATGCCCGTTGTGGAGATTCCTATTACGGGGGAGAAGGTTACAGATGTAAGGGGTGGGTATCCATCGTGGCAGAATCCTCACTTTAAGACTCGGGAGTTGGAGTCAGCGATGAAGTTGCCCACTCGTGTGTTTCTGCAGGAGTATGTGGGACGGTTCCTTGAGGACCTTGGGGCGGTGTTCCAGAACATTACTGGCGCTATTACGGGTGGACTAGAACCGCCCATTGAGGGCGAAGAGTATTATATGGGAGTTGACCTCGGTAAAGTACAAGACTACACGGTGGCAATAGTCACCAATTTGAGTGGTCATGTGGTTGCGTTTGAGCGATTCAGGAAGAAGTCGTGGACCGTCCAAGTGGAGGAGATTCTTCGATTGGCTCGTGAGTACAATGACGCTAGTATTTATATTGATTCTACTGGTCTTGGCGATCCGATCTACGATTTCATGAGGGTGCGTTATCCGCACATTTCTTCGGTGAAGATTAGTGGGCAGAGGAAGAAAGAGCTTATAGAGAACCTTGCTATTGCAATACAGACTGGACATTTCACATATCCCGAGATTCCGGTGATGATTGAAGAGTTGAGCTTGTTTGGGGTGGATAAGACTGCTTCGGGAGTCATTAAATATGAGGCACCTCGGGGATTCCACGATGATTGTGTTATTGCTGCGGCCCTCGCTGCGTGGGCAAATGTTAAAGCGGCAGCCTCGAAAATTCACTTTGAATGGGTCGATATATGAATACTTTTATTTACAGCCAGCCCCCATAAACGACCGATATGAGCTTCAACATACGCAGTTTCTTCACAAAAAGTGCGCCATCTGTCATCTACGAGTTTGCTAATGAGTCAGATCCGAAGATTCGTGAACCTATGTGGAATTATCCCGATCTGCATAGAAAGGCGGAGCGGTCTTGGATTCTTCAATCTATTTTCAGAACACTAATACAGGAGACCAAGCGACCCGGCTGGTTCAATGAGTTCCGCTACAAGGTCAAGTGTAAGAGCTGTGGGGCGGAGTTTCAGGAGAAGGTCGATAGTTGTGAGTTCTGTGATGGGTCTGATTTTGATAAGCCTGATCCCAAGCAGCTGAAAAAGGCTAATGAGTTACTGAAGAAGCCCAACAAGCACCGACAGACGTTTGGTGATATGCTTGGGAGTTGGATATATCACGATTTGGTGTTTGATAGTTGGTATGCGACTGTTGGATATGCTCCTGTTAAGAGTCTTAAGACATATAAGCCAGTTGAGATATTCGTTGAGGACCCACGCTTTTTCAGGTTGATTTCGGATGATAGGGGTCGTCTGGGTAAGGATGAGTGGTTCTGTCCCATATGTTTCCCCGATCAGACAACTGATGTGACTCAAAAAGAGGGAAAATGTAAGAAATGTGGAACAAACCTAAAGCGGACTGCGTATGTTCAGAGAATTAATGATACTGTGCAGAATAGGTTTGCTGTAGATCAGGCTGTTCATGGTTCGACGTATAGGGTGTTCCCATACAAGTATGGTAATCCTCGGTTGGTTTCTGTGTGGGAGTTAGTGCTGATTATAGAGTTCATGGATGAGTGGTTCCATGACACGTACAAGACTGGAAAGGTCGCCAAGATCATCAACTTTACTGGGTATAGTCCCGATCAGGTGCAGGCGCTCGCCAAGATGGTTAAGGAGCGCGAGCAGCAACTGGGCGAGATTGATAGTCTTACTGGGTGGAACAGGGTACAACGAAAGTTGAGGACTCTGTTCTTGGGCTCTGCTGCTGGAATTACGGTACATGATATTATGCCTGACCCCGAGAAGATGCAGGCAATTGATTTCTACAAAATGTGTATTCAGGGGATTGCGGGGGTTTATGGAATACAGCTGCTGTTCGTGACTCAGGAAGCATCTAAAGGTCGTAGTTCAGAGTCTGCTGTTAGGATTGAGGTACAGAATCGTACTATTAGGGAGATTCAGAGGGATAAGGAAGAGACTATTTCTGACCAGTTGTATCCGTTGTTTGGTATAGACGATGTTGTTTTCAGGTTCGGAGAGATTGAGGACAGAGATGAGCTGATTGACGCGCAGATAGATCAGATAAAGTCCAATACGGCAATAATGTATGTGAATGCCGGATTTGATGTGGAAATCAGTGATGAGGGCGACCTGATTGTGACTGGAAAAGGCGAGAGACAGCAGTCGGGCTTCATGCGGCCGGAGGGCGAGACTGAAGCCAAGCCGAAAGAGTCGGGTGCTACTACGGGACTGATACAGGGAACCTCTACTGAGAGAAAGCCGTTTGGACCGAGGGACCCGAAAGAATGAGTAATACATATATGGTGAGAATTGTTTGGTATCTAACGATAGTCGGGGTGCTATAGATGAGCAGAAATCGCCCGTGGAAGAGGGGTCGTCCATTCGCCCTAGATTTCAACGAAGCTGGCGAGCTGGTGCTAAAGATCGACAAGGGAAGATTCACGAAAAAGCGCCCAAAGGTGGAAGCGGAGGGAGAGCCTTCTGTCCAATAATAACAGCCCACACGGGCTCACCAACAAAGTGCATCGAGGGTGTGTGTAAGATGTGGGTTCAAGAATTACAGTATTACAAGGATGGCGATTGTGGTTTTCGGTTGATTAGTATGTATGCTGGATTCGAGATAGAGAGAATGACTAGACCGAGTATGGGGGTAACATAGATGCCGAAAGGACCTTGGGGCGACGGAATGGACAAGTGCATTGCTTGGGTTAAGCGTAACAAGAAGGATGTGAAAAGTCCGGGCGGTTATTGTAAGGCAGCCGAAGATAAGCAGAAGGGTGTCAAAAAGTTCTATTATATGGACGTTGATGACCTCAACAGTGCTGGTGCTGGATTTCTTGATGCTGGTGAGTATAGGGAAGCTACCAAAATTCTGTTTGAGGTGGAGCGGTTGGGTGGAGAACCCGACTTTGGGGAAAAAACTCCAATCCTGAAATCATGGATTGATAATTATCCCGAGGGTGACAGGTTTCTCGAATTGTATGATGTATGGACGGCGTTTCCTGCATCCCTCGGGATACTTACACCTGATTCAGAGGTGTATCTGGTTGGTGAGATAGCTGATAGGGGACTGTTGAATAAATATAGTTCTATAACTATAAGAGTAAACAGTACAGAGCAGTCGGATGACATAGAGAAGGCTGTTACTGATGCTGTTCTATCGGATAGGGTAGCCTCTCGGCTAGAATTCTTATGGGGCATGGAACCAGATACTGATGATGTCCAGTTACTACTATATAAGGGCTCTGCGAGGCAAGACCTGTCGTTTAGGGAGCCTGTTGAGAAAATCGCAAAGTCGGATGATTTGGTGCACGAGTTTGATGGTAAATATTTGATCTATAAACATAGTAGACTGGACCTTGATAGGTCTGGGTTCATACTGATGACTGTTCCTGTTACAGAGTGGTATGTCGATGTGCCCGATGTTGGCACCTTTATTGTGTTCGGAGACCCGAGTGTTGTTGATGAGTACAATGCAGAAAGGTCGTTTATTCCAGACGGAACAAGTATATTTAAAGAAAAAACAGAAAAGACGACCGAGAAGAAGGTCCATGTGGAGATATACCGGAAGGCTGGAGCGGAGCTGATTCGGTTTGGCGATTGGGAGCTTGAGCAGTCAAGGCCGATGGATACAGAATATGCGATGAGACCAATTTATCCAGATAATGTGCGTGATTATGTCGTGAAGAAGCACGAGTGGGATGATGCACATAATTATCAGGTGTTTGTAGATGGTGGGGATAGTGTTTGGGGATTTACAATGCCAGAGCAGCCGTGCTATTGCGATGGAAATGATGCACTGTATAAGGAATATCGTCATGCAGATATAATGAAATCTGAGGGGTCGTCAAAGGATAAAATTGTATATAATACTATAATAGTAGATGATGGAAAGGTCGCTGTTATGGAGCACGCCGATGATAACTATGAGTTCAATTTCTTGGGCGATGGACTGTCAGGGTCATTTATCACTAGACGGGTGAATGGTGATAGGTGGAGGTGGGACCCCAAAACCTAGTGGGGCATCTTTAATAATAAATAATCATTATTTATTATTAATGACTTAAAGGTGAATATGATGAGTTTGGTGAATGAAGAAAAGATTGAGATTCTACTAAGAGCCGATATGAGGATATTGAAGGCTACCCCAGACCGCTTCGTTATTGGTGGATATGCCTCTGTTCTGCTAGAGGATGAGAATGGGAACGAGATTGGGGATTTTGAGGGCGATTCTATGGACCTCGATGCTCTCGAAGAGGCATTTTTCCGTATGATGAAGATTGCGTCAAGACGCAACCTTATGGCATCCCACACAGAAGCTCAGATTGGTGAGTTGTTAGAGGACTTTACAGATTCTGATGGAGAGTTCTGGAAATCACAGGTTATCAGGGTTCCGACTCTCAAATACAAGAGAAAGGGGCTTTTCATAGTCGCTGAATTGTTCAATGATATGGAAGAGGCAAGGCGATACCGCAAGGTGATGGAAAATGATAGGATGCTGGCGTTTTCTATTGGTGGAGAGGCTATTCGGAGAACGACGGTTTGTAATACCGGTGGCGATTGCTTCGTGAAAATAGTCGCTATGGACCTCTTTGGTGTCTCTTCGTGTAGTGCGGGTATGAATAAAGAGTCGCTGGCGTTCGTTATGAAAGGAGCCGAATCGAACCAGTTGCTCGATTCAGTTAAAACCGGAAGTAGTCTTTTAAGGAAGTTGCGTGAACGGTAATCCGAACAATACATGACTGACAACATTGAGAAGGTACTTGATGCTATATCTGTACTACAAGACGGACTACTTGCTAACATGGGAGACGAAGAGGCTATTGGTCGGCTCAAGGAGAAGGACGACCTTCCCGAGTCCATGAAGAAATGGATAGAGGAGAGGGAAGTTCCTGTTGATCCAGTTGACCCAGTTGATCCGGTTGACCCCGTTGACCCCGTCGATCCTGTCGATCCGGTGGTTGAGGGTGGAAAGCCCAAGGCTGAAGACTTTGATGACGAGTTTGTCTATGCGAAAGCACTGATGGATTGGAAGGAAGCCGAGGATGCCAAGGCTGGAATCACGAAAGCTGATCTCGAAGAGGCTCTAAAGGCTGTGACTGATACACTCAAGACACAGCTGGTTGAGGAAGTCGGAGAGACTGTTAAGAAGACATTTGCCCCCAAAGCCGTTGAATATGAGACTGCTGACGTCGAGGAGATGTGGAACGATGCCGAAGGAAAGAAACTTGGTGACTTGATCTTCGAGAAGGGGATTAAACTATGATACCGAGAATGCCCTACGGTGAGAAATACCTCGACTGGTACTACAATAAGGGTGGAATGCAGACCACAATTCTCGGACTTGATAGCGTTGGTGGGGAAAACCCATTCAGCGTGTCCAAGTTCGCTAAGGCTGTAGGTCCGTGGGATGCTCCAACATCCCCCTATGGGACCTACTTTGAGCCTGTGTTCTCGCTCGCTGTACACATGTACACCGCCCGGAATACTGAGCTAGAGAAACTTCTGCCCAAGACCACTTGGATTGCTGAGGGTGACTCGCTCAAGTATTGGGAGGCCGACCTTGCTGGACTGACAGGTGCTAGTGGAGCTTCCACTCCATTCGCGTCTGGGTCCGCCGAGTCTGCCCCCACAATCGCATCCCTCGAAGAGTTTGAGCCCGCGTATCTGGTTGACCCTTGGGAGACCAGCCTACCCTCACGAACGAGGGCTACATGGCAGGTTCAGCCCAAGCTGGACCCCGCTTGGATTAAGCAGTACCATGCCGAGAATCTCGCCCCCCAGATTGATACAATGCTGAACAAGACGGTTGACACAGTAGCCAACGACGGCTCCAGCAACCTTGACTTGGAGAGCATTGACAGAATCATCTCAAGCGAGAACGAGTCTGGTGCTGGAACCACATACACTTCTGCTGCGACTGACGGAGACATCTACTGGGGTAAATCCTCGGTTTTGATTGACAGGTCTGCTGACACCGACGAGACTTTCGGTGCAGGCGCTGGCTCTGGAATCTCGCTGCCCAGCACTGGTGCTGCGCGGGTTCTGTCTCTCGACTACATCGACGACGTTATGGCCGAATCTAAGAGGTACTCTAAGAGGAAGCGATATGTCGGATTCACTGGTGGGAAGACCATCAATGAGATGCAGAAGCTGATTGACCCCAAGCAGAGATACCTCGACAGTCCGATGAACGTTAAATACACCATGAACGGCGTTGAGACCCGCCCGGGTGCTCAAGGTGGGTTCTCTGTTGCGAGCTTTATAACTAATGGAATTTCGATTCCGATGTTTAGCTCCAGCGGTGTAGCTAACGAGACCAGCGGCAACAGGTCCGCTACCGTGACTGACGCAGATATAGGTAACATCTACTTTATCGACCTTGACGCTATCGAGATACGGGTGGCTATCCCCATGACTTACATGGAGACTCCTCCCGCGAATATGCTGACGGGCGACGTGTTGAAGACTAGGCACATGTTCCTATATGGTGCCCAGTTGCTCGCTACCAACTTCAGAGCGCACGCTGCAGTGAAGTACCTCAAATCAACCTAGCTATAAAATACTTTAGCTAGACACCAACTCTCCTATTTTTTTCTTATTAATGAGATAGTGAATAGCCTGCTCCGTGACACCATATTTATCACCTATTTCCTTTAGCGTTGACCCACTATTTCTCATCTGTACTATATCTGACCAAAACTCTGGCAGTACCACACCACGCTTTCTTTTGCGAGCAAAAGTTCCCCCCTGTTTCTTGAAAAGTTCCTCAAAATACTCTCTTGTGTACTTCGGATGGCTCTGCCGTGTCTTCCACTTTCTCATCTCATCAATTAAATCAATCATTCTGAGAAATCCCTGTTCGGATAGGTGTTTTTTATCTTTCATCATCTGAAGCAATTCGAGCATTAATCTCACCTGATTTTTTCTTGCCTCAGTAAAAATATATGGTTGCATTCCACGAAAGACTGTCTCACAGCCCCTAACACTTCCAACCGAAACTCCAATTGCATCCTGTTTATTTTTTGAGTTAGATTTAAGTGGTCTTAATCCTGCATTTATTCCCTCCCTCCTAAGAAAATCACGAAATGCTATCACAACGTCCTTCTTATCAACAGATTGACTTATTCTGAAATACGGTTGAAAATAAAATCCAAATGGGGAATATTTGCTTGGGTGTATAGATACATACATACTCCCATCTGCCTCCCAAAACGCTGTTATATATTTCCAATCAATCATATGTTTTCACGCATGTCTACTATCAAGTTACTTAAATACCATTTGTTCTCAAACCTATTAATACAAAATCCAGCCCCTAATAGGCATCTAATATGATTCTTCCTGACAACAATTTATTTATATAAAATGCATGGGTAGAATAACTCCCCATGTTATCAACAGGTTCAGAATCCATAGATGGTTATCTATCTGGTGCTGATTGGCTTTTAAAGGAGAACGCGAACCGCACACGCTCATACGCTGAGATGAGGGCAAAGATTGCTGATGACCACATCCGCGCTACTACCCTTGCAATGTACCCATCCGATGTGCGTATGGCTCACGAGTCGGGTGCTATTCACATTCACGACCTATCGAATGGTATGGTCCCCTACTGTCACGGTGCCGATCTAAGGGTTCTATTATCAGAGGGGCTGTGGACGCCCCAAATTATATCCAAACCCCCCAGACACCTCGGCACCGCCCTCGATCAACTCATCAACTATTTTTGCACTTCTCAGAACGAGTGGGCTGGTGCACAAGCAGTTGGAGATTTTAACACAATTCTAGCCCCATACGTTAGACGAGACGGGCTAGGGTTTGACAGGGTTAAACAAGAAATGCAACGATTCTTTTTCAACCTCGGTTACCCATCGCGCTCTAGCTACGAAACCCCATTCACAAATGTGATGCTCAATACAAAGTGCCCCGCACCAATGGTGGATGAGAAGGTAGTAACCCCAGATGTGGATGGAACTTATGGTGATTTTCATGAAGAATCCCTCATGCTTATTGAGGCTTTCAATGAAGTGTTAATGGAGGGTGATGCAATGGGGAATCCCTTCACATTCCCCATCCCAACCATCAACCTCATCCCATCAACAGATTTCAGTGATCCCCTATGGATGAAGATAATGGAGACAGAAGCCAAATACGGCTCCTATTATTTCATGAACTTCATTGGGTCTGGCATTGATCCCAACTCTGTGAGGGCAATGTGTTGCAGGTTAAGTCTTGACCTCACCCAACTCCCAGATGCGGGGGGAAGGTGGGCGTTTCAGGGCTCAACCGGCTCATTGGGTGTCGTGACAATAAACATGGCACGATTGGGATATCAAGCCCACAGCCAATTCGACCTGATAGAGCTTCTCGATATGCGGCTACAGCAAGCTGGCGAATCGTTGATGATGAAGGGGCAGTGGGTGCAGGACATGTATGATTTGGGAATGCTTCCACTTACAAAGCATTATGGCGTGGATTTTAGCAGGTATTTCAGGACCATTGGTGTGTTGGGACTCCACGAAATGTGTGTCAATATGACTGGAAACCCACTCTCAGAGGAGATTGGGCTGGTTGGTCTGGTTCTCGATTACATCCGCAAGTGGACGCTACAGATGCAGCAAGACACAGGCGCACTATGGAATCTGGAACAGACTCCGGGCGAGGGTGCCGCAACAAGGC
>Ga0098068_1000465_pt1 | contig 15869 bp, 14 predicted proteins | sample 26BtaG_FD_75059 | JGI IMG/M metagenome (GOLD analysis project Ga0098068, IMG submission 75059) | Marine viral communities from Cariaco Basin, Caribbean Sea - 26B_WHOI_OMZ_CsCl | ecosystem: Environmental > Aquatic > Marine > Oceanic | place: Caribbean Sea: Cariaco Basin | collected 2014-11-09 | reverse complement strand
TGATCAATTCCTTGGCATATCGAGAAATGGGATGTAAAGGGTCATCATTAATTTCAGAACCTTCCACCACAGGAATATAGTCATCCAAGAGGTTTAGCATCAAACGCGCCAACCTAGTTTTAGCTTGTCCGCGCAATCCTAATAGGTTAATATTATGACGTGAAAGTATGGCACGTTCCAATTCTGGAATCACCGTATTCTCATAGCCATGGACGCCTTCAAATGTGGTTTCCTTATTCTTAATTTTCTGAATTAAATTATCACGCAATTCGTCTTTAATCGATTTGCTTTGGTAATTGGCTTTTTTCAATTCGCCTAATGTTGTTATAGTGTCTATTTTCATATATATTCTTCTCCTTAAAAAAGTTCTTATTTTCAATATTTTAGAACTGTTATATCATAATTATTACCTTTCAAACCTACACGGTTTTAGAAACCTTGCAGGTTGAGGGTTGCTTGTGCTTCGAGCTACCAACTTCCCACTTTCTATCCTCTAATCCGCTTTTTCCTGTTGGTTTCATAATCCTCAAAAATCATCTCACCCAATCCTTTCAGTCCGGTGTAAAACGCTTTTCCTTGGTTGGCTTTTGTAAATTCCGTTACAAAACGCATCAGATAAGGATCTTGTGCAATCATGAATGTGGTGATTGGAATATGCAATCTTCTGGCCTGTTGCGCCATGGCATAACATTTATTCATGATATACGGATTTAATCCCGCACTATCCTTGTAATACTGACCATCTAGAAGTCGCAAACAACTTGGTTTTCCATCGGTAATCATAAAGATCTGCTTATTGGTATTTCGCTTTCTTCGCAATAAATCCATTGCCAATTGTAATCCGGCAACCGTGTTGGTATGATAAGGTCCCACTTTTAAATACGGTAAGTCCTTAATTTCTATTTGCCATGCATCATTGCCAAAAACCAAGATATCTAGAGTATCTTTTGGATATCGGGTGGTAATCAATTCGGCTAAAGCCATTGCTACCTTTTTTGCAGGTGTGATCCGGTCTTCACCATATAATATCATACTGTGACTGATATCAATCATCAATACCGTACTCATTTGCGATTTGTGCAAGGTTTCCTCCACGACCAAATCTTCTTCAGAGAGCCTAAAATCGCCAATACCATGATTGATCTGCGCATTTTTTAAACTTTCGGTTATCGATACCTTATCCAAAGAATCACCAAATTGATAATCCCTGAAGTCGCCCGTATGCTCATCACCTATTCCAGGGCTTTTACTTTTATGGTTGCCCTGTCCGCTACGTTTGATCTGTCCGAAAATATGATCAAGTGCTTGCTGTCTGATGGCGCGTTCTGTTTTTGAGGTAATGGCCATTCCGCCATTTCCGTCCGGATCGATTTCTTCTCGTATATAACCTTTTTTCTTGAGGTCTTCAATAAAATCATCAATGGTATATTCTGGCGTGGTCAGCTTATATTCTTTATCCAATTCTCTCAACCAATCAATGGCCTCATCAAAATCTCCAGAAGTATGGGTAATCAATTCTTTGAAAATCTCGAAAAGCTTATCAAAAGGTGATTGAAAAGGCGCTTCATAGGTCTTGAAGACGAAACCTTTGCGTATTGGGTTTGTATTTGTCATAGCATGATAAAAATACGATATTTTAATCGACTGATAAATCTATTAACATCTATTTTATGAATCAACTTATGCCTTTTTATTATCTTTAAACCAACGCGTTGAAACAGCGATGTAAATTCTGATAACAGGTGTATTCGCTACAACCAACTAAAACACTAAAATCATGAAACATTTAATTTTTGCAATTACCCTTCTTCTCTGCATTTCATGCAAAGATCAAAAAGAGGAGAAAAAAGAAGATACTGCCATCAAAGTTGAGCAGTACACCATTGAACAATTTATGGATAACGAAGCCGTAACTGGTGGCAGTTTTTCTTTTGACAATTCCAAGCTCCTGATTTCAAGTAACCAATCGGGAATCTTCAATGTTTACACGGTGCCCATCACAGGAGGCAACTACACTCCGATCACTGCTTCCGACAGCACGTCCTATTTTGCAGAATCATTTTTTCCCCATGATGACCGCATGTTACTGTCCGCAGACGGCAATGGCGATGAAATCGACCATATTTATTTACGCGATACTACAGGAACCATTAAAGATCTGACCCCTGAGAAAGGTGCAAAATCGCAATTCTATGGTTGGGCGGATGACGGTAAATCCTTTTACTATGGATCCAACAAAATGAATCCAAAATTTTTCGATGTCTATGAAATGGATGTTTCTAATTTCAACTCTAAAATGATCTATCAAAATAATGATGGCTTGAATTTTAATGGCATTTCAAAAGATAAAAATTATATCGCCTTGGCGCAATCCTTAAACACCAATGACAGCGATTTATATGTCTATAATGTAAAAACAAGACAAAAAACGAAGGTCAACAGCAATCAAAGCGGCAATTCTGCACAGGATTTCTTAAATGATAATCTTTATTATACTACCGATGATGGAGGAGAATTTTCCTATTTGATGAAATATGATCTTAGAACCGAGGAGAAATCTAAGGTTCTTGAAAAATCATGGGATATTGCGGGTGCAGGTTTCACCAAAAACGGCACCTATATGGTCGTTTATGTGAATGAAGATGGGAAAAATGTCATTGAAGTAATAGATGTCGCTACAAACACGCCAATCGATTTACCTGATTTTGGAGATCAAAGTATAACCAGCGTTGGTTTCAGTGATGACGAACAATGGATGCGTTTGTATGTTGGAGGCTCCAATATGCCATCCAATCTCTATACCTATAATTTTAAAACAAAAGAACAATATCAACTGACCAATGTCCTTAACGATGAGATTCATCCAGAAGATTTAGTGACCGCCAAGGTTATTCGCTATAAATCTTTTGATGGTGTAGAGATTCCCGCTATTTATTACCTTCCTCATCAAGCTTCAAAGGACAACAAGGTTCCTGCAATGGTTTGGGTGCACGGAGGCCCAGGAGGGCAGTCACGACAAGGATTCAATTCGTTTATTCAATATATGGTCAATCATGGTTATGCGGTTTTAGCCGTCAATAATCGTGGCAGCAGCGGGTACGGTAAAACTTTTTATCAAATGGACGACTTGAATCACGGTGAAAAGGATTTACAGGACTGTGTGGAAGGCAAGAACTGGCTGGCCAGCCAACCGGAAATTGATGGTGATAAAATTGGAATTATTGGAGGGTCTTACGGTGGTTATATGACCATGGCAGCATTGACCTACGCTCCAGAAGAGTTTGATGTAGGCGTCAATTTATTTGGGGTGACCAATTGGATCAGGACTTTAAAAAGCATTCCACCTTATTGGGAATCTATGAGAAAATCACTGTACTTAGAATTAGGTGATCCATTTACAGAAGATTCTGTGCGACTCAAACGTATTTCGCCATTATTCCATACAGATAAAGTCACCAAGCCGTTGATTGTGTTGCAGGGCGCTCAAGACCCGAGGGTATTACAGGTAGAATCTGATGAAATTGTCGCAGGAGTCCGAAAAAATGGGGTTCCAGTGGAATACGTTCTCTTTGAGGATGAAGGACACGGTTTTATCAAAAAAGAAAATCAAATTGAAGCTTATAGTAGGGTACTTCAGTTTTTAGATAAATATTTGAAGAATGCCAATGCGCTTCTCGATGGCGAAATGAAAGCTACTGAAATTAAAGCTAAAAACGCGTCTTAGTGATACGGAACATTTAGAAATTTTCAAAACAGCCCTAAAGCATTCGAAAGCTTTGGGGTTTGTTTTTTAAACCAATTAAGTCCATTGGTCAAATGATCCTAAAAAACAATGAGAGTCTACCTTATTCAACACGCTCCAACTCCTTGAGTTTTTCAATTTTAATTCTTTTGCCTGAAGTAGAAATCAGACCTTCTTTTTTAAATTGGGATAAAATCCGGATGGCAGATTCAGTTGCTGTTCCGACGATGCTCGCATAGTCTTCACGGGATAGCTTGACATTCAAATAGCCGTCTTCGGTCTCTCCGAAGGTTTTGCTTACATAAGTCAAAGCCTCGGCCAAACGTTGCCTGACCGACTTTTGGGCCATATTGATAAGGTCCCCTTCGGCTTCCCTTAAATCCTGGGCCAAATTCTGCAACACATTAAATGAAAATTCCTGGTTGGATTTAATATTGCCCAGTATCTGATCCTTTGGGACATAGCAAAGTTCTACATCATTAAGAGCCACCGCACTCAAATGGGTGCGTTCTTCACTGATAACTGAACGCTGGCCAATTAACTTGCCCTTACCCATCAATTTGACAGTATGATCCTTGCCATTGGCACTCAACTTGATCATTTTACAGATGCCCTCTCTCACACAATATACACCTGAGAGCAATTCGTTTTCGCCAAAAATGACTTCACCCTTCTTAAAATACAGTGTTCTCTTGCATGCAGCCACATCTCTGAGTTCTTCTTTTGTCAAAGTTTTCATCGAATTCAATTGACGTGCAATGCATTGCTCGCATCTACTCATACCTAAATTTATTGACCCCAAAATTAAGAAAAACATGACAATTATCATAGTTTAAATGATAATCATTTCCGACCTTTGCAAAAGGTATAAATGAGCATAATTATGGAATCTTCAACTTGTTTCCACTGTGGAGATCTTTCTGATTCTTCCACAATTTTTTTTGACGACAAATCATTCTGTTGCCAAGGTTGCAAGACGGTTTATGAAATCTTCTCTGAAAATGATCTCACCTGTTACTATGACCTGCAATCTGCTCCCGGGACCACGCCAAAAGACATTCAGGGAAAATATGACTTTCTTTCCCAACAGAACATTATTGACAAATTGGTGGAGTTTGATGACGGCAAGTCACAAATAGCCACACTTTATATTCCACAAATCCATTGTAGTTCCTGCATTTGGATTCTTGAAAATCTAAATAAGCTCAATAGTCATATTTCATCTTCGCAGGTTGACTTTGGCAAGAAAACGGTGCGACTTCAATTCAACTCTCAAAATTACAGCTTAAAAGAAGCGGTCATTTTGCTAAGTTCCATCGGATATGAGCCTTATATAAGCCTGGAGGATTTCTCAACAGGAAAAAGCCAGGTGAACCGCTCCTTAATCTACAAACTAGGGATCGCAGGATTTGCATTTGGCAATGTCATGTTTCTATCATTTCCTGAGTATTTTGAAGTGAAAGAGTTTTGGCTCGACCAGTATAAGCCCTTTTTTAGATGGTTGATGTTCGCTTTTTCACTACCAGTGGTTTTTTATTCTTCACAAGATTATTATATCTCTGCCTACAAAGGCTTGCGCGCCAAAGTTTTGAATATTGACGTCCCCATTGCACTGGGAATCATCGTGCTTTTTTTACGAAGCACTTGGGATATTGTTTTTGATTTGGGCTCAGGCTTTTTTGATAGTTTAACCGGCTTGTTGTTTTTCTTATTGCTGGGTAAATTCTTTCAACAAAAAACCTATTCGTTCCTTTCTTTTGAACGCGACTATAAATCCTATTTCCCAATTGCCATTACCAAGATTTCTAAAAATGGTGAGGAACATCCCATTCAAGTGTATGATATCAAAAAGGGCGACCGATTATTGATTAGAAACGAAGAATTGATACCGGTAGATGGTGTACTCATCAAAGGAAAAGCAAAAATAGATTATAGTTTCGTTACAGGAGAATCGGACCCTGTGAGCAAGGTCTCGGGAGACAAACTTTTTGCCGGTGGCAAACAGGCTTCCGGAAGTATAGAAATGGAAGCTTTAAAAAGTGTTGAACAGAGTTATTTGACACAGTTGTGGGGCAATGATGTGTTCAATAAGGACAAAGCCGACGGATTTACAACCTTGACCAACTTAATCAGTAAACGATTTACCATTGTCGTTCTGAGCATCGCCTTTATTTCTACGGCATTCTGGCTGTTTGTTGATGCCAGCAAAGCCTTGAATGTGTTTACCTCTGTTTTGATTATTGCCTGTCCTTGTGCCATAGCCTTGGCAGCACCATTTACACTTGGCAATATACTTCGCATTTTTGGCAAGCATAAATTCTACCTAAAAAATGCTACCGTTATTGAACAGTTGGCGGCGATAGACACCATCATATTTGATAAAACCGGCACTATTACTTCCAATAAGCAAAGCACGGCGACTTATGAAGGAGATGCACTTTCTTCGTCCGAAGAGGTATTATTAAAAAACACGTTAAGAGGGTCCAATCATCCACTGAGTAGAACACTTTACGACCTATTGGAAGAAAATGACATTATCATGCTCGATCAATTTGAAGAGCATGTGGGACAAGGTATTCAAGGGGTACACCAACAGGACAGTATCAAAATTGGGTCTGCAAATTTTGTTGGAAAGACCAACGATACTGCGGTTCTTAACACTTCAGTCCATATCAGTACCAACGACGCCTATAAAGGAAAGTTCACCTTTTACAATAGCTACCGAAAAGGATTGTCGCAATTGTTCAACAAACTCAAAAAAAATTACGATTTAGCAATACTCTCCGGTGACAACGAGGGCGAAATGGAAAATTTAAAAAAACTGCTTCCAGCAAGGACCAAATTGCTTTTCAACCAAAAACCAGATGATAAATTAGAATACATTAAGCACCATCAGAGTGAAGGGGCCAAAGTCTTAATGATTGGCGATGGACTGAATGATGCCGGCGCGCTGGCCCAAAGCAATGTAGGCATTGCGATTTCAGAAAATGTCAATGTCTTCTCTCCTGCATGTGATGCTATTTTGGATGCAGTCAAATTCAATAATCTTAGCGATTTTATTAACTTGTCTAAATCGGCCATCAAAATCGTAAAGTGGAGCTTTGTGCTGTCATTTATGTACAACGTGGTAGGGGTCTCTTTTGCCGTAACCGGACGACTAGAACCTGTTGTTGCAGCCATATTGATGCCTTTAAGTTCCATAAGTATCGTGGTTTTTACGACAATCGCTACAAATGTAACGGCACGGAGATTAAAATAAATAACAACACAGGAATCCATGTTCTTGTCTATGAATAAAAACTTTAGGTCTTAAATGATTAAACAAAAAAGTCCACCTACATAATAGGGAAGTACACAAAAAAGTAGTTTTCCGCCCGGCAGGTTAAGCTTTGGTCTATCTCAATTCCGATGTCAATCAGTACAATCACCAAAACCTTATGCACTTGGCCTTTAATTTTCGGATGTTATCAATAAACTGTGTGAATTAACAAGGTGATAAAAATAGAAAGTTTATAAAAATATTCCGATATTCGTATTTCAAATCATTAAAACATGATAATTATCATAAAATAACAAAATGGTCAAATGTATTTTTGAACCATAACTTCTATAAGGTATGAGCGTTATATATTTATTACTGAGTCTTAGTATTTTAGTAGCCGTCATCTTTTTTGTTGCCTTCATTTTCGCCGTTAAAAACGGACAGTATGATGATAGCTACACACCATCCGTACGTATGCTTTTTGAAGATGAATTAGTAAAAGAAAAACCAAAAACATTAAAAAAATCAAAAACTAACTAACCAAGAATAATTTTTTACTATGGAAATGCAACAATTCTATTACGATAACAAAATCGTTAAGAAATTCCTCTATGCCACCTTGTTCTGGGGTCTTATTGGTATGATCGTCGGACTCTTTTTAGCTTTTCTATTCCTTTTTCCAAATCTGACCGATGGCATTTCATGGCTGAGTTTTGGACGGTTAAGACCATTACATACCAATGCGGTTATTTTCGCCTTTGTAGGTAATGCTATTTTTGCTGGGGTGTATTACTCATCACAAAGGTTACTAAAAGCCAGGATGTTCAGTGATGTCTTAAGCAATATTAACTTTTGGGGCTGGCAATTAATCATTGCTGCAGCGGCAATTACTTTGCCTTTGGGTTTTTCCACCTCAAAAGAATACGCAGAATTGGAATGGCCAATTGATATTGCCATTGCTTTTGTATGGGTTGTTTTTGGCTGGAACCTTATTGGGACGATACTAAAAAGAAGACAACGCCATTTGTATGTAGCCATTTGGTTCTATATTGCCACTTTTGTTACAGTTGCCGTACTCCATATATTCAATAGCTTGGAACTGCCTGTCAGTGCTTTCAAAAGTTACTCTGTTTATGCCGGTGTTCAGGATGCCTTGGTACAGTGGTGGTATGGGCATAACGCTGTAGCATTTTTCTTGACCACACCGTTTTTGGGACTTATGTACTATTTCGTTCCAAAGGCAGCCAACAGGCCTGTTTATTCCTATAGACTTTCCATAGTCCACTTCTGGTCCCTGATATTTATTTATATCTGGGCAGGACCGCATCACTTATTATATACAGCCTTACCTGAATGGGCTCAGAACTTAGGTGTGGCGTTCTCAGTCATGTTGTTAATGCCTTCTTGGGGAGGGATGATCAACGGACTCTTAACATTGCGAGGAGCCTGGGACAAGGTAAGAACGGATCCTGTTCTTAAATTCATGGTTGTTGCCATTACCGGATATGGGATGGCCACCTTTGAAGGTCCGATGTTATCACTCAAAAACGTAAATGCCATTGCTCATTATACAGATTGGATTATTGCCCATGTCCACGTAGGTGCTTTGGCCTGGAATGGATTCTTAGCCTTTGGAATGGTCTATTGGCTGATCCCTCGCTTGACCAAATCGAAACTATATTCCACTGGAATGGCGAATCTTCATTTCTGGATCGGGACCCTAGGAATCATCATGTATGCTTTGCCATTGTACGTAGCCGGGTTTACCCAGGCGAGTATGTGGAAACAATTTAATCCTGATGGTAGTTTGGTTTACGGTAACTTCCTGGAAACCGTTACTGAAATTATGCCAATGTATTGGATGCGTGCCATTGGGGGTACTTTATACCTGACCGGAATGATCGTCATGATCTATAATATTGTTCAAACGGTTAGAAAAGGTAGTGCTGTTACGGACGAGTTGGCAGAAGCTCCTGCACTACAACGTGTCTCCAAGGGAATGGTTGCTGGTGAACATTGGCACAGCTGGTTAGAGCGTAGACCAATACAGTTGACAATTGGAGCGACAATAGCGATTTTAATTGGTGGTATTGTTCAAATCATACCAACCATTATGATAGATTCCAACATTCCAACCATTACCAGTGTGAAGCCTTATACTCCACTTGAACTTGAAGGAAGGGATCTATATATACGAGAAGGTTGCGTTGGCTGTCACTCTCAAATGATTAGGCCATTTAGGGACGAAGTTGAACGCTATGGCGAATTCTCAAAAGCTGGTGAATATGTCTATGACCATCCGTTCTTATGGGGAAGTAAACGTACCGGACCTGACTTACACAGAATTGGTGGCAAATACTCTGACAGTTGGCACTTCAATCATATGTATGACCCACAGAGTACCTCCTCAGGATCCATCATGCCTGGTTATAAATGGCTGATTACTGATAAATTGGACAAATCCGTCACTGAGAGAAAGATGAGGACGATGATGACCTTGGGAGTGCCATATACTGACGAAGATGTAGCCAATGCACAACAAAGCATGACGGAGCAGGGAACACAGATTGAGCAAAACCTTTATGGTGATCCAGCGTTTGCAGAGGCTTACGAAAGAGATAAAGAAAATGGCGGTCCTGATTTTGTTGAAATGCGCGATCGGGAAATTGTGGCAATTATCGCCTATTTACAACGTCTCGGCACGGATATTAAAGTCAAAGATTTAGAAACAACACAAAACTAGTCATTATGCTGAAATATATAAAAAACCATATGGACAGTATTTCAGGTATTGAAATATATCCAATGATCTCCTTACTTATATTTTTCATTTTTTTCGTAGCACTTTTTTGGTGGGTCATTACGGCCAAAAAAGATTATATCGATAGAATGAGCAACATACCTTTAGACAACGAAAACGAAATACAATTATGAGAAATTTAATTCCAGCATACGTTAGGGTGCCCCTATTATTCTTTATCATTTGGGGTATTATAGAATTGTTTGTGGGAACACCGCACGAACCAGCATTTATGAACAATCCAATGGTATTATTGTTCTTGTTGTTAGTGTTGCTTCTCATTTTAGGTATTGAAGCTATTATCGCCGCTCTCGAGAATGTGATGTTTCAAAGTTTGGACGAAGCTGCGAAAGCCCGATATTTAACTACCAAAACATCAACTCCGAAAATTGTGGAATGGGTCAAAAAAACCTATAAAAAGATGTTAGGTTCCAAGCCAATTGAAAAAGAAGGAGAAATTATTCTTGACCACGACTATGATGGTATCAGAGAATTAGACAATGATCTTCCACCATGGTGGCGTTATGGTTTTTACGCTTCAATTGTATTCGCAGCAATCTATCTCTTACGTTATCATGTCTTTGACGGTCCAAACCAATATGACGAGTTACAAACTACTCTGGAAATCGCTAAAACAGAATTGGAAGAGTACAAAAAGACAGCCAAAGATTTGGTCGATTTTGAATCTGTAACGGTTTTAACCGATGCGGCAGATTTAGCAAACGGAAAAATTGTTTACGACGCTTATTGCGTGGCATGCCATATGCCTGATGGCGGTGGTGGAATTGGCCCTAACCTGACGGATGAATACTGGATTCTGGGCGGTGGCATCAAGAATATTTTCCACACCGTAAGTGAAGGTGGACGTAGTGGAAAAGGAATGGTACCATGGAAATCGACATTAACACCAATTGAAATGGCACAGGTATCAAGTTACATCCTGACATTCCAAGGGACAACCCCAGCAAACCCTAAAGAGCCAGAAGGAGATCTCTGGGTCGATGAATAGATAAATTTACTTGGTTCTTTATTTTTAAAAACTGATCATATCCTTAGTGATAAAATTATAAAACGTGGAAACACCGCAAAACGAAAGCTTTAGAGACTCAATAGGCACACTTACAGAAGAAGGTAAACGTAAATGGGTGTTTCCCAAAAAACCAAGCGGTAAATTTTACGATTATCGAAAATGGGTGAGCTACATTCTCTTAGCCTTCTTTTTGACGGCCCCATTTATCAAAATTAACGGTAACCAGTTCTTAATGTTCAATATTTTAGAACGCCGTTTTAATATTTTCGGTTTTCCTTTTTGGCCCCAGGACTTTCATCTTTTCGTCATATCAATGTTAATTGGTGTGATTTTCATTGCCCTGTTTACCGTAGCTTTTGGACGTATTTTCTGCGGATGGATTTGTCCACAGACTATTTTTATGGAAATGGTCTTCAGGCGGATTGAATACGCCATTGAAGGCGATAGAGGTGCACAGATGCGTTTGGACCGACAAGAATGGAATGCAGAAAAGATCAGGAAACGTGGATTTAAATGGTTCTTGTTCCTAACAATTTCATTTATCATTGCCAACGTGTTTTTAGCGTTTTTGATAGGGAGTGACAAGCTGATGGTCTATATTGCTGAAGGGCCTGTGGCTCACGCCAGTACATTGATTCCATTGCTTATTTTTACGGGTGTTTTTTACTTTGTATTTGCCTGGTTCCGGGAGCAAGTATGTATTATCGCCTGTCCTTACGGAAGATTACAAGGTGTTCTATTGGATAATAAATCGATCGTTGTTGCCTATGATCACAAACGAGGTGAAGGGGAAAATGGGAGAAAAAAATTCCGAAAAAACGAAGATAGGGAAGCACTTGGTTATGGAGACTGTATTGATTGTTTTCAATGTGTAAATGTGTGTCCAACAGGTATCGATATTAGAAATGGAACCCAATTGGAATGTATCAATTGCACGGCATGTATTGACGAATGCGATCATATTATGGAGAGCATCAATCTGCCAAAGGGTCTGATCAGATATGCCAGTGAAGAAAATATTGAAAAGAAAAAGAAATTTGAATTTACTCCACGTCTAAAAGGTTACTCTGCTGTATTGGTAATCTTGACAGGTTTGCTCATAGGCATGTTGCTTTTAAGAAATGAGGTAGAGGCCCGAGTTTTAAGGCTTCCTGGTCAGTTGTATGAACAGAAAGAGAACAATATAATCAGTAACGTTTTTACTTATAAACTGATCAATAAGACCACGAGAGACATTCAGGACATCAACTTTAAATTGAGAGGGTATAACGGAGTTGTCAAGGTGGTATCTGGCGATGATCGATTTAGCGTCCCGAAACAAGGATTGGCGGAAGGGACCATGTTTATTGAAATTGATAAAAGTGAATTAAAATCGGACAAGAACAAAGTAATGATTGAAGTTTACAGTGATGACGATTTGATTGAAACAACATCGGTCAACTTTTTGGGACCGAGAAGTTATAATTAGATTCCTAAAAAAGAATGAGGTAATCCGAAGGTTTGCCCCGGAAATGATGGGACCTGTGGGTTTGAGAAACTATATATTAACAAGTTAAAAAAGAGATGCCTGCCTCTGCAGGCATAGGATTATGAAAATAAATTGGGGTACAGGTATTGTGTTGGCGTTTATAGGTTTTATAAGCTTTATAATGTATTTTGTTATTTCCATGACCGTCAACAAAAAGTATGAACATGATTTGGTGGTTGAGAACTATTACAGTCAGGAACTGGAGTTTGAAAACGACATGAACAAACAAAAAAATGCACAACATCTAAAGGAAGATGTCACATGGAAACGGTCACCTGAAGGTATTCAACTCTCTTTTCCAAAAGATATGGATCCGTCGGAAATTACAGGTAAAGTGTTCCTATATAGACCATCTAATAAACAATTAGACTTTGAAGTTGCGATTTCATTGTCTGACCATAATTTGCTCATACCTGACAAACGTTTATTAGGTGGTCGTTGGAACCTTAAAGTAGATTGGCAATATAACGGAAATTTGTATCTATACAAAAAAGATATCGTCTATTAAATGCTGTGGTCTGCGGTCATACTTGGTCTTCTTGGAAGTTTTCATTGCGTGGGCATGTGCGGACCGATTGCCTTTATGCTTCCGGTGGATCGCCAGAACTCCACCAAAAAAGTATTTCAGATTTTCACCTATCATTTTGGAAGGATTTTAGCCTATAGTATTATCGGTCTGTTCTTCGGATTGGTTGGAAAAAGCCTTTATATTTTTGGCTTGCAACAGCAACTCTCCATAGGAATCGGTATTTTGATGATTATAGTAGTGCTAATTCCAACCAAAATCTTCAATAAATACAATTTATCAAAACCCATTTATAAACTGATTTCTAAGGTAAAGACAGGTTTAGGACAAGCTTTTAAGAGAAAAACGGCAGACACCTTTCTGACTATTGGATTTCTCAATGGATTTCTGCCTTGTGGTCTGGTTTATATGGCCGTTTTTGCCTCATTGGCAATGGACGGCGCACTCAAAGGAAGTTTATATATGGCCTTGTTTGGAATGGGCACTATCCCATTAATGACTTCAGCTATTTACCTTGGTAAATTTCTAAATAGCAAAGTTAAACAACGCATACAAAAAGCAGTTCCGGTATTCGTGGTCATTATAGGCATATTGTTTATTCTCAGGGGCATGGGCTTGGGAATTCCATACATCTCCCCTGCTCCAGTTGTTGAAATGGTCCAAGGCAGTATTGATTGTAACTAAAAACTAAACAATTTTAATACGGATATTTTTGTCCGATTTAAAATATAATGTATATTTGCTGAACTAAAATAACTCATATGTTTTCAAAAGCTTGCGAATACGGTATCAAAGCATCTATTTATATAGCCTTGAACTCTTATGATGGCAATCGGGTCAGTTTAAAGGAAATTGCAAAAGAAATTGCTTCACCAGAAGCATTCACCGCAAAAATACTTCAGGACTTAGTAAGGAATAAAATTATAAATTCAGTAAAAGGTGCTTATGGTGGATTTGAAATTCCGAAAGAAGACATTTCCTCTATTAAGCTATCTCAAATTGTAACGGCCATCGACGGTGACGACATTTATCATGGCTGTGGTTTGGGTTTGAACGTATGCGATGAAAATCATCCTTGCCCGGTCCATGACCAATTTAAAACCATACGCAACGAATTGAAAGTAATGCTGGAAAGCACCAATCTTGAGCAATTGGCTTTGGATATCAAATCAGGAGCTTCATTTTTAAAGATTTAAAAAAAATTTATATATAAATAGGATAAAAGTATCCGAAAATAATAGTTGTCTAATTAATAATCACCCAAAAAAACCCTCGATTTAGAGGACGGGAATGAATTTATGAAAACATTACATAAAGACGCACAGAAACAGATCGGTCAATTTGTGGCAGACGATTTTAGAACCGCAGCAGTATTTTCAAACTACGGTATCGACTTTTGTTGTAAAGGAGATAGAACGGTTGAAGAAGTATGCAAAAAGAACAATATCGAAGTTGAGGAATTACTCGGTAAACTGCTGGAGATTCAAATTTCAAACAACCAACAATCCATTGATTATAAATCATGGCCGTTGGATTTATTGGCCGAATATATAGAAAAGAAACATCATCGCTATGTTGAAGAAAAGACGCCAGTACTACGTCAGTTCTTAGACAAACTTTGCAAGGTACACGGACAAAGACATCCAGAACTTTTAGAAATTACTGCACTTTTTATTGGTTGTGCTAAAGAAATGGCATCCCATATGAAGAAAGAAGAACTTATCCTCTTCCCTTTTATAAAACGTATGGTAAAGGCGCAAATGGAAGATACCAAAATTGAATCCCCACAATTTACAACCGTTGAAAACCCAATTGCACTGATGAAACATGATCATGAACTCGAAGGCGATCGCTTCAGAAAAATCGTGGAACTTACAAATAATTATACGCCACCTGCTGATGCCTGCAACACCTACAGAGTAACTTTTGCCATGTTGGATGAATTTGAAAAAGATTTACATCTGCACATACATTTGGAAAATAACATCTTGTTCCCTAAGGCTATAGAGCTGGAACAGACCCTCAATTAGTTTTGGTTTTAATTGTTGATGAAACACTTCCTTTCCGTTTCTTACCCTGCTGTGGTTTTTGCATTTTTCATTTGAGAAAAACCAAACTTCACATAAAAGATACGATTGGAAGTGTTTTTGTTTAATATTTAAACGTTGTCTGCAAAACATTTTGTATAATCATCAAAGAATTCTTCTTTGTAAATTCTTTATTTGTAAAAAAAAATCCTATCATAGTGGATTTATTTATGGAATAATGAAAACCTCTTAAATGCCAAAAAAACTCGTCCTTGTATGTCTGATAAACTTCCTGGTGGCTGCCTTAATGGGTTTGGTCTTAAGATACGTTTTTGTATCCCCCTACTTGCCTATCAATTTTAGATATGTCACTCATGCACACTCCCATGTAGCCATGTTGGGTTGGGTATATTTAATGCTATATGTATTAATTGTTCATCATTTCGTCCCTAGCAAAAAACCTGTTTTCAATTGGCTGTTTTGGGCGACAGAGATTTCGGTAGTTGGCATGATGGTCAGTTTCCCCATTCAAGGTTATGCTGCTATTTCCATTACTTTTTCAACCTTGCATATTTTTTGCAGCTACTATTTTGTCAGATTGATCTGGAAAAACCAACGGATTAAATCAAAACCAATCGAACGTTTACTGAAAGCGTCATTAATTTTTATGATGCTCTCCACGGTTGGGGTTTGGTGTTTGGGACCGGCAGCGGCGATTTTGGGCCAAACTTCAGCTTTTTTCCAAATAGCGATCCAATTTTTCTTGCATTTACAGTTTAATGGATGGTTTATGTTTGCTGTTCTGGCAGTATTTCTTTATCAATTCCCCATAACAGATACTCCCCTGTTTCAGCGCTTTTTCAAAACACTTATTGCTGCAACCCTACTCACGTTTGCTTTACCTGTAAGTTGGTACGCCTTTCACCCCATACTACTGTGGATTAACGGAATTGG
>Ga0098068_1000461_pt1 | contig 16034 bp, 9 predicted proteins | sample 26BtaG_FD_75059 | JGI IMG/M metagenome (GOLD analysis project Ga0098068, IMG submission 75059) | Marine viral communities from Cariaco Basin, Caribbean Sea - 26B_WHOI_OMZ_CsCl | ecosystem: Environmental > Aquatic > Marine > Oceanic | place: Caribbean Sea: Cariaco Basin | collected 2014-11-09 | reverse complement strand
TTTTTGTTGGAGAGCGAAACCATCATCACCAAAAACAATGATAAAATCATCAACGATACCGATCTAAAGGACGAGGAGTTCTTGGTGTATGAGGCGCTTCACCACCAGTCGTCTCTAAAGCTTCAGGATTTGATCAATATTCTCGATAAAAAGAATGTGTTTCCTGTTATCAATTCATTGTTGGATAAAGATGCCATTGTACTTCAGGAGGAGGTTTATGAAAAATACAAACCAAAATTGGTGCGGTATGTCAAGTTGAATTCCCAATATTCGGAATCTGAGAAATTACAACATTTGTTGGAGGAGTTAAGCAGGGCGCCAAAGCAAAGAGACGTGATTATGACCTTGTTTTCAATTTCTGCACAGACAAAAAAACCGGTCAAGGTTTCTGATTTATCGGACGCGAGTGAGGCCTCCTCGGCAATAATCAAAATCTTGATCGATAAGGAGATTTTAGAGGAGTACCATTTCCAGGAAGATCGTGTAGTATATACAGGAGAGGCAAATGAAGCTTCAAAAACCTTGAATTCCCATCAAGAGAAAGCGCTCGAAGAAATCAAACAATCGTTTGAAAAATTCAACATTACTTTACTTCACGGTGTCACCTCCTCCGGTAAAACCGAGGTCTATGTCAAGCTCATTGAAGAGGTGATTGCCAAAGGAAAACAGGTGTTGTATTTACTCCCTGAAATCGCCTTGACCTCACAGTTGGTCAGCCGGTTGGAAACCTATTTTGGAGGAAAAGTTTCTGTGTATCATTCCAAATATTCATCACACGAAAGATTTGAACTATGGAACAATGTAATGCAGAATCAACCTAAGGCGCAAATCGTGTTGGGCGCACGGTCGTCCATTTTCTTACCGTTCCACGATCTCGGTTTGGTTATTGTTGACGAAGAGCACGAAACCTCTTTTAAACAATTTGATCCTGCACCAAGATATCACGCCCGTGACGCAGCCATAGTATTGGCCTCACTTTTTAAAAGCAAAACCTTGTTGGGATCGGCAACTCCAAGTTTGGAAAGTTACTACAACGTCAAACAAGGGAAATATGGTTTGGTGGAAATTACGCACCGATTCAATGACGTGTTGATGCCAGATATTGAGTTGGTCGATATTCAGGACAAGCAAAAACGCAAGCGGATGACAGGTCATTTCAGCGACCGCTTGATTGAGGAAATGACGGAGGCTCTTAGGATGGGACATCAAATTATTCTGTTTCAAAATAGACGCGGATTTTCTCCTATAGTTGAATGTACGACCTGTGGTCATGCGCCACAATGCCCTAATTGCGATGTCAGTTTGACCTTTCATCAGTACAAGAATCAGTTGCGTTGTCATTATTGTGGCTATTATACCGCCATGCTCAAAAACTGTATGGCTTGTGGCAGTGTGGAATTGGACAACAAAGGATTTGGTACGGAGCAGGTACAGGAAGAAGCCCAGGAGCTTTTTCCAGAACACAAAGTGGGACGGATGGATTTGGATACGACAAGGGGCAAATTTGGATATGACAAAATCATTACGGCATTTGAACAAAAGGAAATTGATATTTTGGTCGGTACACAAATGCTGACCAAAGGACTGGATTTTAGAAATGTTAAATTGGTGGGCATCATGAACGCCGATAATATGCTCAATTTCCCTGATTTTAGGGCCCTTGAACGTAGTTTTCAATTGATGTTGCAAGTAGCAGGTAGGGCCGGACGTACGGACGAAAGGGGAAAGGTGTTGATTCAAACCTATAATCCGCACCACAGAATTTTACACCAAGTGTCGACCAATAATTATGCAGAGATGTATATGGAGCAGATGGATGAGCGCCATAATTTTAAATACCCACCAGTTTACAGGTTGATCAAGATTACCTTAAAGCACAAGGACTTCAATAAAGTAAATATTGGTGCCGAATGGTATGCCACGGGCTTAAGGCAGGTGTTTAAAAGCCATATCTTAGGTCCTGAATTCCCGCCAATTTCAAGGATCAGAAATCAGTTTCACAAGAATATCCTTGTTAAGATTCCGCCACAGCAATCGCTATCAAAAACTAAAAAAGCCATTGTTAAAATTAACAATAGCTTTTTGGGCATTAAAGAATTTAGGTCGGTTAGGGTGATTCTAAATGTCGATAACTTTTAGTGAGATAGAAATTTGGAACAAATTTCGTAATCGAACTAATCCCGCTCCTTAGCGGGATCTCTTGTTCTTTTTGCTTAATTTGTTATAGAAATTTGGAACAAATTTCGTAATCGAACTAATCCCGCTCCTCAGTGGGATCTCATCTTGTGTTTTGCGTCATTGGTTTAGAAATTTGGAACAAATTTCGTGATCGAACTAATCCCTCCCAATTCACTGGGATTGGAGGGACCATTGTCGATTAGATATTATTTAACGCATCCACAAGTTCTGTCTTTTTATTCCTACTCAGTGGAATTTCATAAGCACCAACTTCAACATTCTTACTGTTAAAGCGGTCTACCTTGTCTAAATTGACAATGTAGGATTTGTGGATTCTTAAAAACTTTCCTTCAGGAAGTTCTTGCTCGAAGGCTTTCATGGTTGAAAGTACAACCAGGCTGTTCTCTTCAGTGACCAGTTTAACATAGTCACCAAGGGCTTCAATCCATTTGATGTCCTTAATATAAACTTTACGTTTTTTAAGATTGCTTTTAACAAAGATGTGCTCGCCGTCAGCTTCATTGAAATCGAGTTTCAGTTTATGCTGTTCAAGAGCTTTATCTACAGCAGTATTAAAACGCTCTCTAGTGATTGGTTTTTGTAGATAATCTGTAGCATCATAGTTAAAGGCTTTAAACGCGTACTCCGTTTTACCAGTAACAAAAATAATTTGAGGTTTGTTGTTGAGTACGTCAAGTAGCTCAAAACCATTTAGAACAGGCATTTCAATATCCAAGAAGATGAGATCTACTTTATGGGTATTTAGACCGTTTTTGGTTTCAAGTGCGCTACTATATTCTGCAATAAGGTTAAGTGATGAATGATTTTCAATTAACTTTACAATCGATAAGCGTTGTATCGCCGAGTCATCAACTACTACACAGTTTAAAGTCATAACATTTGATTTATTTAGGTTAAGATATCGACAATAGTACGAAAAATTCGGACAAAAACCAAATAACATCGATAAAGCGTGAAATTTAACATTATTTTAATTGATTGAAATCTGACTGAAAATTACTTAAAATATAGTTGTCAGAACCATAAATAATAGTTATTTTTGCAGCCATTTTTAATTATTAAATATACATTATATGAATCATTATGAAACTGTTTTCATCTTAAATCCCGTTTTATCTGAGACCCAGATAAAGGAAACAGTAGAGAAATACGAAGATTTTCTTGTTTCTAGAGGAGCGAAGATGATATCCAAGGAAGATTGGGGCCTAAAAAAATTGGCCTACCCAATCCAAAACAAAAAAAGTGGCTTTTACCACTTATTTGAGTACACTGTAGATGGTGAAGTCATCAATCCACTAGAAGTAGAGTTTAGACGTGACGAGCGTTTTATGCGTTATTTAACAGTGAAATTGGACAAACATGCTATTGCATGGGCTGAGAGAAGAAGAACTAAACTTAAACAAAAAGCGTAATTATGTCATCAATAGAACAACAAGCTAAAGGAAAGAAGGATGGTGAAATCAGATATTTGACACCATTGAATATTGACACAAGTAAAACGAAAAAATACTGTCGTTTCCAAAAGTCTGGTATCAAATATGTCGATTATAAAGACGCCGATTGGTTATTGGGTTTTGTTAACGAGCAAGGTAAATTGTTACCAAGACGTTTAACGGGAACCTCTTTAAAATATCAAAGAAAAGTATCTGTAGCGGTTAAGAGAGCACGTCACTTGGCGTTGTTACCTTATGTAGCAGATTTATTAAAATAATAAAAACATAACTATGGAACTTATATTAAAACAAGACGTTGAAAATTTAGGATTTAAAGACGATGTTATAACGGTTAAGAACGGTTATGGTAGAAATTATTTAATTCCTCAAGGATTAGCGATAATGGCAACGGTTTCAGCTAAAAAAGTATTGGCTGAAAATTTGAAACAACGTGCCTATAAAGAGAAACAAATTATTGAAGAAGCTCAAAAGCAAGCTGAGGCCATAAAAGCCTTAGAAATTAAATTAACTTCTAAAACGAGTGCTGGCGCAACTGCTGGAGACAAAATATTTGGTTCGATCACCAATATTGACTTGGCAAATGCATTGGACAATGCTGGCATTTCTGTTGACAAAAAGTATATCGCCATTACAGGTGGTAATATTAAGCGTTTAGGTCAATATGATGCGGTCATCAGACTTCACAGAGACGTAACCGTTGATATGACTTTTGAAGTTATTGCAGAAGCTTGATATTCAAAATAAATATTTAAAAAGCCTCAATCCTTTATCGGAATGAGGCTTTTTTCATAAATGGAAATCTACCATAACAAAGTAAACTACCGTTGTAAGATATTTGGCCAGAATATTTTATCTAAATAACTTAACAATTTTTAACCTGATAGTTAAGAGATTTCCGCCTTCGCGGAAATGAAATAATTATATGTTTATGAAATATACAAGACTCACTAAGGAACAATTTGAAGAATTGCATCAAGAATTTATTAACTTTTTGGCAACACAATCCATCACCGCTGAGGAATGGGCTGACATTAAAGCCAATAAACCCGAAGTTGCAGAAGAAGAACTCGATGTGTTTAGCGATTTGGTTTGGGAAGGCGTTTTAAAAAAAGTGGTCTATCTAGAACATATTTCACCACAACAAATGCATCTCTTCCATTTAAAGGAAAACGAGATGCAATTGATAGCCATAAAATTAACTATAGACACCGTGGACCTCACCACCTCAGAAGGTTTTTCATGGTTCAGAGAAAACCTGCTTTCTGATGAGGTTGAATTCCTGACCGCCAGCAAAGCTTATTCAGAGGATAAAGCTTTGGACAAATTTAAACTCATCCAACAAGGTGGCGTCATTACCAAAGGCGATTTGTATAAATACTTCGAGAAGTTGGTATTAAAGGAATAAAGTTGGAAGCTTGACGTTTAAATTTCAAGTTTCTTATTTCTCCATGGCTCAACTTCATTATTCTATTTTTTTGAATTCCCGCTCCACTCCCTAATGGACGGTCACACCATTTTGCGAGCTTCCTTGCGCCAAGCTTTGCGAACCCACAGTGTGGGCCTGATGTTTTTTGTTAAAAAGCAAAAGATGCCCTGATTGGACAATGGACGAAAGTACCATTCGATGGAATTAGAGCTTATCTGCATGGTGTTCATGCACACGACGGCAGATTAAACTTTCGCCTACAGACCACAATAGGAAATCCCTAATTGCCGGGCTTCGAAAATCAATCTTTGATCAAAGTTCAAATCCAGTGCCAAGGATGCGAGATTCAAAGTGTAACTAAGTTACTGCAATTCAAGACTGGGCAATCAGTTTTCGATCACCTGTCTTTCGTCTCCCGACGTCCTCCTATTTCAGAATCAAAAACTCACAACGTCTATTAATGGAATGCTCTTCTTCAGTACAGTTATCACCACAATTGACGAGTGGGAAATGTTCTCCAAAACCTTTTGAACGCAAGCGTTTCCTGTCAATGCCATTTTTAACCAAATATTCAAGTGTAGCAGCGGCGCGGTTATGTGATAAATGTAAGTTATAGAGGTCAGAAGCGCGATTGTCAGTATGGGCACCCAGTTGGATTTCCATTCGTGGATATTTGTTTAACAGATCGACCAGAACGTCCAGAATTCTTTCAGCTTCTGGTTTGATGTCATACTTGTTGAAATCGAAATAAATGTTTTCCAATTCTATATAAATATAGCCGTCATCCTTGGTGACCACAATGTCTTCGGCATCATCATAAGATTCAATGGCTAGCTCGATATTAAATGTGATATTGCCATCATCATTGGTGGTGAAAAACTCGACGGTTGGGATATAGAAATCACGATGTCCTTCAAGTGCATAGGTTTTATTTGGCTCTGTATTGAAAACATATTTGGCATCTTCGCCCACAACCATCTGACTAATTAAATTGTCGTTATCGTCAAATAGGGTAACGGTAGTCCCTGGAAGTAGATTCTTCGAAATTTTATCTATTACATATCCTTCCACAGTAAATTGCCGTTCGTTTTCAGTACGTGTAAAGGCATACAGATTGTCATAACCGGTACGATTGGAAGCAAAATATCCAGTATCGTCCTTTTCATTGAGGAGATAGCCAAAATCGTCCATTTCTGAGTTGATCGTTTCGCCAAGATTCAGCGGTTTGGAATAAACCCCATCAAAGATCTTACTCACAAAAATGTCCAGACCACCCATGCCCTCATGACCATCGGAAGCAAAGTAGAGAGTTTCTTCCTCGCCAACAAATGGAAACTGCTCCCTGTGGACGGTATTGATCGTTTTGTCTAAATGTACGGGTTCGCCGTATCCAAACTCCAATAGATCCACATAAAAAATATCAAAGGAACCTAAAGTCCCAGGCATATCACTCGAAAAATAGAGTCGTGAATTGTCCGGATTGAGCGCAGGATGCTGAGTAGAGTAGAGGTCGCTACTAAATGGAAGTTCGGTAATATTGGCCCATTCACCGTCCACTAATTCGGCCTTAAACAATTTGACCGTCGCGATGAGTTCTTCGCCAATCTGGACACGTTTTTCGTTGGTTCTTGAAAAGTACATGGTTTTGCCATCGCTGGTAAATGTGGCATTGCTTTCGTGGGTCTTTGTATTGATCGCTTCGGAAAACGGCTGGATATTGATCAGTTTTTTATCTTTGGAAACCTCCGCCTGATACAAATCCAAATACGGCTGATTATTCCACTCATAGATAGGATTTTTACGATTTCTGTAAGATGAAAACACGACCTTGTCTCCATAATAGGCAATCCCAAAATCACCTGTACGTGAACTTTGGTTCATCAATTGGATCTCGTAATTATATGGCACCAATCGGTTGAGATTGCTGATGAATTTTTTGGTATCAACAGCATACCCCAGATATTCACCCATAATCTCATCGGCTTTGGCATAATCCTTAACCCCTTTTAAAGCTTGGGCGTATCTGAAATAGACTTCTGGCTTTAAACTGTCCTTGAAGTGAGTGAACAGACCAGTATACGGAGTTCTTGCCAATTTCATTTCAGAATTATAATAATAGGAATCTGCCAGATTTTGTAGTACCTCCTGACTCTGCCCAAGGGTTTGGTACATTTTTGCGGCTTCGGCATACGATTTTTGGGCAAAAAGTTGGTTGGCCCTTTTAATGCTCGGTCTTTGCGCATGGACAGTCCATGAGGCAGCAAGTAAACTAAGAAGTAGGCAAACGTTTTTCATAACTATTGTTTTAGAAAAATCTTGGCGATTTATCATATCCTTTCTGGGTTCCTAATTTATCGATATCAAATAAAATCATAATTTCATGCGATCCTGAATTGAACCTCCCTAAATTTGATAGGGTATGATCATAGGCATAGCCAATCCGTAGGGATGGACTCACCCTGAAATTCACAAGCCCTGTGACGGCATCATCAAGCCGATAGCCGGCGCCAACCTCAAACACATTGTTGAACAGCACGTTTGCGGTGAGATCAACGGATAAAGGTGCTCCAGAAACCGCCTTGGTCATAAATGCAGGTTTTAATTTTAAGTTCTCATTCATTTCAAACACATAACCCCCGGTTAGAAAAAAATGAATCTCTTCAACACCATTGGCTACAATACCACTATTGTTTTCGAGATGTTTTGAGTTTAATAGGTTGGGGGCAGAAAATCCGACGTAATAATTATCGCCAAACACATAGGCTCCAGCACCAATATTGGGGAATGTTTTACTTAAATTATTGGCAAAGGCTGGATCTGGCAAAGCATCAGAATAGATAAAACCATTAAAATTGGTATTAAAAAATGTAGCACCTGCTTTGACTCCTAACGAGAGCTTTGTGGATGTTCCCAATCGTAAAATATAGGCGAAATCAGCATAAACATTGGTTTCGTTGACCACATCTCCAATTTGATCGTTGATAACGGATAATCCCACTTGTATTTTTTCCTGCAAAGGCACATGGATAAAAAGAGATCCGGTATTTGGAGCGCCTACAGAGCCTACCCATTGCGAACGGTACAAGGCACCCACATTGATATCATCTCCTTCAGTAGCATAGGCAGGATTGATGACACTCATATTATACATATATTGGGTGTACTGAGGGTCTTGTTGTGCCATGCCAAACAATCCTACCATGAGAAGGAAACTAAGAAGCGTATATTTTAATTGTTTAATTATCATAGATACATTTATTCAGATTACCTGCTAAGGTAGACTCTACCTTGTATCGTTTTATTGTTAGTGTCGTTGAGTTCCAAAATATAAAAATAGACCCCTACCGGTAATTGACCACTGCCAACTTCTCGACCTTGATTGGAGGTACCATCCCAATTTGGCGTATTACTATCGCCCTTATAAAGAATATTTCCGTAACGGTTATAAATCTGCAGTTTGAAATTAGGATACAGCTCTCTCAAGTTTTTGATCAAGAAATCGTCGTTAATAGTATCGCCATTTGGACTAAAGCCATCGGGAATAATAATTTCTAAAGGCTCGCAAGTATCAATGCTGACGGTTACCGCCAATCGGATCCCAGTGCTACAGCCGTTATTGGTGCTGTTGGAGGCGTAATAGATTTGGCCATCTACCAAGGGTGTATCTTCAGGATATGCGTTGCCATTTTCTAAGGCATCATACCAAGTGACGACATCTCCGTTGACAAGGTTACTGGTTAAATCGGCAATCGTAGCGTTATCATCTGTACAAAATGAATTACCGTCAGTAATCAATTGTGGGGTGGGTGCCTGCTCTATGTTAAAATCTATGGTTGGAAGCGTGCCGGATGCAGTGCCGCAGTTGGTTACAGGATCCAGCAGATTTAAAATAGTGAATGTGGTGGTTCCGACAGTCGACAATTGCGATGCTGGTATGTTAATGACCGTACTGCCGCTGGCGATGGTAACGATGATGGTCTGTTCGGCGATATTGGCTCCGGAGAGCGAATAGTTGAGACTGTAATTGCCATCAGCAAGTTGACTTGCACCTGATAGGGTGATATCAATAGCATCCTCCAAGCAAATGGTATCTGCGTCCAGGGTAAGTCCGGTAATATCAGGTTGCGAAATCAGTGCAACAACTACTGTTGCTGAATCCGTTCTGCAGGTTGTAGTCACCGAATAGGTATAAGATCCGGCACTGTCTTGCGCAGGATCAAAGAGTCCGGTGCCACTTGCCAAGGCGGGAGTCCAAGTTCCACCGGCGTCTGGTGTGCCGCCAAGGCTTTCAAAAAGGTCTTGTGGGGCATCATTGGAACAGATTGCCAATCGGCCACCAGATCCAGCTTGTGGGACTGTGGCAATGGTGACGGTGACAGTTGCTGTGGCATCTCCACAAGGTGATATTCCAGAAACCGTATAAGTATATGTTCCAGCAGCATCTTGAGACGGATCGAAAATACCCGTACCACTTGCAAGTGCAGGCGACCAGACGCCTCCCGATTCTGGACTGCCACCTAAGCTGTTGAATAAATCTTCAGGAGCACTTTCAATACAAATTGATAAGGAGCCATCACTTCCAGGATCTGCTTCGGGGTGGATGGTGACTTCAACTGTTGCAGACGCTTCTCCACAAGGAGGTACACCTTGAACAGTGTACGTGTATATACCCGGTGCGTCTTGGGCTGGGTCAAAAACGCCAGAGCCACTCGACAAAGCAGGAGACCAAACACCTCCAGATTTAGGTGTGCCACCTAAGCTGTCAAAAAGATCTTGTGATGCATCGTTGCTACATAAAATCAAACTGCCATTGGTGCCGGCATCCGATAGTTCACTAATGGTTACGGTGACGGTTGCTGTAGCATCTCCACAAGGAGGAATTCCAACGATAGTGTAGGTGTAAACTCCCTCGGCATCTAATAACGGATCAAAGACACCGGTGCCACTTGCCAAAGCTGGCGACCATGTGCCACCAGGTTGCGGGCTGCCACCTAAACTGTTGAATAAATCTTCAGGAGTGCTGTTCATACAAAGCGTTAAGTTTCCGTTGGTTCCAGGTTCAACCCCAGGATTGACGGTTACTTCAACTGTTGCTGAGGCTTCTCCACATGGATCTAAACCTTTGACCGTGTAGGTGTAAATCCCAGGAGCATCTTGGGAGGGATCAAATACACCCGTCCCACTTGCCAGAGCGGGAGACCAAACTCCACCGGCATCTGGACGGCCACCCAGACTATTAAAAAGATCTTGTGAAGCATCGTGACTACACAAAATCAAACTGCCATCGGTTCCTGGATTGGGCAATGGATTAACGGTCACAGTAACCGTTGCCGTGGCATCCCCACAAGGAGGAATTCCAACGATAGTATAGGTGTAAATACCAGGAGTATCTTGCAATGGATCAAAAACACCTGTGCCGCTAGCCAGTGCCGGCGACCAGGTTCCACCTGTTTGTGGCGTACCCCCCAAGCTGTCAAATAAATCTTGAGGCGTGCTGTCAACACATAAGGTTAAACTTCCGTTAATTCCTGGCTCTGGAGAGGGATTGACGGTGACATTCACCGTTGCCGTAGCGTCTCCGCAGGGAGTAAGACCTAAAACTGTGTAGGTATAGATTCCCGGCGCGTCTTGCGACGGATCAAAAACTCCGGTACCACTCGTCAAAGCAGGCGACCAAATGCCTCCCGTTTCTGGAGTGCCCCCCAAACTATTAAAAAGATCCTGGGGGGCATCATTACTACACAACATCAAACTGCCATTGGTGCCAGCGTCGGCTAATGGGTTGATGGTTACGGTGACTGTAGACGTGGCGTCCCCACATGGCGAAACCCCCAATACTGTATAAGTGTATACGCCCTCTGCATCTTGCGTAGGATCGAAAATACCGGTGCCACTTGCCAACGCAGGCGACCAAGTTCCACCAGTTTCTGGACTGCCGCCTAAACTGTTGAACAAATCCTCAGGAGCACTATCAATACAAAGTGTTAAGTTGCCATTGATTCCGGGTTCTGCTTCAGGATTCACGGTGACATTAACGGTTGCTGAAACGGCACCACACGGTGCAGGCCCCTGAAGTGTATAAGTATAGATTCCGGCAGCATCTTGTGACGGATCAAATACACCGGTACCACTTGCCAATGCAGGTGTCCAGGTCCCACCCGATTCTGGGGTACCGCCTAAGCTGTCAAAAAGATCTACCGTCGCATCATTGCTACATAAAATTAAGCTGCCGTTGGTGCCAGGATCAGGAGCAGGAATGGTCGTTACGGTAACCGTTGCCGTGGCAATTCCGCAAGGAGAGATACCTGAAACGCTATAGGTATAGGTGCCATCGGCATCTTGCGATGGATCAAAAACGCCTGTACCACTTGCCAAAGCTGGCGACCAAGTGCCACCAGATTGGGGTGATCCTCCTAGGCTGTTAAATAAATCGACAGGAGCACTATCAAAACAAAGCGTTAAGTTCCCGTTGGTTCCGGGATTTGCTTCAGGATTGACCGTAACTTCTACTGTTGAAGTTAGAGGCCCACATGGTGGAACTCCCTGTACCGTATACGTGTAAATTCCCGCGGTGTCTTGGGCCGGGTCAAAAATGCCAGTGCCACTAGCCAAAGCTGGAGACCAGGTGCCTCCAGGTTCCGGAGTGCCCTGTAAGCTTGAAAAAAGATCTTGTGGAGCACTGGTGCTACATAGTATTAATGAACCATCAGTACCAGGGTCCGGACCTTCAATAACATAAATGCTTACTGTTGCAGTGCTGGTAGGACAATGCTCAGAACTGACTGCATAGGTAAAGATATACGGACTTTCAGCTGACGTCATGGACGTCACATTGATCGTACCCGTATTTCCATTGGAAGTTGGTAGCGGACCTGACCAAGTACCGTTTGTATCGGGTGTACCCAAAAGCCCGTCAAACAAATTGATGGTATTGGTACTGGCCAAACCCGATTCGCAGATTTCTATTTCCCCATTGCCGCCAGCATTGTTAGGCTCAATAATTTCAACAGTCACTTGGAAACGTTCTATGCTTTCACATGGAAGGTCAAAGGTGGTGGCATAATAACTTTCACCATTCACCAATGGTGTTGATAAAGGTAAAGGTGATCCTGATGAAAGAGTGCCGTACCAATTATTGTTTCCGGTAGCCACTAAGTCGGCAACTGTAGGTGGAACATCCCCACAAAATATCTGATGGGCTTCTCCCGTAGGAACAGGAACAAGTCCAACATTGACATAAACTGAAAGTCGTGAAGTTCTACAACCTGTGTCAGGATTGGATTGATTGACATAATAAATGGTCCCATCCACTAAAATAGTTGTGGGATCTAAAGGAGTGCCCCCAGTGGCAGAATCATACCATTGAAGATCATTTCCAATAGCATACAAGTCGGCGATGGTAGCTTCTTCAGGATGGTCAACACAAACCCCCTGAAATCCAAGTCCGAAAGGGACTCCGTAAATCGTGACGTTTACAGATTGCCGAGTGCCACAAGACCCTGAATTGTCATCGGCATAATAGTCTCTGCCATTGACAAGTCCCACCGTATTTGAAAGAGGTGTTGTGGATGTTGCTGTTTCATACCATCTGATCCCTCCGCCATTATCGGTGGCCACAAGATCTGACACCTTAGGTGCCTCAATATCACAAAAACTTTGGGATGGATTCGTAATCGTTGGACATTGGCCATATGAATTTAAGCTTACGCTGATAATACATACGAAGGCAACTAAAAATTTATTATAAAGATTGGCTTTTGTAATTTTTTTCATAAATATAAACAGGGATTCAATAGATCAAAACCGTTTCTTTAAATTAATTGGCTTCCCGTATATTGGAGGCTGAATCATATTGCAAAATGTAAATACCCTCATTCCTAAAACCTCCTAATTTGTTCTTTTCATAATCAAATTTCAGCTGCGTATATTCCGTAATGTCCTTCACTGCGGAGCTTTTAAAACCTTGTTGTTGGATAAGCCTTAACAAGCTGTCAAATGTAATGTCAAATCCCAACATAATATTTGCCGAAGGTAGTAAATTATACTTTTTTTGGTAAGCACTTAAAAATTCCTTTGAACTTACAGTTGATTTGGCAGGGATTAATGATGGAAAAACCATGTTTAAAATGCGAAATCTTTTTTCGGATACAGCACCGTCATCGGGAATTAGTTCAGATTCCAAAACCGCCAACTGAAGGTTGTAATTGGTTAGTTCACTCAAAAGTATATTGGTAGTGTTGAGAAATACACTATTCCTTTCACTATCAATGATCACATAATTGAGTTGGTCTTTTTTAAATTTTCCTATTAATTCACCTTCACTGAACGATCCGTTCTTCTTGATATTGATGAAGTCTGCATGTGGTACGTATTTAGAAATAAAGGCTCTGCTTTCGGAACGATTGGCATCATTGAGAACAATGATATGGGCATTTTTTGACATGATATAGTCCAATACCTTTTGACGTTGAAGGTTAATGGAAGGTACCGCACTGAACAAATTGTCGTTGCCACTTTGGAAGTCCATTGTTGAAGCCGTTATTACAGGAATGTTATTGTCTGCAGTAAACGCGGCAATTTCTTCTTCAACGGTATCGTAATATGGCAAGATAATGGCGTCGTAGTCGTTGACTTCACTTTTTTCGAGCAATGGCATTATTTTGGAAGATCGGACGTTACTTTGGAGCTCTAAAACATCTACATCCAGAGAAAGGTACATTTTTCTGATGGAATCAATAGCGATATTGGCACCTTTATAAAACTCGAGATGTGCACGTTTGAAATCGTCAGAAATGTCACTGAAATTAGAGCTGTTTGCCTCATAATTTTGATATTCCGTTTGTGAAAAAGGAAGGAAAAACAATAATTTCTTAAATTGAGATGTATTGGCAGTTGCTTTTAAATCGACAGGAACTGAATAATCCCTGATCAGGCCTGGAGTGTTTACGGTTTGTGATGGGGCATGAGGTGGACTAACAGCATTTGGCATTTTGATGAAGGTGCCAGCTTGTACGGATTCTTTTAACCGCGGATTTAATATAAGGAAATCATCAATGGACATGCCTGCTTTTTGAGCCAAACCGAAGAGTGTTTCCTTAGGTTGGATTTCATAAGGCACATATTCTGTTTTTGTGGTACTTGCTATCGCCGTCTCCATAGGAGTTTCAGTTTTTTCTCTGGGTACTGAAGTGGTCACACGGACAGCTTCTGTGTTTTGATCCACTCTTTCAACAGGTTGTTTCTCAGGAGTGAACGTCTTTTCTGGAGTGCTAGGTACAGTTTCAATCGCTTTAGGTTGCTCTTTGGTAGTAGTGACTATTTCGGTGTTTGCAGGAACAACTTCCACCTTTTTAACTTCCTCCTTAGCTAGGTCCACATCTGGAACGGTAGGGACCGTTTCCTTTATTTTAGGTTGTTCTTCCGTAATCTCTGTTGTTTCTTTGATGTTCGGATCGGTCTCAATAGGTTCTACTGGAGTTTCCTTCTTTATGGAGGTGGTGGTTTGGGTTTTGGATTGGATTTCGGTTTGCGTGAGATTGTCGTTTGTTCTGCTGGTCCCTTCGGTATAAGGCATGGTAATGACATGCCCTATTTCAAGCAGGTTTTTAATGTGTGGGTTATTTCGCTCCAGTTCAGAAATTGTTGTATTGAAACGTCTGGAAAGACCGAACTTGGTATCTCCATTTTTAACAACATAAGTAACACTGTCACCCGTAACATTGAGCTGTTGACTACTCGGAATCCAAAGAATTTGACCTGCAATTAAGCCGCGAGAAAGTACTCTTGAATTGGCGTTGACCAATTGGTCGACGGTCAATCCATTGGCACTTGCGATACGCCAAAGCGTTTCACCACTAACAACCACGTGACGTTTGCCATTAGGCGATGCAATATTTGATTGCGATTTGGCTGGCGCCGTGTCCGAGGGCTTTGGAGAGGTCATTGACTCGGTTGGAGTTGTGTACGAAATTCCCGGGTATATCTCCAATACATCTCCAATATTTAAACCATGAATAATTTGTGGATTTTGCGATTCGAGTTCGGAAATAGTCAAATCAAAGCGTTTTGAGAGACTGAATTTTGTTTCTCCCTTTTTGACGGTATGGCTTATTGAGGATGATCTTACTGAAGCTTTTATGGAGTCGGCAGCACTCTCAAGAACGGGTGTTTTGATTTTACTTTCGGGAATCAGAAGCACTTCGTCTACTTTAATACCATTGATGACATTAGGATTGACCTTCTGAAGATCGTACGGGGTAACATTGTACTTTTTTGCAATGGAGAATAAGGTTTCACCACTGCTAACTGTATGCTTCTTCAAGCCTTCCTGAGCAATACTCGTGTGAAAACATAAGAATAATAGTGCAAAACACTTAAAAAGTCGCTTCATTTTAATCACTAATTGGTTGAGGGTGGGTTAAAGGAACGTAATTAATCTGATAAAAATACCAAAAAATCCATCAAGAGTGCGATTCCGTTGTAGAATTATCAAGATGTTTTCAACAATTTATTGATTTTTAAAAGAATATTGGAGGTATTCGGAATTCGGAATTCATGGTTGGCATTTTTGAAAACGCTACGAATAGGCCGTCGATGAATAGATCAAAGTTTAAAGTTTAGGGGTCTGTGTTTATAGTCACAATTACCTTATCAGCTTCCTACCAGTCTTTGTTTTGATGCCAACGAACAAGCAGTTTTACATTTATGTTGTTCTATGCGTTCAAATTTCCGATCCTTGTACTAGGGTCGGGTTTAAAGATTTGTTATGTGTAAACGGTTTCAACTTTTTTAACAAAACAGAAAATTCAATAGACGAAACCGTAATATAAATTGTTACTATCTTCACAAATTATTAAAATCATTCTATTTTTGCGTTATGCTTGAAAACGGGGAAGATATTTTAAAGTTACTATCAGATGCCATTTCTGAAGGGATTGTTGTGGTGGATGAACACC
>Ga0098068_1000460_pt1 | contig 16034 bp, 10 predicted proteins | sample 26BtaG_FD_75059 | JGI IMG/M metagenome (GOLD analysis project Ga0098068, IMG submission 75059) | Marine viral communities from Cariaco Basin, Caribbean Sea - 26B_WHOI_OMZ_CsCl | ecosystem: Environmental > Aquatic > Marine > Oceanic | place: Caribbean Sea: Cariaco Basin | collected 2014-11-09 | reverse complement strand
GGAAACAGGGGCCGGGTCACGGCAGAAGATGTCATGCTGCGCGGCTGGGTTGGAATTGAACTGGCAGGTCATGTTTCATGGCCCTTGCCGGGTCTTGCCCTGCCGGTTGGCCCGGTCAATAGCAGTGCCGTTCAGGATCTGGCCGTAGGGGCGGCCCTTGCGAGTGCGGTGAACGAACAGGTGGCCCTGGTGCAGGCCAATGCAAACGCTGGGTCATCCATCCTGCTGCTCTATGAGCTCACGGCGCCCGGAGACAGGGCCAACACCGACCCCGCCGGCGCGCTTGCCTGCGCGGTGGATGACACCGCAGACCTGCCCGTCACGCAGCAGGCCCTGATCGATCTGGTGGCTGGGGACAATAATCTGGGGCTTTACCGGTTCGCATCCTGACCCTAGCCGAGGCTCACAGCAGACCAGGGCGTTGGCCATTCCGTTGCAGCCTTATCCAGCAGCCGGTGCAGGGTCGGGACGGAAATGGGCTGCCACGGCGTGCCGTCAGGGGCGGCAGGCGCAGGTGTCATCAAACACGTCCAAATGCCCGCGGCGATATGGCGTCCGGCCATGGAATCCGATGGATAATGCACTCCGATCCGCTCTCTGTTGACGGCGATGCGATGGGCCACCGTCAAAAGCGGGGAGGGCACGACATGCTCGCCCGTCATGTCCTCGTAGGTGGGTTTTCGCAAAAGGGCCCCATCCGGGAGTTGAACGGAGGTGCCGGATCCATCTGCCTTGTATCCGCTGACCACACCGAACCGTTGCGCGATGCCTGGAATTTCCAGCAGCAGCAATGACAGGAAATGGGCCAGAAATCCGTGACCGCTGGGAAAGGCCGGATGGGCGGGCGGGCCAAAGGGCACGGTGAGACCAGGCCGCAGAACCGACGGGCGCACCCTTCTGAAATAGGCCTTGTAGCTCATGTAGGCGACATTGCCGAGTGCGAGCCCCATATCGATGAGCTTGAGCGTGAAGGGATGATCAAAACTGTTTGCCCCAAGAAAATGGATCAGATAGGCCGGCAGCCCATCTGCCTGAATATCGCATTCCACGAGATACTGCTGGCGGTCATCTTCCATGTACATCTTCAGGATCTCAAGCTCTGCCTTGATGATGTCAAAGGCCTCCTCAGCCCTTGTTCGGGACACGGCCACGGTCGGGCCGGGTTGGTAGCGCCACAAGAGGTCGCGGTCTTCCAGCCAGCGGGTGCCGACGTGATCGGGATGCCAGCGTTCTGGCTGGCTGGCGAATTCCAGCGCGGCCAGCGTCGCAGGCTCAGAGCGATCCGCCGCGCGCAGCCATTCGCCCAGATGCGGATCAAACGGCAACGCCCAGAAACGCAAGGCAGGATCCCAATCCTCGGTCGTCCATTCCAGAACAACTGGCGCTGCGGCCGGATCCTGGGGCAGCTGGTAGGGGTTGATGATCATCGACAGTGGAAAGGGATCACCGCCTGCATTGTCGGGGGTAAAGTCGAGCGTCCAGGGCAAGAGGCCCAATTCGGCCGGTGTGGCATAGTAGCTGCGGATGCTGCCAACGCCCGCATCCGCGCCATTGCCCAAGAGATAACCGTTGTCCTCCAGCCCGAGGCCAAGCCCGTTACCCAGTCCGCTGCCCAGTCCATTGCCAAGCCCCAATCCCAGACCGAGACCAAGGCCCTGACCATTGCCCAACCCCAACCCAAGGCCGAGCCCCTGACCCAGGCCAAGTCCCTGACCCAGGCCAAGCCCGTTTCCGAGGCCAAGACCAGAGCCAAGCCCCAACCCACGAGCAAGGCCCAAACCCAGACCGTTGCCCAGTCCATTCCCTAGCCCGAGCCCCAATCCAAGGCCGAGCCCGTTGGCCGCTTGTCCGCCCCTTGCGGTGCCCGCGTTTTGTCCAGTCATCGTAAACCCCCCCAAACACTCTTCAATAAACGCAACAATATCTCTCATCCGCCCTGCACCTGGCCGAGCGCCCTGCCGTTTTCCTGCTCTGCCTTGTTTTGATCTTTCCTGATCGGGGTTCTGGGTCATATGCCCGGTTTGCCCCGCAGAATGGCGATCAGCCTCAGGCGGGCAGCCCCGCTAGGAGCAGCCCCTTGGTGAGTTGTTCAAGTGCGGATTTCGATTTCAATGGATACCACGTCGCGAGTTTGGAGACGGAATAGTTGGGATCGAGCGCCAGCAGTTCCTTGCCGACTTCCTGCGCTTCTTCTGTCTGGCCCAGCAGGGCCAGTGCCGCCGCCAATAGGCGAAGCGCCGCGATAAATCGTGGCTTGTTCCTGCGGGCGTTCTTCAGAAAACGGACCGCTTCTTCGTAGTCCTCTTCGACAAACTCCGCGAGGCCGGCAGCGGTGAGGAAAAAGAAGTTGAGTGGGTCGTTGGGGGTCAGCCGCCAGACGTTCAACAGGCGCTTGCGGGCCTCCTTGCCATCGCCAAGATAGGCATAGGTCGTCGCACTCAAGCCCCAGGCAATGGGCAGGTTCATATTGCGCGACAATGCGTCCTCGAACAGTTCCAGCGCGTCTTCGGGTTTGTTTTCATGCAGGCTGAGCACATGGGCGCGTACCGAAAGGGTGAGCGCATCCTCCGGGTCCAGTTCGACCGCGCGACGGGAATGTTTGATGAGGGTCAGAATGTCATTGCGCAGATCCTTGGAATGCCCCTCAGCCAGCCAGAAATTCATGCACCACGCGAGATAGGCATGGGCCTGGGCATAATGCGGGTCCAGTTTGACCGCGCGGCGCAGCAACTCGATCGCCTCGTCATAGCTGCCGTCGTCAAGCTGGTAGAGACGGGACAAGGCGCGAAGAACACATTTGTAGGCATCCAGACTGTCTGGCGTGCGCCCGCCGATGTGTTCGGCCTCTGTGGACAGGACTTTGGGCTCCAGCATGGCGAGGATGGAGGAGGAGATTTCGTCCTGAAAGGAAAACAGATCATCCAGCGCGCCACGGTAGGTCTGGGCCCAGATGGCGCGATTGTGGAGCACATCCATCAGTTCAGCGAAGATGCGCAGCTGGTCCCCGTGGCGTTCCACCGCCCCGGTCAACAGATATGACACGCCCAGCTTGCGGCCGATATCGGCAGGTGTTTCCTGGGTGCCGCGAAATTCCAGCGTAGAGGTGCGGGCCATGACAAACATGGCCCTGCTGCGCGAAACGCCAGAGATGATTTCTTCGGTGATCCCATCGCCAAAGTAATGTTCGTCACCGTGGCTGCTGCGATCGTCGAACGGCAGCACCGCGAGGGTGGGGCGATTTGACCAGTCGATGTGGGGTTGCAGCGGGCGCTGGTCTGCATCTGCGGCGCTGACCTGATAGACCTGCACGGTCCGGTCGATGTTTTTCAACAGCGGCGCGCCAAGGTCGTGAAACCGCAGCTGCATCTTGCGCCGCACGATATCGCGCACCAGCTGTGTGACCACAACCATTCCCGGCTCGGCCATCTGCTGGATGCGCGCGGCGACAACCACCCCATCTGATTGCACAGTGCCCGCGTCGTCGATCACGTCGTCGATGTTGACGCCGATCCGCAGCTGCATGGGGTTGTCGGTGGGTTGCTCTTGCGCGGCGCGGGACTGAACCCTGAGCGCCCATTGAACCGCTTCGGTGGCGCTGGCAAATTCCAGCAGCAACGCATCCCCAGCATCAGAGCGACGAATGCCGTGGTAGTTGCGCATCTCGCGCAACAGAACCGTGTCGCGCAGATCCTTCCAGCGCCGGACGGTTTCCGGCGTGTTTGCCTCCATATGGCGCGTGTACCCCGCAACATCGGCAAAGGCGAATGCCGTCAGCCGAGTGGTGAGTTTCTGCATTGATGTCTGGATTGGCCCCTGCATGGAAGTAGTCCCGCCGCCTAAGGCCTTAGTATACTCAAATGTGGAAAATTTGAAAGAATGCGGCGGTGTTAATTATGTAAGTGCCTGCTATTGGGGCGCCATTTTCCACTCGGGTGGCGATGTTAGCGATGGACATTCCCGACATCCGGGAAAACTGCCGTCTTTTTCACCGTTCCATAGACAAAACTCGTGTCGATAGAGCTGATGCCGCCAATCGGGTGCAGGCGGGCGCGGACGAAACGTTCGTAATCTTCGAGATCGGCGACAACCACGCGCAGCAGATAGTCGGCAAGGCCGGTCATCACGTAGCATTCCAGCACCTCGGGCGTGTCGCGGATGTGGCGTTCGAAATTGGCAACCACGCCCTCTGTGTGGTTCTCCAGGCTGACGCGAACAAAAACCGTCACGGGAAGGCCGTAGATGCGTGCATCCACGTCAATGCTGTAGCCGGTAATCACACCGTCCTTTTCCAGATTGCGCAATCGGCGCAGGCAGGGAGAGGGCGAAAGATTGACGGCAGCAGCAAGGTCGAGGTTGGTCATGCGCCCGTTGCTTTGCAGGGCGCGAATGATGCGACGGTCAGTTGAGTCCAGCTTGGGTGTTTGTGGCATAATATGCCAATCCTTTCGTGATTTGGGGTGAAAATAGCAACTAATCGCCTTTGGTGCCAGCGTAGCATTGCGGAAACACGAGGGAGATTTCCATGACCAAACCTGGTTCCAGCTTTGCCACCCGCGCCATTCACCACGGCTATGACACCCAATCACAGCAGGGCGCGTTGAACCCGCCGCTCTATCTGACATCGACCTTCACGTTTGAATCGGCCGAGGCCGGCGGAGAGATGTTCACAGGCGAGCGGGAAGGGCATTTCTACACCCGGATTTCCAACCCGACGCTTGATCACCTGGAGCAACGGATTGCCAACCTTGAGGGGGCTGAGGCGGGGCTTGCGACGGCCTCTGGCATGGGCGCGATCACATCGACCCTGTGGTCGTTTCTTGCTGCCGGGGATGAGATCATCCTGGATAAGACGCTATATGGCTGCACATTTGCCTTTATGACCCACGGCTTGCCGCGCTTTGGCGTGAAGGTGCGGCTGGTGGATATGACCGATCCCGCCAATCTGGTCGAGGCAATCAGCACCAAGACCAAGCTGGTCTATTTTGAAACCCCGGCAAACCCGAACAACCGTCTGATCGATATCGCGGCAATTTCGGAAATTGCCCATAAGGTCGGCGCCAAGGTCGTGGTCGACAACACCTTTGCCACGCCGGTCATCACCCGGCCAATCGAGCTGGGCGCAGATATCGTGGTGCATTCGGCCACCAAATTCATCAGCGGCCATGGTGATGTGATCGCCGGTCTGGTTGTGGGCTCCAAGGAGGATATCACCCAGATCCGGCTGGTGGGGCTGAAAGACATGACAGGCGCGGTGATGTCGCCCTTTAGCGCAATGCTGCTGATGCGCGGCCTGAAAACGCTGGAGCTGCGGATGGAACGTCACTGCGCAAACGCGCAGAAGGTGGCAGAGGCGCTGCAATCCCACCCGGCGGTGGAGCGGGTTTATTATCCGGGCCTGGACGGGTTTGCCCAAAACGATCTGGCCAAGCGGCAGATGGCTGGTTTTGGCGGCATGATCCCGTTTGAGGTTGTCGGTGGCAAGGCGGGCGGTATTGCCATGATGAACCGCCTGGAAATGATCCAGCGCGCCGTGTCTCTGGGCGATGCGGAAACGCTGATCCAACACCCGGCGAGCATGACGCATTCGACCTACACTCCGGAAGAACGCGCCGAACACGGCATCGCCGAAGGCCTGGTGCGGATGTCCGTTGGCCTGGAAGGGGTCGATGATATCATTGATGACCTGATGCAGGCGCTGTCGTCACATAACGCCTACGCCGCCTGATGGTGTGGGGTGGGCGCGCAGTCTGCGGGACCACCCCATATCCTGATCCACCCCAGCCTTGCCCTGACCAGCCCCTGCGCCAATTCTATGTCGAATGGTGCAGCCGGGAGCGGTGCGTCCTGACGATCAGGACAACAGCCCGTGTGCCGGTCAGCCTATCTTTGTCGTGATGAGGTTCCCCATGGCCCATAATGCCCAAACTCCCGTGCCCCCTTCAGCAACTCTCAAGACCATTGAACAGCGGCTTTTGTGGCTGTCCCATTGGATGATCCACAACGCAAACCACCTGCGCGCCAAGGAAGACGGCATCAAGATCGGCGGCCATCAGGCCAGCTCTGCCTCTATGGTGTCGATCATGACCGCACTGTATTTCAGCGCCCTGCGCCCAGAGGATCGGGTGGCGGTGAAACCTCATGCGTCGCCCATCTTTCATGCGATCCAGTATCTGATGGGCAACCAGACCCGCGAGAAGATGGAGAACTTCCGCGGCTTTGGCGGAGTGCAGAGCTACCCAAGCCGCACCAAGGATATTGACGACGTGGATTTCTCCACCGGATCTGTGGGTCTTGGTGTTGCGATCACCTCCTTTGCCTCGATGGTTCAGGACTACATCACCGCGAAATCCTGGGGGGCGGATGCGCCACAGGGGCGGATGGTGGCGCTGGTTGGTGACGCCGAGCTGGACGAGGGCAACGTTTATGAATGCCTGCAGGAAGGCTGGAAAAACGATCTGCGCAACACCTGGTGGATCATCGACTACAACCGCCAGTCCCTTGACGGGATCGTGCGGGAAGGGCTGTTTCAGCGGATCGAGAAGATCTTTGACGCCTTTGGCTGGGATGTGGTGAAGGTAAAATATGGCGCCCTGCAGCGCGCGGCCTTTGAAGAGCCGGGCGGCGACAAGCTGCGCCAGTGGATCGATGATTGCCCCAATCAGACCTATTCGGCACTGACCTTCATGGGCGGGGCGGTTTGGCGTGCCCGCCTGATGGAGGATCTTGGCGATCAGGGAGAGGTCAGCGCATTGATCGACCGGCGCTCTGATACAGAGCTGGCGGCGCTGATGGAAAACCTTGGCGGCAACTGTGTGAGCACGATGGCAGAGACCTTTGCCGCCATCGACCATGACCGCCCCGTCTGTTTTCTGGCCTATACGGTGAAGGGCTGGGGCACGCCAATCGCGGGCCACAAGGACAATCACGGCGGCCTGATGAACAAGAGCCAGATGGCGGAATGGCAGCGCTATATGGGTGTGGCCGAAGGCGAAGAATGGGAGCCCTTTGCCACGGTCAAGGATCCTGCGGCGCTGCAGGGGTTTCTGGATCAGGTGCCGTTCTTTGCAAAAGGCGCGCGTCGCTACAATGACGCACATCTTTCTGTTCCAGCGGTCGAGGTAAAGACGGATCGGGAAATGTCGACCCAGATGGGGTTTGGCAAGATCCTTGATGATCTGTCCAAAGGGGATAGCGATCTGGCTGCGCGGATCGTCACGATGTCACCGGATGTGACGGGGACCACAAACCTTGGGCCTTGGGTCAACCGGCGCAAGCTGTTTGCCCGCACTCCCCAAGCCGATGCCTTTATCGAACACAAGATCCCCTCTACCGCGAAATGGGAATTCACCCCCGACGGTCAGCACATCGAACTGGGCATTGCGGAGATGAACCTGTTCCTGCTGCTTGGGGCTGCGGGGCTGTCCCATTCGCTGTTTGGCAAGCGGCTGATCCCGATTGGCACGGTCTATGACCCGTTTGTGGCGCGCGGTCTCGATGCGCTGAATTATGCCTGCTATCAGGATGCGCGCTTCATGATTGTTGGCACGCCATCCGGGGTGACGCTGGCGCCGGAAGGTGGTGCGCATCAATCCATCGGATCACCGCTGATCGGGATGAGCCAGGATGGCCTCGCGGCCTTTGAGCCTGCCTTTGTCGATGAGCTGGCGGTCATCATGGAATGGGCCTTCGACTATCTGCAACGGGACGGAGACGGCGACCCGGACGAGCGCACGTGGCTGCGCGATGAAACTGGCGGTTCGGTCTATCTGCGGCTGACCACCAACCCGATTGAACAGCCCGGCAAACGCGTTGACGATGATTTCCGGCAGGGGGCGATTGATGGGGCGTACTGGTTGAAAAAGCCCGGCCCGAACTGCGATGTGGTCATTGCCTATCAGGGGGCGGTCGCGCCGGAGGCGATCAAGGCGGCTGCCGCAATTGGTGAGGGGCGCCGGGATGTCGGGGTTCTGGCTGTCACGTCGGCCGACCGGCTGAATGCAGGCTGGACCGCCGCCCAGCGGGCCCGCGCCCGTGGCGTGGCGCAGGCGCAAAGCCACATCGAGACGCTGATGGCGGGCTTGCCTGCGCATTGCAAGGTCATCACGGTGATCGACGGCCACCCGGCGACCCTGGCATGGCTGGGCAGCGTCTGGGGGCACCAGTCGATCCCCCTTGGGGTTGAGCATTTCGGCCAGACCGGCACCATTGGGGATCTCTACCACCACTTTGGCATTGATGCCGAGGCGATCGTGCATGCCGCTAATGGTCTGACAGCGGGGCGGCGGCTGAAAGCCGTCTAGCAGGCCCGACGATGGCAAAGCAAAAAGGCGCAGAACTCTGCGCCTTTTTTGTTGGGTCATATAGCGCGCGGGATCAGGGGTGCGCGTGGGGTTCCGCCTCGCGGAAGATGCCAACCAGGTCGGTGGTATTTCCATCCTCGCCCTTCATCGCAATCCCGTGGCTCTCCACCCAAACGATGGTGCCGTCAGGTTGGCGCAGTCGTTTGATAAAGGAAAAGCTGCCACCGGCCTCGATGGCTTTTGCCACAGATCGCTCGACGCTCGGGGCATCGTCTGGATGGAACAGGTCGATCGCGGATCCGAGTTCAGGCGTGTACTCCTCCGGCGTCAGTCCGTGGATGTCATAGACCCGCGGTGACCAATAGATCTCCTGCTCTTTGCCGGTGATGGACCAGAAGCCAATTCCGGCCATATCGGTGACCAGCTTGGCCTGTGCCAGTTGACCTTCTGCGGCTTTGCGGGCGTTCACGGTTTCGGTGACATCGGTGCCGATGGTAAAGATTGTCGGGTCGCCATCGGTAGGGTGCGGGATCTGATGCCGGGCCATGTTGATCGAACGGACGTCTTTCTTGCCGGGCATCGTGAGCTGCACCAGATCCTGCGTGAAGCCGCTACTGTCGCTGAGCACTTTGGTGTCATCTTCGAACAGCTTGCGACGGGCTGCACTGATGCCAAGGGAGAAGACGTTGCGCGCCAGCGCGTCCTCTCGCTTGACGCCGAGAAGTTCGGCATAGGAGGCGCTCATCCGCAGGATATCACCATCGCGGCTGCGGTTCATGAGGAACAGGCCGGAGTTCTCCAGGATCATCTCCATCTCATGGGCCATGGCCGGGAATTCCGACACAACCATCGTCACGCCGAGGATTTTGCCGTTCACGTCGAAGTAAGGCGAACAGTTGATGCGAACCTGTTTGCCACCGGCTGTGAACTCCTCCGTCACGGTTTGGCCAAGCCGGAGCGCATCGTTGCACATGGGGGCAAGCGGCGGATAGCCGTCAGGACATTCGCATTGGCTGATATGCGGGCTGGAAATCGGCCGACGGATACCAAACAGGCGTGTTGCAGCTGCTGTCGCCTGCGTGATCTGAAGCGCGCTGTCCGCGACGACAATCGCCAGTGGTGTGCTTTCCAGAACAGAAATCAGCTCGCCTGTGCGACCGTTCAGTTCGGTTGCAGTGACCTGCAATTCTTCGTTGACGGTGATCAGCTCTTCGTTGGTGGATTGCAGCTCTTCGTTGGAGGTTTCCAACTCTTCGTTTGTGGCCTGTAGTTCCTCGTTGGTGGACTGCAGCTCTTCGTTCAGGGATTGCAGTTCCTCGTTGGAGGTTTCCAGTTCCTCGATGGTCTGCTGCAGCGCCTCGCGGGTGGTCGCCACCTCGTTCTCCAGCATCCGGATCCGCTCGTAGTTGGGATCGCCGGGGTTCTGTTCTGCCGCGGTCGCTGCCAGTTTTGCACGGTCGACCGTGACCGGGGTAAAGACGACAAGCGCTGCACGCTCGCTGATTTCCTTGGCGACGATGGGAAAGACGTCGAGCCGGATTTCTTCATCGTCGTTTTCCGCCAGCAGATGACGAACGCCCCCCTTGCGGGCCCCGTTCTTGAGCGCGATGGTTATGAGACTGCGGGCTTCCTCGCGCAGCGGACTGCGCAGAAGATCAAGATGCATCCGGAGCGAGCTTTTCTCGCTGACCTCGATGAACGGGCTGACGTTGCCGTAAACCCGTGCGATCGAGAAATCCTCGGTCACCAGGATCGAGTTCTTGCCGAGCGACTGCGCCAGCGCCTCAAACAGCTGCCGGTCCGTTGAGGGGCCGGGGTCGACAGGGGGTTTGATGACCGGACGCTGGACCATGAGCGGCAGATTGGGCATCGAGTAGGGCTGGCCGGACGTCGCCCGGAGCGAACGTTTGTGGTAGACATGCGTGGCCTCGCGGTCCTGCACAAATAGCTCATCGGATCCCGCGATGCTTTCAGCCGTGCCGAGAAACAAAAGCCCGTGGGGCGCCAAGGCATAGTGAAAGCGCGACATCACCCGTTGTTGCAGCGCGGTGCCGAAATAGATCAGCAAGTTGCGGCAACAAATCAGATCCACCTTCTGAAACGGCGGATCCTGACAGACGTTGTGGTCAGAAAACAGAACCGCATTGCGCAGGTTGTCGATGACCTTCACGCCGTCGGTCTGCCGGACCAGGTATTTATCTGCCAGCTCGGACGGGATGTCGTTCAGGGCTGACAGCGGATAAACGCCCGTTCGGGCAACGCGCAGCGCGTCTTTGTCGATGTCGGTCGCAAAAATCTGCACATTGGATTTGAACTGGCTTGTCGGCTCGCCCAGAACCTCGGCCAGGACCATCGCCACCGAATAGGCCTCTTCGCCGGTGGCACAGCCGGCAATCCAGATCCGCAATGGGCCGGGGCCTCGGTCCTTCAGGAGCTGCTGCAGCATCTTGCGCAGATGCTTGAACTCTTCCTTGTCGCGGAAAAAGCGGGTGACCGAAATCAACAAATCCTTGAAAAGGGCATCCACCGCCTGCGGGTTTGCCCTGCAGAACTGGGTGTAGTCCTCCTGGCTTTCGATCCCAAGCGCCAGCATGCGCCGTTCGATCCGATGGTTGATGGTGGTCTGTTTGTAGTCGCGAAAGTCGACGCGGGTGCGGGCCAGCAGGATCTGCAGCAGGTCAGCCAGAGGTCCGTCATTGTTCGCAGATTCAGAACGGAACTCGGCAAAATCCCGTGGGCTGGACAGGATTTTGGAAATATTGGCGCCAATCTGGCTTGGCCGCAAAATCAGATCCACGCAGCCGCTTTGGATGGCAGCAACCGGCATGCCGTCGTATTTCGCGCTTTCTGCCTCCTGGGCAATGGTAATGCCGCCGGATTCCCGGATCGCCTGGATCCCGTAGGCGCCATCGCTGCCGGTTCCCGACAGGATCACCCCGGCAGAGCGCGCGCCGCGATCTTCGGCGAGCGAGACGAGAAAACGGTCGACTGAGGGGCAGGGGGTTCCCGGCTCTGAATTGGGGTCTGCCAGCAGGACCAGTTTGCCTTCCCGGCAGATGACATCATGCTTGGGAGGGGTGATGTAAATCACGTTGGCCTCTGGTGTTGTTCCGCTTGCAAGCGTTTCAACGGTGAGGTCCGTCTGGCGCGCAACCAATTCAGCCAAAAGGCTTTTGTGTGTTGGCGACATGTGCTGTGCGACGACATAGGCGGCTGGCAGATTGCCCGGCAACGCGCTGACCAGCTCCCGGATGGCTTCCAGTCCGCCAGCTGAGGATCCGATCCCGATCAATGTCAGGTTGTCGCTTGATTGCGTTGTCATTTGGCTGCCTATCTCTTAAAGTATCAAAACCTGTCTGAAGCATTCACCTTCCCGGGTCTATGGGCATCTGACGACTGGCTTGGTTTTTTTCTGGTTGCTTCGGTCGGTGCGAGTTCGTGTTATGATTGTTTAACGCTTGACGTTAGTCTGAATTGGAAATTACGCTTTGTAAACGAAATGTTTAACCTTCCTAATTATAGGTTAAATATATAACGGCGTGAGTTAGGTTGGTTGACATGAATATTTCCAGAATTTCAGACGTGGCTGACCGCGCAGATGGTCACAGACGTTTCGTCGTAAACCTGACGGAGCGGGGCGCAGATGATATCATTCTGAAATCCTGCGAAGTCCTGTCGCACAGCTTTCGCAATCGCGTCTCCTTTAGTGCGCAAATGCGTTGCAGTGAAATCTTTCACGAGCAGATCAGCACCGCCATAGACGAATGCCTGCAAGGGCTGGGCGAAGGGCACCAGGTGCTGTCGCTGCCTTCTCTTGTCGTTGAATTGCCCGGATTAATCATGGCTGGCGCCCATGTCATCGCCTCTGCCGAGGAAGATGGCGTTCGTGCCATTATCGTCCGCTTCCGGATCAGCGTTGGCAGCATGGCCCATGCGTTCCTGCAGGACGTGGGGTTCGGCGCCGGACTGGAGGAAACCACCCGCGAGCTGAGCGCGCAGGTGCTGAGCGAGATCGCCATGCCGCTGCTGAATGTGCTGGCCGCGTCGGACACGGGCCTGGTCGACAGCGAGCGGGCGATTGGTGTTCTGGGGCAGCAATTGTCTGAACGGGTGCACGAGATTCGGTTTAATATCGAGATGGTGAAACGGTTCACCGAGCAGCTTGAAAGAGACCGAAGCGGTGCGCGCGTTGGATTTATTGAATTCCAATCAAATGAAAAATTGACCTCGAACTGAGGTTTTTTATTTTTCTTTTACGGTCCCAAAAAATCTAAAAACTGTTTCCGTCTTGGGTTTAACCCGGCATTCGGGTCCTCCCCTGGGCGTGCGTTGCTGCCCAGATTGGGCAGCGGCTCCATGCGATTTGTCCGCCACCTATGAGGGTGATCCGGCGTCCGATCGATTTTCCGTCGCGCGCTGGTTCGCGGTGGGAAAGCTTTAAGGTTGGATATTTTAAGCTTGAACCAAATCACCTGATCAGCCTAGGCTCGACTCAGGGGCCGGTGAACCGGCCCATTGGACCTGTGCATTCTAGATGGATGATGGGGTGTTCTGGCAGAGCGCGTGCAAGACAGTGCGGGCTGTGCAGATGGGCAACTGTCGGAAATCTTTCACAAAGACCGGCAAAATGCTGGCGCCGCGCGGTTCAATCGGAAAGAGTAAGCTGCGAGGAGCTGCCATCAGAAGCGGCCCTCTTTGCTCAGACAGACCAGGGAGATGGACCTATGAAGACCCTCACTACAATGGCGCTGGCGACAGCGGTATCCGCGCTGGCAATGTCCGCGGCAGCAGAGACCAAGATCGGCATGATCACAACCCTGTCCGGCGGTGGCGCGGGCCTGGGTGTTGATGTGCGCGATGGTTTCATGCTGGCGATGGAACAGGCCGGACGCGACGATATCGAGGTGGTGATCGAGGACGATCAGCGCAAACCCGAAAGCGCGGTGCAGATTGCCGACCGCATGATCCAGTCCGAAAAAGTCGACATCATGACCGGCATCATCTGGTCCAACCTCGCGATGGCGGTTGTGCCCGCAGCAACGGCGCAGGGTGTTTTCTACCTGTCACCGAACGCAGGCCCGTCTGCGCTGGCCGGTAAACGCTGCCACGAAAATTACTTCAACGTGGCATGGCAGAACGACAACCTGCACGAAGCCGCAGGTGCCTATGCAAATGATGCGGGTCTGAAAAACAGCTATATCCTTGCGCCGAACTATCCGGCGGGCAAGGACGCGCTGACCGGGTACAAGCGGATGTACCAAGGCGATCTGGCGGGCGAGACCTACACCAAGCTGGGCCAAACCGACTATGCCGCCGAGATTGCCCAGATCCGGGCCTCTGGCGCCGATAGCGTTTACTTCTTCCTGCCCGGTGGCATGGGGATTTCCTTCCTCAAGCAATATGCCGACAGCGGCGTTGATCTTCCGGTTGTTGGCCCTGCCTTCAGCTTTGATCAGGGCATCCTGCAGGCGGTCGGCGGTGCGGCCCTGGGGATCAAGAACACCTCGCAGTGGAACAAGGATCTCGACAATCCGGCCAACACGGCCTTTGTCGCCGCCTTCGAGCAGAAATACGAACGTCTGCCGTCGCTTTATGCAAGCCAGGGCTACGACACCGCAAACCTGATCCTCAGCGCGCTGGACAAGGCAAGTGTCGATGACAAAGACGCCTTCCGTGCGGCGCTGAAAGCGGCTGAGTTCGACTCGGTCCGGGGGGATTTCAAGTTCGGTGACAACCACCACCCGATCCAGAACATCTATGTTCGCGAAGTCATTCAGGAAGGCGATGTTTTCACCAACAAGATCATCGCAACCGGTCTGGAAAACCATGCAGATGCCTACGCGGCAGAGTGCAAGATGTAAGACCGCTTGAACCGTGCGGGGCGATTGAAACCTCGGCCCGCACGTGACCTAATACCCAAATGTCGTGGGGGCCCCGTGTGCCTCTGCCTTGGTGGAACTAACTCATGTCCCTCATTCTTATACTGGAGCAGATCCTGAACGGGTTACAGTTCGGGGTGATGCTCTTTCTCATGGCGGCCGGGCTGACGCTTGTTTTTGGTGTCATGGGGCTGATCAATCTGGCGCATGGTGCGCTTTACATGGTGGGTGCTTTTGCAGCGGCGATCGTTGCGGCCTGGACCGGATCCTTTGTGCTGGCGTTGGTTGCCAGTCTGGCGGCGGCAGCTGCGGCGGGTGCGCTGGTCGAACTGCTGGTGATACGCAAGCTGTATGACCGGGATCATCTCGATCAGGTTCTGGCCACCTTTGCGCTGATCCTGATTTTTTCCGAAGGCACGCGCTGGGTCTTTGGCTCTTTTCCGCTGTTTCTTGACGTGCCGAGCTATCTGTCCGGCCCGATCAGCCTGCCGGGGGGCATTGAGTATCCGCTTTATCGGTTGACCATCATTGCGATTGGTCTGGTTGTGGCGGCAGGGTTGTTCTGGCTGATTGCCCGCACTCGCATTGGTATTCAGATCCGTGCCGGAGAAAGTGACCGCGAGATGATTGCGGCCCTTGGTGTCGATATTTCAAAGCTTTACACGCTGGTCTTCGCCTTGGGCGCGGCGCTTGCGGGGCTGGCTGGTGCGCTGGTCGGCGCGATCCAGTCGGTGCAGGTGGGCATGGGCGAACCCGTGCTGATCCTGGCCTTTGTTGTAATCGTGATCGGCGGCATCGGCTCGATCAAGGGGGCCATGGTCGGTGCGCTGCTTGTTGGGCTGACCGATACCCTGGGCGGGGTGTTCCTGCCGCAGCTCTTTGGTCTCTTCATGGAGCCAGCCAGCGCCACATCAGTTGGCGCGTCGCTGGCCTCGATGCTGATTTACATCCTGATGGCAGCCATCCTGTTGGTGCGCCCGTCCGGTCTCTATGGGGGGCAGCACTGATGAACAGGGAAAAACTGTTGAATGCGGCGGTGATCCTTCTGCTGCTTGCGATCCCGTTGTGGGCGCATATGGCGGAAGAGCCATTTCTGATCACGCTGGCGACGAAGGTTGCCATCCTCGCCCTTGCTGGCGTCGGCCTCAATATTGCATTGGGGATCGGAGGCCTTGTCAGTTTGGGCCATGCGGCATTCTTTGGCATTGGGGGTTACGCGATGGGGATCCTCGCAGCCCACGCGCAGAATTATGAACCGCTGGCCGAGTGGCCAATGCTGATCGAAGGCACCAATCAGATGCCGGTGATCTGGCTGGTCGCAGTTGTCGCCAGCGCGCTGGCGGCGTTTGTGATCGGCGCGCTGTCGCTGCGCACCTCGGGTGTCTATTTCATCATGATCACCTTGGCCTTTGGGCAGATGCTCTATTACTTTGCAATCAGCTGGACGGCTTATGGCGGCGAAGATGGTCTGTCGATCTGGGTCCGCAATGAGTTTCCGGGATTGAACACATTGGTTCCGCTAGAGTTTTTCCTGATCTGCTACGTGATCCTTTGTGCCGCCTTGTGGTTCGCAGCGCGTCTGGCGCGTGCGCCCTTCGGCCTTGCGCTGTCGGCGGCGCGCCAATGCGAGGCACGGGTCGAAACCGTTGGCATCACTCCCTATCAACTGCGTCTGACCGCTTTTGTGATTTCCGGGGCAATCACCGGTCTGGCCGGGGCGTTGTTTGCCGATCTGAACCGCTTCGTCAGCCCCACCATGCTCAGCTGGCACACCAGCGGCGAGATCATGATTTTTGTCATCATCGGCGGCGTTGGACGGCTGTTTGGTCCGGTCATCGGTGCTGCGCTGTTCATT
>Ga0098068_1000452_pt1 | contig 16149 bp, 12 predicted proteins | sample 26BtaG_FD_75059 | JGI IMG/M metagenome (GOLD analysis project Ga0098068, IMG submission 75059) | Marine viral communities from Cariaco Basin, Caribbean Sea - 26B_WHOI_OMZ_CsCl | ecosystem: Environmental > Aquatic > Marine > Oceanic | place: Caribbean Sea: Cariaco Basin | collected 2014-11-09 | reverse complement strand
GCAGGTAATGCCTGCTTGGCCGACCTTGCATTTGTCGCTTCAAGGTTTCGTATTGCTCAATATCGCCGTCCGTTAGGAGCTGAAAATGTCTAATAATGTGTACGTGATTGGGGCGTCAATGACCCGTTTTGGTAGACATCCAGACGAGTCGGTTAAGTCCTTAACCAAAATGGCGGTAGAGGCGGTGCTTAAAGATGCAGGACTTGAACGTCAGGATATTCAAGCGGCATGGTTCTCCAATACTAGACAGCCTATGCTTGAGGGGCAAAACACCATCCGAGGACAGATTGCTTTAAGAGCAGCGGGTATTCACTCTATTCCTATTATTAATGTGGAAAATGCGTGCGCCTCTGGTACCACTGCCATGATGCAAGCTGCCGCCTATATCAAGGCAGGGCTTGCGGATATCGTGTTAGCGGTTGGGGCAGAAAAAATGTACTTTCCTGATCGGCCAGAACAGGTTGCTGCGGCATTTGCAGGGGGTACAGACATACATGACCGAGAAGGGGTTTTAGATTATATCGAAGCTATCGGCGGCGAGAGACCAGGCCTAGGTCGCAGTGTGTTTATGGACCTTTATGCTGCTCAAGCTCGAGTGCATATGGCTAGGTTTGGTACCACACAAGAAGACTTTGCTCGAATCGCTGCTAATACACATACCCATGGTTCACAAAACCCAAATGCCCAATACCGAACGCCTTTCACTGTCGCACAAGTCTTGGCAGATAAGCCAATTGTATATCCGTTCACACGAGCTATGTGTGCCCCAGTAAGTGATGGTGCAGCAGCGGTCATTCTCTGTAGTGAGCAGATGGTAAATAAGCTCGGTAGAGCACGCGCGGTTCGCCTAGCAGCATGTCAATTAATGAGTACCATGGTGCGTGAAAAAGACGATTATGAGCATCATATAGGCCGCCTTGCAGCCAATGCTGCGTACAGTACTGCCGGTATAGAGCCTGCTGATATCGATGTAGTCGAAGTGCATGATGCGACTGCATTTTCAACTTTGCAGCAGATTGAAAACCTTCAACTTTGTCAGCCAGGTGAGGTAGGTCGTCTGCTAAAAGAAGGGGCCTTTAAATTAGGAGGACGTACCCCGGTTAATCCTTCAGGAGGGCTTTTGGCAAAAGGGCATCCTGTAGGGGCAACAGGGCTGGCTCAGATATATGAGCTGGTGACTCAGCTGCGTGGAGAAGCGGGTTCTCGTCAGGTTCAAGGAGCTAGGATAGCAGCTGCAGAAAATGGCGGCGGCTTTCTTGGAGTAGAAGAGGGGGTTACTGCCGTTACTATTCTCGCAAGTCTTACAAACTAACTTTTCGACAAAAAATAATAAACACAAGGATGTGAATAAAAATGATCACTATTTCAAGAGAGAAAGCTGTAGCCTGTAAACAAAATGGCTGGTGGGGAGAGGAGGGCACTGACAACCTCTTTAAAAAGCAGGTAGCTGATAAACCACAGCAGCTCGCACTGGTTGATCCTCCCAATACGATGGAAATCTATGGCCGTGAGCCTAAAAGACTAAGCTGGGCAGAAGCCGAAGAGATGGTGGCTCGTTACACTGCGATGTTAGTCAAGTATGGACTGAAAAAAGACGATGCTTTAATTGTACAAATGCCCAATTGTGTCGAACTTTCCATAGTATATCTTGCATGTGCTCGACTTGGTGTCATTGCCAGTCCAGTACCTGCACTATATCGCGATAATGAACTGATTAATATTGCTGAGCAGTTGGCGGCTAAGGCGGTCATCACAGCCAGTCGTATCGGTAAATATGATCATGAGTCTTTAGCGCTGCGTTTGCAGCAAAGAATTGCGTCTATAGAAAAAGTGTTTTGTATTGGCGATATTGACAGTAGCGTAGAGATTGTGGATGTAGAAAAAGCATTAGTCAGCCTAAACCAAGAGGATTTAGCAGCCGCTATCAAAGAAATTAATGGATCAGAAGTATTAGCAGACGAGGTCTTTACAGTTTGTTGGACCTCAGGAACGGAGTCATCACCCAAAGGAGTGCCAAGAAGCCATAATGAATGGTTGGCCATATCCAGAATAGTAGTGGTAGCCAACGAGGTGGGCGATGGTGCTCACCTCCTTAATCCTTTTCCTATGGTCAACATGGCAGGATTTGCTGCCTCCTTTTATCCTTGGTTGCTTAGCGGTGGCGTATTAGTACAGCATCATCCTTTTGATTTAAATTTATTTATTCAACAAATTCGTGATGAGAATATCACAAGTACCTCTGCGCCTCCTGCAGTATTAAATTTACTTTTACAAAATGAGGAGATGTTGCATGGTATCGATTTCAAGCGATTAAAAACTATTGGCTCTGGCTCTGCACCTTTATCTGAATGGATGGTAAAAGGCTATCAAGACAAATTCAACGTCTGTATCACTAACCTGTTTGGGTCTAATGAAGGGACTGCATTGGTCAGCTCTTTACAAACCATCCCTGATCCGGTGCTCAGAGCTAAGTACCTTCCTAGACCATTAGAAGGAGGGGAGTCTGCTAGTCGTTATGGATTCATCACCAGAATTGTTAATCCAGATACTGAAGAAGAGATTACTAAAATTGGTGAAGTAGGTGAGCTGCGTATTAAAGGACCAACGGTATTTTCTGGTTACTGGAAAAACCCTGAGGCAACGCGCCGCGCTTTTGATACAGATGGCTGGTTTAAGACTGGCGACTTATTCCAAATTTCAGGTGAGCAACAAGAGTTTTTACAGTTTTCTAGCCGACTCAAAGATATTTTAATTCGCGGTGGTATGAACATCTCACCTGTAGAGATTGAGACTTTGCTTATAGCGTATCCAGTTATCACTGCAGCAGCAGTGGTTGGGTTGCCCGATAAGATTCTTGGAGAACGTGTGTGTGCGTTCGTTGAGATAAAAAAAGGCCATAGCGCTGATATTGATGCCATCAACACCTTCCTTCGCGAAGAGAAGGGACTAGCTGTCTTTAAACAAATTGAACGCTTAGAAATTGTTGATGCTCTGCCTCGTAACCCTGTTGGCAAGGTCCTGAAAACTATACTGCGCGAGGAATTGGTTTAATGTCTAATAATAAGCTCCCATCATTGCGTATTCCTGTGCTTTGTGCCCCCATGTTTTTGGTGTCAGGTCCAGAGTTGGTGATTGCTGCCTGTAAGGCGGGTATTGCAGCTTCTTTTCCAGCGACCAACTGTAGAAGCACTGAACAGCTTGACCAATGGATGCATCAAATCTCTTCAGCATTGACTCCTGAAGATGCACCATGGGTCATGAATCTAATTACCCACTCTTCCTATGAGCGTCTTGAAGAAGAGCTGAAAATTGTAGCTAAATATAAGCCCAAAATCGTTATTACCGCTTTAGGCTCGCCCAAGCCTGTGATGGAAACCGTACAAGGTTATGGTGGTTTGGTTTTTGCCGACGTAGTTAATCTAAGCCTAGCTAAAAAGGCCGCGGATGCAGGCGTTGATGGTTTGGCTTGTATCAGTGCTGGTGCAGGGGGTCATACTGGTCACTTAAGTCCCTTTGCATTTGTCTCTGCCGTACGTGAGTTTTTTGATGGGTATATAGCAGTTGGCGGAGGGATCTCGGATGGTCAAGGTGTTGCTGGTGCTATCGCAGCAGGGGCAGATCTTGTCTACATGGGAACCAGATTTTTACCTAGTCAAGAGAGTATGGCGCAACCAGCGTATAAAGAAATGGTGGTTGCTTGCACAGCGGAAGACTTGGTTGTGTCCTCTGCGGTTACAGGAACAGAGGCCTCTTGGCTAAAACCAAGTTTACAGTCTGCCGGAGTCGACTTAGAGCAATCTGAGGGACAAGCCTCTCGCAATTACTCTGGTAATACAGTCAAAAGATGGAAGGATATCTGGGCTGCGGGTCAGGGCTTAGGACGCAGTCGTAAAGTTGAGCCTGCGGCCGCTATCGTTGACGATTTAGAGTCTGAGTATCAACTGGCTATGAAACGTTTTAGCTCAATTACTCAAGAGCAAAATTAAAACAGGCTTTGGCTATGACTGTTTTTTGGCTTAGTATTTTTGGAAGATAGTTACATGAATAATATTCTTGAAGGTATCCGTGTCCTTGATTTTGGACGCTATATCGCCGGCCCGTTTTGTGCCACACTTTTGGCAGATCTTGGCGCAGATGTCATTCGAATAGAAAAGACATCAGGCGGTGAGGATCGTTTTACGGTCCCAGTGAGTGAGTCGGGAGAAGGCGCTTATCATCTACAGATAGCCCGCAATAAACGCGGTATCACCTTGAATCCGACTACTGATGAGGGTCGGCGTATTGTACGTCGATTAGTAGAAACAGCAGATGTTGTCATTGCTAACTTGCCTTTTCCAGCCTTAAAAAAACTGGGGCTAGATTATGAAACGCTTTCGGCAATTAAGCCTGACATTATCTTAACTACAGGGTCTACCTTTGGTTCAACAGGACCGTACGCGCAACGCGGGGGCTTTGATACGATTGCCCAAGCCATGTCCGGAGCTATGCTTTTAAGTGGCAAAGATGGTGAGCCTGCAAAGTCCTTTGTGCCCTACTGTGATTTTGGTACTGCCTCACTGAGTGCTTTTGGCACTTTGGCAGCGCTAATCCATAGAAACAAAACCGGCGAAGGTCAGATCGTTGAAGGATCACTGTTAGGTACGGCTTTAGCTTTTAATAATGCAGCTTTGCTAGAAGAGGACTTGGCCGCTATCGGCCGTCAAGGTAGTGGCACGCGAGGCCAATACAATGCACCAACCGATACTTGCAAAACTTCAGATGGCTGGATAACGGTGCAGGTAGTGGGCGGCGGCTTATTTAAAAAATGGGCGGTATTGATGGGAGAGTCAAGCTGGTTGACAGATCCTCGATTTAGTACGGATCAATCTCGTGGTGATCATGGTGAGATTGTGGGGTCACGTATGAAAGAGTGGTGCGCAACCCGTACTAATCAACAGGCCATCGCTGAGCTCGAAGAGGCAAGCATCCCCTGTGGACCGATGCTCACACCAGAGAAAGTACTTGAAGATGAGCATATTATTGCGACAGGAATGTTCAAAGCGACACCTTATCCCGGTATAGAAAAGCCTGCATTAATTGCAGATCATCCTCTACGCTATTCAAAAACCCCTGTAGGGGCTTTTGAAAGAGCGCCGCTGCTCAGTGAACATACAGACAGTATTTTGGCTGAAATAGGCTTTAGCGACCAAGAGATAAGCAGCTTCCGTAAAGAGGGTGTTATTTAAAATTGTAAAGGCTATTTAAGCTAGCTAATAATGGATTTCCAAAAACAGGTTTTTAAAGCTTCTTATTAGCAATAATAATCTGAGTAAAGGGCTACAGTAGCTACGTAATATTTTATTAGAACGGCACTTGTAAAAACTAAGAGCAATTATGACCTTATTGATAACCAAATAATTTATACGCAAGGAAAAGCAGTAATGACTTATACCAGAGAAGACGTAACCTTTATTAGCGAAGGGCTAAGTTGTAAAGGTTGGCTGTATCGACCAAAGGAACACTCAGGCAAGCGTCCTACTATTGTTATGGCGCATGGTTTTAGTGCGGTAAAAGAGATGTACTTGCCTAATTTTGCAGAAAGATTTGCTGAAGCAGGATTTATAGTGCTGGTCTTTGACTACCGTTTTATTGGTGAGAGCGAGGGGGAGCCGCGTCAGCAAGTCATTCCAGCAGAGCAGATCAAAGACTATCGCAACGCGATTACATGGGTATCCCAGCAAGAGCAAGTTGATGCCGAGCGTATTGGTATCTGGGGCTCTTCATATAGTGGTGGACATGTCCTTTCTATTGCGGCTAGAGACCGACGTGTTAAAGCGGTGGTGTCACAAGCACCCTGCGTTGATGGTTTTAAAAATGCCCAATTGCTTTCCGTGGCCTCTAGAGAACAGCAGGATCCAACAGTAGAAGTACAATTGCCTAGGTTAAGTGGTTTTACCCAAGTATTACAAAATTATCGCCAAGCTAGATATGATGGGGCGCCTATTGAATATATGCCCGTAGTTGCACCGGAAGGGGAGAAAAGTGCGCTACCGACACCTGACTCATTTGACTGGTTTACCAGAGCTGGTGCGACCATTGCACCAAATTGGGTGAATCAAGTTACTATGGAGACAATGGAAGCCTATTTAGATTATTATCCTACCGACTTAATAGATAGGATTTCTCCTACCCCCCTGCTTATGATTGTTGCTGAAAATGATGAGATAACGCCCACTGAGTTGGCGGTCGCAGCTTATGAACGCGCAAAGCAGCCAAAAAAGCTAGAAATGATTTCAGGGGGGCATTTTAGTGCTTATACTGAACCAGGTTTATCGAGTTCAGCTCCTGCTGCTCTGGCATGGTTTAAAAAACACCTAACCCCATAAGAAAAAATGCATTGTCCTAAACTATTTTTTTAAAGGCTATTAAAACGTCTACTATTTTGTCTCTAGACTTAAAAGTAGACGTTTTTTTATTTTTTCTCAACTGTTTTCTAAATTTATTTGAAAACTATAAGCTTCTACAGGGGCTATTTAGCTGCCTCTAGCTCCTGCTTAATCCTTTATCTGACTACGGTTCAGGCACAGCTAAACTCTTCTATATTTCCTGATTATTCCCATAAGAGACTTTATGGTAAATAAAAATAATGACCAAAAGCTCACTGCTTGTACATAACAAAGTACATTGAGACTATTTTAGGGAGTAAAGCCACTGATATTATTAACCTTCGCTAAGTACACTAAGGCCACCTTATTCACTCAAACCATTGGTGCTACTAGCCTAAATATCTAAGGGTTCATTTTGAATGAGAATGAGTGGTCACGAAGGGCAGTATTTTCCAAAATATAGTACTCATCATAATAATGATGGGCTAATATTTAAAATACCTCAGCTATTAGCCCTGCTTTAGTACTCGATAAACCGTAGCCACCCCAACACCAACTGCCTTAGCAACTTCCTCTTTCGTCATATTGTTTTGACTGGCCAACTCTCTAATACGGTTGTGTTTTGCTGTATTAGGTTTCTTACCAGTTGGCTTATAGCCACTATTAGCCAATCCCTGCTTAATACGCTCTCTACGCTTGTCATTATCTAACTTAGCCATCGTCGCCAACAAATCGATCAGCATATCGTTAATCACTCTTAGGATGTCGCCTGTCATGCCCTCGCTAACTTTATGCGTGGTTGGTAGATCAGCCACCACTAATCGTAAGCCCTTTTCTTTGATACGCTGCTTTAGAACCGCAAAATCATCTTGTGATAACCTGCTTAACCTGTCTACGCTTTCAACCAATAAGATATCACCTTGCTCAGCATCATTGAGTAGCTTAGCTAATGCAGGTCTATCAAGCTTTGTACCACTAAAATGCTCAATATATTCAGCATAGCTATCATTATAGCTTTTGCTAAAGCCAATCAAATCAGACAAGGCTCTCTTAGCATCTTGACCCTTAGTGCTGGCTCTCACATAAATACGAACGGCCATAACGCCACCTCTATCACTTAGACTTATTAATTAACGTTCATTGATAATAGCAAGATATTACTATCATTTAATGATATAAATAAGTCTAATGATAGATGAGTTATCGTTTAGGGGTTTTATGTTTTAGGTATAGTGAAGTGATAGGATGACAAAGGTGATACAACCACCTTTGCCTATTCTAAGTATGTTGTCCGCGCTATCATTGATTTAGGTAAGCAGTCTTTTTGAGCTATGTTCTTGTTGTTGATTAATCAATAGGTACGTTCACAACGTCCCTAAATATAAGGTGACCATTCTTATTAGTAATTTTGCAGGTTACTTGATGAATACCTGAAAATATACAGTCTCGCTCAAAGTTCTTAACTGTAAATTTCTGTTGATTCCTAGAACTTTGTGGAAGATGAATAGTATGATCTACAACCTCATCTAGTTTCTCTTGAGACGTAAGTTCCGCTTCATTGTTAAAGCCCAGTTGGTTAAGTTTTTCAAAACTTAGAGTAAGAGGAAATAATAAAGTGTTGTCATGCAAAACTCTAACATTAATCTGAATACTGGATTGCTTTTGTATAACCTGATGGTTCTTATAAAAATCTACTGACTGCCCGTTTGGTAAGCCTAATTTAACGCTAACAGTTACTGCGGGGTTAGGAATAACAAAGTCGCAGAAGCTTTTTTTGACAGAAGTACTTAACGGGAACCCTGCAATATATTTTTTAATATCTAAAGAGCGCATTAGATAATTAATTTTCTGCCCATCTCTATTTGTATAATTAGGAGTAACATAAGGCACTCGTACAGTTGTTTTAACTCCAGAAGCATCAGTTTTTTGCTTAGTCTTAACTTCTGAGAAATTTTCAGGAAAATTAATAAGCTCCAGTAAATCTTGACCTAACATTATTTTGTTTTTAGCAGCTAGTCCCTGAATTTTAGCTGCTAAATCAATGGGGAAGCCAGTAGGTGAGATTTCACCTACATTTCCAAAACCATAATTCGCCCATAGTACATTATGATCATCGCCAAAATTACAACCAATCCGAAAGCCGAAATCTAAAGAGTCTTCAAAGCTAACTTTTTGCTTTGCTATCCATGGCTGAATAATTTTTTCTAATATTAAACTGATCATTACACTGGCATCGAGACAGTCCAAAGAAGATTGCTTTTTTGATATGTTTGAGCTACCAAAAAATCCAAGTACTGCATCCCCCATGATTCTGTGAACATAACCATCAAAAGCCCTGATCACTTCTATACAAGTTCGGATAACAGCATTTTTTAAAGTATAGATAAACTCTAGGTCGTATTTTAAAGATAGAGAAGTTGAGCCAATAATATCTACGAAGAGTGGACATATATATTGATACTTTATGCTTATGTCATCGTCCAAATGCGCAAAATCAGGATGTTCAGATATAGAATGTGTGTTAATACCTGTTCTACCAAACATGGCCCTCACGTCCTTCTGAAGGCTATATTGTTCCTGTACTATTGATCCACCTTGGGTATATGCCCTGCTCTCAGTGCTCATAGCGCTATCGTACATACTTTCATTAATCGCAGATTTTTTATTACTCGTAAATTTTTTATTACGTTCTTGCTGGATTAACGCCTCAAAATCCTTTTTTAGGATATCTAGCTGAATATTTCCATTTCGCATTCAAACAGCCTCTGATTTTATTTTAATAACTGTCACTATGAGGACTAATGCTGTAATTACCACTAAATTCAACCATTTGTTTATTTTTAAATAACTGGAATATTTAGTGCTAACTATATCGGATATTGTATGAATTTGTATAAGAAGATCTTCCAAAACTGCTTCATCACTAAGACCAATCGCTTTATCTTTAAAGTCTTTGTTAGTGGCAAAACTATTAATATCATTAAAGTAGATAGTAGATATATAGTTATCAATAGTCTCGCCTTGTCTTACACTATTGAGATTAGGTCCTATTACCTTGTTTATAGCTGAGTACCATAAAATACTTAAAGTTATAAAAGCGATATAAACTATTATCATTAATGTCTGAGTATCACTAAAATAACCAGTGATAGCGTTAGAGTGCTTAAGACTAATACCCCAACTAAATAATGCAGTTACAGCAGTTAGCATACTGGCTAAAACTGCCTGGTGTATTGATGCTTTAGAGTCGGCTAGTTGTATATACTGATCAAGCCTGTTTAATACATTAAAGTAAAAATCAATTTTTTGACGGGTTTCCATAAAGAAATCTCATTATAAAATACAGCTTTAGTCAGTCCACAATGAAATGAGAATACCAAACCTCTGTCTAATTTGAGCCAATAATTACACAAACTTCAAGGTGCCTCCCTTAATAGGGCCAACTACACCTTCCCACCAACGCCTTTGAACTTCTCAACGAAAGCAGCAATTTTCTCTAGAACACTTTGCTTCTTGGTCAAGTATTGCGGATTGAGTGGACTCAGTTTAGGTAAGATGGCATTTAACTCTGTACCGTTCTCACTGGCATACTCACGCTTTAGAGAAGCGGTGATATAACGCTTAGCCGCATCTTCATTAAGATTTTCAGCGGCAATCATATCTTTGACTTCACGTTGTTGTTCTACCTGAGCATAACTAAAGAAGGCGTCAATGATGCTGGATTTATCAGGAATGGTATCCAAGTTGGTTTGATTGATGAAATTGACCACTAGGCTCTCTTTAGCACGGTTGCCAAGACTTGCCCGAATCAAACGACGTACTTCCTCGACTAGGGCAGACTTGTCCTTAGTGTTTTTATTATGCTCAAAAATTAGCTCAAGGATATAATCAAGATTGATTTCTTGTGATTTGAGCAAATCTATCTCAAACACCACATCATCCCAATCAATCGAAGACTCATCTTGCTGCTCACCCGCTTTTTCACGACGCAGCCAATCGCGTATATCGTTATAGGTTGAGCGGTAATCTTGTACCGTACGTTCAGCAGGCACCTTAATGGCTTGCATAGCGGCTAACTCATCGTCGTTTAAGTAATGCTCATCCTTAAACGTCTCAACTGCCTCTGCGTCAGTCACATCCAAGTCTTGCAGCGCCTTTAGGCTTGCAAATTCATCATAGTTTTGTAGGATGTTCTCGACACGCAAATACTCTCCGAATAACTTGGCAAAGTCTTTCTTGTCTGACTCTTTGACAATCTCATCAGGATTAGGGAAGCGTTGTTGCAGCTCTTTGACCACTTCCAAATAACCACGGCGAGCTTTGCCGGTGGCGATATCGGTAAAGCCTTCTAGGTATTCTTTATAGCTCTTCTCCAACACCACGTTTTTAGTATTTCTATCGCCAAACAAGGTGATGGCATCAATGGTTGCTTTCTCTAAGTCTCGAAAGGTCACGATGTTGCCGAACGTCTTCGTGGCGTCATAGATACGGTTGGTACGTGAGAACGCTTGCATTAAGCCGTGATAGCGCAGATTCTTATCCACGAACAAGGTGTTCAAGGTAGGCGCATCAAAACCTGTCAAAAACATGCCAACGACAACCAGTAAGTCCACTTCTTGATTAATGACGCGCCCTGCAAGGTCGCGGTAGTAGTTCTGGAAGGATTTGCTGTCTACGCCATAGTTGGTTTTAAACATCGCGTTATAGTCGCCAATAGCGCTGCTTAAAAATTCTTTGGCACTGCTGTTCATGGCAGTCGGCTCAAAACCTTCATCGGGGATATCACCTAATGCATCCTGTTCTTCATTGGCGGCAAAAGAAAAGATAGTGGCAATCTTTAACGGTTTCGCGCTGTCTTGTTGCAGGTGATTCAAAGCTTCATAATAGGCTTTGGCGGCATCCACACTACTGACAGCAAACATCGCGTTGAACCCTTTACCACCAGACTTTAGACGGTGGGTTTTCTGCCTAAAGTGGGTTAATACGTACTTTGAGATCTCTTGAATACGATCAGGGTGTAGTAACAGCTGCTTGTTTTCTGCTGCAGTGAGTTTCGTTTCATCCTGCTCGCTTTCAATACCGCTAAACTGTGGGCGTACATCGTTATAATCGACTTTAAACTTCAATACCTTCTCATCACGAATGGCATCAGTGATGACGTAGGAGTGCAGCTCATGACCAAACACTCCAGCGGTCGTCTCAGCCCCTAATGCGTTCTCTGGGAAGATAGGCGTACCCGTAAAGCCAAACTGATAGAACTTTTTAAACTTCTTCTTCAGGTTTTTTTGCGCTTCACCGAATTGGCTACGATGTGCTTCATCAAAAATAAACACCACCTGCTTACCGTAGATAGGTAAGTCGCTGTCACCTTTGATCAAGTTATTCAGTTTTTGAATGGTGGTGACGACGATTTTATTATCGTCTTTCTCAAGATTACGCTTGAGCCCTGCGGTACTGTCTGAGCCGTTGACGCTATCAGGAGAGAAGCGCTGATACTCTTTCATAGTTTGGTAATCAAGATCCTTACGATCTACCACAAAGAATACTTTATCAATGAAGGGCAGCTCTGTTGCCAAACGTGCGGCTTTAAAGCTGGTTAAGGTCTTTCCTGAGCCTGTGGTATGCCAGATAAAGCCGCCACTTTCAAGGCTACTCCATTTCTTAGATTGATAGGCGCTGTTAATCTTCCACAAAATGCGCTCAGTCGCCGCTATCTGATAGGGACGCATGACCAATGAGGTATCGCTCACATCAAAGACGGTGTAATGCATCAGTACATTAAGCAAGGTATGCTTTTGAAAGAAGGTGGCGGTGAAGTCTTTTAGATCTTTGATTAAGGTGTTGTCTGAGCGCGCCCAGTTCATGGTGAAATCAAAGCTGTTTCGATTGCGCTTGGTGGTATTGGCAAAGTAGCGTGTGTCTGTGCCATTTGAGATCACAAACAGCTGTAAGTACTTAAACAGCGAGTTATCAGAGTTAAAGCTCTCTTTGCTATAACGATGCACTTGGTTAAAGGCTTCGCGGATGGCAACGCCGCGCTTTTTAAGCTCAATTTGTACCAGTGGCAGCCCATTGACCAAAACAGTGACGTCATAACGATTTGCTTGTGTTCCTGTTTGGGCAAACTGTTTGATCACCTGTACTTTATTGCGTGGGATGTTTTTCTTATCGAGTAGCGCGATATTTTGCAAGCGTCCATCGTCAAACACAAAGTCATGAATATGATCATCATGAATCTTACGCGCTTTATCGGTGCTGTTATCGCTCGGATTTTCGAGATATTCTATGACAAATCGTTGCCACTCATTGTCTGTGAACTGCACGTCATTTAACGCTTGCAGCTGAACACGAACATTGGCCAGCATTATTTTGGGTGAGGTTAAATCAGCGACAAACTCATAACCTTGGTTTTGTAGGTCTTTGAGCAATTCGCGCTCTAAATCGTCTTCAGTTTGATAGCCGCCATCGGGCTGATCACACTTGGTGTATTTATTGAGAACGATAAAATTGTTCGATTCAGCTATCGTTTTGGTATGTTCAGTCATGGTCTGCTACCTCAGCCTTAGGAAAACTCAAAAGTAGCTCACGATAATACTCATACTGCTGCTGACGTAATTCAATCTCTCGCGGCAAGCCTTCGGTGAGTGAGGTAGTTAAGGTGTCAAATTTGTCTAGAATGGCGACGATGCGTTGTTGCTCAGCGAGGGGAGGTACTGGAATTTCTTTTTTTGCAAAGTTACTTATCCAATGACGTTTATGATCGCCATCAACTAATTCGCTAGGTAAAGTATTTAACCAATAATATATAAACTTTTGCATAACTACTGATTCATCAAGAGACGTAATCATTTTCATTGCAGAAGATTTAACTTTGAAATCAAAATCAACCCATTTATTCGCTGTTGTAAAATCGTCAAAAATTATGACAGGTGTTTTTGAGGCTTCATAAATACCCTCAACTTCGTTCGTGTAACCTAAAATAAAAGTCTTACCTGCTGTCAAAACAGGAGTAACAAAATCATCATTATATTCTTTTGAATTGACTCTGTATTTTGTCGGTTGTTCATATACCGTTACATCACCGAGCAACTTCAATTCAACTTGACTCTCATTAAATACAAATAATTGTTTACGATAGTAGTCGTATTGTTGCTTACGTAATACAAGCTCTGCGGTAAGCTCTGCGGTAAGCTCTGTAAACGCGTCTAAAATTCGGACGATTTCGGATTGGACGTTGATGGGTGGAATGGGGATTGGAAACTTATCTGTATCAGGAGTAGCTATTTGAGGCATCTGCATTCTACTTGCTAAGCCTTGAAAATATAACTCTTTAGTCTTCAGGTAGTAGTAAACATATTTAATATTTATATTATTATTTTTAGAGTGGTATGACCACATTTCATTCTTATGTGAAAATGGGTTGTTGTAGTATTCAAACTCAACAACACCACGAGATTTAACAATAATAGATGGTTCTCTATTTATGTTTTTCTCAGGAATATCCTTAAAGTCAACGAACGCAATAGTCTTACCACCAGCAAAGATTTTTAATGGGGCATGATCTTTATGTAACTCCTTCATTCTACCAGCAGTAATATTTGTTCCTTTAGTACGAACTAAAGCTTTTCCTAATGCTTTCCACTCAACATCAGCCCCATCAAGCAGCTTATCCACATAATTTAAATCGCTCATGCCTTAATCTCCGCAACGATTTTATCAATATCAGCGCGAAGCTGAGTAATCTTAGCAACCGTGGTTTTCAGCTCTGCATTGAGGGTCGTGATATCAATCACTTCACGCGTATCTTCCGCTTCCACATAGGTACTGACCGACAGATTGTAATCATTCTTAGCCACAGTAGTATTATCAACGTTCATGGCTAAGTATTCTGCATCTGCTTTACTATCAAACAGCTGCATGATCTGCTCAATGTTTGCCTCAGTCAGAATATTGGTATTGGTCTCTGCCTTAAATAATTTACTGGCATCGATAAACTGCGTTTTGTTATCCGTTTTGTGTTTGGAGAGCACCAATATATTAACGGATATGGTTGTACCAAAGAATAAATTGGGCGCAAGTGAAATAACAGTTTCTACATAATTATTGTCAATTAAATATTCACGAATTTTCTTTTCAGCACCGCCCCGATAGAAGATACCAGGGAAGCAGACGATAGCTGCGCGTCCCTTACTGGATAGATAGTTCAGCGCATGGAGTACAAAAGCAAAATCCGCTTTAGATTTGGGCGCAAGCACACCAGCAGGCGCAAAACGCTCGTCATTAATCAGGGTAGGGTCATCGCTACCAATCCATTTCACTGAGTAAGGAGGGTTGGAGACAATGGCATCAAAGGGTTTATCATCACCAAAATGTGGATTTAACAGCGTATTTCCGAGCACGATATTAAACTTATCGTAGTTGATGTTATGCAAAAACATATTCATACGGGCAAGGTTATACGTGGTGTGATTGATCTCCTGACCAAAAAAACCTTCTTCAATGATATGGTTGTCAAAATGTTTCTTAGCTTGTAGCAACAGTGAGCCTGAGCCTGCTGCTGGATCATAAATCTTATTAACAGTTTCCTGCTTATGCATGGCAATTTGCGCAATCAGTTTAGAAACGCTTTGTGGTGTAAAGAACTCACCCCCTGATTTACCGGCATTGGCCGCATAGTTAGAGATGAGATACTCGTAAGCATCACCAAATAGATCGATTTGATTATCAGAGAACTGATCTAATTTAAGTCCTGCAACGCCTTTAAGCACCGCTGCTAAGCGCGTGTTCTTATCGGCAACCGTATTACCTAAACGGTTGCTGGTGGTATCAAAATCAGCAAACAAGCCTTTGATATCAGGCTCAGAAGGGTAGCCATTGGCTGAGCCTTCAATCGCTTTGAATATGGCCGCTAAATCGGTATTGAGATTTTCGTTTCTATGAGCGCCTGTTGCGATAGTGGCAAACAGTTGGCTTGGATAAATAAAGTAGCCTTTAGTTTTAATGGCATCGTCTTTAATATCATCAGTAATCACACTATCAGGAAGCGCGGCATAATTGACGCTGTCATCGCCTGCTTCAATATAACTGGAAAAGTTCTCACTGATAAAACGGTAAAACAAAGTACCCAGTACATATTGTTTAAAGTCCCAGCCATCGACTGAACCACGAACCTCATTTGCAATTTGCCAAATTTGGCGGTGTAGTTCGGCACGTTGTTGGGTACTGGTCATGATAAAAATCCTATAGGAATAATGATGGGGCTAGAAGCCCCTTATATTTTGTGTAACTTAAATCGTTATTGAATGCGCTTTGATTAAGGGCAATATACCTTAGCACTGCTAACCGTTTTTGGTTCTATAATATGGTACTGATATAGGAAACAGTGCTTGTTTTGCCATGGGTATTTTCTTTGCAGCTTGCTTCTACGTCTGGCTTAAGAAAACTAGCATCTGATGATACTAGAAAGGAGCACAGCGTTCGACAATATGTATAATTTTTTGAGTTTTTTATACATATCCTTTTTATAGGCATAAAAAATCCGATTTTTTATGCTTATCGCTCAACCAACTTTTCCTCAATCATTTCAGTCAACAGCTCAGTAACCGTTTTTCGGCTCTCAAGCGCATACCGTTTAAGTGCAATATGCTTATCTTCATCTAGGTTAAAATTCACGCGTACCGTCTTTTTGGGACTGTCCGTCACATCCGATAAAGCCAATTGATCCTTAACGTTCTTACTAGGACGACCTGCTGATAAACTCATGACTTACTCCTCACCAAAAAAT
>Ga0098068_1000450_pt1 | contig 16202 bp, 28 predicted proteins | sample 26BtaG_FD_75059 | JGI IMG/M metagenome (GOLD analysis project Ga0098068, IMG submission 75059) | Marine viral communities from Cariaco Basin, Caribbean Sea - 26B_WHOI_OMZ_CsCl | ecosystem: Environmental > Aquatic > Marine > Oceanic | place: Caribbean Sea: Cariaco Basin | collected 2014-11-09 | reverse complement strand
TTGATGCATAGATAATCTTCATCACGAGGTGGCAAATCTGGTCCTCGAAGATTCCCATCATATCTCTGCACTTCGCATAGTCGAACCCGACATGTGTCACTAATTCAACTAGGGCTAACACCACTGAGTTCGTTATGAGGTAGACGACCATGGCGTGCATCATCCCATGTGCTATATGTAGCATAACCCAGTCATGTCCTTCACCGAAGGCGCGCTTAGTCTCGGCCATCCAGGTGTCCTGTAGTGCTATATCTGCGAAGAAGTGTCCGAGTATAAGCTCGAATAGGAGTCTAATCATGACGCGAACCACTCCGTGAGGCTCATTGATAGTTTGAAGAGCCATTTCTTCCACCAGGGCCTATGCGCATTCCTGAGTAACCCGTAGGTTCTAACCTCAATCACTGGAGGCATTTTTCCGTACCACGTCCTACGGATCCAGCAATTGTGAATTAGAAATGGGACTGGTATGACTTTTGAGGTTGTTTGTAAGTCAACAACTGGGCCTGAATAATGGAGTTTTTCTAAGCGTCGTATAGGGAAATAGTAGGAATTTCCCTCTTTTAATACCAAATTCCGTCTTTTGGTTTCCATCCAGACTAATCTCCAATAGAAACCCCTCGAGCGAATTATTCGTCCTTCTATTTCTGTATCAGGAACTTTTATTTTAGCGAAGGAGGATACCTTTCCGAGTTTAAGAAGAGCAATTTGAAGTCTTCTTATCAATTCTTCGGATGCTGATTTTACTTGATAATGAGGGTAACTGTTCTTTTGTTTTGGTACAATCCTACAACCATCGCCTGCAACATAGCCATCTACAAAGCTTTGCAGGATTTCTTTCCGTTCCTCCAGCATCCACCTAGGAATTGTCTTTTGGGGGGCTATTCTCCCAAAATTTGAAGAGAGAAAAGCAGAAAGAGATTTGGAATAGAAAGAGGTTCTAGTGGCTGTTGGGGTATTAGAACATGGTTTTGTCTTTACCTGTCTCTCTAGTTTCTTCCTGATCAAAGATCGAAGTTTGGCTGCCAACTCCTCCTCATGTTTACCCAAGGAGAAGATAATCTCTCCCCTAGTTGTGTTACCTTCGGCGACGTAGAGTCCGAACAGGAAGGCCCAGTCTTTGTCAGCTTTTTCATATCTCCATTTAGAGTCCGCTTTAAAACGTCTTCGATCATAGAAGTCGAAGGAATATGCTTTCTCTGTGGTGACTATAGGAACTTCGAGATAGAGCTGATTACGACCTTGTTTTTTGTGGAGTTGATCAGCCCGCATCCAAACTTTTTCTTTGAGTTTCCACCGATAGGCGTCTTTGTTATTTATCCGGAAATATTTCCGCCATCCTTTCCTGATTCTGACTAAATGGTCGGGAGTGAGCAGTACGCTCGGAAGACACCAGGGTTGAATTTTGATCAATTCACCTTGGAAGGACTTAATGGCTTTTGCCTCTATTTTTGCACCATCGAGTAAGATTTGTCCTTCCTTTGTGTCGTCTGCTTTTAGCACCTGAGATAGACCGTAAACGTTGGTTGTTGGATGCATGCACTTCGTTAGGCATGAAAAGTGGGGACGCCTATAATCCTGCCCGCACAGCTGCTGACACGCTAATGCGAATCCCTTGAAGGTGCCCCTGTCGCGGGCCTTCTTAGGCCACGTGGGCCCTTTGTTTGGGGTGATATCAAGATGATAAAAGGTGTGCCCATCGGTTTTCCAATAATGTTTCTCGATTGGCATTGCATCACTTCTTGGGATTCTCGAGTAATTCCTTAGTTGTTATCCCTTTGGCTTCAGCCTGGAAAATGTCATGGGGGGAATATCCCGCAGCGTAGAGCCTCATGGCCTCAATGGCTTTCTCCGTTCTGCCGATGAAACCATTCACTTCTTTCAGCCTCTCCTTTAGGGCCTTCTTCTCCTGTTTGGCGCCCTCCAGCATATCCTGGAAGTATTTGAACTGTTCCTGGGGTGTAGCTGGTCTGACATGTCCAGCCTGCGTAAACGGTGTCCTGTCGCGTCTCCGCGTCTTCTTTTTCTCTGTCATTCTAAATCCTCCAAAACTATGTGAAGTTATATGTTGAAATTATCGTGTCCGCCCCAATAAGGCTTTCCATGTGTGCTATCTCATGGGTCTTAATATCTTCACCCTTCTTGATTGTTATATACTTCAGCTTCCACAGCATTCTGACTAGCTTCCAATCCGTCTTTGTTCCCAGGTGAGCGTATATCCGCAGTATTGATAGGTAATCGTGTTCCCAGTGGTACTCAATATCCGCTATCCACTCTGGTAATTCATCTAGGTCTACGAATAGATCTGGTTCTCGCTCTAGAGCCGCAGCTAACAGTTCAGCCATTTTTATCTACGCCCGAATAATGTTACCAGTAGCCAAACTATTTTTCCCCACGAGGTTGACTGGGCCGTGGAATAGACATCCACCTATGTATAGCTCGTCACCTTTGAATGTGACTTCTCTCTCGAATAAACAGTTGTTGAGCGTGAGTCGATTGCCAATGATTGTACACTTATCTGGGAAAATGCAGTTATTCATCGCAGTGCCATCTTCCATTTCTATCTCAAGTGGAATATTGAGGATTGCATCTGCAATCCTCTCAACTATGGGTCTCCTATCATATGCCCGATCTATGGTTTCACCGTCTATGATTGACACCTCATCCCCCCAAACTAGTGTAGGGTGAAGGCTACGTCGCCTCTCCCCTTATAACAGTACATGCAATCATTGCATTTTATAGCTTTCCCCTTGCCCTTCTCGCAGACTTTGACTCCAGGCTTGGCCTTGGCAGTGAGTTTCCCTGATCCATTATCAATAACATATGCGTGTAATCCGTCTTTCGGCACGTTCTTGGAGTCCTCCCAGACTGACCAATATACAACCAGGTTCTCTGGCTTATCCGACCAGTTCAGGTGATATGACTGGGTGTAGACTATGAAGGTTTTATCTGGACTGTTCCTCATTATTGTGAACCATTTATCTAAGTAAGATTGATTGTACATGTCCCCGCTTTCGTGGCAGCGGAAGTATTCACCTGATAATTTTTCCAACCTTACCATCATTTTTTCTGTAAAGTCCTCTCTTAGGCTTGCCCTGTAGTTTCTCTCCCGTGATGGTAGCACTGGCGGGCGGTATTTCTCGGCCTTTTTACTATAACAATACTGTCTGCATAGTGGTGTGGAACCTGGACATGTCTTCTCGGTTGGTAGGTTAAACAATGGTATATCCATCCTCAGGTTACCCTTAGAAATGTAGATATCGCTCAATTTCTATTCCTCCAAAGGACCAGTACCATAGAAACGCGCCCTACATGTCGGGATCTCCTTTGCTCGGTGATGCATGTCAATACTGACTAGTCCGACATTAAACATAATCGTGTTATTATCATCATATACTAGCCTTATTTTCCTTATTCTTTGTATTCTAGTATAGGCGTCACCTTCGAGCAGCATACCTATCTCCACTTCTATTGAATGTAAACCTCCGCCACTCCGATCCATTCTAATAGTGTAATCCGTTATTGGATGTCTTGGCCTATGCATGTTCAATGTAAGTGTCGGCTTACCGAGGATGGCGTCCGCTATCTCCTCTATTTCCCTGTCGCTCAGCTCTTACTCCTCCAAGGCCTAGTCGTCTTTGAGGCTTACGCCTCTGAGCTTCTCCTTCTGGGGCTCAATCAGGAATATTGGTGCCATATTGAAGCTCCTACGGAGTCTGGGTAGGGTTATGCCCGCCTCGAGCATTTTGATGGCGGGAATGGATTTCCTGCCTTTAGTCTTATATTCAGTTTCTAGTGCCATGTAATCGTTAATTCTGATGGCTGAGGCTTTCACTGGTCTACCGCGCTTACTGAATATGATGTAGCCTCTTCCCCCGCATTTCTCTACTTCTTCTAGGTTCTCCCGCTGATGCACTCTGAGCCATTTCATATTGAACCGTTCGCCGCGAGTGCTTTTTACTTCTAGCAAAAAGTAAATGCCCCTGTATAATGCCTCGAAGTCGCCTGGCACCTTAGCCTTCCTTAATTTAGTGTTATATGCAACCCAATCATTGAAGTCCTGAATACGCCTATACCAGAACACGTTATCTGCCCCAAATGCCTTCAGGCTCCTGCTGATCTCGGACTCCACAGCCTTCCCAGCACGGGTCTTTGACTTCGAAGATTTACCTTTAGATTTTGACAAGGTTCAGCCTCCAAAATTAGATTGGAAAAGGGTTGGGCTTCTCAGGATCCTCCGACTCACCCATTTTTCCATGCATCTCAAGTATCTCGTCTGCACGCTCCGAGAGATCGCTACCCTCACCATCTGGGAACATGGCATCGGCCCTGAACCGTATGTTCTCATTGAACACCATAAAGTACTCTCCGCTCACGTCCTTCCACTTCACCAGTATGAACCATCTCCCATCAACGTTATTAACTGACATCAATCGGATCCCAAATTTGGATCCATCGGGTATATTAGTCATCTTTCCTCCAAAAACTGGGTGATTTGAACGCATCATCCTACTTTTACGCCCCGCGGGAACTCCTGTCTGTGCTTATATGTCTGCAGCGGGGGCTTTATAAACACTGGTATTCCTAGTCGATCCGCATCACTGACTATACCTGTAACCCAGTATGGTTGGGGCTTCTTCGTGGGTTTGGTCTGCTGCCCTATGATCACCCAGTCTATTCTGTTGAGCCTCGCCCTGATGTTCGTGAGTAGCGGCTCGAAGCTTATGAACCGTATCTTTGCCTCAGTGCCTATCAGGTGACGGATCTGGGGGACTCTCTGCTGTCTGTCCACGGTCATTCCTATCCAGGCGTTATCTGGGAACGGGGTGAACTCCTTGTACCGCTTCGGGTTTTTCGTCAGGAAGATGAAGTCGTGCTGCGGTAGACTCTTCACCATTTCTAGTATGCGTTTTATCCAGTACTCTGGTATTACATCTGACCAGGTGTCGCCCATGCTCCCCACAAGTATTCTACTAGGTTTCCTCAGCTTTTTAGGCTGATTCAGCCTTTCAGGCCAGAACCTCGGTGAGAATGGGTCCGATGCGTCAAACCCTTTCACCACACGATTGTTCTTAAGATAGTTCTGCTTGAGTCTGGTGAGTCCCTCGTAGGGTGGCTCTGCCCGCGCTATCTTCGCAGCGTAGCAGTAGGAACAACCATGATCGCAGCCTGTGGTGACATTGAGCACGTATCCCTGTGTTCCATCTGGATTGCGAACCCAAGGTATGGATGTCCGGTTAATTTTTATCTCCTCCGTTTTCTTCCTCTCTTCCCAGTTCCTGTGCGATCTTAGCTATGTCGATGTCCTCTTTGAAGAGGAACTCCAAGATGCGCAGGAGCCTCACGATTTCACCCATTGTGATGACTTTGTCGTCTACGATTATCGGCGTGTTCTCATTCACTCTTATTGGCTGTGATGGCACTACGTATGGCTTAGGTTTATATATGAATGGCTGCTGAACCTGTGGTCCCCAAGTAGTTAATGAGTCTGTTCCCGTTGTAGTTGACGTTACTACCCATCGATTATAGTTTGAGGCTGTGTTGTTACTCATTCTTTCTCCTCCAATCCGAGCTCCTCGACGAGGAGGGCGATGTCCCACTCGTCTGCACTGTACCATACTCCACTGAGCTTGAAATACCATCCGTCATCCCTGGCTTCAACCCTCTCGAACTCTATGTTCGTGTTAAGGTAAATCGTTAGGAAGTCCTTCAGGCTTCCACTCGTCTTTATGCCCCCCAAAACTAGGCCTCCTCTCGCCCCAGCTCTTCTGCAATCTTGTATGGTGCCAGTTCATCTCCGTGTAAGTCCTCTAGGTATCCCACGATTTTTATTAGTGCCATTAGGCTATGTCTCTTATCACCTATTATTAAGACTATGTCGTCCGCGTTTATGTGAAGCTCTGGTGATGGTTTAACAGATATGTGTGATCCAAGCCCGAGATATGCGTTCGAGGTCATTATCAGTGAGGCACTACTCATCTTTACCCAACTCGTCTGCGATGAGCCAGACCTCGATCTCCTCGTCATATTTCTCCTGTAGGTATTCTTTTAGCCGCGAGAGTTGATCAAGTGTCATTGATCTACCGAAGGTATTTATTTTATATGGGCCTATAGACCACGTTGGTGAGGACCAGGTTGATGTTGGTACATTTATCCATCCACCAGAATCAATTGTTATACTATCGGAGTTATCCAAAGTGATTGAAGTGTTATTGGAAGCAGCTGAATTGCCAGTGACAATACAATCATCGATTAACTCAGAGATGGTTATAGATCCACCGCTGTGGTTGGTGGAAACTGTGTTACTCATATTCCTCCAATAAAGAAAAAAGGGTAGTATTTATAAGGCTTGTCATAGGCCCGAACAGGCCGCACGAAATCGGCACATCGAGCATAGGAATCCCAGCTTGCATGGTACATCGTATCCCGCCAGGACCTTCTCAGAGTTCTCGATGGCATCGTTTATGAGCTCCTCGAGCCTAGTCCTGGTGGCATCTATTCCCGTGCGTGCCTTCTCGAATGGGTCGATTTCAACTGCCTTCTCACCGCCGAGGAACACATTTCTGACCTGTCGCTCCTTATCATCTAATGCCTTCGCCATCTCCTGGTATGCCACAAGCTGGGTCCTATTGGACTGGGTGTTACGCCGTGGGCCCGTCTTGAAGTCCACGATTTCCTCTTGGGTGAGGAGATCGATTTTTCCCACCAAGACGTAGCCGTCTCTGAGCTCCATCTCAATGGAGACCTCGGTTTCAGCGTTCTCCAGGTCTACCTCTGTCTCCTCAACCCATTTCTTCATGTTCCGTATGGGACCATCAAGTTCGAACTCTATGTTGTCCTGGGCCTCGGGCATTCTACTATAGTCTAAATCAAGGGGTTCACCCTTCAGTATCTGCTCTACTGCCTGGTGTCCCACGCTACCCCTAACCTGTACGAAGTGGTCTGGTAGCTGTGGTGTCCCTAGTATCCTATGCTGTCTCTGTCGGGGGCAGCTCTCAAGATCCGAAACCCAGATCCTGCGAGCCCTATTCCACACGTCCTCAGGTATGTCACGCGTCTCCATGGATTTCCCTCCAAGTGTCCTCGACCAGACTCTTCCACTCCGCCTCCGATAGCTCGCCCCTCTCAGATTCGAGGTCCCCAGCGGCATCCCCCCAGCTGTCATATGGTATCCTTAGTATGGCTCGGATCAATAAATCCTTTACGTTCTCAAACACTTTTTCAGCCTCAAATTCAACCTGTTTCCCTCTGAGGGCGTTTAATCTGGCTTTCTTCTCCTCTAGGTGGTTCTCGTCTCTCAATATCTCTGCTTCCATTAACTCTATCGCTCTGGTGTAGCCGCTTTGTCTCTCTATTTCATGTTCAAGTGCCCCACGGCAGAACTCGCTGAAGTTCAGCATGGTGTTAGCCTTGATCCACCGCTTAAGTGAAAGCGGTATGGATATGCTAACTGGGACCATTGGGTCCTCATCCATAGTAATCACGTAGTTTTCCTCCTTTCATCTTAAAGTATATCTCGGGTAAATATAGCATACCCCTCTCATAGAACAGATCCTTATTCCTTAGCATGCGTTGAATGATTATATCCGTGGCGTCAAACCTCATACTGAAGTCGATTAGGCGGAGCTTTAACGTCTTCCATTTTATCTTTCCACCGTTCTCCTCTACGACTCGTTGTATGAGGTCGATCTCTGGGTCACCGATGAGTGTCTGACGCCACCCGTTTGCGCTCTCTATATATTGCCCCAGTCTCCAATCTAGGTCTACCACGAAGTCCTTCTCCAAGTCTTGTGACAGGAGATTATATCCTAGGGCGAACTTCCTCATCACGGCCTCATTGAAATGCGTCAGATCAACCATTGAATCCTTGATCTCATCTGAGAATGATATGCTCTTTATTATTGAGACATCTCTATTAAACTGGACAATTTCATCCCTGTAATCTTTGAGTCTCTGAGGGTCAAGTTTCAGGTTCGTGCTTTTATGGTAGGCTCTTTTCATCAGCTTCTTCTCCCTGGTGCTTGGTACCCAGTTGATTAGGAAGAACCGTCTGAGGAGTCCCCCACCAACTTTGAATCGTGTGGTCTGTGTCCCTGCGTGGAGGGTCACGTCAGTGTGGTATTCTATTGGTCCTGATCTGAGTCTCTTACGTACGTCCCCGTCGAGGAGTGCCTGGTTCAATGCTGGTTCCATGTGGCTGGAGTGTTGCTGTTCCATCGCCTGTGAAATCGCGAAGAACTCCTCGATCCCAATAATGCCTTCACTGTATTCTTCGAATAGGCCCTTGATCTTTATGACTTGCCCTGAGTGTCTCTCATTACTCCCAATGAGCCCAGCCTCGGTTGAGAACCCCGCGAACCGCATCTTTATGGCTGGTGTATTCAATATGCCATAGTCTTGGTGCATCAGGTGCTTTAAGGCATAGGAGTTATGCAATACCAATCCATTTCCAATGAAGCATCGACCATCGGGAATTCCTATATCATATAAGGTTATATCTTCTTGGGTGTGTTTCACCGATTTAACTTTCTCCCAACGTACATCACTGAATACTATACTAGATAAGTCTGAATTATCAAGGAGACTAGCTATTTCCTCTATTGTTTTTCTTGAGGCACTACTACCCCTAGAATAGTTTATTCTATGTCCAACATCTCGTTCTATTTTGGACCATGGGGTCTTCCCCTTAACCTTTTTTATAAGGGACCATATTCCAGGTGGAAAATTATGAACTATTGTTGGTCCATCGGGCCTGATATCGTTCTTTGTTTTACCTACGAAACCTATTTCATCCCAGAATTTTTCTATGTTCCTTTTACTTGATATGGATATTCTCCAAGGTCTATGTCTCCCTATTATCATTGTTTTTCCGTGCTTATGGGGCTTTGGTGGATCCCGGTTATAAAGTGATGCATCTATACCGAATCTCAGAAGAAGAGATTGCACGTCTCTAGCTAATCTCTCACTTGTTGTCACATATTGAATTGATCCAGGTGATAGATTTCCATCATGTGAGAATAATCCACATAGAAATGCTGCTAGTGCTGGCTTATCCCATGTGAATACTATATTAGGTACGAATCTTTCTGGGGATTTCTTACCATGAATTCCAAGATCAATGAGCCACTGTTTAAGTGGGTTTCTCTGATATTTAGCTCGTTTGAAGTTCTTTGGAAATACTATTCTGTGACTTATAATATCTGTGTTACGTCTGGTTTCTAGGCCGAATACCTTTGCACATTCAGTTATTTTAGTTATACGTTCATCGTTTGGATCACATATGCAAATTGGTGATCGATCTTGAGATATTGATCCATCGGCTATTAATGCACCTAATAAATATGCTTTATCTGGGTTTTCCTTAGTTTTTCCGAATGGTATATGTTTTGGTGAGGCAATCCAATCATCATTATTCAGTTTTGATGCTGGAATCCAACCTCGCCAAGTCATAATAGGATGATCACCAGAACATTTAACAACTCTATTGTGGCGTGTTGTCACCCTATAGTAGTTATCCGATTGGCGTTTTGTCCATCCTTCTATCTTACTCTCAGCTAATTTTCCATCTTTTAGAGTTAACGCGTTTATATTAGAAGATTCTAAATCTTCTATATTAACCTCTGATCCATCGCTTAAAACTACTCTTGTGTCTCCAGACACACATCTACCCCAGCCTGGGGGGCTAACTATTAGTACGTGCATCCTAAGATCTGGGATTGTATCTCCCATGTAGAAGAACTTACGCTTACGGTTTGCCAGGTTCGTAACGTGACACGCATAGGATGACAATAGGGGCGGTATGAACTTATCCACGAACTCCATGCCCCTATCCCTAAGCAGTTTTAATCCATCGTCAAATATCGTCATTTCACTATTATACTCCTTCCTACTGTTTATACTTTTCCTCCAACAAAAAAATGGGTAATATTTGCGCTGAATTAGATTAAGCTCTCTATTTCCCTGTCGTTAATGCCTATAATACGCGGATTCTCTTTCTCTAGAATGTATATAAGCTTGTTTTGTATGTCAATTATCTGCAGGTTATACTTGAAGTGTCCATTCAATAACAGTGTCCTCGGGGTGATGGGGTGGCCTTTTATTGCATTCGCTATCTTTTGTATTTCTGCGTCTGAGGTGTCTGGAAAAATGATGATGGTGTCTATGCTAGACATTTGCTAGGAGCCACTCCTCAGCCTCTTCCAGGATCGCGTCTAACTCGTGTCCGAGCTTCACGCCATCCTCTCCGCGCCAGGGCTTCAGCATCTCGTTCTTAATGCCCTCATAGCTTACGTCGAATATGTACGGCTTCTGAAATGTGACTGCCTTGACCTGGTTTATACCATAGAAGTTGTTCTTGTAGACTCTGCCGAATTTGCGTTCCTTGAACTTTGGCGCTCCGATTCTGTGGTCCCATATGCCGTCAACTATTTCTACGCCCATCGAGAGTGTCCAGGGAAATTTCAAGGGAGAACGATTAATCATTGATTATATTCTCCTTTCTTGTAGCTTACGGGGGCTAGAGCATGCTCTTTGCCTATCCCGGATTCTTCTCCCCGTGCGCTGGTCGCCTAGGAACTGGTCTTTGAGTCTGCTTGTTGTAACGAAGTTTTTACCGCTATCCTTGACATCACGGACTAGGGTGTCGATCTTCGCGTAGATTTCGCCCCAGAGCACAAGTGGGAAGACTCGGTCTTTGCCAGCTTCGTCTAGCCACTCCTTCTGGGCGAGGTCGCGTATATCTGAACCACTGTCGATTACAATTGTGTCAATATCACTGTTGTCTATGCCATAGCGTATGCCCTGTCTGATATCATTGAAGTTTTTAACGCGCTTCCATGGCGCTGGTTCACTGAATTTCTGTAGAACTATCCACGATTTAGGCCCAACTCTATGTGTTGGTTTACCTTCCGTGTCAAGAAATAAGGGGTTTGGGAATGTCCGCGCTGTGTGACTCTTTCCGTAATCGGGCTCGCCTGCGATCTCTATGCTTATTGGCCGCGTTGACGGGATCTTGCTTAACACGAAATCCTCATCGTACACTACTTCCTTCTTAGGCTTCTTCTTCGGTGGTGCTTGCTGTTGACGCCTTGCTACTCTACTGGACATACCCAGTTCACCGCACTTTTACGATGTTCACTGCGTTCATTCTAATGTCCGAAGACGACTGAGATATATAGCCGTAGGCGCACACCTCGTCTCCCTCATGGTTGGTGGAGATCTCCAGAACCCTGTCATAGGGAATCTTGGAGTACTGCCCGCCATACCATACGGTGACTGGGGGTGCAACACTCATATCGCTGATCTCGAACGCCACTGGTTCGCTACCAATGTTTATGATGCGCCCGATGACTCCGCGGATGAGCTCGTTTGTGCCTAGTGCGTCGGGTAGCTTCTCAATTGGTAGGGGTTCCACTTCATCGATTTCGGGGATGAGTGAATCATCCACCTGCTCGGGTGGGGAAACCCTTGTGAGGCTACCGTCCTGCCTGATGGCTGCCTTGAACCTGTAGACCCTACCAACATTCACGCTGTCGGCTAAGTCCTCGATCCTCTGCTCGCCCCAGATAGAGCTGGATTTGAAAGTCATCTCACCAGTCTCCTGATCTGGAACGATCCAGTGGTAGTTCATAACCATCGTCTCTCTGTCGTCAAAGCTTACAGTTCTCGGAGGCTCTGTACCGATGAGTCGTGCAACCCACTCCATTCGGCCTGCGCCGAGCTGGATTTTGTTGTTGCTCTTCCATCGTGCGACAGCGCCCACGTAGCTGAAGCCTTCATTTACCAGAGTGTTGAGCTCCAGTAGTACATCTGCGGCTGGTCTGTCAGTTGCTTCTGCTAGTTCAGTCGCTTTGGTTGTTAGATCTATTTCCATAGATTTTTCCTCCATTTTTTCATCTAATCGAGTATAAGCCTGAATGTTACCTGTCCGCACTTGACACATTCATATCGGTAGTACTCTTCACCGTTCTTCTCCTCGTGATGTATAAAGTGTTTAGTTATGATTGGTCCTTTAGCCAGTTTTGTACTTTTACCTTGTTCTTTGAGGATTTTACGGGCGATGCTTAGGCACCCCCCACACTCTCTCCGAATCTTTCGTCTTAGCATTCTGGCTCGCTCGATTTAGGGGGATAACGGGTCACGCTTTTATAAGGGTTACCTTGACCGTTTCTGTTAATTCGGTATCGCAGTTTTTCTCTGTTTTGCCATGTTTATTCAATGTTTGCCATATTAAACGTGTATTTTGTAACACTCAGAATCCTCCAAATTGTGTCTAAAATGCAAGTATTCTCTGCGCGATCTCTTCGGTTGCATGGTCTATGCTCGAACTCCCCCTTTTGTAGGCCTTATATATTGCTTTATCCAAAATTTCCAATGATAGAGCGGGGGCGTATTCCGCCCCGATTTTCTCTGCGAATAACACAGCATCATTCGGCGTGCACGCCTTGCTCCACTCTGGCGGAGGCACTATTATCACCTTTAAGCCCATAACCGTTGCCTCCATAGCTGTTGAACCAGCTTGAACAACAGCAATGTGAGCCAAGCGGAGAGTAGCCTCGAAGTTCTCAGTGGTGCCGATCATTCGATTGTATGGGTGATCTCTGGGTTGCGTGTTTGGAGTCTGCACAACCATCAGCCCCCTGAAGACAGAGTCTTTCATGACATCCATCAGCTCAAGGTAGTCATACGTTCCAGTGGATACTACTATCAGATCACTTGAGGCGTAATCCCTCTCGGGTGCCTCGTAGACAATTGGTCCATATACAACACCATTTAAATTCTCTTGTTGTTCAGGCCACTGGAGTATGGTTAGGTCTGCGATGTCCTGTAATAATTCTGCGGTCTTAGATGGTTTAGTGATGGCTGTGCGAGTCTCTATGTTCACCAACGGTATCCCGTATAGGCGGGATACTATGGCTGGTGCGACAGCGAAGTTGCTGCCGCAGCTAACTGCCACGCTGGCATCGCTCGGTAGTAGTCTGAGCGACTGAATGAAACTCAAGAATAACCCGACGAGGAATAGGTGCCAGGGTGTTTTAGGTCCCCTAGGTTTAGGGAGGACTACTACTTCTCCCCTCTCCTTAAACCAGTTTCTCATGGGGTTTCCACTTGAGATCAGGAATACAAGTTTGACATCAGCGCTCATTAGCCACGGCGTCAATGCCTTGGCTATGCCCGAGTGGCCGCCATCCCCAGCGATGAGCACTATTTTCTTCACATAAGTGCCAGACATAGTGTTAGCGCACAGATAGCCGTCTCTAGAACTATTAAGGCTTTTGTGACTCCTTTCTCCGTGTCTATGCCTAATCGCATCGCGAGATGTGTTAGACCATAGATTTTGCCTTCATGTTTGATGGTTCCATTGTTCTGCAGTATTCCGAAGCTCTCCGCCCTGAACTTAGACTTTGCCTTCAGCATTGCCTCAATGATCCAGGGCGTGAAACAGATTAGGCCTAGGAGTTCTATGTTCGCTATTATCACGGTGCACGCACAGACTGTTCCCGTTACATAGTTTAATCCGCCTGGGTATACCTTGGCGGGATACCAGTTGTAGAGCAGGAACGCTGCTAGCGCACCCGCGAAGCCTAATGATAGCACGGCTCCAGAAGTGCTCCCAGCGTGCAGTGATAGGATACCTAGAGTTACATGTAAGACTAAACCCATTCCAGCTTCAAGTCCATTGAACCCCGCAAGGAAGTTCGTGGCGTTAGTGCAACATAGCACGGCTAACGGTATAAGTATGAATGTGTATAGTCCTCCGAGGCTAACTGTGCCCAGCAGGGGAACCGATATCAGCCCAGACATTCCATTCACAGCTATCAGTGGAATCGCCGCAGGTATGGGTATCAGGAAATACAGCCACCTGGGTATCCCGCTTCGCTTCATCTTCTTGAAGAAGTCGTCTCCTGACCGCTTCTCAATCAGGGATGTCAGCACCTCTATCATGCCTATGATGGTCATCAGTAGTATTGTTGACAATGAAGCCAGTAATTCTAGTAGGTCAGCCGTTCCGATCAGGCTCATTATACAGGCCCTCACATATAGTAACAGGCCACATGCAAACCCGAAAATCACTATGGGTCCACCCATTTCTGCGACTCTCTGCTTTCTGTGACTCATCAAATTCATTCCAGTTATTCCAGCGGATCTCTCAAACCTGATCATCGGTGATGCAATTAGATAACTCACAGCGAAACTCGTCAGTATTGACACTATTAGCATAAATATATTCATTTTATTCCCCCAAATGGTAAGTCATCAACGGATTTCAGTTGTTTTAACGTGTACACGTTTATAAGGATTCTATTGGTGGGCTCTGTTCCAGTTATCACGTAGATGTCATGTTTATATTTGAAAACATAACCAATTGGCAGTTTTTTCTTAGACTCAAGCTTTGTTAATATTAATTCATCGGGCTTAGTGTTTAAACCAGTATAACCCTTGACGTATACAAGTTCAGGTTTGGCATCAAAGATATCGGGGATGTCGTTCTTGATGACTCCGGCTAGCACTTCTTCAATCGACATTTTTGGCAAGCGATGTCGCTATCTCCTCGATTTCCAACCACTCATTGAACTCCATATTTCCCACCCATGTTTGACTGATAACTTCCCCATCATCACCATATTCTCTTAGAAGAGCGAATTTCTTGTTCTCTCCTAAGTCAAACATAAAATACTTTGTCCCCCTTGGTTCTTTGAGCCATGTTACAATCATTGACCCTTCTACTTCAGCTGTCATTTTCCCCCAAGAAAAGTGGGTAGTTTTTGAAGGTCATACCCAGGACCAGGGGCGGTAGGTTAGTCCCGGGGCGAGCCCTCGAGATCTTCCCAATCCTGCCTCCCACCATTGCACTGTTTAGCGTCCTGTGCAAGGACGGGGCCTTCAACCATGGTAGATCGCCGATCTATCACGCCTATTCCACCACTCACGTTATTTTGCGTCGCTGTGAGTCGACGAGAGTCCTTACCTCCAAAAGGTAATTCTTGCATCAAATATTTAAATGGTGTGATGAACCCATGAAGGCCCCGACGAGAATCGAACTCGCTTCTTCACACTCTGCAGGTGTGCACCTTTCCAACCAGTCCCAGGGCCACTGCTCCTCCAAAACTACCACTTTATCATTTCAAAGACGCTTATTCTATCAACGAATTTTTTTAGTTCTGGTTTTTCCTCACCAACCAATTTCTTTAGCTCCGCAAGTTCATCGCATAGCCTATTATACTCGTGCCTTGATATATAATGACATCCCTCAAACATGTAGTTGCATATGTGACTTCCTCTATCTGTTTGTCCTTTCCAATGGCAGGATTGGCATTCTGGTTTCATTTTTCCTCCAAACCAAAGATCCATCGTTCAAACATCGGTGAAACTTTGTCATGTTTTATGTTTCCACTGAAGTTTTTAGAGTTATGGTTGTATCCAATCCCATGAAGACACTCATGTATTAACAATAGGCGTTTATAACCATCACTTATTCCTAAATATATTATTTTATTCGTATCGTCGCAGAAACCCTCATTGTGGTAATCGACAAGTTTTAATTGATATCCCTCAAGCTTAATGAATCTGCATATTCTCTCAAAATCGTCGAATATGGCATGAAATGATGGGTGAAGTGGCATTTCCTCCAATTGGAGGCTCCAGTGGGATTTGAACCCACAGTCATCTGCTTACTTGAATCGAAACTGTTCTGCTAATCTGACACCTTTGATCTGCTTGTTCTTCGTTGGTTCAAGGCGCAGAGTAACCTCACTCATTCCATCGAATTCCTGCATATCTAGAATATACATTTCGTCATTTTTATAGTCATAAGTAACTATAAAATCGACGTCTTCCTTTGTATATTTCCTATTTTGCCAATTATTCGTTGATCTGAGTTTAACTCTGAGTTTTCCATTCTTGGGTTTTGTTGTCTTAATCTGTATACGGCGAAATTGACCATTTTTATAGGTGATAAAATCTATGTTCTTTGGTTCACCCAACGGGAGGAATATATCATATCCTTTTCGTGCGAACTTAGAAGCGCATATAAGTTCTGCTGAAAGACTTAATTCCTTCCTCATGACTATCACCCATTATGACGCTTGGTCCATTATTGAATCTTTCGATTTTTACAAGGCAGACGCTTTACCATTAAGCTATGGAGCCAAAAGAGGTTACTCTGCTAATGGCTCGGCACAGTAAAAGACTGGACAGTTATGCCC
>Ga0098068_1000449_pt1 | contig 16243 bp, 11 predicted proteins | sample 26BtaG_FD_75059 | JGI IMG/M metagenome (GOLD analysis project Ga0098068, IMG submission 75059) | Marine viral communities from Cariaco Basin, Caribbean Sea - 26B_WHOI_OMZ_CsCl | ecosystem: Environmental > Aquatic > Marine > Oceanic | place: Caribbean Sea: Cariaco Basin | collected 2014-11-09 | reverse complement strand
AGGATGAAATAAACCCAAAGATAAACTTTAGACTTTTTGAAATAACCCGCAATAAGAGATTCGCCGGTATCGTAGACGTAATCGGTACCAAAACGGAAAAAAGGATATTTAAAAAAGTTGGCTAGGATAATCATGATGGCGAGCTGCCAACCATAGATAGCACCAGCCTGCGTTGACGAAACTAAGTGCGAGCCGCCAATCGCAGCGGAGGCCATTAGAATACCAGGGCCAAAAATTCGCCAATTGAATTTTTGCTGGGAGTCAGCTGACTGGGGGTGAGTAGAAGTGGACATGAATACCTCAAAAAATAGATAAGCTCGAAGCGATCCCTCGCGGCCAGCCTGATATAAATAGTATTAGGATGCAGACGTCTCATTAATGTAACAAAAAGCTGCTTAGGGGGCTATGGTACTAGAAATTACCTAGGATAATTACAAAAACTTATTTTATCTACTAATAACTGATAATCATTAACTGGCATGTGTTGGCTAATGAAACCGGTCAATAAGCAGCTATAAATTTATAGGTCATTGATATAGCGAATCTTAATCAATTATCAGTAGAAATAGCGTGGCATTAAGCGCTATTGTTAGCTGTCTTAAAAAATCAGCAAGAAAGGCGTTACAATACGATAACGCTTGGCTATAATGAATTGAATTATAAAATTTGTTTGTTTTTGGGCTGTTGTACTATGAGTAATTTTTTGAAGAAGAAAGCTAAGCACCAAGCAGGAAGTGGGGAAGACGCCGATGGTCTTGGCGCCAGTCACCAACGTTTTCTTAATAAATTTGGTAAAAAGAAAGTCGCTGTAGAGGACACTAGTGCCGATAACGCTTTCGATAATCCCTCCAATACTTTTAGGGACAGCAGCTCAGACCCTATTTACGACAAGGCTCACAGGGGCCCTGATCATTTAAACCAGCCCGACTATTACTCACCCCCGACATCAGTGCCCTTAGCGGAAGAGGACTTTACCCATACCAGCTATAACACTAGCAATTGGTACTCGCTAAATGGCCGTATAGGTCGCATTCAATTGCTAGCCTTTGGCGTTATTTGGGGTCTAATCACCACTTTACTCTATATCATTGGCACACTATTAGGCTCAGTCTTAGGGCCAGGTGCGGTCAGTCTTATTCTAGCCATTATTTCAATATTTACCTTACCCGCTGCCATCTACTCTTATATTCTGTTGCCGCGTCGGCGCTTACATGACATTGGTAAGTCTGGCTGGTGGCTGCTACTGCTAATCGTGCCGCTAGTCAATCTTCTATTGCTGCTGTATATGTACTTTGCCCGTGGTGACGATGGGGTTAATGCTTATGGCTTACCGCCTGCTCCCTATACCCAAACGGAATTTTGGTTAGCTTTGTTATTGCCTATAATGGCGGTAATCGGTATTGTAGCCGCTATCTTGCTGCCCAACTTATTAGATGATTCTTTACTCAGCCAAATGGCTCCTATGGAAGATACAGTCATCGTAGAAGGAAGTGATGCAGATACCACGGTAGCGACTCCTAGTGAAACTCCTCCAGCGGCGGATCCTGCTGACGCCGTTGTAGCACCGGTAACCGAAGATCCTGCTACGGAGAATCCATCTACGAATTCAGCTGCTGATGCTAGTGCTGATGGTCCGCAAATTAATGTGGTCGAGCAGCCTGTGATTGATACCCAAGCGCCTATCAGCTTTGAAGAGTTTAAACAGGAAGCGCAAACGACGATCTATAGAGAAGAGGCAGAGGCTGAACCTGCGCAGTAACATTAATATTATTATTAGCAGCCTTAAGCAAATCGCTACTAAAGTTAAAGTGTGGACATTCGTAATAATCTAGCCTTTTTTATGGCATTATTAGCGCGAAACCGTTAGGCTCGACGGTACGCTGCTATTCATATTAATAAGACCTGCTATGTCCTATTCGTCGTCCCGTCATTGGCGTCCCGCTGAGTCTCAAGTTGCTCATGAGCCGCTCATTGACAACATTGCGCTGCACCCAACCCCTGAGGGCTTAATGCTCTCATTGATGCCGGCAGGGGTGATGCCACGAGTATCAGCTTGGCTTATAGACTTTGCTATTCGTATGGCGGTCATGGTCGTACTGGGTATTATCACGGCACTTTTTGGGACGGCAGGCAGTGGCATTTTAGCGATTGGCTATTTTCTGATTACTTGGCTCTATCCCGTATTTTTTGAGGTGTATCGTCAAGGCATGACCCCCGGCAAAAAAGCCCAAGGGATTTACGTCTGTCACGATGATGGTACTCCTATCTCCCTACAGTCCTCTATGATTCGCAACCTGTTACGGGTAGCGGATTTTTTGCCGATTGGCTTTGCCGCTGGTGCACTAACCGTGCTGTTTACCCAACGCTCGCAGCGTATTGGCGACTTAGTAGCAGGCACCCTAGTGGTCTATAAACAGCAGGACGATATCGGCAAGCTCTATAAAAGTGTCTATGGTTTATTAGCGACACAACCTATGACGCCAGAGCCTACAGCCGCGCAAACGCTGCAATCAACTTCTCACAATGCTGCAACCGCTGCTACACTCGAGCAAACCCTACCATCGTCAATCCAATCCGCCTCTACTCAGGCACCTTTTGATCCTGCATCGCCCTTATTTTTCTATCCTATTGAGCTTAATGAGCAGCAAGCTTTAGTGGCGTTTAGCGAGCGTCTGGCTTTTCTATCCGTGGCTCGTCAGCAAGAGATAGCTATATCGCTCGCACCTTTAGTCAGCGTCAAGCAAAGCTCACCCCAAGCTAAAAAAGAAGGGATAACGGCCGCGGTACTGCAAAAAGCACAAATGATTCAGGGGGCTGCGCGATGAAACAACAGCAATTTGAAGCGCAGTATCGTGCTTTGTGGACTAGGTTTGCTGACTTATTAGCAGAGAGCTCAAAGAAAAAGTCAAAAAAGGACGCCGCGGCTAGCACTGATTTAGCCTCTGAACAAGCTTTAAATAAAAGGGCTGACAAAGCTACCGACCCTGCAGGATATGAATTTGTCCGCCTGTACCGATTGATTTGCCAACATTACGCATTGGCCCAGCAGCGCCATTACAGTCCGCAATTGGTCACCTACTTGCATGAGTTGGTAGTCACAGGACACCAACAGCTCTATCAGCGTGACAGTCACTTATGGACGCGTATCTATCGCTTTTTCACCTATACTTTCCCCGTGCGCTTACGCACCCATGCTGGGCTGTTTTGGTTGAGTCTGGCTTGTTTTTTAGTGCCCGCTATCTTAATGGGTTGGGCGAGTTACGAGCATTCGGATATGCTGTTTAGCGTCATGCCGGCGGACCAAGTGGCGCAGATGGAAGAGATGTATAACCCCGCTAACGACATGGTTGGTCGCGACAGTACGCGACGCTCAGATACCGATATTGCTATGTTTGGCTTTTATATTTATAACAACGTTGGTATCGACTTCCGCATTTATGGCATGGGGATATTTGCGGGGATAGGCACCTTGCTAAGCTTGCTCTATAACGGCTTGGTGATCGGTGGGGTAGCAGGCCATCTTAGCGGGATTGGCTTTAGCGAGACCTTTTGGCCCTTTGTGGCAGGGCACGGCTCCTTTGAATTAACGGCAGCTGTGATTAGTGGTGCAGCAGGACTTAGACTAGCCCAGTCGCTATTTATGCCCGGCAACTATCGCCGTATAGAAGCATTTAAGATTGCCGGCAAGCAAAGTATTGAGCTATTAGTAGGGGCCGCCACCATGACCTTTATTGCGGCATTTATTGAAGCGTTTTGGTCCTCGTCCAACATTATCCCAGATAGTGTGAAATATATCGTCGCCGCTATCTTATGGGCTTTTGTGATTGGCTATTTATGTTTAGCAGGTCGGCGCGAAAATGCCAGTTTAGGCTATAACGCTATGCAAAACAGCCCCCTCGAGATACCTCGTCAGAATGCCAAGACCATCGCTACAGGCGCCACACAATCATCGCCCACAAGTGCTGCAAATCAACGGGCACCACACGTATCGGGTAACCGCCTATGAATATGGATACGATGAAAGTGGCGATACGTCCTATGAGCACGCCGCAAGCGTTAGATTTGGGTATGGTCATGGCGCGGCAGTGGTTTATACCGCTCTGGCAAATTTGGCTGGGTATGGCATTGCCGATTTATCTGGTGTTTTATTTATGCGGTATGTGGCTCGATCTTAATTTTGCACTCAGTATCGGGGCTTATGGTGGCTTGGTATTTTGGTGGTTTAAACCGCTCTATGAAAAACCAATGGTGCTATGGTTGGGCCAAGCTTTATTTGCCGATGCGCCGAGAGTAAAGACGAGTATTTTATCCGGTTGGCGACAGATTCTCACCAATGCGCCCACGCTGCTAATCAGCAAGCGCCTATCGCTACAACGGCAGTTACTGCTGCCTATCTTGCTACTTGAGCAACCTGACAAAAAGCAATTTAAAGCGCGTACGCAAATCCTGTCACGCGGTCAAGGTGGTGGGCTTGGTTGGCATACTACAGTCATGCTGCATATTGAAATGATATTGGGTATAGCGACTTTAGTGTTAATCTGGCAGCTAATGCCGACCCAATTTGTGAAAACGGAAACGCTATTCACTCTGATTGAGCAAGGGCCGTTATGGGCGGAATTAGGCTGGGCGCTCATTTACTTTTTGGCCGCCAGTATCGTAGCGCCTTTTTTCATCGCTGGTGGGTTTGCTGTCTATTTGACCAAACGCTGCTTACTCGAAGGTTGGGATATCGAGTTGGTGTTTAAGCAATTGCGCCATCGTTATGAGCGCGATCGAGCTGACCCGTTAAGACAATTAACTGCCCCTATTCAACGACCTGCTACCTCTCAAGCAGCTACCTCTCAAGCAGCTACCTCTCCAGTGCTCTCTAAAGCGACAGTAAAAGTATCTGACAGCCCGTCGCAGCATATAGCGTCTACTGCTCATAGTGCTTCTGTTTCTAATTCTGCTTCTCAAAATATAGTTTCCGGCTCTGAAAATACCCCTATGTCTAGAGTCAATGAGGAGCAACGGTGATGCCAGAATTGAAGTCAGCGTTTGCCAGTCGCCATGCCTCTCGCCCTCCATACCAAATAATGGTAGGAATGATAATAGCACTGGCGGCCAATACGAGTATGGCGCTATCTGCTAGTGATGCACCTGTTAATACAGATACAGTGGCTGCGCAACTTGCCACACCAGACAATATAACGGAACAGCACACCGGCACTAAGCCTGTCAACGGTAATAACCCGTCCTCCAGTACCGCTATTCGCCAAGAGTTACAGGCTATTATCACCAGTGCAGATTATGCCGAGTCCAAAGAAGTCAAAAGTTGGCAACCTATCGATAAGCCGGCTAGCCCTAAAGAACAAGAGCTCAGTTGGTTGGGCAAATTACTAAAATGGTTGTTTGGCAGTCAGGCAGACTCAGGGACAGCGGCGTTTTTATCGCTATTATTAAAAGCGTTGCTCGTATTAGCCCTATTGGCGTTTATTGTCTGGGTTGCTAAGCGTGCCGGCTATCTGCAAGGTTGGATGGGCACTATCAAATCGCGGGTAGCGCGTAGCAGTCGTATTGAGGCGTATAGCCCAGAGTCGCTAGCACAACGTTGGCAAGCTTTGCCGGCACATGAACAAATACCGGCTGCAGTAGCCGATCATTTGCAACAAGGAGAGCTCACGACTGCTGCCTCTATCCTATATCGCGGCAGCCTGCGATGGTTGATGCAGACCCAACAAATTACTATCGCCCCGGCTATGACGGAAAAGCAATGCCTAGCGCAAATTCAGCAACTCAATGACTCTGGTCAGCCCACCTATATCCGTACCGTCATTCAACTGTGGGTACTAGCAGCGTATGATTCAGCAGCTGATACCGTCACTGACAGCCAACATAGCGCCACGCTTGCCGCGCAAATACGCAAAGTCTCAAGCCACTGGCTCGTTGAGTTACCCGCATTAAAGGGACGACAAACTACTATTAAGACTCAGGATACAGTTAGCGCTACTGCGGAGGGGACTCATGCCCAATAATACCTCGCCACGGGCTACCACCACGCAGACCTTGGGCTCTAGATTCAACTTATCGGCTTATAACATCAGCCCGGCTTACGCTATAGGGGTTATATTATTAGTCGGCATCATCGGTCTGATAACTTGGTGGTTTTTTGCAAACTTTGAGCGGGTCAGTAACACCGATTATCAGTTGCGTGCCCAAGCTCAATATAATCCGTATTATGCCGCCGAGTTATTAATTAATAATCAGCATGGCGCTAAAGATCCGCAAAATATAATGGCCATGACCTTGTTAGACGGCGACTTAAAGACGTTACTAAACGACCTACCGCCGTTAAATCAGGGCAAAAATGCGCCGCAGCCGACTTTAATTATTAACAGTATAGGCAGTAAGCTCACGGAGGAGCGCTTTGAGCAGTTGCGCTCGTGGGTAGAGCAGGGCGGGCATGTCATTACCTTTACTACCGGTGGCAATAACCCTGAAGACATGCAAGCGGTGCAGGCGCGTCTAGAGGAGTTACAGCAGGCGCAAAACCGCGACCCGGTAACTGAGATAGCCAATGATGCTGAACTCGCCGAGCTTGTGAGCCAATTGAACCCTGGTAACCAATTTTTGACCAAGTTGGGCATTTATGCGGTGGTCTCCGAAACAGACGCTAGTGACGATGACATGGCGGAGATAGGCGAGCAAATCGATGCCTTGATCACTGAAATAGAGTTGGAAGAGCAGGATAAATCCCTGTCTGATGCCGAACGTATTAAAAATATACTCACGCGGTTAGCAGGCCAGCAGCCCTTATCGCTATTGCCATTAGCTAAGACGACGTCTAATACGGCAGCGGAACTGTCAGCGCCGGCAGCTGTAGCTATCTCAGACTCTGCTATTTTGGTGCAAAGTGAGCATTACGGGCAGCAGCTGAATACGGACTTATTGCAAGCCTGGTATCCAGAGACAGCCAAGGTACATCACTATAGTCCTCAAAACCAAAGCTCTCAGACAGCCAATGCCGATAGTAAAAATTCTAATATCAACAATGCTAAGAATAAACAGGCATTATCAGCTCAAGCTGCCCTCATCCGCCAGTATTTAACTGAGCAGCAACGTCTTATCAAGCAGGATGTCACCTCGGAACTGCCAGCTGATCAAGCCAAGTCGATAGCTAATCGTACAGCCCAAGCAAATGATGCGACTAAAACCACCCAATCAGCCCAATCAATCAATGTGGTCAAGTCAACCAAGGCCACACAGTCGCGCAGATTAGACCAATTAATCACTGCAGTATTGGCTTTGAGCGATGAGCAACTTCTCGGCTTATTTAAGCCCATTGATGATATTTATTTGGACATTGGCTTTGGTCAAGGTCGTATTAGCGTACTGGTCGATAGCGATAGCTTTGCTAATCCAAACCCTAATTTGGACTTACCAAAAGACACTAGGGACAGTCGCATAGATGAGCGCCCTAGCTTGGATACGCCATTGGCTACCTGGGTACAATCGGACTACTACGTCAATTTATTGAGCGCTGATAATGCCGCTTGGCTGACCTATTTAACGCAAAACAGCAGCCAAGTTTGGATTTTTCCTAGTGTAGACATTGATCCTTTACCCGTTATGCTCTGGAAGCAAGCGCGACCTGCTATATTGGGGCTAGCGTTACTGGCTCTGCTGTGGTTATGGTCGCTATTCAATCGCTTTGGCAAGATGGCACACTTACCCGACGAGCAATCACACGATATCCTGCGCTATTTCCGCCAAGTCGGCCGTTATGGTTGGCAGCAAGATAAGGCGGCGCAGTTAATAGAGATAACCCGAGCACAGGTACGCCAGCAGCTCGCCAAGTTAACCGCTACTAGCGAGGGTACAAGAGCTGGCATGACGGATAATGCATTAACGGTGCAGCAAAATTATGCGACTGATATGACTGCCTTACAGCAGATATTAATAACGCAGTTGGAGCAAAAGAAACAACGCTATGCGCAAGGGTCACCAAGCCCTGTATCTGAGCATAGTGGCATAAAGGCAAGCTTGCCCAACGATGAACTGGCGAACCTATTGGCTAATGAGGCTTTTATTAAAGCGCAAATCACCCCTGAGCGTTTGCAAGCCGCGTTATTACCCACTGCGAAAGAAGGCAACACCGCATTTGAGCTGACGCAAATGACGCAGACCCTGTGGACTGTGCAATGGCTATTAAAATAACAGATACTACAAAACACTATTCAAATATTTATGATGGGTTAAACTTATTCGGCATCTCGAACATATCTAAAATATTCAAAGACTTAAGAAAGGAAATCCCATGACTATTATAACTACTAGACCGTCTATTAATAAAACCTTGCAGGCCACCACACTGTCTGCCGCGGTACTAACTGCACTGAGCCTAACCGGCTGCCAAACGCTGACCGATGCTGGCGAGGCGCCTAATACTGCGGTCGATAGCACGCCCGCCACGCTGTATTACAATGGCGATATCATTACCATGGAAGGCAATGCCCCAAAGCAGGTAGAGGCCTTAGTAGAGCAAGATGGCAAAATCGCCTATGTGGGCAGTCTACAAGCCGCTAGCGACAAATATACGAACGCAGCAAAAGTAAACCTGAATAAGCAAACTTTGTTGCCCGGCTTTATCGACCCGCACAGCCACTTTGGTATGGTGTCGAATACGATGGGACAGGTGAATTTAAACCCGCCACCTATTGGTGATACCAGCAGTATCAGCGACATGATGCAAACCCTAAAAGACTATAAAGCAGAGAACGATATTGCCGACGGCGAGTGGATATTTGGTTATGGTTATGACGAAACCCAACTCAAAGAAGGGCGTCATCCCACCAAGTCTGAGATAGACAAGGTACTGCCGAATAATCCAGTCTATCTGCAACATACCAGCGGTCATATGGGCGTGGCAAACTCTGCGGGCTTAAAGGAGATGAAGGTCACAGCGAAGACCAAAAACCCAGACGGCGGTATTATCGACCGGGTCAAAGGCTCTAATGAACCCAATGGCTTGGTACAAGAAACGGCGATGTACCCGTTTGTGCGTAATATGCTGACGGTACTAACCCCCAAGCAAGCTGAATTCTTCGACCAAACGCAAGATTACTACGCCGCCTATGGGGTAACCACTGCGCAAGATGGCTCGACCACGCGCGACGCTATTAAGTTTTTTCAGTCGCAGGCTGATGCTGGCAAGCTAAAAATTGACCTTGTGTCATTAGCGGGCGTGAGTGACTTAGAAGAAAACTTAGCGGATAAAGACTTTAAATGGCAGACCTATCAAAACGGCTTTAAAGTCCAAGGGACTAAGATTGTCGCGGATGGCTCGCCACAAGGTAAGACCGCCTACTTTAGCCAACCGTATCTTACTGAAGTACCGGGCTGTGATAAAGACTGCAAGGGTCTGCCAAGCGTCACACAAGATGAGTTAAATAAGATGTTTGTGATGGGTTATGCCAATGACAATCAATTGTTTATCCATAATAATGGCGATGGCGCCACCGATATGATTTTAACGGCGCATAAATATGCCAGTGAGAAGACTGGACAGGCGCTGGATAAAGATCGCCGTACCGTGCCGGTGCATGCGCAATTTGCCCGTCAAGATCAGTTAGATGACTTTAAAAAGTATAAGATGCTGCCGTCATTTTTTACTAATCACACTTTTTTTTGGGGTGATGTGCATGTCAAAAACTTAGGTAAAGACCGCGCTTATCGCTCAAGCCCGCTTGCCACTGCCGATAAGATGGGGCTGCTATATACCAACCATTCTGATGATACGGTCACGCCAATTGATCCTATGTTTGGCGTTTGGTCAGCGGTCAATAGAGTCTCGCGCTCCGGTCAAGTAATTGGTCCTGATGAGCGTGCTACCCCTTACCAAGCGTTAAAAGCTATCACTACCAATGCGGCTTTCGAGTATTTTGAAGAAGACAGCAAGGGTACTTTAACCGCGGGCAAACGCGCTGATTTGGTCATCTTAGATAAAAACCCTTTAACGGTCGCCCCGACGGCTATCAAAGGCATTAATGTGATGAAGACTATTAAGGATGGTAAGGTCATTTTTGATAGTACCAACGTTAGCGCTTCAGATGCTGCTAAGTAGGGTATAAGGGGCTGCGAGTTAAAAAAGTACTCGTTGCTCGACCTACTATGATGCAAATTTATCTGCAATTAACCAGGGCGGTCTGTCAGTAGCGACTTGCCGCCTTGCCAATAACTTAGGCCAACCACTTAACGTCAGTAGAAACTGACCAGTAAGGATACCTATGAGTGACAACTTAGCCCGTCAGTCTGACTTAGAGCCCATAGTGGGAGCGTCTGTTGAGGCAGCTGCTATAGATGCTAGCCGTTTAGCTACTAATCATCTAGAAACTGGCAGCGCGCAGCAATGGCAACAAGCACAAGCCCAGACTGACGCTTTAATGGCGGCAGTCAGTCAGGCAGTTATCGGTCAAAGTGATATTATCAAGCAGTTGTGTATTTGCTTGATCGCGGGCGGGCATGCTTTGATAGAAGGCTTACCAGGTTTAGGCAAAACTTTGACGGTCAAGGCGTATGCACAAGCCATCAGCGGGACTTATCACCGGGTACAATTCACCCCTGACTTGATGCCTGCCGATATTACTGGGCATACCCTATACGATATGCAGACCAGCGAGTGGAAAGTACGTCGAGGTCCGGTATTCTGCAACTTGTTGCTTGCCGATGAAATCAACCGAGCGTCTGCTAAGACTCAGGCGGCTTTATTAGAAGTCATGCAAGAGCAGCAGGTGACTATCGAAGGGACGACCTATGAGGTCGCCGAACCTTTTATCACTATTGCCACGCAAAACCCATTAGAGCATGAAGGGACTTATCCCTTACCTGAAGCCCAGCTCGATAGGTTTTTATTTAACATTCTTATCGACTATCCAACAGCAGATAACGAAGCCCTAATGCTTAAGACGGTATTGGGGGGCAGTGTTGGCGCGACTTTAGATTTATCCGCAGTACCGCAAGTGATGACCCCTGAGCAATTGGTCAAACTACAGCAGCTGGCGGCGCAGGTGCGTCTGGACGATAGGGTAGTCGACTATGCCTTACAGATTACTCGGATGACCCGCCAGCACCAAGGGATTGCTGCCGGTGCTGGGCCTAGGGGTGGTATTGCCTTGCTAAGAGCTGCGCGTGCCAATGCCTTGATGGAAGGTCGCCATTATGTGGTGCCCGATGATGTCTTTAGCGTGGCGGTGCCTGTACTGCGTCACCGTATCGCCTTAAGTGCGGACTATCAGATTGAAGGCGTGCAACCCGCGCAGGTCATTGAGCAGGTCTTGGCCTCCGTACCAGCGCCGCGCCAGTAAGGACCGTCATGAGCCTAGCGTCAACCACGCCTAATACCCTAGCTACTGAGTCGTTATCTAAGCAGTCGGTAGCGCCATCACCTACGGTTAAACTAAAGTGGCGGCAGCGCTTTGGCCATTGGCAACCTAGCAGTCGGCTGGTCAAGATTGTCTTGGTTTGGTGGCTAGCGCTGACGATAGCTACGGCCTTAGATTTAACCAATGGTTTCGGAGTGACAGGGTTAGCGGCGCTTACGACTCCGCTATTTACCCTATGTTTTATGGTTTTAGCGGGTCTAGCGGTCGTCTGTGTGTTGGACGTCATTTGCCTATTGGTCTTAAGCCAAGTTGCGAACTATACGCTACAACGCAGCTATCCCAATAACGTGCCGATATACCATGAGCTTGAGATTACCGCGTATTTATCATTTATAGCTAATAATGGTGAACAGTCCGCTGGTATGATTCAGCGCTTGACTGGCTTATTACGCAAGCTTGGCGTAGCAAAAAAGCTAACGCTCGACTTCTACGATGAGTACCCCGACCAGCTAAGCCCCTTGGAGCCCATGCCAATTCGCGTACAGTTATCCTTGGCTAGCTCTAACGATAACACTCAGCAAGCAACAGGTATTAGTACATTAAAAATTACTTATCCCGTATTACCGACAGTACGAGGAACTGGGTATTTTGGGGTTGCGCATTTACGGGTGTGGTCGCCCTTAAAACTATTCCGTCGCTCGTTAGCTATCAGTGCAGACTCGGAGAATGCTAGCCCTAATAACAATCCTAAAGGTAATGCTAAAAGCAATCCTAACAAGAATTCTAAAGGTAGCAATCAAGGTCAATATCTACGCGTATTAGCCGACTTTTCGGGTTTAATGAGCAATCAGCTATCCGCTATCTTTGAGAAAAGCGTGCAGGCAGGCGTGCAAGCCATGATGCAGCAAGGTCATGGCAGCGACTTTTTAAAATTGCGCGAGTATAGTGCCGGTGATGCTATCCGGCAGATTGATTGGAAGGCCAGTGCGCGCTTACGCCGGATGATGAGTAAAGCGTATGAGGATGATAACGATCAGAATGTGGTGCTACTGCTCGATTGCGGCGAGCAGATGCGCCATCAAGACCATTATGAGAATGCCAGTGATATCGATGCCGACCTACATACCGATATTATAGCCACGCACACAGGGCAGGCGAGCAAGGCAGGCGGTGGTTTAGCCCAATCCTTCTCGCAGCATAACCAAGCCAATTACTTTGATAAAGTATTGAATGCGGTATTATTACTGGCCTATATTGCCAATAAGCAGAACGATAAAGTCGGGCTGATGACCTTTGGCGGTACCGACGTGTATTTACCGCCCACTAAAGGGGTGGCGTTAATCCGTAATATGCTTAACGAGACGGCTGATATTAAGCCTAGTATGCAGACCAGCGATTATCTATTGGCTGCGCAACAGCTCAATAAAAGATTGAAAAAACGTAGTGTCATCGTCCTTATTACCAATACCCGTGCTGAAGCTAGCCAAGAATTGTTGCAAGCCGTCCAGCTGCTGAGTCGTAAACATAAAGTCGTCTTTGCCAACCTAATGGAGCAAACGCTCGTAGAGAGACTGCATGGCGATACAATACCGCACGCTTTAGACGACGCTTTGCTGTACCATGCGCTAGTCGATTATGAACAAGGCCGTCAGCAACTGCACGTGCAAATCAGCCAGCAAACGGGCGCGCTATGCCTACAGACGACCGCCAATAAGTTACCATTGACCCTAACGCAGGCTTATTTGTCGTTAAAAAAATAGTGAACGCTTAAAAAACCAAATATTTGCTTAATTTTTAAGAATAACCCATCCTCTATAATCATTTTATTATCCCTAAAAAAAGGTAGAAATCATGTTAAACACTAAAATATATCAAGCTGTTTATGTGCTGGCTGAAGAGCTCTTAGAAGCCAATAATCGCAAAAACCAAACCCTTTTTGCTGAGCTCTATGCCGACTTAAAAGCTATCTGTGTCGATAACGAAGGCACGGATAAAGACCATCCGGTACAGTGGGAAGCGCTCGCCGATTTTACTGAGGATGGCGATGAAGCTTTGGCGCTATATAGCAAAGCCTTGGAAAAAGCCACGGCGATTAATGCCAAAGATTATATGTCCTCGATTGCCTATGCCATGGCAGAGCTACAAGTGCAAATGGGACAAATCAAAGAAGCGGTAGAAAATTTAAAGAATGCCAAGATATACGCCAATAAAATCGAAGATAAAGAGCTAAAGAATGAGATTCATGATTTACTGGTTGAGCTGACCGGTGAAAAACCTGAGTAACTACTTAAGCCTATACTTATAAATAGCAGAAACCACAAGGCCTAGAGCGATAGTAAACTCTAGGCCTTTTTTATATAAAGCTTTATTGATGTCATGCAGGGACTAGAAGTTATTGTTTAATTAGCCCTGCATTATTCACCATTCACTATTAACCTTGTCGCCTTAATTGCTCACCATATTATTCGGTGACAAAATGGCGGCTAGCTCTGCTTCACTCAACAGATTTTCTTGTTTGACCAATTCCGACACGCCAGCACCGCTAAGCAAGGCTTGTCCCGCGATACGGGTCGCATTTTCGTAGCCAATATGAGGGACTAGCGCCGTCACGATACCGATGCTGTTTTCTACATGGAAAGCACAGCGGTCTTCGTTAGCCGTAATCCCTTGGATGCACAGCTCATCTAGCATACGAATCGATTTTTCTAACATACGAGCATTATTCAATAGATTATAGACAATCAACGGCTCCATCGCATTGAGCTGCAGCTGTCCGGCTTCTGCAGCCATAGTGATCGTCATATCCGTGCCCATCACTTGGAAGGCCGTCTGGTTCATAGCTTCGGGGATAACCGGGTTGACCTTGCCAGGCATGATAGAAGAGCCTGGTTGTACAGCAGGAAGGTTGATTTCACTGAATCCTGTACGGGGTCCACTGGATAGTAAGCGTAAGTCATTGCTTAGCTTAGATAGTTTGATAGCTAGGCGCTTAAGGGTGCCTGAGAAAGTAATAAAAGAGCCCATGTCTGAGCTAGCAGCAATAAGGTCTTCAGCCAATTTAACAGGCAAGTCGGTAATTTCCGCCAATTCCTTGACCGCTAAACGAGCATAGCCATGCGGCGCATTGATACCAGTCCCGATTGCGGTACCGCCTAAGTTGACTTCACATAATTGGTTGCAAGAGCGCTTAATACGCGCGGTCTCGCCACGTAAATCACTGGCAAAAGCGTTGAACTCTTGGCCCAAGGTCATAGGCACAGCATCTTGCATTTGGGTGCGACCCATCTTGAGGATATCGCTGAATGCTTCGCCTTTTGCCGCTAAGCTTTCTTGTAATTTGGTGACGGCTTCAATCAGTGGCTGCGCGGCAAACACTATCGCTAAACGAGCTGCCGTAGGGTAGACGTCGTTGGTAGACTGCGAGCGGTTGACATCATTGTTTGGATGCAGGTGTTTATATTCACCAGACTTAAAGCCTAGCTTTGCCAAGCCGATGTTGGCAATGACTTCGTTGGCATTCATATTGGTAGAAGTACCAGCACCGCCTTGGATGAGATCGACGATAAACTGCTCGTGGTGCTCGCCATTAATAAGGTCGGTACAAGCTTCAGTAATCGCCTTAAGCTTTTCATCACTAAGGAGACCGTGTTGGTAGTTGGCTTTAGCTGCGGCAAATTTCACCATAGCTAGGGCTTTTACCAATTCAGGAAAATGACTGATTGGCACACCGGTAATGTTAAAGTTTTGGTGAGCGCGCTGGGTTTGAATACCATATAGGGCATCAGCTGGCACCGCTTGTGCGCCGATTAAGTCAGCTTCAGTACGAGTAAGCGGGTTATCTGTGTTTTGCTGTGTATTATCTACCATAGTCATAGGTCTTCTTAGTGAGTCGTGCGAGGAAACAAAAGAAAAGCGATCACCTTATTGCGCTAGGGCCATAAAGTCATCACCTTGAGACAATATCTAGAAGCAACAGTCTGCGTTAACAGTCCGTTTGAACATTCTTAATATTGTTAAATATTATATAGTTATCATTAGAGAAACTACAATTGAAATATCGTCATAGTCACCAAAACCTTGAGCGCTGTATTATGCTATGTTAGGTTGCGCAAAACCCTCTGCACCCTGCTATCATTAACGCTGATACCTATAATTGATAATTAGTCAAATATGGACTAAAAATGATATTAAAAAATGAAATATTATCTGTCTATCAGCAGCTATTAGTTGGCGGTGAGCTGCGTCATATCGAAGCCAAAAAAGCATCAAGTGGGGTAGGTGACTCCATTATGCAGACGGTGTGTGCTTTCGCTAATGAACCTAATATTGGACACGGCTATCTGCTATTAGGAGTGTCTGAGCCAAATAATGAGCATGATAACTTTTGGATAAGTGGTGTAGGCGACACAGACAATGTCCTTAATCAGCTCCAGGGCAACTGTCGCAATCAATTTAATCGTATGGTTCAGATAGATGCTGGCGTGCTAACTATTGAAGATAAAGAAATTATCTTGGTTAAAGTCTTTGAGTTGGATGCCGTCTCTAAACCTTGCGGCTTTACTAGCGGTAGAAATAAGAAAAATTTCTCAAAAACAGGGGTGTGGCGTAGAGGCTTAAATAATGACTATGAGGCCAGTATTGAAGAGCTGCAAGACATTATTATGGCCAAGACAGGGCAATCTTACGAAAATATTGTCTTGCCAGATGTATCATGGAGCGATATAGACCTAGATGCTATTGCGGCTTATCGTAAACAACGTGCTAAAGTGCAGCCGGATGCCGTAGAGCTTGACTACAATGATGTTGAGCTATTAGATTCATTTCACTTATTAAAAACTATAAATGGCGAGAATAAGCCCAATATTGCAGGGTTGTTGTTATTT